>Ga0315298_1008949_pt1 | contig 12551 bp, 11 predicted proteins | sample WHS_1_MG_FD_203077 | JGI IMG/M metagenome (GOLD analysis project Ga0315298, IMG submission 203077) | Extremophilic microbial mat communities from Washburn Hot Springs, YNP, Wyoming, USA - WHS_1_MG | ecosystem: Environmental > Aquatic > Thermal springs > Hot (42-90C) | place: USA: Wyoming...
AGGGCGGCAAGCTGCAATGGATTCTGCTCGGCATGGGCGACGTGATGAAGGATTTTTCGCTCCTCAGGGAGATGGCGAAAATGGAGCCCGTGGGCATTGTCCATCACGGCAACATGACCGACGACCGTTTCCGCGCGGGCGAAACCGGCAAGATCCGCGATTTCCTGAAGGCCGTGCGCGACACCGGTGTGCTGGTGGGGCTTTCCACCCACAACCCCGCCGTGGTCGACACGGCGGAAAGCCAGGGCTGGGACCTTGACTTCTACATGACCTGTCTTTACCAGCAGAGCCGCACGCGCGAGGAACTGGCCAAGATGCTGGGCGAAATGCCGGTGGGGGAGACCTACCTGGAAAAGGACCCCGAGCGCATGTTTCGCATGATCCGGCAGACCCGCAAGACCTGCCTGGCTTTCAAACTCCTGGCGGCCGGCCGGCTGATCAACTCGCCCGAGCAGGTACGGGGCGCCATCCGGCGCACGCTTGAGAACATCAAGCCGCAGGACTGCATCATCATGGGCATGTATCCGCGCTTCCGGGACGAGATCCGGGAAAACGCGGAGAGCGTGCGCAGCATTCTCGCCACGGCCTGAAATCCCATGGAAGGGTAGCCCGGCGCTCTGCTACCATCGGCCTTCTATGCCTTCTTTGAACGGCTCCGCGCCGCCCGAGATGACCCTGAAGGCCGTGGGGTTGGGTCTGTTCCTGGCCTTGGTGTTCGGCGCGGCCAACGCCTACCTGGGCATGAAGGCCGGCCAGACCATCGCGGCGACCATTCCTGCCGCCGTCATCGCCATCGCACTGTTTCGCCTGCCGGCGTTTCGCGGCGGCGTGCTCGAACAAAATATCGCCCGCACGGCGGCTTCGGTGGGCGAGGCGCTGGTGGCCGGCGCCATCTTCACCATCCCGGCGTTCCTGCTGGTGGAAGTCAACGGCGTGCGGCTATGGACCGGCCTGCGCGCCCACTACTGGCAGGCGACGCTGATTTTGCTGGTGGGTGGCCTCATCGGCGTTTTCTTCATTATCGTGCTGCGGCGCCCGCTGGCGGTCGAGTCGGACCTGCCCTGGCCGGAAAGCGTGGCCAGCGCCGAGATCGTCAAAGCCGGCGAGCGGGGCAGCGATGCGCCCCGCTACATCTTCGGCGCCATGGGCTTTGGGGGCCTTGTGCAGATTCTGAAGAGCGAGAAGGGCCTGCAAGTCTTCCGGGAGTACGCCGAAGGCTTTTTGGCCTTCCCGGCCTCGGTGGTGCAGCACTTCGATTTTCAGAAGAAACCCCTGGGCAGTGTGCGCCACCTGGGGGGCGTCTACTGGACCACCCCGGCGCTGTCGCCCGCGCTGATGGGCATCGGCTACATCATCGGGCCGGAACTGGCGGCGATCAACGTGTCGGGCGGCATCATCGCCTGGTGGCTGCTGATCCCGCTGCTGCTTTTCTTCGACCCCGATCTGCCCGCGCGGATGGGCGTGCCGGCGGGCGGCAGTTGGGACGTGATCGCATACTCGGTGTGGTACAACATCGTGCGGCCTGTCGCCGTGGGAACCATGCTGGTGGGCGCCTGCTACACGCTGTTCTCGATGCGAAGGTCGATTGCGCGCTCTCTGGCCGGAGCGTTCGGAGCATCCGCGGCCGCGGCTCGCGAGCACGCCCTGCGCGAGCGTACTGAGCGCGATATCCCCCTGCCCTGGCTGATTGCCGGAGTCTGCGTTCTGCTGCCGGCCATCACGGGGATCTACTACTACTTCACCCGGAGCTGGACCGCCGCCGTGATCGCGGCCGGCATCATGAGCGTGACCGGTTTCCTGCTTTCGGCCGTGGGCGGCTACCTGGTCGGACTGGTGGGAAGCTCGAACCAGCCGCTTTCCGGGCTGACGCTCTCCGCGCTGGTGCTCTCCGCGCTGGTGATGCTGGCCGTGGGTGCGAAAGGCATGGCCGGCGTGGCGGCAGTGCTGGGAGTCGCCTCCGTGGTGGCCTGCGCCTGTTCGGTGTCCGGTTCCCTGATTCAGGACCTGAAGGCCGGACACCTGCTGGGCGGCACGCCCTGGAAGATGCAGGTGGTGGAGATTATTGCCGTCGTGCTGCTGTCGCTGTTTCTGATGCTCCCCATTGTGGCGCTGCACGAGGCCAATCTGGCCACGGGCGGCATTGGCGGGCGCGCCCTGCCCGCGCCGCAGGCCGGACTGATGGCCCAACTGGCCCGCGGCATCGTGGGCGGGCAGATGGCCTGGGGCCTGCTCGGCGCGGGCGCGGCCTTCGGCATCGCCCTGATTCTGTGCGGCGCGCGCGCCCCCATGCTGATCGCGGTCGGAATGTACCTGCCGTTCGACACTTCCTCGGCCATCTTCGCGGGCGGAGTCATCCGGTGGATCGTGGACCGCATGGCCGCCGGCCGGGGCGCTTCCCAGCGCGCGGAAATCGAGGAAAAAGGAACCTTGCTGGCCTCGGGCCTGATCGCGGGCGAGGCGATTGTCGGCATCCTGCTGGCCGCCCTGTTCCTCTCCGGGGTCAGCTCAATCACCCATCTGCTGTTCGGCGTGGATCAGTTCGGATTTCTTCCCGCCTGGGGCGGGTGGCTTTCGCTCGCGGCCTTCGCGTCCGTGGCTTACGTGCTCATCGGCATTCCGATGCGCACAAGGAGGCATTCATGAAGATCCTTGGCGTGGGCTTACTCTCGGCGGTTTCGTGCCTGGCGGCCTCACCAATCCGGCTGCATCCCGAAAACCCGCATTACTTCCTGTTTCGCGGCCGGCCTGCCGTGCTGGTCACCGGAACGGAGCACTATGGAGCGGTTCTGAATCTGGATTTCAACTACGTCAGGTACCTGGACGAACTGCGCTCGAAGGGGTTGAACCTGACGCGAACGTTCACCGGAGTATATCGCGAGGTGCCCGGGAACTTCCGGATCGCCGGCAATACGCTGGCCCCGGCGCCCGGGCGGTTTATCTGCCCGTGGGTGGAGGTCTCGCGCGACAAATTCGACCTGAAGCGCTGGAACCCCGCCTATTTCCGGCGCTTGAAAGATTTCGTCCGCCAGGCCGGCAAGCGCGGCATCGTTGTCGAGCTTTCGCTGTTCTGCCCCTACTACGAGGACTCCATGTGGGACGTCGCGCCGTGGAATGCGAAAAACAACGTCAACGGCGCCGGCAACCTGAAGCGGACCGAAGCCTATACGCTCGGCAACGGCGATCTGCTGGCCGTCCAGGACGCCCTGGTTGGGAAGCTCGTGGCGGAATTGAAAGGGTTCGACAACCTCTATTACGAGATCTGCAACGAGCCGTATTTCGGGGGAGTGACCCTGGAGTGGCAGCACCACATCGCGGACACCATTACGCGCGCCGAGGCGGGCTTCCGGAAAAAGCACTTGATCGCCCAGAACATCGCCAACGGGTCGGCGAAGGTCGAGAACCCCCACCCGGCGGTCTCCCTGTTCAACTTCCATTATTCCCGGCCGCCGGAGAGCGTGGCCATGAACTACGGCCTGAATAAGGCCATCGGTTTTGATGAAACCGGATTCGATGGCACAGCCGACTCCATCTACCGCATTCAGGCGTGGGACTTCATCATCGCCGGCGGCGCCTTGTACGACCACCTGGACTACTCGTTCACTGCCGGTCATGAAGACGGCACGTTTCCTTACCCCGAAACCCAGCCGGGGGGCGGAAGCGCGGAGCTGCGCCGCCAGCTCCGGCATCTCAAGGACTTCATCGAGGGCTTCGAGTTCCTGAAGATGCGTCCGGCGAACGAAGTCATTCGCGCTGTCCCGCCGGATACATCGGCGCGGGTGCTGGCCGAACCCGGCAGGCAGTACGCCATCTACCTGCACCACGGCAGGATCGTGAAGGATGCCAGGCCGCGCTACCAGATCGGCGCAGGCGAGCGGACGGCCACCCTATCGCTCGATCTCCCGGCGGGAAACTACGCAATTGACTGGGTGGATACGAAGACCGGCGCGGTCGCGAAGTCTGAGGGCCTCTCGGGAGCCGGCGAAATCACTTCCCCCGCTTACTCGGAAGATATCGCCCTGCGCATCCGGCGGCGCTGAGCACGCCGTTTCACCAGGCTGCGCCGGCCAAAGAGCGACTGTTACGTTGGCGGTACGCTCGGCCGCTTGTAAAGCCGCATTGCAAAGACGTCAGGCGGCTAGAAAGGCGTCCGGATCGATCGCCGCCTGCTTGAGAATCGCCCGGAGCGTCCCCTCCGGCAAGTCGCCGGGGTGGTTTGGTATCGTTGTGTACCGGTTTGCCGTGGGACTGTACCAGATTTCATGGCTGCCCGCAGCTTGCCGGTCAAACTGAAATCCGAATGCCTTCAGCTTGCGCGCGATTTCGCGGTAACGGAAACCAGCAAGACGGCCCACCTAAGCGGCCACCACGATCGTGTAATCGCGCCGGTCCGAGACGGACGCCAGCGGGATTGGTTCCTCCCGCTCACCGCGTGCTTCGATGATCTTCCGAGCCACATCCCGGGCAATATCCAGCGCTTCGGCAACGGTGCGCCCCTGTGCCACCAGCCCCGGGAGTTCATTGGATGTCGCCAGATACAAGCCTTCCGGCAGCTCCTCAATCCTGACCTGAATGGCGAGTTCCATTGACAGGACCAATTGTACCAATTCAGCCGCCCCTGCCGGCTCCAGGGTCCCAAAAGGACAGCGGCGAGGTGTATACTCACCAACAAGCTGGGAATTGAACTGGGAATCCCCGCTCAGGAGGAAAGGAACGAATGCCTTTGACTTTCGGAGAATTACGCTCGTCGATCACCCGGGAAAAGCTGACCTGGGAGGCGCTCGCCAATCGCAGGGATGACGAAGGCGTCCCCGTGCGGGGTCTGGGAGGCAGCCATGAGGGGCTGCCCCTCGCCGAAGCCGTCCCAGCCGTCAAATTCAGCGAACTGGGCATCGGTTCCAACCCGTTTTTGGCGGTCCGGCGGGCCGAGCGCGGGTTCATTGCCCGCGAACCGCTGGAAACCCTGTTTACCCGCAACCTTTTGCTGCGTATCGGCGCAGCCGACACCGCCGTCACCGCACCGCCCCCGGCGGCGGGCGCGGCTGCTTCGGTGGACTGGCGCAATCGATGGAGCACCAACTGGATTACCAGCATCCGCGACCAGAACCCGTGCAATGCCTGCTGGGCCTTCGCCGGGGTCGCCCTGGTCGAGGCGATGGTTCGCATCGAAGACGGCATGTGGACCCGCCTCTCGGAAGGCGATGTCCACCGCGGTATCGGAGCCCAGTGCCCGGACTATGGCAATATCGGAAACGTCTCCACGTTCTTTTCAAACAACGGCATCTGCGACCCCGGTTCCTTTCCCTGGGCCACCAACAACCCGCCCTATACCCCGACGCCGGACCGCAATGGCCGCTCCGTGCGCGGGCCTGCTTTTCAGTGGGTCGGCACAGTCCAGCAATGCAAGGACTGGATTGACACGGTCGGCCCGCTCATCACCTGGCTGGAGGTCTGGAACGACTTCTTTGGTTATTCGAGCGGTGTTTACCGCCGCTCCACCGCCCCGTCCAACACTCAGGCGGGCTCGCATTTCATGCTCGTGGTGGGTTACAGCGACGCGCTCCAGGCCTGGCTGTGCAAGAACTCGTGGGGGACCGGCTGGGGCATGAATGGCTACTGCTGGGTCGCTTACGGCGACTCCGGCATTGACCGTTACTCCAAGGCGGGAGTGCGCAATACCAACCCCGATCCGTGGACCAAGCGGCGCCTGCACAATGGGAACCTGTACGAGAGCGGAAACGGCGCCATGAACCGCAACCTCGAGGTGATGGGCTCCAACGGAAGCCGTGTGCTGCACCGCTGGCGCGAGGGCGGGCCGCCTTTTACGTGGGGGACGGCAAAGAGCTTCGCCACCGACGCGGCCGTCTGCCCCACGCTGACCGGAACGACATTCAACCGCAATATGGAGGTAGTCTATCTGACAACCTCCGGCCGTCTGCACCACTGGTGGGGGCCAGGCAGCGGCACAGGGCCGTGGAACGACGGCGGCGTGTTCGGACCCACGGACTGCCGCGGCGTTCCAGGCTTTATCCAGAGCGACTACAATGCCCCGGGCAACTTCGAGGTGGTCGTCCTGGTCGGCGGAGGCCAGCTCCAGCACGTTTGGCGGGATGGCGCCGGCTGGCATCTGGGGCCGAAATTCGGCAGCAACCTGGCGTTGTCCGGCGCCACCCTCGTCCAGGGGACCTACGGTTCCCCTCACGGCAACCTGGAGGTCGTCGCTGTGCGGGATAACGGGACCATGCAACACTTCTGGCGCACCGAGTCGGATTTCGCCTGGCATGCCGGGGCCGTGTTCGGAGCCGGCATCGCAAGTCCGCCGGTGATGATCCAGGGGCAATACGGTATGCGTGACGAGACCGGACCGCACGGGAATTTCGAGCTGTGCGTCGCTGCCGGCGGCCAGGTCCAGCATTGGTGGCGCTGGAACGGCGGCGACATGCAGTGGCGCCATAGCGCCAACTTCGGCCACGACGTCCGTGCCGTGGCCGGGCTGTGCGAGAGCCAGTGGGGTCTGAACCTGGAGGTGATTGTGCTTCGCAACGACAACCAGTTGCAGCATTACTGGCGCGACGGGGCCGGCTGGCACGAAGGGCCGGTCATCGGCCCGGCATGAGCGGCGAAGGCGGTCCCGGCGCGGTATACGCAGCCGGACTTCCCGCCAGCCTGGAATTACCGGCGGGCGGCGAGGTCCGGTTGCCGCTGCTCTCGGCTGCGGGCGCCGGGTACGTGTGGCAGGCCGGATTCGTAAGCGGGGATCCGGCCGCCGCGGAAATGCGAATCGAGGTAGGGCCGCCTCCCAGGCAAACGGACCCGCCTACGAACCAGCCCTCCCCCGTAACCCTGGTCGTGCGGGCAGCCCATGCCGGGACTGCGTGCTGGCGCCTGGCGCTCATTCGGCCCTGGCAGCCCGGCTCCCCTTTAGTGGACCGGCGGCTCGAAATCACCGTCAGGTGACAGTTGCCGCCGCGGCCCGATCAGGCTCCGCAGGCATCGACGAGGGCCCGAATGTTGGATTCGGGCATACCCGGACTCACCCCGCCACCGAGGGACAGTATAAAGTTCTGGTTGCCGGAAGCGCTCAGCGCCTGAAGGGCCGCCTCCCTGACCTGCCCGGGCGTGCCTTTGACGCCCACCTCCAGGGGCGGCACGTTGCCCATCAGGCACAGCTTGCCCGCCGTCCGCTGCCGGATGTCCGCGACGCTGAACTTGTGGCTCCAGTTCAGCGCGTCAAACCCGACGGCCGTCAGATCTTCCACGAATGGCTTGATATTGGCGTCGTTGTGGTACAGCTTCACCCAGTCGCCCGGGAAGGCATCGCAGATCCGCTTCAGGTACGGGTGGGCGAATTCGAGGTACAGTCTGCGCGACAGCATGCCGGGAATGTCGTCCAGGACGAAGATCCCTTCAACGCAGTCTCCGATCGCTTCCTGTTGGGCCTTGAGCCAGGCGACGATGGCGTTCGTCGTCAGATTGAGGAGCGCGTGCGCCGCTTCCGGCTGCTCGGTGAGGTCGAGCATGAATGCCGTCAAACCGCGCAGAAAGGAGGCCACGGTGAGCGGCCCGCGCGCGGTCGCGAACGGGATGGTGTATCCGGCCTCGAAGATCCTCTGCTTCCCGGTCTGGTATCGCCGCAACGCCAGCGCCATCAGGCCGTCGGACCATGGATTGACCGGCGCAAGCCGGCCGGCATCCTCGATGCGGTGCAGGGTGGGAACGATATCAGGCGTCCGGTCCGGCCAGAAGCAGATCCGGGCGCCCAGCGCCGAAGGCTCGATCGCCATTCCATACTCGATCCACCACGAAGGCACGAAAATGACCTCCGGGAACTGCTCGATCACCTTCCGGTTGGAGCGGAACCACAGGTCCGGGTCGAGGTAATAGTCCAGATGATTGATGCCAAGATATCCAGGTATCCAGGGGCTGTCGACAATGAGAGCTACGGGAACCGTCCGCTCCGGAGCGCCCTTTGCCACCGCCTTGAAAATTCGCCACTGTTCCCGTCGCATCAGTCCGCCTCCTCGCCGGCTTCGGCACGTCACAGCATAGCGAGACTCGGGGGTTGGATTCAACGCGCGGCTGGGCGCGGCAGGGCGCGGCAGCCTCGTGGTTGACGCCCGGCGGCCGCCTGCGCTAGGCTGCAATTTAGTACTTCTGAGTCCGTTTTTGATCTGAAATTCCTTTTGTCTGACGGAGGCTTTCGCGTGATTGTTCTGTTGTTCGGCCCCCCGGGATGCGGGAAGGGAACCCAGTCTGCTTTCATCGCCGAATCCTTGCGGGTACCCGCCATCTCGACCGGAGAGATGTTCCGCGCCGAGTCGGCGTCGGGCAGTGAGCTGGGCAAGCTGGTCAGCTCGATTATGGCCTCCGGAGGCCTGGTGAGCGACGACGTCGTCAACCAGGTGGTGGCCAGCCGCCTGAGCAAGCCGGACTGCCAGAGAGGTTTCCTTCTGGACGGGTATCCCCGCACGGTCGCCCAAGCTCAGTTTCTGACCGGGCTGCTAAACCAGCGGGGGCTGCCTGCCCCGGTGGTCATTCATATCGACGTGCCCGACGAGGTGCTGGTCGCCCGGCTGACGGCGCGGCGCCAGTGCCCGCAATGCGGGCGGATCTACAACCTGCTCCACCAACCCCCCAAAACCGAGGGCAAGTGCGATGCCGACGGCGCCACGCTGGTCCGCCGCAAGGACGATTGCGAAACGGTGATCCGCGAGCGGCTGGCAGCCTATCAGAAGCTCTCCAGCCCGCTGATCGACTACTACCGCAACGGCGAGTACCACAGGATAGACGGAAACCGCAACCCCGCCGACATTGCAAAGGAGATTGAGGCCGCATTCGGTGTTTTGGTGAGGTGAGTGATTTTTCGCAACCTGGGTGTGGTGACCCAGTGTTTTCACTCAGCGCGAGCACAGCACCTCCGCTAAGAGGTTCATAAGGAAACGCCGCGCAAGTGGAAGGAAACATGCGGGGTTAAAGGCATACATAGTCTAAGTCGTCTTTGACTTAGTTAATGCATCCCCGGCGACGAGGCCCAGCTCGTCGCCAGCCCCTCTCAGCGAAGCCCCGGGGTCCCCGCCCCGGGGCTTTTCTGTTGGATGCGAGCATGACCGCTCCGCGCCTCTTCAGGTCCGCATGCGGGCGGCCCAGCGCAGGAAGCGCAGCAGGTCGCGGCGGTTATTCCAGGCGAATCTCCAGAAGGCCGGAAAATCGATGGTATCGGCGTGCAACCCCGAGTAGGTTTCGATACGCCAGCGCCAATAGGGACTCTTCCACGGTCTGAGCCGGTATCCCCGGCTGGCCGTCCACAGGTAGCGAAGCATGTCAGTGGGAGGCAACGGGGGACGCCGCGGCGGTGGTCCGGTTCACCTCGGGGGTGGCATAGTAGCCGGAGCGGGTCCGCACCGAAGGCCGGTTCGGTCCGTTCACCGTTACCCGAATCTGCCGGAATCCGCCGTCCAGGCTCTGGTTGGACGGGCTATAGGCGAGAATGTACTGGTTACGGATGTCGCGCGCCACCTGGTGGGCGATGCGGTCCACCTCGGAGACCTCTTTCGGATAGTACGCTTGTCCGCCGGTCGCCTCGGTTAAAGCGTCGAGGGCGCGCTTGGCGCGTTTGGCGTCCCGCCGTTCCTCCTCGCTGAGCAGGCCCACGGCATAGATAAGGACCTCGCTCTGCTGAGCCGCCTTGACCAGGCTCTCGAGGCTGACTCCGCTGGCATTGTCATTGCCGTCGGTCACCACCACCAGCACTTTCTTGTCCCGCTTACCCTTCTCTTTGAGGTAGTCGAGCGACATGCGCAGGGCATCCCGCATGGCGGTGCCGCCGCGGGAGTCGATGCGGGCCAGAGCCTGCTCAAGCACTTTGACATCGTTGGTCATTTTGGGCGTGTCGAGGAACGCCTCGTCATTGAAGTTGACCACGAAGACTTCGTCGTCGGGATTGGAGTCCTTCACCAGGGCCAGGGCCGCGGCCTCGACCTTTTGCCGCTTGTCGCGCATGCTGCCGCTGTTGTCGATGATAAGGCCCATGGATACCGGCACGTCCTCGCGCCGGAACACTTTCAAATTCTGCTCGACTCCGTTCTCGAACACTTTGAAGGCGGTGCGGGGCAGGTTGGTCACCAGGTGGCCGTTCTTGTCCACCACCGTGGCATGCAGCACGACGAGGCGCGTCTCGGTGCGGAATACGGCTTCCTGCTCATCGGCGGCGCGCAGCGGAGGGGACCAAAGGGAGCACACCAGACCCGCCAGCGCCGCGACGCCCGCGCCCCGCCGCCTCCTCACCCGGCCGCCCGACCGCTTATTGAATGGGTGCATAGTAGCCGAGTCTCCAGAAAGGTTTCAGCGGAGGAAGCCCGCGCGGCTGCACGAGCTTCACCTGGACCCGGCGATACTTGCCATCTCGCTCCTGGTTCGAAGGAGTGTAACCGAGGATGTATTGATTGCGCAATTCAATTCCAATCTTAGCCGCGATGTCGGGCAACTCGTTCAGGTTCTCCACCGGGAAATGCCGGCCGCCGGTCTGTTCGGCGACCTCGCTTAACAGGCTCGGCCCCGACAACTCCTCCGCCGTGCGGCCGCGGGCCGAGGCCGGCTCAAAAATACCGATCGCATAAATTTGGACGTCCGCTTCGCGCACCAGGTTCTTAATTTCACTCTCCGTGTACCGGCTGTTGTTGTCGCCGCCGTCGGAGATTACCAGCAGGGCTTTGCGCGGATTCCTGGCTTTCTTCATCTGGTGCAGGGCCATGTAGATCCCGTCCAGCAGCGCCGTCCGGCCCTTGGACTGGGTGAACGTCAGGCGGTTCTGAATCTCCTCCACACTGGTGGTAAACCCGGTGACCAGCTCCGGCCGGTCGCTGAACTGGATCAGGAAGAACTCGTCCTCGGGGTTGGCGGTCTTAAAAAACTGCGCCGCGGCTTCGCGGGATTTGGAAAGCTTGCTGCCCATGCTGCCACTGGCATCGAACACCAAACCGACCGACAGAGGAGCGTCCTCGCTGGCAAAGTGCGAGATCTTCTGCTCCACCTTGTCCTCGAAGAGGCGGAAATTCTCCTTGTCCAGGCCGGTGACGAACCGGTTCAGCGGGTCGGTGACGGTGACGTTGATCAGCACCAGCGTGCTGTCGACTCGAATGTTGCTGCGCGGCAGGTTCTCGCCGGGAGCCGGCGCCTTAGGGCGTGGCGTGATGGCAACTTTCTCGTCGCGGCGCTGGTCCTTGTCCGCACTCCAGCCGGCGCCGGCGGCGCCGAACAACAGGAGAAGAAGCGGTGCCAGCGCGCCTAGAGAGTGGGATCGCATAGTGCCTCCCAGGCTTGCTTTTGAGTATAGCACACGGCCGCGAACCCGTATGGTATCATCGCTTGTGCGGCGCAAAATACTGGGCGTGATCCCCGCGCGGTACGCGTCCTCCCGGTTCCCTGGCAAAGCCCTCGTCTCCATAGCCTCCAAATCTATGTTGGAACACGTTTTCGAGCGTGTGTCCATGGCCCGGTACCTGAGCGCGGTCGTGATTGCCACCGACGACGAAAGAATTTACAACGAAGCCCGCCGCTTCGGGGCGCCGGTACGGATGACCCGTCCAGACCATATCTCGGGTACGGACCGGGTAGCCGAGGTGGCATCTTCGGACCCGGCCGAACTGGTCGTCAACATCCAGGGCGACGAGCCGCTGATCGACCCGGCGGCCATCGACGCGGCCATCCTCCCGCTGGTTGAGGACCCGGGTATTCCGATGGGCACGCTCAAAAAGCGCATTGAGGACGCTCGCGAGGTGACCGATCCAAACGTCGTCAAAGTGGTGACGAACCGGGCGGGCGATGCGATCTATTTCTCCCGATCGACCATACCCTACGTCCGGATCGACGGAGGCGCCGCAACGGCCACAACCCATTACAAGCACATCGGACTGTATGTCTACCGGCGCGAATTCCTGCTCAGTTACTCCGGCCTGCCTGTCGGCCCGCTCGAGCGCGCCGAGCGGCTGGAGCAGTTGCGCGCCCTCGAGAACGGCTACTCCATCCGGGTGGTGGAGACCGAGTATGAGTCGATCGGCGTGGATACCCCTGCGGACCTGGAGCGGGTGCGACGCATCTTTGAGGCTGCTTCGTTGAGAGCAACAGAGACTGAGAATGGCTAAGTACATCTTCGTGACCGGCGGCGTGGTATCGTCGCTCGGCAAAGGCATCGCGGCCGCCTCGATCGGATGCCTGCTCGAAAGCCGGGGCTTGCGGGTGACCCTGCAAAAGTTCGACCCCTACCTGAACGTGGATCCCGGGACGATGAGTCCCTTCCAGCACGGCGAGGTCTTCGTTACCGATGACGGGGCGGAGACCGATCTCGACCTCGGCCACTATGAGCGCTTCACCCACGCCAAGCTGACCCAGGCCAACAACCTGACCTCCGGGCGCATCTACGAACAGATTATCTTCAAGGAGCGGCGCGGCGACTACCTGGGAAAGACCGTGCAGGTGATTCCCCACGTGACCAACGAGATCAAGTCCGCGGCCCGTAAGGTGGCCGGCGACGTGGATGTGGTCATCGGCGAAATCGG
>Ga0315298_1008950_pt1 | contig 12549 bp, 11 predicted proteins | sample WHS_1_MG_FD_203077 | JGI IMG/M metagenome (GOLD analysis project Ga0315298, IMG submission 203077) | Extremophilic microbial mat communities from Washburn Hot Springs, YNP, Wyoming, USA - WHS_1_MG | ecosystem: Environmental > Aquatic > Thermal springs > Hot (42-90C) | place: USA: Wyoming...
AAACTCCCGGCGTTCTTTCTCCCGAAGAAAGTTTAAATAAACTCAATAAATATCCAATCGGAGTAAGATAAAGGACAGTTATAACAATCTCTCTTAAAATTTTTCTCATATTCTTATTGGCTGACTCTCCTGAACAAAATCCAAACTTTTTTTCGAGGAAAATCCTGACGCTGATTTCTAAAAAATTACGCTCGGGCGGAAAGGAAAAAGGGTTCGGGGAAAACGCCCCGAAGGAGTCGCTTCGCGACCCTACGGGGTAAAAATTCCCGCCCCGCCCCCACTTCACTTCTGCCCGCTTTGCGGGCGTGCCGCCGCTACAAATTTTTAACTACTAACAGGTGGTTCTTGTTGTAATATTTGGGGTTCGGCTTGTTGCCTTACTACCCCGAATAAATTATCTAATTCATCATCAAGAGTTAAAAATTTATCGCATAAATTCGCCAATCCTTTTTGTATTTTTTGGCTACTATGAAGACCTGTTAAATAAACATTCCCACCCAAATATTGTATCGCCTCAAATAGCGGAATATAATCCCTGTCATTTACTAAAAAAATTATATTTGAAGCTCTGCCACTTGATACAAAAATTAAAACGTCAGAAGCAAGTTTAATATCTAAACCCTTTTCGGCTCGTATAAAATGATCTCTATATTGCTCCGAAATTTTTTGAAGTTCTTCCTCCGGAATACTTTTTATATTCTCACCACATTCTTTAATTTGCCAATGGTCTTTTTTGCCAGGCATATCAGTTTCTGGAATAACTAACATTGTTTTTAATCTTTTGTCGTTTTGCTTAAAATAATAGACGACTCTAATTGTGGCACCAACATAAATTGACCACTTTCTCATTAAAGCTTCAGTTAAACGACCTATATCAAGTTTTCTATCCTTAAATTCAGGTTTTGTTCTCCAAAGTTCGTAAATACTTGAGAACAAATGCGAGCCATCTATTATGAAATATCCTCTATTTTCCATAGCCATATAATTATTGTTCCCCGCAAAGAGGTCTGTATTTATTCCTAATTAACCTCTCCAGAAGCAAGCGGAAATTTTCATCAGGGCTAATATAAATATATAATCCTGTTTCAGCACACCCATTTCTTATCCAACACATTTTTCTTTCATGGTTGATAATGCGGGAATTTATACTAGAAGTTTGACCAACATCAACCACCTGATTTAATCCATTAACTAAAACATAAACACAACCAAAATCTTGTTTAAAAGTCCTTGTATGATAATATGGGCCAGAAAATGTATATCCTTCTATTTTTATAGCCATAATTATTTTGTAATAATTAAAATTTTAGAAATTGTTGTATAGGTTTTCTTTTTAAAACTAAAAACAATTTCATCTTTTGTTGAAACCGTAGCATTATCAAAAAATTTATCAATCTCGCTAAATACGAAATCAAAATCTCTTTTCAATTTCCAACTTTCTTCTAAATTGTTTTTGCTTGCCAAAACTACAAAAAGTCTATTATCCGCGCCAAACCTTTGTGCACCTTGATTTTCATAAAGCCAAATAATTAAATCTTTAGGGTTTTTCAGGACTTGCTCAAGTGTAAAATCTTTTGGAAGATAAGTAATTTTTAAATCAAATGGCTGATTATTAAAGAAAATATCAACGCCAAAATTATTTTTAAGCGTTGGTATAACTTTAGGATGCTGGCTAATATGATCCTCTATTAAAACCGTTGTCCAATGATTATACCAAGTAGCAATTACATAATGAGTAATATCATCATGTAATCTGTTCTTTATGCCGTTTATTAAATCATCGTACCTCACAAAACGGCGGACATATTCGGTTTGGATTTTTTGGTCTAATTGTCCCTGAACAACACCCCATCTAAATTCTTTAACCTTTAATAATTCCTGCTTTAATTCCTCGTCAGATATAATTTTCTGTCTCTCTTTAATTTGTTCCTGATATTTTCTTTTAATAAATTCATCAATTTTACCTACCGGAATGTCAATAAGTTTCTTTATAAGATCTGAAGCGGTGCCTCTTGTTTCTGTACCTAAAACTCCAGCTAATTCTTTTAAATCATCAGATTTAATGGATCTTAATTTTAAATTTGTTAATTCTTTTTTTGAAACAAGCATAGTTATTTTTTTTGAAATAATAAAATATATTCGTGTCTAAAGATATAAAATCCACCGACCAAAGCTCTATATCGCCATAAATGTTCTTGATTTCTTTTAGCGCGATTATTAACCATATTCTTTACTAAAATACTTTTAAGTATCAAACCATCTCGGTTTAATACTTCCTGCATCGTCATAAATCCTAATGGTATCCACTCTGAATTTGTATATTTATCGCCAATTACAACTGCTAAATAATGCCTTCTTTCAAGTAAATCTAAAAAATTAGAAACAACATCGCCAAAAAGTTTTAGAAAATCTTTCACTGATTTTGCATTACTTAAATCTTCCGGTCTATCACTAAATTTAATAATATCGTGATATGGCGGATGCATTATTATTAACTGAACATTTTGTCTGCCATGTGTTTTTAAAATTTCATCTACTTTTTGACGAGTTTCTTTTTTTGTACTATCTGCGATTAAAACTTCCGTAAATACTTTATTATCAAATAGCGACTCTTGACTAATTCTTTGTTTTGCTATCTCTGCAACTTTTGGTAATAATTCTATTCCAATTCCATTTCGTCCTAATCTTTTACATTCAATTAAAGTTGTTCCGCTTCCTAAAAAAGTATCTAAAACAACATCGCCTTTTTTTGTAAATCTTCTCATTAACTGATTTGGTATTTGGGGGATGAAATTTCCGTGATAATCCCCTCTATGAGCACCAGATTTATCTCGTTCACCAATAATCCACAAACTATCAGTTATAATATCCTGATACTCTTTCCAATTATTTAAATTTAAATCGTTTATTCTTGACATAATTTTATTTTATTAAATCATCAACTGTTACGCCTAACGCCTTGGCGATTTTTTGGACGGTATCAATAGTCGGGCTTTGTATTCCACCCGATTCAATTTTGATAATAGTGGCATGAGCCACATCTGCTAATCTCGCGAGTTTATCCTGTGATAAACCTTTTTCTTTCCTGTATTTCTTTATGTTTTTGGCGATTGTTGTTGTTTTTGACATTGTGATATGATAATATCTATATTAGAATATCCATAACAAACTATCTTTCGGCAATTATCTATACTTCTATGATACCAAATATTCAAAATTCTAGCAATAAAATTGAAGGGGGTTCCTTATTTTTGCCCGCGTACGGGCGGGAGGGACAAGGGCAACACCTTTTCTTGCGGCGTTTTTTGCGAAGCAAAAAACAAAATTCGGCGGCGGCGAACGCGAGGGCGGGGCGGGCATTCCTTTTCCCCGTACCCCTTTTCCTGCCCGCCCCGCCCGAGCGTTGGGTGGCGGGTGAGAGTGCCGCGCGGAGCGCGGCACTAAAAATCAGCGTCAGGATTTTCGCGGAAAAAGGTTCGGATTTCATTCAGGACAGACAGCCAATTTTTGTTTCCCGCCTCGCTCGGGGCTTCGCCCCTCGCTTCGGCGGACGAATTTTCAAGCAATTTCCAAATGAGCCAATCTTTTTTTTCGCCCGAAGGGCGAACGCAAAGCGGCAATTATTCCGCCGCAGGCGGAATTGCCCAAAAGCGATATAAAATAATTTCAAAACTATGACAAAGTATTTTCTCTACGCCAGAAAATCAACAGACGAACCGGACAGACAAATTCTTTCCATTGAGGCCCAAATAACGGAATTGAAAGAATTTGCCGAGCGGGAAAATTTAGAAATTGTGGAAACTTTTATTGAGTCGGAAACCGCTAAAATTCCAGGCCGTCCGATTTTCAACGAAATGATAAAAAGAATTGAGTCCGGCGAGGCAAATGGAATTTTGGCGTGGCATCCCGACAGATTGGCAAGAAATTCTATTGATGGCGGAAAAATTATCTATCTCATAGATACCGGTAAAATTGTTTCGTTAAAATTCCCGACCTTTTGGTTTGATTCGACACCCCAAGGAAAATTTATGTTGAATATCGCTTTTGGGCAATCAAAATATTACATTGACAATCTTTCGGAAAATGTAAAAAGAGGTTTGCGCCAAAAAATCAGGCGGGGCGAACAATCAGGAGTTGCGCCAACCGGTTATCTTAACGACAAAGTAAATCACAAAATCATTCCCGACCCGGAAAGATTTCCGCTCGTCAAAAAACTTTTTGAGCTTTATGCCACGGGCGAATATTCTTTGAAAGAATTAAGAGACAAAATAACTTCTTTGGGCTTGACTAGCAGAACCGGCAAAGTTTTGACTGTTTCCAATATCCAAATGATTTTGAAAAACCCGTTTTACTACGGAGCTTTTTATTTTAACGGCGAACTTCATCAAGGAATTCACAAGCCAGCGATTGCAAAGAAACTTTTTGATAAATGCCAGGAAGTTATGGCGCAAAAAGCTCACAAAATGAAGCGAGGCCGAAAAGAATATGCATTTCGTTTGCTTTTGAAATGTGGTGAGTGCGGCTGTTCTATCACTTCAGAAACCCACAAAGGACACAATTACTACCGATGTACCAAAAAGAAAGGCAGATGTTCGCAAAAATACATTCGCGAAGAACTTTTGGCAGAGCAAATTTCAAATCTCATTCAAAAAGTTTCTTTGCCTTCGGCTTGGACCAAAAAGATGATTTTAGAACTAGACAAAGAAAAAGAGGAAAATGTCCAAGCCGAAATGACTTTCGCTCAAAATCTCCGGACACAAATCGCCGAACTTGAAGAAAAGTTGGACAAACTTTTAGACCTTCAATTATCAGGGGCTATTTCCACCGAAGAATACGCCGTCAAAAAACAAAAAATCCTCAATCAAAAAATTGAGATTTCCGAAAAATTGAAGGATTTTGAGCGAAAGGGCAATCGCTGGCTCGAACTTTGTAAAAACTTCATTTTGACGGCTAATCAAGCACAAATTGCCGCTTTGCGAGGAAATTTTTCCGAAAAGAAAAATTTCCTGAAAAGGATTGGCTCGAACCCGCTCCTTTTGGAGCGGAGGGTTTTTGTGGAATACAAAAACCCTTGGAAATTGCTTGAAAATTCGTCCGCCGAAGCGAGGGGCGAAGCCCCGAGCGAGGCGGGAAACAAAAACTTTACAAATTGGCTGCCGGGGTAGGATTCGAACCTACGACTTCCTGCTCCAGAGGCAGGCGTCCTACCGCTAGACGACCCGGCAATCAATCGGCTAAAGCAAGATAGAGGTTCTCGGTCTCAGAAACCATCCGCTCCACCGAAAACTCCTTTGCTCTCTCTTTCGCCCTTTCTCCTAATTTCAGCGCCAGTTGTTCATCTTTCAATAACCGCCTCATCGCCTCAGCCAATGCCTTGGGATTAGCGGGCGGAACCAAAAAACCATAAGGTGCCAAAAGATAAGCCTTTTTCCGACCCTGATTTTTTATTTTGTCCAACGAAAACCCTAACAACTCCACCAAACCGCCCACCCAGGAAGTAATCACTGGTCGGCCAGAAGCCATCGCCTCCAAGGTAGCGATTCCAAAGGCTTCATCCAAAGAAGGCTGAACATAGATGTCAAATGTCGGATAATATTGGAAAGGATCGTCAACCAATCCTTCAAACGAAACCATCTTATCAATTTTCAGGCGCTTGGTCAAGGCCAAAAGACGCTCTTTTTCCGGACCATCACCCACCAAAACCAACCGCACCCCCTCTTTTAACTCTGCCACGGCTTGAAGCAAATAATTCACCCCTTTTCGCTTGGTCAGGCTGCCCACAAACCCAATCACCTTTTCTTTGCTTTCTGCTCTCTTTCTCTTGGTTATCTTCGGTATTTTCACCCCATTGTAAATCACCACCACTTTTTCTGGTCGGCAGATGTTATGTCGGATTAAAAAGTCAGCCACTGCCTGAGAAACCGCCACTGTGCAATTGGTAAAGAGTTCCAAAAAATACAAACCAGAAAGTTGCAGAAAATGGGTGAGCGGATTGTCTAATTTATATTCTTCGGTCCAAAGATGCTCAGTATAAATCACCTGCGGCGCATAATCTCTTTCCATAATACAGGCAAGACGACCCAACCAACCACCACGCGTCCCATGAGTATGAACAATATCAGGCGCAAATCCATCAACAATCCGCCGAATCTCTTTCACTGCCTGCAAATCAAAACCAGAACGCATCACCACTGCCTGGCTCTCTACCTCAGGAATCTTTTTTAATCGCAAAAAGAGTGGTCCGGGTGGGCAAATGCAAAAGACCTGAAACCGCTTCTTATTCAACCCCTTGACCAAAGAAAGAAACGAAACAGCCCCACCAAAAAGGCTGGCGTCGCCAATAATCTCTAAAACCCTAATTTTTTCCACTTTCCCCTCCATTTAATTTTTGCAATGCCTCAGAAATCCGCGCCATTGACTCTTTTTGACCCAGAATCTCCATTGATTCAAAAAGAGGCGGAGAAATTGAGCGACCAGTTAAAGCAACACGCACTGGCACAAGCAAGTCTTTCATTTTGAGGTTCATCTTCTGAGCCAGAGCAAAAGCCTTATTTTTTAATTCTTCTTTTTGCCAAGCAACACCCTGAAGCTCCTTTGAAAAAGCCGAAAGAATCTCCTTCACCTCTTTTTGGCTCAAACCAGCCGGCACCAGTTCGGTTAAGGAGTAATCGATTTTTTTAAAGAAAAAATCGGTCCAAAAAGGCACCTCATCCAGTCTTTTAATTCTTTCATAGATAATCTCGACCATCGCCTCATTCACCTGGGGGTAACCAAAAGCCTGAATCCTCTTGGTCATCTCTTTGACTCCCAAACGCCGAATCCAAGCCCCATTCAACCAATCCAACTTTTGGCGATAAAAAATAGCCGGACTTTTTTGGAGAGCATCTAAAGAAAACTCTTTGACCAACTCGCTCAAGCTAAGAATCTCTTTTTTGGGTGTCCAACCCAAAAGGGCTAAATAATTAACCATTGCTTCGGGCAGATAACCCATCTTGCGATATTCTGACACCTCCACTGCCCCGGCTCTTTTCGACATCTTTGTTTTGTCAGGATTTAAAATGAGTGGAAGATGGGCATATTGCGGCTGCGGAAAGCCGAGTGCTTTCTGAAGAAGGATTTGCTTGGGAGTATTAGGCAAGTGGTCTTCCCCGCGGATAACATGGCTAATTTTCATTAAGGCATCGTCAACCACCACCGCCAAGTGAAAGGTCGGAATGCCATCGGACCTTAAAATAACAAAATCCCCTTCTAATTTTAAGTCAAAGTGAATTAAGCCGTGGATTAGATCAGAAAAACTTAAAGAGATGGGCGGAACCCGAAAACGAACGGCTGGTCGTCGTCCTTCAGCCTCAAACTGCTCAATCTTCTTTTTGGTTAAATTGCGACAACGACCGTTATAACGGGGCGGCTTTCCCCTTTGCCGTTGCCTCTGCCTCTCCTCCTCCAACTCTTTGGGGGTACAATAACAAAGATAAGCCTGACCGTTTTTCAAAAGCTTCTGGGCAAACTCTTGGTAAAGAGGGAGCCGTTCGGTCTGGCGAAACGGTCCTTCATCCCAGTCCAATCCCAACCAATGCAAACCTTCTAAAATCTCCTCTTCTGAGGCAAGGGTGGAGCGGCTGCGGTCCGTGTCTTCAAAGCGTAAAATAAAGCGACCTTGGTTGTGTCGCGCAAAAAGAAAATTGAATAACGCTGTCCGGGCAGTACCCAAATGAAGCGGACCGGTGGGAGAAGGGGCTAAACGCACGCGAATCATTTCCTTTTTAAAATAGTCCTTTTCCGTTAAAAAAACAAGAGCGGCTTGGCTTTTATCTTGCCTTTCGACTAACCCCACTCAATGGCGTTTTTGATGTGTTCAATTTGGGGCTTTTTGCCGATTTTGATCGCCACCACATCAATCCGGATGTTCTTTGTTGGATTCTGCTGGCTTAAAAGCTCAGCCAGTTGCCACAACTTACGCTTTTTCTCATAATCCACTGCTTCAGCCGGCTGACCAAACTCCAAAGAGGTCCTCGTCTTCACCTCCACAATGACCAAGTCCTCCCCATCTTCAGCCAAGATATCAATCTCGCCAAAACTGAGCCGGACATTGCGAAGCAGGATTTTCCAGCCTTTTTCTTTTAAAAACCGGACCGCCAGCTCCTCTCCTTTTCGACCCAAATCCTGACCCTGGTAACTCATCTTTTCTCCTTAACTGGCTGAAAGTTTTGGCGATGAATCGGTGAGGGACCCAACTTTTCTAAAGCCTGAAGATGCGCCTTCGTGCCATAACCCTTGTTTTCTTCAAAATGATAGCCGGGATATCTTTGGGCCATCTTTTTCATCAATTCATCGCGGGCCACCTTGGCCAAAATCGAGGCAGCGGCAATCGAAAGACAGATTTGGTCTCCTTTTTTCAGCGCTTTTTGTGGGATATCAATCTGAGGAACTTGATAGGCGTCAACCAAAAGATAATCAATCGGCTGAGCCAATTTTCGGATCGCTCGCCGAAAAGCCAAATAGGTCGCCTTTTGAATGCCCAATTTTTCAATCTCCGCAGGAGAGGCAGAAGCGAGCGCCCAACCCTTGGCCCTCCTTTTAATCAATCGCGCCAGCTCCTTTCGCTTCTTTTCAGAAAGCATCTTTGAATCCCGCACCTCTTCCAGTAGTTGACCATCGCCCAACACACAAACCGCGGCCATCACTGGTCCGGCCAAGGCACCACGACCCACCTCATCCAAACCAGCAATCTTCGAAAAACCCTCCTTTTTCAGCCTTTGCTCGTATTCAAGAGTCGGTCTTTTTCTTGGTTGGGGTGGGTTTGGTTTCGATTTTTTCTTTGAGTTTAAGTTCTTTACCAACCTTTTCTCTTAAATAATAAAGTTTTGCGCGTCGGGTCTTTGCCTTTTTTAAGCGTTCGATTTTGGTGATTAAGGGAGAAAAAAGCGGATAAACCTTCTCCACCGCCACGCCCGAAAGAATCGCCCGCACGGTAAAACTGGCTGAGGGGTTCTTCTTGCCTCTTTTTGCCAAAACAATGCCCGAAAATTTGGGATAGCCCTTTTGATAGATGTTCAGGGTATCGCCAGGTTGAATTGTGGTTCGGTCCGTAATTACTTCAATGCTTCTTTTCATTTTCACGCCTGACCTCTACTCTATCACGACCAAGCAATTCCGTCAAGTGAAGAAGCAGGCGCTTGGTAATCTTCACTTTTGACTTCACCCGAACGGTCTTTAAGTGATGGTCTTGAATAATCCTTAAGACGAGCGGACTTTCACCGGGGTTTTCTAAAACCAATTGGCGAATTTCCTCTAAAATGCTCCGCTTGCTATTTGGCGGAAGGGTCAAGTAAAGGGTGGGTGGTAAAGCCGGCTTTTGAGATAAAACTGCCCTAATCTCAGAAATCTCATCAGCGATTAACTTAACCGCTCCTTCCTTCTCGGAAAGGCGACCTGTCGCCAGAACAGTCGCCTCTTTATAGAGCAGATTCTCTGCTTTCTCCAAAACCTTGGGAAAAACAATCACCTCTAAACTACCGCTGATATCTTCTAGTTGCAAAAAAGCCATTTCAGCACCATTTTTGGTCTTCACCCTTTGAATCTTGGTAATGAGACCGACCAATCTGACCCTCTCCCCTTCTCTCTCCGGAGAAAGTTGACTAATCTGATCTAAATAACTCTCCTGCCAAAGATGATTGAACTCAGCCAAAGGATGTTCCGAAAGATACATCCCTAAAAGCTCTTTTTCCCAAATCAGTTTTTGGTTTTTGGAAGCCGGCGCCACCTTAGGCAAGGAAGGGGTCAAAGAAGTCAATAACTCCTCTCTTTGACCAAAAAGACCAAGTTGGGCTTGACTCTTTTTCTTTTGTGCGGTTTGGATGAATTTGAGAATCTGCTCCAGACCAACCAAAAGAGCATTTCTCTCACCAAAGCGATCCAAAGCACCCCCCTTAATCAAACTCTCTAAAACCTTTTTATTTAAGACCGAGGAATCAAACCGCCTCAAAAAATCCTCCAAACTTTGATAAGGACCATTTTTCTTTCTTTCTTCAACAATCAAATAAGCAGCTTTGTCTCCTACATTCTTAATTGCTCCTAAACCAAAACGAATATCGTCTGTTTGCGGCACCACTGCAAAACCAGGCCAGCTTTCATTAATATCAGGCGGCAAAACCTTAATCTTCATCCTTTCACACTCTTTGATCGCCAAACTTAACTTGTCCAGATCATCCTGCTCATTGGTCAAAAAGGCTGCCATAAACTCCGAGGGAAAATGGGCTTTTAAATAAGCAGTCCAGTAGGCCACCAAGGCATAACAGGTGGAGTGACTTTTGTTAAAACTATACCGGGCAAAGGGCTCAAAGAAATCAAAAATCTGATTGGCCGTCTTTTCATCAATCCCATTTTGAACGCATCCTTGAATAAACTTTTCCCGCTGACCAGCAAGCAGATGTTTAATTTTTTTACCAATCGCCTTTCTCAAGACATCCGCCTCACTGTAGGTAAAACCAGCCAAGGAGCGAGCAATCTGCATAATCTGCTCCTGATAAACCGGCACCCCATAGGTTTCTTTCAAAATTGGTTCTAATTTAGGATGAAGGTAGGTCGGTTTTTTGCGGGCGTGCTTTGCGGCGATATAATCGCCAATCCAAGCCATCGGTCCTGGTCGATAGAGCGCGACCATCGCGATAATGTCTTTGAATTCAGTCGGTCTTAACTGCTTTAACCACTTCCTCATCCCCTCAGACTCCAATTGGAAAACGCCATGGGTTTCGCCTTTGGACAAAAGTTCGAAGGTTTTGGGGTCATCCAGTGGGATTTGACTGGGCTCAAGATGAACCCCTTTTGTCTTTTCGACAATCTTTAAGGTGTTCTCAATAATGGTTAAATTAGCCAAACCCAAAACATCAACCTTCAAAAGCCCCAACGATTCCAAATCATACATTGAGTATTGGGTAATGACATTCTCCTCTTTGCCTGGCTCTCTTTGAAGCGGAACATAGTTGGTCAAAGGTTCCCGGCTAATGACCACCCCGGCCGCATGAGTGGAAGCATGACGAGCAACCCCTTCCAGTTGTCTGGCAATATCAATCAACCGCCGCACCTCAGGCTCGTTCTGGTACCGCTCAGCCAAAAGCGGGGATTCCGTAAAAGCCTGCTCCAGCGAAGCACCAAAAGGAATCAACTTGGCAATCTCATCCCCTTGGGCATAACTCATCCCTAAAGCGCGGGCAACATCCCGCACCGCTGCTCGCGCCGCCATTGTTCCGAAAGTGACAATTTGAGCAACATGGTCTTGACCATATTTTTTCACCAGATATTCAATCACTTCATCGCGCCTGTCCTCGGCAAAATCAAGGTCAATATCTGGTGGAGCAACCCGCTTGCCCTCCTTGGAAAGAAAACGCTCAAAGAGCAAATCATATTTTAAAGGATCTACCTCGGTAATTCTCAAAAGATAGGAGACCAAGGAACCAGCCGCGGAACCACGACCCGGACCAACCGAAATGCCCTGCCTTTTCGCCCAATTGACAAAATCGCTGACAATCAGAAAATAGGCGGAGAAGCCCGCTGCCTTAATGACACTCAACTCCTCCTCCATCCGCTTTCTCACCTCCTCAGGAACCTGCTTGCCATACCGATAAACCAAGCCTTCTTCGCAAAGTTGTCTGAGATATTCATCTTCGGTCAGTCCTTCTTTTAAGGGATATCGCGGCAGGATGAATTGACCCAAAGGAATCTCCAGGTTGACCGATTGAGCGATTTTTAAGGTGTTGTCAATCGCCTCCGGCACCTCTTTGAAGGCCTCTTTCATCTGCTCAGCGGTCTTAAAACTGAAATCATCTTCCTTCATCGAAAGGCGATTGCTTTCCTGGATTGTCTTACCAGTTTGGACGCAAAGCAGAATTTCGTGCGCTTCCTGGTCAGTCGGTCGGAGATAATGGATATCATTGGTAGCGACCAGGGGCGCCTTGGTCTTTTGGGCTAATTCAATCATCCTTTGATTAGCCAATCTTTGTTCTGCCATATTGGGATGGTCCTGAATCTCCAAATAAAAATTTTCCCGACCAAAAAGCTCTTGATAACGAAAAACCAACTCCTTGGCTCTTTCAAATTCACCAGAAAGAAGAGCCGAAGGAATTTCCCCTCTTAAACAAGAGGTTAAGGCAATCAACCCCTCGGCATGGTTTTTCAAAAAGGCAAGGTCAACGCGGGGCTTGTAATAGTAACCAAAAAGGTGCGCCGCAGTGGTAATCTGAATCAGATTTCGATAACCGGTCTGGTTTTTGGCTAAAAGAACAAGGTGATAGGGATTGGTGTCGATTTTGGGCTGTTTGTCGGTCATTGACCGAGGAGCAAGATAAACCTCCAAGCCAATGATCGGCTTGATTTTCGCTTCCAAGCACTGTTTATAAAACTCAATCGCTCCATACAAAACGCCATGGTCAGTGAGGGCCAAGGCAGGCATCTCTAATTCCTTCGCCCGGCTGACCAACTGCTCAATCTTGGCCAAACCATCCAAAAGGGAATACATTGAGTGGACATGAAGGTGGACAAAGTCGCTCATCT
>Ga0315298_1008951_pt1 | contig 12546 bp, 9 predicted proteins | sample WHS_1_MG_FD_203077 | JGI IMG/M metagenome (GOLD analysis project Ga0315298, IMG submission 203077) | Extremophilic microbial mat communities from Washburn Hot Springs, YNP, Wyoming, USA - WHS_1_MG | ecosystem: Environmental > Aquatic > Thermal springs > Hot (42-90C) | place: USA: Wyoming...
GAGAATCTTGGAGAAATACTTACTGGCAGCAGCGTCTGCAGCGGGGACCTTGTTTTCTACGGTGTCCACGCCTTGGAGCAGCTTTACGTCTGCGTGGGAGGAGGCGTGGAAAGCGTGCGTAACGTTGGCGAAGAAGGGAGGGACATCGTGGTCGTAACGATGAGAGACGGGAGGAGATTCGTGTTAACAGTCTACGGGAATATCCACTATCTTTTCCACATGAGCCTCTACGGGACAAAGGGTTGGAGAGAGGTTAGGGTTGAGGACAGCGACTACTTCTACTCTAACATGCTCCGCGCATTCCTGAGAATGGTTGAAACCAAGCAGCCCCCGTTCCCGCCTGAGGAAACGCTGGAGATAATCAAGACGCTTATTCTGGCTAGACGCTCAGCGCAAAACGGAGGAGCCTTATTCCTCCTCTATTAAAAGGTTTCTACGTGTTCTGAGTACAATTCTACATAAGGCGTGCGCTATACGAGGCTAGGAATTTTTATGTTTAACAGTGATTTTAAAATAGATAATGGGAGCCAGGTAGGCTGGCGTCAGCCGAGATTGAAAACCCTTGGAGCAGAGGCTTATCGTGAAGGCTTCGAATACATGTGCTTGAGTAATGCTTTTTAAGCGTGCGCTAGAGTGCCTGTTGGGAAATTGGAGAACCTCGTTAAAGACTCGCACTTCACTTTAGGACTTTGGAGAATCGCATCAAAACCAGAAGACGTTAAAATTTCTCTGGATAAAGTTCAAACCCCAGTCGGGGTAGAGGACTCTTTGAAAATTGAAAGCTCAGGATGGAGCAAGTGGCATCTAACATATGGTGAAAAGCTGCAGGTGGAGCCTGGGGAAACCTATATGCTAAACGTGCGCATGATGCCCAGGCTTGAGAGTAGGAGAGGTTCAGTTGTCTTAGAGCCGCAAATCCTAGATGTAAACGGTAGAGGAATTAAAGCTATAAAAAAGAAGTGGTCAGGCGACAGCGGCGAGCCGTTTTTCGCGGAAGACCTAGGATCATGGAGGGGCGGTATAATTGGTGCTGCTGGTAAATGGGGATGGAGGCATATTTCTGGGGGCTTTATGATACCGGACGAGGGTTCACAGATGAATTTAGCCTTGTACGGATCCGGCCCAGGTGAGGTTTGGGTGACTGAAATAGAACTCCGCAGAAACTTCTACTCCGTAGTGAAAACCGTAGAACCATCTAAAACTCCAGAGTACCCTAAAGCAATACTTTGCAAGAGACTTAAACTAGGTGAATACGCGGGGAAGGTATTGAGAGTCGGCGATTTAAACGGTGACGGTAGGGTTGAGTTTCTATTTGCGCAGAGAATAAGCCCTAAGCCTATTAAACCGAGCAGTGTGAACTACGTGGCTTTAAGATGTCTCACTGCCGTCGACCTTAATGGAAACATTCTGTGGCAGCTAGGTGAGCCGGACCCATCCGGCTACGATGTTTGGTCAGACCTTCCAGTACAGGTCTTCGACTTCAATGAAGACGGAAAAATGGAAGTGCTCTGCTGCAAAGACTTCAAAATAATGTTTTTAGATGGGGCCACCGGAGAAGTTCTTGCTGAAACAGACACGCCGGAATCTAATCCGGGTGAAGGATGGGGTGAAGGGGCTGAGGAGGGGTTTCCGAGGATCCTGGGAGACTCCATAACCATATGCAGTCTAACTGGTTGCAATCCAGGCGATTTCCTTCTTAAGGATCGATACAATAATCTCTGGGCTTACGATCGTAAGTTTAACAGACTATGGTCTTACACGGGTAAAATGGCGCATTACGCACAAATATATGATGTAGACGGAGACGGGTTTGACGAAGTATTCTCAGGAGACGCGCTAATAGATCAAAATGGGGAAGTTTTATGGCGCATAGACCTTTATGGTCACTGCGACAGTTCAATCTTCTACAGGGATAGAGAAGGCCGCCTAATACTTGCTCTAGCATACGAGGATGGGGGATTCTACTTTCTAGATGCGTTGACCGGCAATATTCTGAGAGAGTGGCATTTAGGTCATGGGCAGGGAGTGAACCTAGCAAGCTACAGACCTGACCAACCTAATGGCTTAGCCATCGCAGCCAATACTTTCTGGGGTGGAGCATTCTGGTTTATTTTTAGCCTAGAAGGCGAAGTTCTACACGCGGATTTCACTGATGTTTACGGCTGGGTTCCCGTTAATTGGTCTGGGGACGGTGTTGAACTCATCGGCTCGGCCTGCGGCCTCTACGACGGCTATGGTAGAATGGTCGTTGAATTCCCGGATCCACACCATGGGAAAGTATGGGTGTATAACATCTGTGGGGATAAGCGTGACGAAGTGATTGTTTGGAATGATAAGCTTCTATCCATTTATACGCAGGATGGGTGCTTCAATGGCATTAAGATATTCACTCCTAAACGTAAACTCTACAATCAGACTTTCTACGGTAGCTTTATCTCAGAGCCGGATTGGACTTATCTCAAACAATAATCTATAAGGGGTGAGGATGTTGGTCTTTAGAATCCCGTCAAATTTCAGGGTTTATAGTTTTTCAGCAAGCCGTAAACCAGCTTTAAGGGTTAAGCCGGATAGTTTGATCAAGTTTGAAGTTAGAGATGCTTTCGATGGACAATTGGACCTAAGCGGGGAATACGTTTCAAATATTGACACGGTTGATGGGAATAGAATTAACCCTGCAACTGGGCCGGTTTGGATTGAGGGGGCTGCATCCGGATACACGATTGAAGTTGAAGTGTTGAATGTGAAGGTTGGAGATCGAGGCTTCATAGGTCGGAAGGTGTTTAAAATATTAGACGGTACGATTGAAGCCGGCCATTTCAGAATACCTGTAAAACCGGTGATAGGGGTAATCGGCGTTGCTCCACCTAAGGGTGAGGCTTTAACGATTGAGCAGGGCGACTTCGGCGGAAACCTGGATACTCCAGAGATAACGGTGGGCTCGAGGGTCTTCCTACCAGTATGGGTCCAGGGGGGATTGCTTGCTTTAGGAGACGTGCACGCAGTCCAAGGGGATGGTGAAGTTTCAGGCCAAGGTTTAGAAGTCTCTGCTGAAGTTGAAGTAAAGGTTAAACTTCACCGTGGGCGTATTCTAGATAAAGTCATCGTTGATTATGGTGGAAACATAACGATTCTGGCTTCTTCGAAGACTTTAGAAGAAGCTGTAGATGAAGTATTAAACGTCGCTAAGAAACTTCTTCAGGATACTTTTAAAATAGATGGGCAGGCAGCTCTGGCTCTGTTAAGCCTCACATCGAACCTTGGAGTTTCCCAGATAGTTAACCCTAAGAAGACTGTGAAGATTAAAATACCTAAAAACATCATCCCAATAAATCTAGAAAACCTTTTAAATGATTACAGTTAAAATCGTCTTGGTGGTGCGCTGATTATCGAAAAGATAACGATCTGGCCGAAACCATTATTCAGATTAATGACGCGCGCTTAAGAGTTGAAGGCCTGCCTCTCGAGGTCCAGGGTTTTCCATTATTCCTGGTTGTCGACTATGGCTATGGATGCATTAGGGTTTATTGACCATGGGGCATGGTTTAGCGCGTGCTAAAAGACAAAACTACTAAAATTTATAAAAGTCGCAAATAATGAGAATCGGGAGGTTAGCACATGAGAGATCTAACACGGCTTTCCTCTGTACCGCGGTTGGGGGCTTTCGTTAACGTGGCTAGTTATGGTCGATTGTGGAGGGGTCCTAGGGAGATTGGCGTGGTTTGGGATGGTCCTAGGGATATCTACTGGGTGGTATTGCGTTTCAAATCTCCTACTAGTGTGTTGAAGGTGGAGGATTTAGAGCTTCAGTATTGGCAGTGTAATTGGCCTAAGTTTAGAGGAGTTGTGGGCGGTGGTTTTTCAGGTTGGGGTCCTATAGACGACTTTTATAATGGAAGGTGGAAGAGCGCTGAATTCGACTTAGAGGTTTATGGAAATTTATGGATTTTCAAGTTTAAACCTTTAATTGAAGAGTTTCCGGAAGTTGGAGACTATAATGTTGAATATCGTAGGACTTTAAAGGTTAGAATTGTTTCTTTAAAAGACCTGTCTGAAGTTGAAGGCTTCGAAGTATATACAGATTCTGTGTGGGAGAAGATGGATGTTTCGATCGAGTGGGGTTGCGTGGATGCTGTTGAAAGCGTCTGGGATAGTTCGATTGAAGTCTTCAACGGCGAACTGGCTGATTTAAAACCTCTTAAACCACTAAGTAAGGTTGAGATATTATCTGGAAACTCTTGGGAGTCTAGTGTGAGGGTCGGTGAAACGGACGGTGTGAAAGCAACCATATGGTATGCTCACAGCGATAATCCGAGGAGTTTTGACAAGACCATCGTCACGATCAGGTCTAAGGCGCATAGCTTCTCCTTCAGCATAGACGATTTAGAGAAATATGGGCGGATTTACATAAAAGACTATAACGTCCTTGTCTTCAAGTCTTCTGGAAATCTAGGCTTGAAAACATACGGTCGCGAATTGTCGGAGCAAGGTTTAACCACCATATACGACCTCATAGGTAAAATGCCTGAGCAGACTCTGGAAAGGGCTTGGAGGGAACTGCCGAGTAAGAAGAAAGGTATGCACTTCATCTTAGGCTGTAAAGGTCGTAGACAGAAGTTTGGAGTAGATACGCGAGGCGTGGTCTTTATACCGAAGCTTTGGAATATCCGGGTCAAAGGCAAGTACTCCGATAGATTCCTATGGAATGGAGACACCATAGCCTACGGCTTTGGCCTACCGGATCTTGAGCCTGAATATAGATGTTTGGAAGAGGGCTTCATACCGATGGTGTACGCTAAGTGGGTTGACGATGGCATAGTGTATGAGCAGGAGGCTTTTGCAACCCTCCTATTCAAAGACATTCTAGACGACCTTAAAGGCGAGGAGGCGATTGACGGCGACGATCCGGTCGTATGCATGGTTAGGATAACCGTTTCATCTCAAACATTATCCCATAAAACTGTAACTTTGAGACTTTCGTCAACTTGCAAGGGTAATTGGCGTGAAGCTGGAGGGGTGAAGGAAGAGCTGACGTATGAGAACGGTTTAGTTTACGCCGTATGCCCAGATATCCAAGGTAGAAGGCTTAGGTATGCATTGGATATACGTGGAAGAGGTGAAGTTAAAGCTGTTAACCGTAAGTTAACGTACCTGGTAAACCTAAACCCAGGTGAAGCGCACACAATCTACGTTAAGATACCCTCCATAACGCTTCTCGAAGACTCTGAATTCGAGAAATTGAGAAGCCTAAACTATGAAGTTGAGAAGACGAATGTGTCTGAATACTGGAGGACACTTCTCAACAGGGGCATGCAGATAAACGTCCCGGAGGAGTGGTTGAACAACTTCTATAAGGCTCATTTAAGCCACATACATATAACCGACGATAAGGAGCCCGGCTCTCAAAGATACATGTGCAGGGTAAGCTCTTTCGACTACGGCGTTTTCGCAAACGAAAGCGCCATGGTTATGAGTGAACTTGACAGGAGGGGTTTACACGACGAAGCTGAACGTAGACTAGAAGTTTTCACCCATTACCAAGGTACAGCCGTTATGGCCGGTATGTACTCGACGGCTAAAGGCGTCTTCTACGGAGCTGGAGGATACGAGTGTGGACAGTATGGGCAACACCACGGCTGGGTTCTATGGGCCTTTGCAGAACACTACAAGTATACCCGGGATAAAGAATGGCTTAGAAGGGTTGCTCCGAATCTAATTGAAGCATGCAACTGGATAATAAATGAGAGAAAAGCGACGATGAAGATCGATGAGAATGGAAGAAAACCGATTGAATACGGCTTCCTACCACCTGGATCCCTAGAAGATGTAACGGAATTCTGGCATTGGATTGCAACAAACGCTCACGCTTACAGAGGGCTGAAGTCCATAGCAGAGGTTTTAACCGAAATAGACCACCCTGAGACTTTAAGGCTTAAGGAGGAGACTGAAGCTTATAGGAGAGACCTAATAATGGGAATAATGGAGGCGGTCATAAGCCCTGTTGTAAAGCTTAAAGATGGCACATGGATCCCCTACTTCCCATCTAGTCCTGAGAGACATGGACGCGATATGGGATGGATACGTGAAACCCTAGAAGGTGCTATGCACTTGATCCTATGCGGTTTAATCGACCCGTGTTCAAAGGAGGCTGAGTGGATACTTAAAGACTACGAGGACAACAGGTATATTTCAGACGACTACGGTTACACTGTTCCAGACATCGATAGGTACTGGTTTAGTAGAGGAGGCTTCTCAATGCAACCGAACCTCTACGGCTTTCAGATACCATACCTATGGAGGGGTGATGTGAACCACTTCTTAAGGGCATTCTTCAACTCCTTCGCCGTAGCCTTCTACCCGGATACGTGTATGCTAACGGAGCATCCTCTTCCAACAATGGCTGATTGGGCTGGAGACCACTTTAAAACATCAGATGAATCCATATCCTGCTACTGCTTAAGGCTTATGCTCATATACGAGAAGGGAGATACGCTCGTACTTATGCCCGCCGTTCCACGTAAATGGCTTGAAGACGGCAAACGCATAGTCGTGAAAAACGCCGCCACATACTTTGGGCCAATATCCTTTGAAGTCGAATCTAAAATCTCTAATGGATTCATAAAGATGAAGTTAACCCCGCCTGCGAGAAACCCACCTAAAACCATACAAGTCTACTTCAGACACCCGGAGAAGTTTAAAGTTGAAAAAGTAGAGTTGGATGGTAAGGAGTGGATGAACCACGATAAAGAAAAGGGTTTAGTAAACATCGGCATGGTGGAGAAACCCATGGAAATAGTAATCTACCTCAGCCCATCTATTTAAAAATCGGAGTTTATACAACAATCAACTTCTAAGTAGCGCGCGCTCAAAAGTTCGCTTAGCTCCTGGAAGATTTAATTTTGAAGATATTGACGAACTTTTCGATTTAGCAAATAAATATGGACTGAAGATTATACTTCAAATAATCCTTGAAAATTGTCCATATTGGTTGGATGAGATGCACCCAGAAGCTAGATACTTTGCTATTGATGGAACAGTGATGAAGCCTGACGCTTTTATTCATATGGCGGTTGGAGGGTGGCCTGGAATTTGTTTTCATCATGAAGCAGTAAAAAAGCAGCAGAAGAATTCATCTCAGCTCTAATTCTGAGATATCGATATCGCGCGCTCGGAGGCAAATGAGCCCGAATCAGCGAAGATATCTTAAGCATTGTATTAAGAAGAAGCTGGAAGCCTTTGGTTCTAGGGATTTACCTGCTCTCTTAAGCAACGAATGGAGCCGGAGCCTAATTCTCTCCGTTATTAAAAGCAATAACATCGTTATTGGAAATAATAACTCTCGTAATTACTCTGGCTTCGAAAACCAAACTAAAAATAGCGCCGGGGAAGGGATTTGAACCCCTGCGGCCCGCATGGGCCACTGGCTCTCAAGGCCAGCGCATTACCACTCTGCCACCCCGGCGGACAGCATTTCCTCCCGTTTAAATTAAATAAGCTTTTCCACCGGGTAACGTTTAAAAGCCGTTCAAAACTGTTTCTTCAACGTGGTAATTGTTGTCTGAAGACAAGGAGCTGGAGCGCATCCTGGAGGAGAAGAGGAAACGCCTGATGAACAGGCTTGCCAAGAGTAGTGAGAAGAGTGAGAAGACTACTCCTCAGAGAACGGTTGACGATGTGGATAAAACGGTTTTAAGCCTCCTGGATGAAAAGGGTAGGGAGATACTGTCGCTCGCCGAGCAGGATTTCCCTGAGGAAACCAAGAGGGCGAAGCTCCTGCTCTACGCGCTTGTTAAGAAGGGCTATGTGGACGGGCCTGTTGACGCCGGGGACCTCTACAGGTTTCTAAGATACTTGGGGATCCCGGTTAGGTACGAGTCCCGAATAATGGTTGCAGACAGGAAGGAGAGGAAGCCTCTTTCAGAAATACTTTCAGAGAGGATGTCTGAGCTCGAGTAGCCTTAAAGGGCTTATTCAGAAACCCATAATAGGTTGGACTGCTTGCTTCACCGGGTAGGAATTGCCGGTTTCAATACTGCTTCCCGCATCCGTAATAGGTGTTTCAGAAGACCTTAGAGTGAAGACCTTCAGGGCCGGGCTTGTGGGAAGGGCTGCAGCAATATTCATGGTGGACGAGATCGTGATCTATCTTGACGAGCACGGAGCCGGATCCCTTGTTAATCAACGGGTTTTCTCAAAGCTTCTCCGCTACATGGTTGTGCCGCAGTACTTGAGGAGAATCGTCTTCGAGAAGGAGGAGGAGCTGAGGTTCGTCGGGCTTCTCCCGCCGTTGAAAATACCCTCTCACACCGTGCCCGCATCCATAAAGCAGGTCGAGCCCGGGAGCTTCAGGCTCGCCGCCGTTGTTAAGGCTGGGCGCAGCAGGCTGGTTCTGGAAGCCGGTTTGGAGAGGGCTCTCCTAGCCCCTGCCCCGGAGCCGCCGCTGGAAGCGAGGGTTGGAGACGTGGTGCTGGCCAGGGTTGAAGACCCTTCAAGGCTCTCAGCGGAAATAGTCGACCCTGGAGAGTCGCCGTTCTACCTGGGCTACAGGGTTTCGACTCCAAGGAAGACTCTTGGAGAGTTCCTTATGGGTGTGGAGGCCGTTAAAATAGGGACTTCGAAATATGGTGAGCCGGCTTGGAGGAGGCTCGGCGAGCTTAAGAATCTGCTGTCTGGAGGAGGGAGGATAATGGTGGCGTTCGGCTCGCCCTCAACAGGCCTTAGAGAAATACTGGCGAGGGAGGGGATGAGGATTGAAGACGTTTTCAGCATCGTTGTAAACACTGTTGGAGAGCAGGGTGTTGAAACAGTGCGCACTGAGGAGGCGCTTTACATAACTCTACCCCTCGTAACTTCCTTAGCGAGAGGATACTGGGGTGCATAGGCTGGTTTACGAGGAAACATGCCTCCAAGGGGTTTTCTTTCCCAGGGGAAAAGGTTAAAACGGGTCGCCCATTCCTTTGACAACCACGCTGGCTAAAAGGGGATTAATGAAATGGGCCATAGAAAGCAATCTGCCCCAAGACACGGTTCGCTTGCATTCCGCCCTAGAGCACGGTTTAGAAGGCTTTCTCCAAGAATAAGGTTCTGGCCCGAGGTTGGGGGTAAGACTAGGCTTCTAGGCTTCGCTGGCTACCGGGTTGGGATGACTCACGGCTTCACAGTAGACACCTCCGACTCATCGCCCTTCAAGGGGAAGGAGGTCTTCACACCCCTCACGATTATTGAAACACCCCCGTTGAGCATCGTCGGAGTAAGGCTCTACGGGAATAGCACCGGGGGCCTAAGGGTCCTCTGGGAGGGATGGGCGAAAAACCTTCCGCAGAACCTTAAGAGAAGGATAAACTCCCTTGGGAACCGTAAGGACTCCCCGGCGCCGCAGGTCCCTGAAGGCATGGTTGAGAAAACCAGGGAGGTCAGGGTCATAGTGGCCACGCAGCCCTATAGGACCGGCATGGGAAAGAAGACGCCGGAGGTTTTTGAGATAGGTGTCGGCGGGGGCAGCGTGGGCGAGAGGATAGGCTACGCCATGTCGCTGCTGGGTAAGGAGGTTGACGCGAGGGAGGTGCTGGAGGAGGGGAGCTACGTCGATGTTTTCGCGGTAACCAAGGGCAAGGGTTTCCAGGGTGTTGTGAAAAGGTTCCGGGTTAAGATCCTGGATAGGAAGAGCAACAAGACGAGGAGGGGCATCGCTACACTCGGCCCCTGGAAGCCAGCCGGGGTAATGTATACCGTGCCTAGGCCGGGGCAGATGGGCTACATGCAGAGGCTTGTTAGAAACCTGCAGGTCCTTAAGATAGTTGAGACGCCCGGGGAAATCAACGCTGCCGGGGGGTTCCATAAATACGGGGTTATTAGAAGCCCCGCGGTTATTCTGAACGGAAGCGTGCCGGGCACGCCTAAGAGGCTTGTTAAAATAAGGGTTTCAGCAAGGAAGCATGACGCGAGGCTTAAGCAGCCGCCTGTTTTAACGCACGTCAACATAAGGAGGGCTGCGTAGCATGATGAGCCTAGAGGAGGTCAGGGTGAGGGTTTTCAACGAGAAGGGTGAGGAGGACGGCGAGGCCCCGATACCCTCGTTTATCCTTCAGACTGATGTTGAGGAATATCTCGTGAGGAAAGCCTTCTTGGCGGCTCAGTCAAAGAGGCTCCAGCCCCAGGGAAGGGACATGATGGCGGGCAAGAGGACCACGGCTGAAAGCTGGGGAGTCGGCTACGGCATAGCTAGGGTTCCGAGGACGGAGAGGGGGGTTGCGAGGCTTGCGCCGATGACTGTGAAAGGCAGGGTTACGCACCCGCCGCGCGTCGAGAAGAAGATAAGGAAGGAGATAAACAGGAAGGAGTATAGGAAGGCCTTCCTCTCAGCATTGTCAGCGGTGTTCAGGAAGGAGGTTGTTGAGAACAGGGGTCACAGACCGGGTTCAGCAAGCATCCCCATAGTCTTCACGAAGGAGTTTGAAAACGTTTCTAAGACGCGCGAGGTTGTCGGGCTCCTTGAGAAAATAGGCTTGAAGCAGGAGCTTGAAAGAGTCTACAGCAGGCCAAGGGTTAGGTGTGGAAAGTCCAGCTGGAGGGGTAGGAGGCTCAGGAGGAGGGTCGGCCCGCTCATAGTCGTCTCAAACCATAGGGCGAGCATCGTTAAAGCAGCCTCTGGAATACCCGGGGTGGACGTCAGGACTCCGGAGAAGCTTTCAATAATGGATCTTGCACCCGGAGGCATGCCTGGGAGGCTGACCGTATGGACGCTTCCAGCATTAGAGGGTGTGGTTAAAAGGGTGAGGAAGTATGTCGCAGAGTAGCGTTATAGTCAGGCCGGTTTCAACAGAGAAATCCTTCAGGCTAATCGAGAGGGAGAACAAGCTGATTTTTATAGTGGATCCGAAGGCTGGCAAGAATGCCGTTAAGGAAGCTGTTGAGAAAACCTTCAACGTTAAGGTTGAGAAAGTCAACATTATAAGGAGCATAACCGGGGAGAAGAAGGCTGTGGTGAAGCTCGCCAAGGAATACAACGCGATGGACCTTGCGAGCAGGCTTAAAATGGTGTAGGCGGTGATGGCGAATGGGTAAGAGGCCAATAGTGAGGAGACGTGGCGTCTCACCGAACTTCATGGCGCCGACGCATAGGAGAGTAGCCCCCGCCAAATACGTATCCCTAAACCCCGGTGAGAAAGCCGAGGGAACACTCGTAGCTCTCCACCACGATCCAGGCAGGGGCGCCCCGCTTGCAGAAATCAGGCTGGAAGACGGAAGAACATTCCACACAGTGGCGGTAGAATCAATGTACGTGAACCAGAGGATCTCAATAGGACCTGGAAGCCCGCTAGCAGTAGGAAACATACTGCCCCTGGCGGAAATACCTGAGGGAGCAATAGTCTCAAACGTGGAGCGTAAACCAGGAGACGGAGGAGCATTGTTCAGATCATCAGGAAACTACGCAACGCTACTCGGAAAAACAAACGGGACAGCAATCCTCCAAAACCCTAAGGCAAAAACATTCGTAGTGGACGCGAGATCACTCGCAACAATAGGAGTAATAGCAGGAGGAGGAAGAACAGAAAAACCATTCCTCAAAGCAGGAACAAAAAGAAAACTCATGAAAAGCAAAGGCAGACGCTGGCCACAAGTAAGAGGAGTAGCAATGATAAGTGCGTACCACGTCCACGGTGGGGGGCGACACCAACATTTGGGGTACTCTACTTCTGTTAGCCGTAATGCTCCGCCCGGTGCTAAGGTTGGTTTGATCGCTCCTAGGAAGACTGGTAGGAAGAAGGCTAGAAGAGTATCTGGATGAAAACATATTTAGAATATTATTAACACATACTAATTCTCTTTAACGAGATTCATAAGTGTTACTTCGGTACTGAAAACTATAGACGCGTCTTTCAATTCTCTTTATTCCCTATTAGTGTCTGTTTCCTTGAAAGATACTTAAGAATCTGAAAGCGCGCGCTATCTATACTTCCAACCAAGAAGACTTCTCAAAGTTCGAAGAGATAAAAGTATTTACGCCTTAAAGTTTTAAAACATCATTATAAAACAGATTGGGTTTAATATTCATTCATAATGTTTTGTAGCGCGCTAGAATCGCACTCTAAGCCTGTTTTTTAGATTCTCATCTTCCAGTTGTTCAAGGAATTTAAGTACTCTCCTATGGACGAGAACCCTGTATTCAGACATTCTCAATCCCTCTAAAGTAACGCAATCGCCCCTCCTCATCTACTCTAGCGAGCTTTTAATAGCGCGTGCTAAAGATTCGGGTGCGCGCGTGAGGCAATCATCTTTGATTCAGCTGACTCTTAAAAAGGACTCAGATGCTTGTTCTAATTTCTAGACAGATTTTCGACATTTGTTCTAAAACATGGGAATATAAAGAGTGGCTAGCGGGATTTCTTTATGAACCCGAGGATCCATGTCGTCATTATAACGACTGTGATTACAGCCATGGTAATCGGCGTTAGCATATGGTATCTTTATTCGTCTGTTAACCCGCAGATCATAAAGGAGAATTTTGAAAACGGTTTCGGCGAATGGGTTTCTGATGCAGATGTTCCC
>Ga0315298_1008952_pt1 | contig 12543 bp, 14 predicted proteins | sample WHS_1_MG_FD_203077 | JGI IMG/M metagenome (GOLD analysis project Ga0315298, IMG submission 203077) | Extremophilic microbial mat communities from Washburn Hot Springs, YNP, Wyoming, USA - WHS_1_MG | ecosystem: Environmental > Aquatic > Thermal springs > Hot (42-90C) | place: USA: Wyoming...
ACCCCTTGCCGTCCGCGACAATCTTGAACATTTCGGTGATCGAGTATGGGTTGGTCGAACTGAGATTGACCGCCACAGGCGAGGAATTCTGGATTCCGGAACTGAGCCCCAGGAAGGTCGCCGTACCCAACTGGGTGGCCATTCCGTTCAGCGCATTGCTCGCATCGTAGTACGTGGTCTCCGTTACGCTCGACAGCGCGCCCGAGGGCTGGTTCAGCGTGAACCCGCTCAGGAAGGACTGGATGCCGGTCGGCGACGTGATTCCGGTTTCCGACGCATAGACATACAGCGTGCCGCCCGCAGACGTGGAGGTATTGATGCTGTTGGTGCTGAAGTTGTCCGCTGGCAGGAGATCGCCGCTACTACCGATCTTGTTGATGGTAAACGTACCGAAAGAGCCATTGTAATAGGGGCCGCCCGGGGCCGGAGACTGCGTGACATAATTCGCGTAGCCGGCCTCCTGCAGGGTGATGGTGATCACAGGCGTCGCATGGGCGACCGGCGTTCCGACCAGAGCAATGGCGCCGCATACCGCTGCGCCGAGCAATGCCGATTTCATTGATTTACGTTTCATCGTCCTCATTTCCTAATCGCCTTGGGCCACGAAGGTTGCTGCCGTTTGCCGTAAAATTTAATGATGTGCCGTTTTACCGCTGAAATTTTGAAAGCAAAAACAGTGCCATTTTTATTAACTTTTGTTTTTCAACCTCTTATCATGGCGATTCCGGTATGAAATGAGAGACGTGTAAAGTTTTCTGACTCGTTACCCCGAGGGCGGACGATCGGAGCAGGAGCCGGACGCTACGGGCAAGGAGATGGGGGGAAGCACGCAACGAGACGAGCGCCGGCGGTGGGTGCCGAAAGGTCCCATTCAGTCGCACGGCCGGATCGGACATCTAATGCGCATGGAACTGGATCGCGCAGCAAGATCCACGTACAGCCGCCCAGGCAGCCTGATCAACGGACCCAGGGGATGCTGAAACACCGCCCCCCAATCACGCCAAGGTCTTCGCCGTATGGATACAATTGATGCAAATTGATGTCGGAGTTATTTCGCGCCTGAGTGCCGCGGCAAGATACATACGCCACGAGGATGCTGAACGGCTCGCCTGGCCGAAGGCGGCGCTGTTGATTTTTCTTGTCTCGATCGCGGCCTGGGCCTTTATTCTGGCGTTGTTCATCTGGCTTTGAAATCGCCGGCGCGCATGGCACGAGGAAGCTACAGCTAGTCAACCGTCATTCGCACCGCATCAAACCGTCTCTCGGCCCGACGCCCCTTGCCCTACAAACGTGTGTATCACAACCAGCCTGATGAATTCGAGCGCGGCCCGCATCATCGGCGCTGGGATTCTACCTATTCCTCGCTACTGGGCACGGTGATGGCCGTGAAGATAGAAGGCTATGTCCATGACAGCGATGGCACTGATCATCACAACAGCAAAAGACGCAATCGGATGATCATAGAGAATGACGCTTTTCGCGCTGATGCAATCCACGACACGAATGAAGCGTTGCCGCAGCGACACCATCCCAAAGACCCTTCTTGTCAAATATATTACCGTTCTTTCATTTTAGATCTTATCGATGTCCAGGCTCGCGGAATAGTTGAAATTCCGCATGGCTGATTTTTGCGATCTTCCGTCTGCGCAATCTTAATCAGCCAGGATCCTCGGCTCGGCGAGGCAGAGGCGATCGTGCTGGCGGTCTCGGGCTCGGCCGCGCGCTTGCCGCCTCGGTGGTCGCGGAAGGGGTGGAAACTCCTTCAACTCCCGATCGTGCTGCCCGCCGGGGATCTGAGCCTCAGCGGGTTCACGCCTCGTGGCACCAGCGCGATCGCGCTTACCCCTGCCCTACTCGAACAGCGTGGCTGCCGTGGCTAGTACGTCATCCAGGATCGCCGCCGGCAGCGTGTCCACCTTGCGAGCATTGCGGGCGCTCAGATCGAGCGCGCGCGGTTGATCGCACCGCACGACGCCTGTTGTTTTGATGCCGCTGATTGGAACCGCGAAACCGACACGCCTGGCGAAATCGCCGCCGTTGGTTATCGGCAGGATGACCGGGCATTGTGTCAGGCGGTTGAAGGCATCCGGGGACACGACCAGCACCGGCCGATGGCCGCGCTGCTCGTGTCCTGCTGTCGGCTCAAGATCGACCAGATAGATATCGCCGCGATTCATCAAATCAGTTCTTTTCCAACTGCCGGGGCGTCGATCCATTCGCGTTCTTCCGGCGGCAGCGGATAGACGCCGGCTGCTTCGGCCTCGGCGAGCAGATCGGCCATCGTGTAGCGCGGCCGGGCTTGCGGCTCGACGACCAGGCGGCCGTTATCGACAGCCAGGCCGACCCTGGTACCCGGTGCCAGGTGCAGGACATCGAGCAGTGCGGGTGGCACGGCTAGCATGATAGACCCGCCGACCTTGCGCAAGTTTGTGGTGTGCATAGGAATCTCCTTTTAATTATATCAAAATATAATATTTGCGACCGCCCTTGCAAGCCAAATCCTGCTTGGCTGTCCACAAATCCATAGGGCGTCCTTGGGGTGCTTCCATCCATCCCCAGGGCGGCCTGGGGAGATTGTAGGCAGGCAGTGCCTGCCCTTACGTTTAGTATTGTTTTAATATTCAAATAGAACTAATATGTAATGCACATAACTACCAAAGGCAGCACATATGATTTTAACCGTAGGCAATACCAAGGGGGGCGTCGGCAAGACCACGTTGGCCGTACAGCTCGCCATCTCCCGCGCGATGGCCGGGCGTGACGTGTGGCTGATCGACGGCGACCGCCAGGGAACGGCAGCGGCGGCCATTGCCGCCCGCTCCGAAGCCGGCAGAAAGCCGGGCATCGCGTGCGCGCAGTATGCAGACGGCAAGGAGTTGCGCGGCCAGGTGCAGCAGCAGCGCGATAAATGGCAGGACATCATCATTGATGCCGGCGGCCGTGACTCGACGGCCTTGCGTGCGGCACTGATTCTGTCCGATGTGCTGCTGGTGCCCTTTGCTCCTCGCTCCTACGACGTGTGGGCACTGGATGACATGGCCTCACTGGTTGACGAAGCGAACAGCGTTCGCGATGGCTTGCGATGTTTTGCCGTGATGAACCAGGCCGATCCTGGCGAGCACTCGGCCGACAACGCCGAGGCAGCGGCAGCCGTCGCAGAGGTTCCGCAGTTCGCCTACCTGCCGGTGCCGATCCGGCGCCGCAAGGCTTTCAGTAATGCCGGCGGTGCTGGCCTGGCCGTGGCTGAGCTGGCCCCGCGCGACCTCAAAGCCTGCGCCGAACTAGAAACATTGATTTCATCGCTTTTTAATATCCATACGAACTCCTAAAAGGAGCCTATAGCATGGTAATCCAACGTAAGCCCAAGACGACGCCAGCCGCGCAAGCGGCGGCCGTGGATGCTTTTGTATCCGGTGCCCCGGACGCCGCCCACGCGGCGCCGGCCGCCGGCGCCTACAACAAGGGCGTGGCGAAAGGGAACAAGCGGCAGATCAGCCTTACCATCGCCCCCGATTTGCTGCGCCGCGTGGACGAGATCGCCAAGCGCACCGGACAGGGCAGGGCAGGCATCATCAACATGGCCATTTATCGCGCCATAGAAGGAGATGTTTTCAAATGAAAAAGAATATGAAAAGAATATTCATATAGTCGGCCAAGTTGGAGGATGTATGGTAGAAAAGGGCAAGGGCACGAGACTGATGAAAGGCGGCATTGGCAAACGCGCGACACCACGTCCCCGGACCTACCTGACCATTGGCTACGACGACAAGGATTGGGCCAAGCGGCATGGCGCACAATGGGATAAGGAGCGCAAGCGTTGGTATGTCCTAGGCGAAGTGTCCGAAATGCTGCTGCCCTACATAGACTCCTTGATGGGTGGTCAGTCTCTCAAGGAAGTTCCTGAGGAAGAACGCCAGGAGGCGAGAGCGAGAGCCACTGCGGCACGAGCCAAACCGCTGTTGCGAACTCCCCCGCCTGACGATGCGCAGGCTGATTTTTTCGTGCCGGGCGTGTGGGACGTGGCAGCCAAGGACAATCGCGGCATCATGGACGTGGCCGTGTTCCGGCTATCGAAAAAGTATCCGCGCGCCAACTCGGTGATGACACACAACCTGCCGGATGGCGGTCATGTGCGTGTGGCCAGCGGACCTGATGGTATGGCTTCCATATGGGATTACGACATCGTGCTGATGGGTGTTTCTCACCTCACGGAAGCCATGAACCGCTATCGTGCTGGTCTGGGCGAAAAGCCAGGCCGTTCGTTCCGGCCACACGTCTCGGAAATCCTAAAATTTTGCCGTCAGTCAGATGGAGGGCGGCAATACGAAGCGGTGGAAGCCGCCTTACGGCGGCTCAAGCAAACCACCGTGGAGATTGTGCGTCGGCAGCGGGGTAAGGATGGACGCCCGCTCCGGGTGACCGAAGGTGCTGGCCTCATCAACGATTACAAGGCCGTGTCGCATGAGGATTCCGGCCGCGTCACGTCCGTGGAGATAGAGCTGCCGAAATGGCTCTATGCCGCTGTCGTCGAGGCTGAACATCCCGAAGTGCTGACGATGCACCCGAACTACTTCCTGATGACGCCTGGTCTCGGCCGCTTTGTCTATCGCCTGGCCCGTGTGGCTGCCGGTAAGGGTGAGGCCCGGTGGTCCTTCCGATTGATCCATGAACGCAGCGGGAGCCCAGATGCTTTCAAGAAATCCAGTGCTGCAATACGCGAACTCATCAAGGCCAACGAACTGCCCGAATACGATCTTGCGGAGGAACCAGGCCAAGATGGCCCCATTCTTGTTATGCGCTTCCGAGGCAGTTTCCCAACGCCCTCCACCGAGAAAGCTGGTCCTTAAAAGACGGACTTCGGGCTGAGCTGGCAGGCGAGTCGGGCGCATACATAGGCTGCATGCGCTGTAGGTGCCTCAGACCTGTGGATACGCCGTCTTTTAAGGACCTGCGGCCGTCCATTAAGGACCAAAGCCCCGTCCATTAAGGACCAAAGTCCGTCTTTTAAGGACCGAACGCTTTCGTAATGCATTGATTTACAAATCAAAATCGCCATTTTTTCAGGCTAAAACCCTTAAAACTAATATATAAAACCCTTAAAACGTCCCGAGTGTGGATAACTTGCGCCCATTACCCGCCATACAACGGATCTCCAAAGGTACGCACCACCTCTTGGGGCTACGCCCCCGCCGGCTCGCGTACTGCGGGCGCCCAGGCCGCTACACGGCTTCCAACCCGGCACCCACCTGCTCGTCGCTACGCGCCTGCGCTCAGATCAATGGTCACGCGCGTAGGCTTGAAATATCTGCTGAACGCAGGGGCGCTGCCCCTGCACCCCACCCGATAGGCTCAGGGCAGCTCCGAGGCATCGAGGACCGGCAAGGCCTGCCGTCCTCGCCCGTTCGGTGCTCGCGCCCTACAGACTGCGCTCCGCTGCGGCCTCGGGGCGGCTCCTTGACCTCTCTCCGCAGCCAGAAAAGCAAAGTGGCATTGACGAAAGAAAGTTTTTGTAGTAACGTTTATACATTAACATATTGCCCCTGACAGCAGGAGTGCGCCCATGACTATCACCACCATATCCAGCAGGGAGTTCAATCAGGATACCAGTCGGGCCAAGAAAGCCGCTTCAGAAGGGCCGGTATTCATCACAGACCGCGGCAAACCCGCACACGTCCTGCTCAGTATCGAGGAATACCGACGCATCACAGGCAAACACCGGAGCATTGCGGATGCTCTGGCCATGCCGGGCCTTACCGATATCGAATTTGACCCGCCTCGCGTCAGCATCGGCCTTCGCCCGGCTAATTTCACCTGATGTTCATCCTCGATACCAATGTCGTGTCAGAACTACGCAAAGTGCGCCTGGGCAGGGCGCACCCACAGGTGGCTAGCTGGGCCGACAGCGTAGACGCCAAAACCCTCTACATCTCGGCTATCACTATCCTCGAAATCGAGATCGGAATCCTGCAAATCGAGCGGAAAGACCCCGACCAAGGGGGTTTGCTGCGTGCCTGGCTGGAAAAGCAGGTCTTACTGGAGTTCGAGGGCCGTATTTTCCCCGTGGATACAGCCGTCGCCCGGCGCTGCGCGACCTTGCATGTTCCTGATCCTCACTCCGAACGGGATGCGCTCATCGCCGCGACAGCGTTGGCCCATGGCATGACCATCGTGACCCGCAACGTCGCGGACTTTCACACAACCGGTGTGCCGCTGCTCAATCCATGGGAGGCGCTCCCATGAGCCAGAGCACTGACATCCAAACCCACATCCCCCAGGATGAGGGTGACGAATTGGCGGAAGCAAGAACGGATCACCACTGAGTGATATTACGCCTCGGCCTTCCGGGATTCTGGAATTGTTGCCGGTGCGCCGGTTTTACCATTCAGCAGATCGGCGAAGAGAGCCTTGTCGTCTTCGCGGGTGAGGAAACCTGGGAGCTCGCGCCGAAGCCAGTTGGCGAGGCGTTCGGAGAATTCGGCATCGCCGTTGTGTTCGAGACGGTCAAGCACCAACGCGCCGATGAGGATTTTGCGGCGGGTATCTCTTGCACGATCCTGCTTTGCCAGCCGTGCCTTGAGGGTTTTGGCGCGAGCCTCAAGCTGGGCTATTTGCTGTTCAATGGGTTTGCGAGCCATGGGTTTTCCTCGGTTCTGTCGTGATCGGCGGCATCGATGGCTGGCCGTGCCTTGTCCTGCATCTCGCGCAGGCAATTCGGGCAGACGCAGTGAGCTGCGTCATCCGCCGGCATCGGCGTGGCGGTCGGCAGTTTCGTGCACCAGCAACTGTCATCATTCTGGCAGGTCATCGGTACACTACAATTTGGACAAATCGATTGCATCGATCGGAATATCACCGGTTCTCGCTCAAACTTCCAGCATGTGTCTAAACTGGCCATCCATATCGGGTATAAAGATGCATAAATCTTCGACACATCTAGCATAGATTACTCCGCCAATATGACGATAGCTATCACTTAATGCGAAACGTAGTGAAGCTTTAAGTGCGCACTTACGAGTTGCTGCGCAACTCAGTGCTTGGTAGTAAGATCGTACCATGGCGATCTATCATTTGAGCATGAAACCCATGTCGCGGGCCTCGGGGCGAAGCTCCGTTGCGGCTGCGGCCTATCGGGCGGCCGAGAAGCTGGAAAACGCCCGTGACGGGATGGTGCATGATTTCAGCCGACGCTCAGGCGTTGAGCATGCCGAGATCGTCTTGCCGGAAAGTGCCGATGCTGAATGGGCCAAGGACCGTTCAGCTTTATGGAATGCGGCCGAGGCGTCTGAGAAACGCAAGGATGCGCGTGTCGCTCGGGAAATCGAGGTTGCCTTACCGCATGAGCTGTCCGCCGAGCAACGGCTTGAGCTGACGCGGGAGTTCGCCCAGGGCCTCGCCGATCGATATGGCGTGGCGGTGGATTTCGCGATCCACAGCCCGCACGGCCATACCGACGTTCGCAATCATCACGCGCACATCATGATGACAACGCGGAAGGTTGCATCGGAGGGGCTGGGCGATAAGTCGGAACTTGAGTTGGAGAACAAGCGCCTGGTGGCGCTGGGGTTGCCGACTTCGCATGAACAGCTTCGGGACATCCGTATCGGCTGGGAAGAACGGACGAACGAGCATCTGGCGCGGGCCGGGCTGGACATAAGGGTTGACCATCGCTCGCACCAGGAGCGCGGGCTTGAGATCGAGCCGACACAGCATATGGGCGTTCATGCCACGCAGATGGAGCGGCGCGGCAAGGATGTGTCGCGGGTTCGGATCGATGAAGACGCGGCGAAGCGCAACGCCGCGCTGATCCGCGAGAAGCCCGAGCAGGTACTGACACTCATCACCAATGAAAAGAGTGTGTTCGACCGGCATGACGTGGCGCGCACGCTGCATCGATACATCGGCGACGCGGTTGCGTTCCAGGCGGCCTTTGCCACGGTCATGGCTTCGCCGGCCCTGGTGGAATTGCAGGCCGAGCAGCGTGACGAGCGCGGGCAGGTGGTCGAGCAGGCGCGCTATTCGACACGGGAAATGGTCGGCATCGAGCGCGACATGGCGATCAGCGCCGATCGCATGGCGGATGGGCGGGGGGGCGGTGTCGCTGGACGGCGCGTGGCGGCGGCGATTGAGGCGCGGCCATTCCTCGCCGACGAGCAGCGAGCGGCGATCGAGCATGTCACCGGGCCGGGGCGGATCGCGGCCGTGGTGGGGCTGGCCGGAGCGGGCAAGAGCACGATGCTGGCTGCGGCCCGCGAGGCATGGCAGGCCGAGGGCTACCACGTTCATGGCGCGGCGCTGGCCGGCAAGGCGGCCGAGGGGCTGGAAGAGTCGGCGGGCATTGTGTCCCGCACGCTGGCCTCATGGGAGAGAGGCTGGGAGCGCGGGTTCAACCAGCTCGGGCCGCGCGACGTGTTCGTGATCGACGAGGCCGGGATGGTCGGCTCGAAGCAGCTTTCCCAGTTCATTCAGACGGTGGACCGGGCGGGGGCCAAGATCGTGCTGGTGGGTGATCCCGAGCAGTTGCAGCCGATCGGGCCAGGTGCGGCCTTCCGTGCCGTGGCCGAGCGTGTCGGCTTCGTGGAGCTGGAAGAAATCCGCCGGCAGCGGGAAGGCTGGCAGCGCGAGGCGTCCGTTGATTTGGGCCGGCACCGGACGGAAGAAGGGCTGGCGGCCTATGCCGAGCGCGGCGCAATCCGGCTGGAGGATAAGGCCGAGCACGCGCGGGATGCGATCGTGCGCGATGTGGCGGCCGATATGGAGGCGCGGCCGGACGGTTCGCGCCTGGTGCTGGCGCATCGCAACGCGGACGTGCGGGACCTCAACGAGGCGATCCGGACGGTTCGGCGCGAGCGGGGCGAGCTGGCGGACGAGCGGGTTTATCGCACGACCGAGGGCGAGCGCGCCTTTGCGCCGGGAGACCGGGTGCTGTTCCGCGAGAACAACCGCGAGCTGGGCGTGAAGAACGGGATGCTGGCGACCGTGGAGCTTGTGTCTGGCCCCGATGAGATGGATGGGCAGCGGTTGGTGGTGCGGCTGGATTCTTCCTCCGGGCCTGGGCGGGGCCGGGCCGTATCGATCCCGATGGCGGATTATGCCGCCGTGGATCACGGATATGCCACCACCATTCACAAGGCGCAGGGGGCGACGGTGGACCGGGCCTATGTGCTGGCTTCCGGGACGATGGACCGGCATCTGACCTATGTGGCGATGACGCGGCACCGGGACGGGGTGACGCTCTATGCCGATCGGGAGGAATTCAGCGACGTGGCCGCCCTGTCGGCGCGGCTCTCCCGATCTCAGGCGAAGGAAACCACGCTCGACTATGACCGGGCTGCCTATGCCAGTCGGCGGGGGATCGAGGTGCCGCCACGTGAGGCGGTGGCAGCGCGCGAGATCGCGGCGGGACGTGCCGGGTTCCGGGAGCGGTACGAGGCGCATCGGCAGCAGCGGATGGAAGAAGCCGCCCGAGACAGGCAGGCGCATGGGCTGGTGCGGGAATGGACGCGGCTGTCGGAGGCATACAACAAGGCGTTGCCGGCGCTGGCGGCTGATCCGGCTCTGGTCGGTGGGGCGCGGGCGGAGCTGCTGGGGTTTGAGCAGATGTTGGATCGTCATTCAGAAGCGGCGCGGATCCTGCGGGCGCGAGGCCGTGACTTTGGGGTGAAGGATGGATCTGCACTGGCGCGGGTGCTGGCGTCGCCAGACGCCGGGCGGGCCATTGGCCGGTTGATGGAGGGCGCGGAGAGAGACATGCGTGGCCAGCTGGCGCTTGAAGCCGAGCGGGCGGCCGCCCGGAAGCAGCAGGAAAGATCCGTGTCGCGGGATCGGGGGATGTCGATGTGAGTAGCGCGGAGGATCATCTCTACGGGCTGATGGAGATCGCCGAGCAGCAGCAGGCGGTCGTGCAGCGCATGCTCACCGGGCTGGCGGAGGAGCGAGCGGCGCTCGCTCAGGAGCGGCAGAAACTGGCGGAGGAAGCCTCGAGCCTCGAAGAGCGGGTGCGCGAGGCGGTCAGCGCCGCGGTGACAACGGCGTTGGAGCAGGTGGGCAAGGAAGGTGTCGCAACGGTCCGGAAGGCGACCAAACCGATTCTGGACGATCTGGCCGGACTGGCAGGGGGCATGGCGGTTGCGGAAAAGGCGCTGAGCCGGATCGTATCTTGGGCAAGCTGGCGGTTGCTGGGGTGGATCGTGGCCCTGACTGTCGGGTTGATGCTGTTCGGCTGGCTGAGCAGCACGGCCGTTGTCTGGTGGGACCGCACCACGGTCAGTCAGCTACGAGGCGAAATCGCCATGTTGCAGGCCAATCACGCCGCTTGGGTGAAAAAGGGAATGCTCGACAAGCTAACACGCTGCGAACCAGGCAATCGTCCCTGCGTCGCCATCAACCAAAGCGCAGGAGCATACGGGAAAAGCGGCGAATATCGCGTCCTCAAAGGGTATTGAGGCGTCGGCGAGGAACATTGCCACACGAAAGTGATCGGGGCAGTCAGATTGAGCCTGTTTGCCTAAAGAGTGCGTCAATAAGCTGGCACCCAGGCTGATCACCAACCTGACACTGAGCGATCAGGATATCGAGAACCTCCTGCATCCTTCGCAGATCAGCGATTTTTGCCTGGATATCTTCACGATGCTCAATCGCCATGTCCTGGACCTCGCAGCAGGGTATGCCACGCATATCGGCAAGCTTCAGCAATTTACGGACCTCATCCAGTGTAAAGCCGAGTTCGCGGGCCCGGCGGATAAATGTAATCCGCGCGACATCGCGATCGTCATAGACCCGCCGACCGCTTTCGCTGCGTCGAGCTCGCGGTAGCACGCCGGCCTTCTCATAGAATCTGATGGTCTCAATGCCACACCCGCTTCGCTCTGCGGCGGCACCAATCGGGACTTCCAGACCACCAAGTGCCGCTGTTGGTCTGGAACCTGACGAGTTCTTTTCACCCGCGATCATTGAAATACCCCTTGCTCCTGTAGTTACTCCAGGATCTATACCCCGGTATGCCCGATCGGGCCAATGCCGTGCCCGTGCCGTGGGTCGGTGATCCACCAAGCCTATATCTGGAAGGAAAGATGCATGGAGACGCTATCGCTACGGGTTACCGGAATGACCTGCGAGCACTGCGCGCGGACCGCCGAGGCAGCCCTGAACCGGATGCCCGGCATCGATGCCTCTGTCTCCTACGACAGCACTATCGCCGAGATCAGAAGTGATGCGGGTATTGAGATCGAGGCTTTGAGGGCGGCTGTAAGACCGAGCGGCTACGGGCTGGAGCCCCTGATCGGGTCAGCATCTCCGGGCCATGATGGTGATGTGGGGGGCAGTTTGCATGTTGCGATCATCGGCAGCGGCGGTGCGGCATTCGCGGCCGCGATCCGTGCCACTGAGGCTGGCGCACGGGTGACCATGGTCGAGCGGGGTGAGATCATTGGCGGTACCTGCGTCAATGTCGGCTGCGTCCCTTCGAAGATCACCCTACGGGCCGCGGAAATCCGCCATGAGCGGGAACATCACTCGTTCGACGGGATCGCCCGCGGTCAGGAACCTGTGGACCGGAAGCCGTTGCTCAACCAGATGCGCGATCGCGTAGAGGCATTGCGCGGTGCCAAGTATGAGACAATCATCGCCAACAATCCGAAGATCACATTGCTGCGCGGCGAGGCACGCTTCGCGGATGCACGGACGCTGACGATCACCGACCAAGCCGGCCAGGTTACACAGCTGGCGCCCGACCGTATCCTTATCGCGACCGGCGCGTCACCGATGATTCCGCCGGTGCCGGGTCTGGCTGACACGCCCTACTGGACCTCGACGGATGCTCTCTTCGCCGAAGAACTGCCCGCACGGCTGGTGGTGATCGGTTCGTCTTTTGTGGCCCTCGAACTGGCCCAGGCGTATCACCGCCTTGGCGTTGAGGTGACACTGCTGGCACGCAACACACTGCTCACGCGCGACGACCCCGAACTCGGTGCGGCACTACAGCAGGCATTCGAAGCCGAAGGCATCCGCGTGCTCAATGAAACGCAGGCCGAACGGATCAGCTATGATGTCGGTCGCTTCACCGTCTCCTTCGGTGCCGGGCAGGTCGAGGCGGAGCGGCTGCTGGTGGCGACCGGACGTCAACCCAACACCGAAGGGCTTGCCCTCGACAAGGCCGGCGTGACGACCGACCGCAAAGGCGCGATCATCGTCAATGACCATCTGCGGACATCGGCTGCGAATATCTATGCAGCGGGCGATTGCAGCACGATGCCGCAGCTTGTCTATGTCGCAGCGGCGGCCGGCACGCGGGCGGCGATCAACATGACGGGCGGTGACGCCAGTCTCGACCTCTCGGTAGTTCCCGCGGTAGTCTTCACCGATCCATCGGTCGCGACCGTCGGACTGGACGAGGGGCAGGCGAGAACGGCCGGTATCGAGACCATATCGCGCCGTCTGGACTTGGAAAATGTCCCACGCGCGCTCGCCAATTTCGACACGAGGGGATTCGTCAAGCTGGTCGCCGAAGCCCGCACCGGCCGACTGATCGGCGCGCAGATTCTCGCG
>Ga0315298_1008955_pt1 | contig 12539 bp, 15 predicted proteins | sample WHS_1_MG_FD_203077 | JGI IMG/M metagenome (GOLD analysis project Ga0315298, IMG submission 203077) | Extremophilic microbial mat communities from Washburn Hot Springs, YNP, Wyoming, USA - WHS_1_MG | ecosystem: Environmental > Aquatic > Thermal springs > Hot (42-90C) | place: USA: Wyoming...
AGTCATCGTGAACTTCGGGGAAATGGAATACGTGACGCCAGAAGGCGATAGGGTGGAGCCGATGGGGTTCATCATAAAAAGGGCTGCACGGACAACTAAGCCGGGTTAAACCTACCTAAATTCTTCCCCCAGCCGCGCGCACCGTTACACTTCCTCCAGCAACCTAAGGAACTCCTCTCTTGTTAAACCTGCATCCTTAATGATCTTCGACAGCAAACCCCTGCCTATCTCCTCACCCCTGTGTACGGGGACAACAATAACTTTCCCATCTTCACGCTTCAGGATCACGTGGCTTCCCCGCTGCCTCACCGGCTTGAAGCCCAGCCTTACGAGAACGTTAATGACCTTATCGGCTGGGAGCGGCTTTAGGCTCACGCACGACAACCTCGATGAACTGGATGCCGACCAGCTCCCTCCCCTCGGCAACCGGCCCCTCGACCTCTAAGTAGAGTTCCACCGCCTCCTTTACCCTCTCCATGAGCTCGTCCAGCGTCCTCGCTTGAGTGTAGCAGCCGGGCAGCTCGGGGACGGAAGCAACGTAGTAGCCGTCCTCATCCCTCTCGATGATCACGCTAAACCGCAAAGACTTCACAGAGACGCGCCGAGGAGGACAGCTTTAAGCTTTCCCCGAGCGCGCGCCAAAAGAGCGGACGGGATCGATGACGAAAGGGGCGTGTAGGGAACTGCGGGCTCCATCCATAGGGACGGACGGGTAGGGTACCGGGAAGCGGGCGTAGCGCGCGTATATTGGCTTAAAGTCGCATATCGAGCTTTGAGTTCTCCGAGGGCCCTGAATCGTAAGGCTTAAGTGCGCATACCGCTGTGAAGCTCGCTGTGAGCATGGAGCTAGACTGGCAGCGGCTCGAGGAGGTTGTGGCAAGGGCCGTGGCGAGGGCTAGGTCGGAGGAGATGCGCGAGGTAGCGGAGGCGCTGAAGCTGCTGGCGAGCTACATGCGGGAGGGCTTCGAGAGGACGTTCAAGATTCTCGAGGAGCACTCCAAGATTCTTGAGGGGCACACTAAGCTCTTGGAGGAGCATGGCAGGCGGCTGGAGGAGCTGACCAGGGCGGTGGGCGAGCTCAAGGTGGCGATGGGCTCGCTGGGGAGGAGGTGGGGCAGGGACTTGGAGAGGACGGTGCTGGAGCTGTACAGGCACGCTCTCGAAAAGAGGGGGGTGGAGCCGGGGAAGGTGGAGAGGTTCGTCTACACGGACGTTGACGGCCGGTTCTATAGGAGGGGTGCGAGGATCGAGGTGGACGTGTACATCCACGACGAGAGGATGTACCTGGTGGAGGTGAAATCGCACGCGGAGCTGGACCACGTGGAGTGGTTCTGCGACAAGACGCAGATCGTGGAGAAGATCCTAGGGAGGAAAGCGGAGAAACTGATCCTCGTCGCGGTGAACATCGACAAGGAGGCGCTCGAGCGGGCGAGGGAGCTGGGCATCGACGTCGTCTACGGGGCGGTCATCGAGTAGCGAGCCCAGCAGCTGCGCTTCTCACGCAGAGGCTTTCCCGCGGAGCGGTAGCACGCCGAACTTCAGCGCATAGCACATGCAGACGCCGTAGTTGGCTCCAAGCGGTTTAAACCAAGACCTTTGAGGCTGGAGAGCTCGGCGGCTCTGCAGTCGCGCCGCAGCGGTAGGCATATAGCTTGTAGCTACGTCGCAACATGGTGGTGTGGTTGAGCAGGTACGCCACGATCTCCGTGTTAAGAGAGGTCAAAGAGCTGCTTGAAAGGGAGAAGGGCAGCAAGGACTGGAGCAGCTTCCTAATGGAGCTGTACAGGGAGGCTAGAGCAAGCAGGGCGCGGGCGGCGTTCGAGAAGCTCAAGCAGCTTCTCACCGGGGAGGACCTCGACCGTATAGAAAGATCCAGCAGGGAGTTCAGAGAAGGGTTCAAGCTGAGATGAAGAAGCCGACCGACACCAGCGTCCTCGTGGACAACCTCAGGAAAGGGTGTTCGAGGAGGGAGCCATCTCCGCTATCACGCTCATCGAGGCCCTGCAGGGGGTGCTGGAGTGCAATAGGGAACACGCGCTCAGAGCCCCTCGGGATCGATGATCTCGATCGCGGTTACCTCACCCGTATCCTTGTCCCTGTACAGGTGGATCTTCGGGTGCAGCGGCTCCCCCAGCTCCAGCTCCTTCGGCTCCCTGAACCTCAAGTGGAGGACGCCCTCCCCCGGCACAATGGAAGCCTCGATCACCTCCCCCGGCAGCTTCACACCCGTTAAGGCCTCCACCCTGGAGAGCACCCGCTTGAGGTCCAGGCCGGGTTGAAGCGCCGCGCTCACTTTCAAGCCGTGGCGCGCCCTGCTATTAAGCGTGCCGCTTCCCCACGTTGCTGGCGACTCTCAGCGCAGAAAGCGAGGGTTCCCCTCGTCGGGCCGGAAGGTGCTGGAGCGAGTTGCGTTCTTGCCCGCCAAACGAGCGCGCGAATCCGCTTTTCAGCGAAAGCTCGCGGCGCGGAAGAAGCCTTAAAAAGTTGTTTCGCGCATTAGAGGCGTGGTTTCGAGAAGGAAATTGCTCTTGCTGCTCATCACCGCCACCTTAGCGGTAGCGCTGTCCGCAGCGTACCTGCTGGTGCTCCGCCCTTCTAGGCGGGTATCGTCGGCTCGTGCCTTGCTTCAGGGCTGCAGGGTTTTAGAGAAAGGCGAGATTCTCAAGCTCGAGTTCGGGGACAATTTCGTCTTCGAGTACAATTCTACAGCTATAATCCTGCGCCACGCCTCAAACCCCGGCGCGTACGTAGTGATCAGGGGGCGCGGAGGGGCTCTCAACTACTTACAGTACAGCGTTGAAGCTTGCGTGCTGGAGACGCGGAACGCGACTAGGCTCGCTGTCGTCGGGTTGAAAGGTGATGCGTATAACTTCTCCGCGATAATCACAGTTTTCAGAAATAGTTTGATAAAGGTAGAAGAGAGGATGCGCTTTTACGGGAGAGAGAGCGTCTGGGGCGCGGGTTTCATCGAGGCCGCCGAGGGAGCTCGCTTCGAGTACCTCTTGATCTCGCAGGCAGGCGTCCAGCACCCGGTCGCTGCGGCGCTGGTCGACGGTGGGGGGCGCTACGCTTTCTCGATGGGCTACGTCGAGCTGACGGGCAAGGGTAGCGTGCTCGAGGGCGGGGAGTACTCGTTCACGGCGACCGCTGGGAGGTTCGGGCTTAACGTGCCGGTGGGGAGCTACAAAGGGCCTTCGAGGTTCCTCTACTACGTCTACGTGTGGAGGGACGAGAAAGACCCCTTGAGCGGGGTTCTGCGGATGCTCTCCCTGCTAGCCGACATCGTGGAGAGGGAGTACCCCGCCGACAACAGGGGGATCGTGGGGAGGATACTCGCAAGCCTCCTCTCGCCGCCCGACCCCGGGGACGTGTACATGTCGGGCTACGATGAGGCGGGCTCCAGGAGGGTTTTGATCAAAGCGTACGTCGGGGACCAGCGCAGCAGCATCCAGGAGAGCGAGTTCATCACGCAGGCGAACGTCCTCCTAGGCCTCGCGTACGCGCGCAGCAAGGGGGTCTTCGCTCAAGAGGCAGAAGCTCTGATGCGGGCGATCTTGGGGAACACGAGCTACTTCGACGTGTACTGGGACGGGCGCTGGGGCCTCTACAGCAACAACTGGAGGTTCGCCGGGAGGCTCGACTCCTGGTACCAGGTCACGAACCCCAGCATGCTGGTGGCAGCGTACGAGCTGGCTCCCGACGTCGTTTGGTTGAACTTGAGGAAGCTGGAGAGCCACGCTAGGTGGCTGATCGGCCTCGCGAGGAGGGTGAACTACGACTTCCCGGTTTTCGCCTGGCCCGACTACCGGGTCGAGAGAGTGGGCGAGGAGGCGGACGCGGCGCTGGGTTACGCGTACTTCATGGTCAAGATGTACAACCTGACGGGGGACCGGACCTTCCTCGAGGAGACCGAGCGCGCCGTCGAGCGCTACATCAGCGCAAACTACGGTAAGGTTTGGGAGTCGCACCTGACGGCCATGGGCGTAGCGGCTTGCGCGCACCTGTACAGGCTCACCGGCGATCCGAAGTACCTCGGCTACCTGCGCCAGCTAGTGTACCTCGCCCTCCGCTGGATGCACTTCATCCGCGGCGACATCGTCGAAGAGGACGTGCCCTTCTGCCTAGTTTCGGCGATGCCGCTCCCCCACGGCAACGCCTACGCGGCGGCCTTCGAGTACGGGCTCTTCAAGCTCTTCCTAGAGGAGGCGGCGCGCGCGCTCGAAGGCACTGCCGGCGATGAGGTGGTGAAGCCCCTGCACCGCTTCTACTCCGCTTGCGGCGCGGTCGTCGCGAAGTACTCGCTCCCCCGGTTCCTAGGGATAGAGCGCCGGTCAGTACCGGGCGGCGTGATAGACGCGCGCTACTGGGTTCCAGTAGAAGATCTGTGGCCGTTCACTTCGAGGAAGCCGGCACTCCCGCAGGAGCTGTACGGCTTCGGGTCGCACTTGATAACCCTTATATATTTCTCAAATAGAATGTGAGCGCACACATACGTGGCTAAGCGAAAACCTTTTTAATGAGTCCCTGGAATCATAAGCGTGAGCGGCAAAAGCGCGCCTGAAATTCCGAAAACGCTGACCTACCTTCTGGTAGCTATCCTGGTGCTGCAGCTAGTGCTCATCGGGCTGGTGGCCTCGCTCTCCTCCTCGCTCGCTGCGGTCGAAAGCAGGTTGAGGGACGTTGAAGAGAGCACAGGCGCGGTAACCGCGGCCCTCCGCGACATCGGAAGGTCCCTCGAAGCTCTCGGAACCAACTTTACGGCTAGGATAGCTACCATAGAGCAGAGGCTGAAGCCTACTGTACCCCGCGAGTTCAGGATAGCTGGCTGGTGGCCGTGGCCCTACAGCGGCAACCCGTACGCGCCCGGCGGCGTGGGCGTGCTCTACTGGTTCGGTTACGAGACGCTTGTCTACTTCATCCCTGGCAACCAGACCTACATACCGAGGTTGGCTGAAGAGTGGAAGCTCGAGGGCACTAAGCTCACCATCAAGTTGAGAAGGACGACATGGAACGACGGGCGCCCCGTTACAGCCGACGACGTGATCACCGGCATCTACATGGCTCAAGCGTTGTGGAGCTGGCCGTACGAAATAAAGAGCGCCACTAAAGTCGACGACAGAACCGTGGTCATAGAGTTCGAGGAGCCGCCAGGCCCCGCGCTACTGATGTCGGTGATGACGAGCCCCTTTGTAAGCTTCGCCCCCTACAGCGTCTACGGCAAGTGGCTCGACCGCGCGAAAGAGGTAGCGACGCTCGGCAGGCGAATATGGTTGATGCAGATAACTGGACAAACCGTTCCCGAGGATTTGCAGAAAGAGTATAACGAGAAGTTCGCCGCGCTACGCGACGAAATAACGGCTTTCGACTCGCTGAAGACCCTCGGTATCGTTGTGTCGAACGGTCTCTACTACCTGTCCAGCGTCGAATACGATAAAATGGTACTAAAGCTGAACAAAGGCCACTGGCAAGCGGGCACGGCTTCCGCTGATACTGTGATAGTTTACAGGTGGAGCTCCAACGAGGCCGTATGGGCGCTTCTAATGGCTGGTGAGCTGGACGCGTCACACCCCGCCACGCCTAAGGACCTCACCGATCAGATACTCAGTACAGGCCCGAAGATGAAGATGCAGGTGGTCTCCGACCTCGCGGAAACCCCTGCAGTGGTTTTCAACCTCAGGAACCCGCTGTTCAGGGACATAAACCTCAGGAAGGCGCTAATATTCTCCCTCGACAAAAGCAAAGTGCGCGATATAACGTTCTGGTTCCAGCCGGCCTACGAGTACGCGCACGGCGTGCTACTATCCTTCCAGGACGTTTGGCTGAGCAGGGACCTCCTGAACAGGTTGACAAAGTGGTCGTACGATAGAGCGCGCGCTGAAAGCATACTCAAAGCGGCCGGTTACACCAAGGGGTCTGACGGCATTTGGAGGACGCCTGACGGGAAGCCGGTCAAGTTCACTCTATCGGCGTACGCGCCGTACAGCGACTGGGTTCTCGCAGCAAAAGAGATAGCGAGGCAGTGGAAGGAGTTCGGCTTGGACGTCGAAGTGACGCTGGTACCGGAAGGGATGCTGTCGAACGTAGAGCAGGCTGGTCAGTTTGACGCGACGATAGAGTTTGGCTCTGCGTGGTGGGGCCTTGGGCACCCGTACGCCGGGTACAGCAGGATATACGAGGGCTGGGTCGGCACGATATCCGGGATCGTTGAGCTGGGACTCAACACTGCGGAGTACGATACACCATGGGGCAAGCTCAAGCCGCTTGACCTCGTTAGGGCGCTAGCGCTGGAAAAGGATCTTGCAAGGCAGAAGGAGATCGTGGAGAGGCTCGCTTACATAACCAACGAGTACCTCTTCTACCTGCCGATCGTGGAGAAGGGGCTCCAGATATTCTACAGCGAGTCGCGCTGGACCGGTTGGCCGGCGCCAAACGACCCGCTTTGGACGCTGTGCCCAGGAGGGATAGAGAGAGTCTACGTTGAGCTGCTGGGTAGCGGGGCTCTGAAGCCGGTTAGCGGTTAGCGCGCGTTAAGCCAAAAAATTTATAATTTTTTTAATGCTGCAACGTTGTGAGCGATTTCAAATACTACCTGAGATACGCGCTTGGTAAACTCTTAATGCTCATCGCCTACATATTTACTGCTTTAACGCTGGTCTTCTTTGTGATAAACCTGATGCCGGGAGACCCCGCATACAGCCTAGCGGTGTACTACATGCAAACGTACAATTTAAAGTTCGAGCAGGCGCTGGAGATGGCGAGAGCCGCCTTGGGTTACGACGTTTCGAAGCCCGTGCACGTGCGATACCTGGAGTACTTAGCGAGGCTCACCAGGGGGGAGCTGGGCTACTCCTTATACTACAGGAAGCCGGCGGCGGAAGTGATAGCGCTCTCCCTCCCATGGACTCTCCTAGTACTGATGCTGGCAACGATCTTAAGTTACACAGTTGGAACTAGATTGGGCGTTTTCGCAGCGTTTAAACGGGGGAAGGCTGCGGATTCGGTTCTCTACTCCGCAGCGATCGTCATGCTATCGCTACCACCCTTCATAATTGCAGTGATCGTCCTCTACGCCCTCGGCGTGAACCTGAAGCTTATACCCCTTGGAGGGGCGTACGCTTTGGGCGTCAAGCCCGGCCTTAACTTACCTTTCCTCCTCAGCGTCCTCCACTACGCTACAGGTCCTGTGCTGGCCCAAGCGCTCGTCCAGCTTTCGGGCTGGCTGCTCTCCGCTAGGAACGTATCGGTCACAATCCTCGCGGAAGACTTCGTAAAATATGGTATGGCGAGAGGTTTGAAGAGGGGAACTTTAACTAAAAAATACATTTGGAAACCAGCAAGGCTGCCCATACTCACAAGCTTAGCGTTGTCTTTCGGCTACATGCTTGGGGGGTCGACGCTCGTGGAATCGGTGTTCAGGTACCCGGGTATAGGGCAGCAGCTGGCGCAAGCGCTGGGCTCGCGCGACTTCGGGCTCGCAATCTCCATATTCACGATAATGGTCGTCGCCGTGATACTCGCATCGTTCCTGATCGAACTCCTCTACCCGTTGCTCGACCCTCGGGTGAAGGGAGCATGAGAGCGGGCGGCGCGCTGCGCACAGTGTGGGAGCTCATCCGGCCCATACTAAAGAACAGGAAGTCCGTGTGCGGCATCCTGGGCTTGCTCTTCTTCGTGGGCATGGCGACCGTCGGTCCCTTGATCGTTCCCCTGCAGATCGGGATGGAGTTCAGTAGGAGGTACCTGCCTCCCTCGCTGGAGCACCCTCTGGGGACCGATTACTTCGGCAACGACATTTTCCAGCAGCTCATCCACGGGGCACCCCTAACCCTGGGGCTAGCGGCTGCCATCGCGCTCTTCGCCACGCTCATAGCTACGGTCGTCGGCGTAGCCTCTGGCTACGTAGGAGGGGGTGCTGGGCGCGCCCTCGACTTCCTGACCAACATCTTCCTCACGATACCCTCCTTCCCCGCGATGCTCATCCTCTTCGTCGCGCTCGGCGAAACGCACTGGCTAGTAGCCGCCGCCGTGATGGCCCTTTGGATGTGGGCCGGTGCGGCCAAATCCATCAAAGCCGCTGTCTACAGGGTGAGGTTCGCCCCCTTCGTGGAGGCGGCGGAGAACCTCAACCTCGGAACCCCCCACATCCTCTTCAAGGAAATAATGCCCCACGTAGTACCCTACATTTTCATAAACTTCGTGAGCTCCTTCAGAGCAGCCCTGGAGGCGAGCGTCGGCCTCATGTTCCTAGGCGCGCTGAAGTACAACCCGCTGCACTGGGGCGTGATACTAAATTTAGCAATTTTCCAGACCGGTTCTATATACATCGCCCGCGCCATACACTACCCCCTCTCCATAATAGCCTTCGTGGCTTTACTGCTCTTCTTCACGACGCTGCTGTCTTACGGCGTTGAAGAGGCTTTTAGGCCGGAGCTGAGGGGGTACGAGTGAGCGGGGCGGAGGTTATCGTCCGCGACCTCAACGTCGTCTACCTGGTCAGAGAGGGCACGATAAAGGCGGCCTCGAACATCACTTTGAGGGTGGAGCCTGGGAGCGTGACGGCGCTGGTCGGCGAAAGCGGGAGCGGGAAGTCGACCGTCGTAGAAGCCGTCACGAGGACTCTGCCAAGCAACGCTAAGGTCTTGGGCGGGAGCGTACTCTTCAAAGGTGCGGACCTGCTGAAGCTCAGCGAGGAGGAGTACAGGCAGTTCAGGTGGAGGGAGATCTCATACGTGCCGCAAGCCGCTCAAAACTCCCTAAACCCTCTCCAGACGGTCTTCGAACACTTCGCGGAAACGCACGCAGACGTCGCCGGTCCCATCCCTAGAAGCGAGCTGTACGAGATGGCGGCGAAGCTCCTAGAGAGCGTAGGGCTCGACGCCGGAGTCCTGAGAGCCTACCCACACCAGCTCTCGGGAGGGATGAAGCAGAGGATCCTCATCGCCCTATCGTTCCTCTTCAAGCCGAGCTTGGTGGTGATGGACGAACCCGTGTCGGCGTTGGACGTCGTCAACCAATCGCTCATCCTAGGCTTGATCTCGGACCTCCACAGGAGGTATGGGACCTCGATACTGCTAGTGACACATGACCTCCCGGTAGCGGGGGAGCTTGCCGACCGGATCGCAGTGATGTACGCCGGCCACCTGATCGAAATGGGGAGCAACGAGGAGTTTTTCGAGGAACCCTTGCACCCATACTCGAACGGACTGGTGAGGTCTATGATAGCGTTCTCCACGGAGCTCAGCGGGGTAAGCTCGATACCGGGGGAGCCGCCGAGCTTGCTAAACCCGCCGCCAGGCTGCCGCTTCCACCCGAGGTGCCCGCGCGCGATGGACATCTGCAGGGAGCAGGAGCCGCCGCTCCTCGAAGCTGGAGGGGGGCGCTGGGTTAAATGCTGGCTCTACGGTGGTAAGGCATGAGCGAAATAGTGAAGTTGGAGAACGTTAGCAAAGTTTTCAGGAGAGGAGGCATACTGAGGAAAGAGAGCGTATGGGCGGTGAAAAACGCGAGCTTAACTATCGCGCTCGGATCGAGAATAGCCGTGGTGGGCGAGAGCGGCAGCGGGAAAACGACGCTCGCTAGGATAATAACCGGCTTCGAGAAACCATCGGAAGGTTACGTTTACTGGTTTGGCAAACGGGTAGACGAGTTGCCTAAGAAAGATTTCGAAAAGTTGAGGGAGAAAATACAGTACGTCCACCAGGATCCCTACACATCTCTAAACTCTGTGAGGACGGTTTACGATACGTTAGCTGACCCGCTTAGGAAGCACGGAGCAGATAACGTGGAAGAGAAAGTCAAAGAGCTCTTGCGGCTCGTGAAGATAACTCCGCCGGAGTACTTTTTCAACAAGTTCCCCTACCACCTATCCGGCGGGATGCGGCAGAGGTTGGCCGTAGCTAGGGCGCTAACCGCATCCCCCCAGCTGATAGTGGCGGACGAGCCCATCAGCATGGTCGACATGTCCCTAAGGGTTTCGGTGCTCGACGTGCTGCTAGGGTTGAACAGGGAGGTCGGCTTAGCCGTCATGATGATATCTCACGACATCGCTGCCGCCTACTACTTCGCGAGAGAGGGGGGACTGCTCTACGTGATGTACGGAGGGCGCATCATCGAGTGCGGACCCAGCGAAAAAGTTGTGTCGAACCCCTTCCACCCCTACACGAGGCTGCTGCTGCTGGCGACGCCGCAGCACAAGCGGAGCTTCTTCCAGGAGAGGATTTCGATGATGGCCAGGTACGCGAGCGCGAAAAGTGGAGCAGCCCTCGGGGCGGGAGGAGGGGTAGACGCGTGCCCCTACGTCGCCAGATGCCCCTTCGCGGCCCCAGAGTGCGAAAGCCCGATCGAACTGAAAGAGATTGAAGCGGGGCACTACGTAGCGTGCAAGCGCGTAGACGCTCTACCTGAGTGGACCCCACCCCCCTGGTACTGGTTCGCCTCCAAGCGCGATGTCGCTTAAAGAGCAGATAAAGCTGCAGGCCATTGCCTCAGCGCTGCTAATACTCATCATGGCGCTCTTAATCTTGCCCGCTCTAGAGCGGGACGCGCCTGAGTACTACATCACGATCCTCGTGATCGCGATGGCCTTAGCGTTCATCCTATACCTTACAGTCAAAGATTTTTTAAAGGTAAATAAAACGATAAAGTAACAAATATAATTACAGTTGTTCTCCAGCCTAACATTACGAATATTTGAACACGCCAACCCAGTTGTGTACCTGGCCAGCGCTCAATCCAACCAAGCGGGAAGCCTTCCCAGCAGCTCCCTAAACGTCTCCTCCTCAAGCTTGTTTATCGCGAGGGCGACGAGCATGTTTTTAGGCCTGGGCCTCGGCCTATCGAAGATCTCCACCACCCTGAACTTGAGGCGGTACGGCCAGATCACCTTCCCCACCTCCCTCTCCTCCGGCCAGAGCGGCTCGTCGCCCTCGAACTTGCCCTCCACGACACCGTACCCGATCACACCCTCACCGGTCGCGTAAAACACCACGATATCGCCGGGCTGCACTCTCGCCCACAACCCCTTAGCATTCCCGCTCGCACCCCAAACACCCTCCTCCAAGGCAACCCTCCAGCTCTCAGGCCTCCCGCTCAGCGTCCAGTAGCTAGGCATCGCGCACGAGCACCTTCCGCACGTAAAAAGCTGGCGCCCGCAAACATGCGCGTTCAACCGCTAAACGTGTACTTCAGCATCTGCAGGAGCGCAGATGGTGCGAACAGTTACACCGCGCCACCGCTGCTCTAGCCGCTTTTCGTTTTCCGCAGCAGGAGCTATATCTACTCAGCGTAACGGACGTGGAGTATAAGTGCTACACAAAAGTGGGCGCGTATACGGTCTCTTCCCGTAAAATATGGACTACAACGTTGCCTAAAATTAAAAGGGGGTCGAAACCCCGGCGGGAAATATCAATACGGTAAGATATCAACTTCCTGCGCATCTGAGCTACAGCGCTTCCGTCTGGCGCTAGGATACGGTAATTAAATCTCAAAAAGTCGCTCTCGGCCATGGCCAACTGCTGACCTTGAGGATCTCTCATCAGCCACTTATCACTCCGGAGTCCCAGCCCCCCAGCCCATTCTATAGTAGCCCGAAACCGGTTTTGAGAATCGTAAACCTCGTATGGACCAGTCGAACTCCCATAGCGGACTTCACCCTGTCGGATTCCATCCACACCTTCGAACCAAAAATTCCCCTTCCCCCATGCCCTTTTAATGTAGCCCAACAGGTTCCCGTTCATATCCTTGACACTATAGGTACCCACCAACCCTAACAAAGTTAACAATTTCTTCTCTACAACATACTGTGACCTTTCAAGCACGGCCGGCCAATATTGTAATTTCTTCCTTCCTATATGTTTTTTTCTTGTTATCAAATGCCCAACTAATTTAAGCATTATATTACCATTAAATCCCAAATTTTTGAATTAGTATACATTAATTCTAGAAAGTAAAAACTTAAGTATTTCCTTAGAGTATTGTTCATCGACGATCCCAAACTAAAAAAGATTCTTTGCAACTAACTTTGAAAGATATTCTTAAAAATAACGAATCTTTTGAGCCCTCTTTCAAATTAATCTATGATTTATTCCAACGAAAACTTTAATAGCATCGCTTATTAAGGGACCTAGCAAAGGCGTGCATGCTAATTTGCTAGCTAAATTCGAGAAATCACTAGGTTTAGGAGGTTTAAATGGGAGACTCTCAGTATCGCTTCCACCTCCACCTCCGCCGCCCCCGCCGCGGCGTCTGTAGTTCGCTGCGAGTAGTATAAGGCGTTGGAGACGTCCCTCTCTAACCCTTTTACCTCGTTCTCTAGGCTCGAGAGCTTTTCCTCCAAAGCGCTCAGCTTCGCGTACGTTAGGTAAAGGTTAGCGAGCAAGATGATGATCAGGAATATTGCCGCTGCAGCGCCTATCAGGGTAAACAGCGGTAGAGCGCGCCGGGCTGGGGAGCGTTGATTGATCGCGCTCGTTCAACTTTAACCGTTGGGTCTCAGGCGCGGGGGAGCGTGGCGGGCGCTTCAGCTGGGGTTCGAGCTAAAG
>Ga0315298_1008956_pt1 | contig 12536 bp, 12 predicted proteins | sample WHS_1_MG_FD_203077 | JGI IMG/M metagenome (GOLD analysis project Ga0315298, IMG submission 203077) | Extremophilic microbial mat communities from Washburn Hot Springs, YNP, Wyoming, USA - WHS_1_MG | ecosystem: Environmental > Aquatic > Thermal springs > Hot (42-90C) | place: USA: Wyoming...
ATGGCCCGAGAGCGAAAGGGGGTCCACCATGGGCTAGCAGAGGCCCAAACGCCGGTATCAGGAAGGGTGCTGGCGCCAACAGAGGCTCTCTAACGCCTCGTCGTCCTTGAGAAAACCAGGCAAGCGGCGCCTAGCCAGTATTACCCCACTCTTGTTCAACACGCTCGGATCCGAGGGTAACAGTTCAGACTTAGAGTAAAAGAATATGGAGGCGGTTCTCGAAGGCGTCGGACAGATGTAGGGGAGAGCGTCTCGACCCTCCCTTGCCGTGGCAGCGGCGCCCACGGTTCATGAGCAATGGTGAGCCGGGCTCTCAGGGTGTTACTCATCTTAGCAAGGGACGATCTGATTGCCGGACGCTACCTTGCCAGCTGAGGGAAACGTAAACTGCTACTGTCCAGAGCGGACTATCAGCCAGACAAACTTCGGTAGCCGGAGGATGCGTCGCCAGCGCCAGGGCTCGCGGGCCAGACGATAGAGCCATTCGAGCCCGGCATTCTGCATCCAGGCCGGGGCTCTCTTCACTCTCCCACTCAAGAAATCGAATGCCCCTCCAACGCCCATTGCCACCAGATCGCCTAGCTTTGGTAGATTGCGATGGATCCACTTATCCTGCTGCGGTGCCCCATAGGCTACGAGCAGGATCTGTGGCCTTGCCGCTTGGATTCGCTCGAGGATGATTTGGTCTTCGGCTGGCGCCGGTGAGCCTTCATAAGTTCCGGCAATGCTTAGACCGGCGTACTTGGACTCGAGAATTGCCGCAGTGGCCTTGGCCACGCCTTCCCTCCCACCCAGTAGAAACAGGCGGAAGCCTCGGCGGGCGGCGAGAGAGGCTAGGTGTTCCACGGTGTCCGTGCCCGTTACTCGCTCCTGTAGCGGGCGGCCCTTGAAACGGGCCGCCCAGAGCAGTCCGAACCCGTCGGGGAGGGCAAGGTCGGCGGCGTCGAGAACACCCTTGAACTCCGGGTCGTTCTGGGCGATCACTACAAACTCGGGATTGACAGTGACAATTTGGTGTGGTCCTCCAGCGTCGATAAGCGCTTCGATACGGGTGATTGCCTCGGCATTACTCAACCGATCGACCCTGACACCAAGGATCCGTACGCTGTCATCCATGGGTACGCAGCATCCCCTCCGCCGCCTGCCGGACCATCTCCGGTGTCACCATATCCAGACAGGTCCTTTCCGGGCAACCATCCCTACTTCCAACACTCTTGCCGATGTAGAGACAGGGACTGCATGGAAGGTCCACGCGGACTACGCGGGCGAAAGGATCGCCAGCGCCGTCCTCTTTCCCGCGCCTGCCAGGCGCGAAGTTTGGACGGGGAGAGTCCGCCTCGACCTGCTCATGCCGCGAGCGAGGAGAACTCCCCTCTTCTCGCCCGGGCTTTGGGCGGGGCAACCCTGTCTCTATCGACCCGTTTAGCGTTGCTCTATTTTGCCAATTATGTCCTGTCCATGGGCCCCAGGCGCGATGGTTTGAGGGCCCGAAGACCGCCACGGTCGGACAGCCGACCGCACAAGCGAGGTGCATCACGCCACTATCGTTGCCAAGGAAAAGTCGGCAGCGTCGGAGAACGGCGGCCAGTTCGCCAATCGTCGTCATACCGCCAAGGTCCAGCGTCTTCCCCTGAATCGCACTCGCCAACTTGCGAGTCAGGTCGACCTCCCCGGAACTGCCGACAAGTACGAATGTGGGGTTGAAGTCTCTGGCGAGGTCATTGGCCACTGCCGCAAACCGTGCCACCGGCCAGCGCCGTGCTAGGCTGTAAGTACCGCTGCCAGCGTGGAGAGCGATCAATGAGTCCTCTCCCGAAGGAGCGAGGAGTTGCTCGGCTCGATCCTCGTCCGCGGGTCCAACGGATATCTCCAATCGCCAGTCATCAGTGTCTGCTCCCAAGAGCCTTACAACCTCCAGCCAGTACTCGACTTCATGTCGGTAGCCAAATCCTTCATCCACCAGGCTCTTGGTGAAGAAAGACCCTCGCCCGTTGTCTAGGCCTACAATGTTCGCAGCGCCGGTGATCTTGGCTAGGAGGGCGAATTTCCGTGCCCCCCAGACGGTACTCAAGTGATGCAGTACGATCACGTTGTCGAACCTGGCGTGACGAAGGCGTCTGAACAAAGCGAGAGCATCGATCATGGCCGTAGGATGCACTAGTCCGGCCGGAGAGTCGAAGCGATGCTTGTCGAAGACTATAATCTCATCGACCAGGGGACTTCCCATGAGCGCCGCTGCGCCAGTGGGAGGCACGAGAATGGACACTGGTGCCGTAGGGAAGGTCTGCCGGAGGGCCCGTAGTGCCGGCGTAGCGGTCAGCACATCGCCGACGTCGGAAAGCTTCACAACGAGGATTCGCAAGGGTTCACCGTGGGGGTAAACATCCGCTCGACTGCCGCATAGACTTCCCCGGCGCTGATCATCTTCATGCACACGGGGTTGTCTTTAGGGCATTCGGCAACGTCGTAACTATCGTAACATGGACTGCAAGGCAAAGGCTTGCGTACCACGGCGGCGTTGGGGTCGTATGGGCCGGAGATCGCCGGGTCAGTGGGGCCATGCACCGCCACCGTTGGTATCCCTAGCGCTACCGCGATGTGGAGAGGACCAGAATCGCCGCTCACAAACAACCGGCAACGTCGGACTAAAGCAGCCAACTCCAGCAGATCAGTACGGCCGGCCATGACGATGGGCGTTTCCTGCATTTGTTCGACCACTTCACCTACCAGCGGCAGCTCGTTTGCCGAACCGGTGAAGACGACTTTTGCTCCCTTCTCCCGGATTAGAGTGTCGGCGAGGACAGCCCAACCGTTCGTCATCCAGCGCTTGGCCGAGCCGTTACTTGCGCCACAATGCATGCCGATCAACAGGTCTCCGTCGTTCACTCCTTCCTGCTTCAGCATGGTCAGTACCTTCTCCTCGACATCTCTCGGTATCACCAGTTTGAAGGTTAGATCGGTTCGCTTCGCTCCTCCTGCTTTGGCGAGTACCAGATTCCATTCCACCTCGTGCTTACGTTCACAGTAGCGTCGTCCCCCGATGGCGATGTTGTGCATGAACGGGTAGCTCTCACCGCGATAGCCGACGCGGAAGTGCGCCCCACTACCATAGCTGAACAAGCTAGCCCACAAACCATAGAGGCTGACGCAGAGGTCAAACCGCTCACGGCGCAGCCGGCGCAGGAGATGGTAGAGCTCGCCATAATGCGCCAGATTGAGCATATCGCCGGATGGACGGAGTTGGTTAATGTCGAAGGTGTAGACCTCGTCCACCTCAGGAAATAGGCGAACAATTTGAGCCGTGTAGGGCAGGACCAGCATGGCAATATGGGCGTTGGGATAAGCGTCACGCAGCGCCCGTATTGCCGGGGACGAGAGCACAACATCGCCCAGAAGGTCCAGACGGATGATCAAGATCTTCTTCACTTCGCACGCAGCGAAGTCTTTGCGTTTCTCAGTTCTTAGCCATCCGATAAGACCAACGACCGTGAAGATGACATAAAGGACAGCTAGGGCCAGGTTCTTCAATTGTCGCTTGACGAGTCTCCGGTAGCGAGGCGGCATCTATCAGATCTCAGAATTCCTACGTCCTTCCGCAGAAGGACGTATCTTCCTTTGTAAGGACCCAGGCTTGAAGCCTGCGGCGAGATCTTCACTTGCCGCAGGCACAAAGCACCTGTTCGGCGGCAGCCAGCACTCTCTCTGGATCGATGAGGCGCACGCACGGGTGGTTTGGGAGATCCGCTACATCATAGTCCAGCCTGTTGCAGGGGACGCACCAATAGCCAGATGTCACCACCAAGTGCTGCGATGGCTCACCCCAAGGTCCAAACGCAATGTGGTCGACTGGACCGTATAGATGCACGCTAGGAACCCCGAGCGCGACTGCCAGGTGCATTATACCACTATCGAGGCCGATTGCCAGACTGCTCTGCCGGAGGACGGCCGCCACTTGGCCGACGGTGAGCCCGACCATCGTCGCAGCGGGCCAGCGCATTCGGTTGCGGATGTCTTCCACTAGTTGTCGCTCCGGCATAGCCCCAGCGATCACTACGTCCAGGCCATGACGCTCGACCAATGCATCGGCGACTATGGAAAATCCTTCGGCCGTCCAAAGTTTGACTGCGGCACCGGCTCCTGGGAGTATTACGCAGAAGTGCGGCTGAACGTTGCGCTCCTTGAGCCATCGTGCGCCAAAGATCTCGTCGTCGACGGCCGTGACGAACCGCAATTTGGGAGTCGAAGCTGGCCACTCGCCCTTCGTACGTAGGTTGGCTGACAGATCGGTACTCTGGTGGCTGTGTTTGGCCTCGCCGGCCCAGTTTGCGTGGCGTGAAGCCACAGCTCGTTGGATATCCTCCAGCACAGCGTGCACCAAAGTCAGGTTCTGCCACACCTCGTGCCGACCGGGCCTGTACGGAAGAGCGTGCGAGAGGAAGGGGCCACCTTCTGGAAGGTCATAGCCGTAGCGCCGCGGGATGCCGGCGCAATAGGCGAGAAGCGCGCCCCACCAGAAATCGAAGCGCAGGTTTAGGGCAAGATCGTAGCGAGCGGAGCGAAGATGCCGTGCTTCACGCCAGAGAAGAGCGTACGGAGCGGCGGGCGAACCTTTGGCCGCCCGCGTGAAGCCTGGAAACGGGCAGATCAGCAGACGATCGACATCCGGATTATGCCCGACGATCGATTCTGACCATGGTCCGGCCATTAGGGTGATCTGCGCCGACGGCAGGGCACGCCGCAGGGCAGCCAAGGCAGGCGTCGCAAGAAGCAAGTCGCCCAGATGATCGGGCCGGATCACCAGCACGTTGAGACTGGCACTGGTATGGTAGGGGCAAGCCGGTGGCTCGCCCCTCCGAAAAGGCACTTCTGCAGTGTCTGGCGCCGGGAAGAGCCGACGAACCAATCTAAGGAAAGCCAGGCGTGCCGCTGGTCGGAACCGCATCTACCCTCCTCTGCTCAACGCCCAAGATTTGTTCGACTTCCAGCCAAACGTCGTCGACCGTGATCGCCTGTAGGCAGCGGAAATCCTGGCAGTCCCGAGCGCATCGACCCTTGATAAAGCACGGGCTGCATGCAACCGGCTTGTAGACTACCTTGCCCAGGCCCTGACCGGGGCCGTACATACTCGGGCTAGTCGGGCCAAAGATGGCGACGGTCGGAGTGCCGACGGCCACCGCTAGATGGGTTGGTCCGCTATCATTACCCACGAACAAGTGGCAACACTCGATCACCGCTCCGAGTTGACCGAAGGAAGTGGCCGCCGTGAGATCGATCAGATCCTTGGAAGGCCGGCATGGTTCGGGAAGCGCAGCCATAACAGATAGGTTGACCGGGATGTCTGAAGGTGCCCCGACAAGCACTACCGTATGCCCGTGGGCCAATAGACGCTCTATGAGCGCTGCGAAGCGTTCTGGAAACCAGCGCTTGGAGACCATGGTCATGCCGGGATTGACGCCTCCGCCGGGAAGAACGGCCACCAGACGCCGGTCTGGCCTCGCGTTGGAGCTCGCGAGGGGCAGATGCTGCCTTGCCCAGTAGCGATCCTCTGGCGACGGGACGAAACGCGTCCGGGGCTCCTGCGGTTCCCAGCCCGAAACGCGCAAAGTATCAAGGTAGAGTTCGCTCTCGTGCTTCATGGCGTTCCATGGAACCTTGATGGTAAGTGAGAAGCCGCGACCTGCGCTGTCGATGCCCACACGGTGAGGGATGCCGGCCAGAAATGGCAGGAAGGTCAGCAAGGGTGAACGGTCAAGAACGTAGGCGATCTCGTAGCCGCCCTGCTTCAGACGCCGCGTTAGAGCCCAATAGTCAGTCCAACCGAAGCGCCCCCCGTTCCCGACCCGGCCGCAGTCCACTAGTTCGTCGACGTCGGGGTGGTGCTCAATGGCGGCCTTCGACCAAGGCCCGACCGCAAAAGCGATCTTCGCCGCGGGATAGCGCTGCCGCAACTGCCCGACCACTGTGGTGGCGATCAAGACATCGCCGAGACAACACGGCTTCAGCACCAACACCGCCTTGGGAGCGGCCGGCAGCACGGACCTCGTCCTGGCGAAGGCCACGGCGAGGACCCGGCAGACAAGGCTTATGGCAAGATCGCGCAGGCTAGACATCTCAATAAACGGTGTTGCTTCCTACTTGCTAGCATCCGTGACGGCAAAAGTCAATTCACCTTGGACGGCCACCTTGCCCTCGACGAGAGCCTTGGCCGTGCCCCGACCGGCAGCGCCTAGCATTCGATCTAGAGTGACCTCCAGGCGGAGGGTGTCACCCGGGAGTACCGGCTTCCGAAAGCGAAGACCGTCAATACCGGCGAAGAGAGCGATCTTGCCCTTGTTCTCAGGGACACTCAGCAAGGCGACGGCACCTACTTGCGCCATGGCTTCGACGATGAGAACCCCCGGCATGATGGGCTGGCCCGGGAAGTGCCCTTGAAAGAAGGGCTCGTTGACACTCACGTTTTTCAATCCTACCGCCCGCTTCCCGGGCTCGAGCTCCAGAATCCGATCGACGAGCAGAAAGGGATAGCGATGGGGGATGATCTCCTGAATCTCTCTTGCTCCGAGCATGTTTTCCTCCGGCAAACAAATCGTGCATGGCACAGGGGTACGGCTATGATCCGGCGGCCGCGCGCAGACGAGGGATCGTGTCGGCAGGAACGGGCATGCTGCCCATCGGCGCTTCGTTTGGTCCCATCTGCCCATGGTAGTCACTGCCGCCTGTCGGAATAAGCCCCCTGTCGCGACAGATGCAGAGCAGGTCTTGCTCCACCTCTCGGCTGTGCGTTGGATAGTACACTTCGAGGCCGGCCAAGCCGGCCTCGACCATCTCCTCCAACCAACGGGCCAGTTCGTGCACGAAACCAGGGTGGGCAAGGACCGCAGCACCGCCGGCCTTTCTAATCAGCGCTACGGCATCGGGAGGCGTGAGCTTGTGGCGCTCCACGTAGGCAGGGCATTCCCGCCCGATGAACCGATCGAAAGCTTCTCGGATCGAGCCCACGTAGCCACGGCGCACCAGCGCCTCGGCGACATGTGGCCGACCTACCGACGCCCCTTTGGCTAACGCTTCCACTTCGGACCAATCGAGGGGCATGCCGAGGTTCGCGAGTTTCTCCAGCATCTGTCTCGCCCGATTCCGGCGGCTATCGCGGAACAAGGTGAGCGCCGCCTCCAAAGCTGGATCGTGCTGATCCAGGAAGTAGCCCAGCACATGGACCTCACCACTGGCCACGTCGGCGGCTAGCTCGATGCCGGGGATCACGAGGAGTCCAGGATAGTGACTGGCTGCGGCCAGTGCAGGGTCTACCCCTGCAGTCGTGTCGTGGTCGGTGACGGCCATGTTCTGCAGACCGTTCTTGACGGCTGCCGCTACTAATTCGGCCGGGGTCAGAATCCCATCCGATGCCGTCGTATGCAGATGCAGGTCGGTCTTGCCCACGGGTGTCATGCCCTTATTCTACATGGTTAGTCCAATTGTTTGTCAATCCGGGCGATGCCGGTGGCTTTGCCAGACGATTCGTCGATTTCCACCAGCACAGAGTTGAACACCATACGACCGGTCGCGACATCTAAATGCACAGGCATTTGAGTCATAAAGCGAGTGAGGACATTCTGGACAGCATCACCGATTACCGAATCCCAGGCGGCGGTCATACCGACATCGGTGACGTAGGCCGTGCCCTTCGGCAGAATGCGGGTATCGACGGTGCCCACATGGGTATGCGTGCCGAGGACGGCACTCGCTCTCCCGTCGAGATACCAGCCAAGCGCAGCCTTCTCAGAGGTCGCTTCCGCATGGAAGTCGACAACTACTATGGGCGCAACATCGGTCAAACTGTTTAGGAGTTGATCAGCGGCCCGAAACGGGCAGTCGAAGTTACCCATGAATACTCTGCCGATGAGGTTCACGATCAGGATGTTGTCTTTTTTCAGATAGCCGCGGCCAGGAACCCCTGGTGGGTAATTGAGGGGCCGGAGGATAGGCAAGGCGCTATCGAGAAGAGGAACGATCCCCTTTTGATCCCAGATATGGTTGCCAGAAGTAATAACATCGACGCCCCAACTGAGGAGCTCGTCGGCGGTGGCTAGTGTGAGTCCTCGCCCGCCTGCCGCGTTTTCGCCATTGGCGATCACCAGGTCGACGCCGTATTCACGGCGAACGCAAGGCAAGAGTTCCTTCAGGATTTGTCTACCGGGACGACCGACCACATCGCCAATCATGAGGATACGCAATTTGTCTCCACACCTTCTCGCAACTAGGCCTCAAGGCTGACGCCCTGAGGCCTAGGGTAGCGGGAACAGATGGCTCCACTTACTTCGCGTACTCAACAGCGCGGGTTTCTCTTACCACTGTAACCTTTATCTGACCTGGGTACTCCAGGCTCTCTTCAATCTTCTTGACCACATCACGAGCAAGCCGCACAGATGCCAAATCATCGATCTCCTCCGGCTTGACGATAATGCGGATCTCTCGACCAGCCTGAATAGCAAAAGATCTTTCCACACCTTGGAAGCTGTTGGCCACATTTTCCAAGGCTTCAAGGCGCTTGACGTAGTGCTCCAGCGATTCACGCCTGGCGCCCGGCCGGGAGCCACTAATGGCATCGGCTGTAGCAACGATGACTGCCTCAATCGATTGAGGCTCCTCGTCTCCATGATGAGCGGCAATGGCATGCACCACTTTGGCCGACTTGCCCAAACGCTTTGCGATGTCTGCACCGATGAGCGCGTGAGGGCCCTCCACTTCGTGGTCGACCGCTTTGCCAATATCGTGCAGCAGGCCAGCCTTCTTCGCCACGTTGACGTCAGCGCCTAGTTCGGCGGCAATTATGCCAGCAAGATGAGCGACTTCTAGGCTATGCATAAGCACGTTCTGTCCATAGCTGTATCGATACTTTAGGCGACCCAGCAGCTTAATCAGGTCGGCATGCAGTCCATGGACACCGGCCTTGTAGGCCGCTTGTTCGCCTTCCTCTCGGATGGTCGTCTCCACTTCCTGCCTGGCCTTCTGCACTATCTCTTCGATGCGTGCTGGGTGAATGCGACCGTCTAGGACCAACTTTGCGAGCGCCACCCGAGCGATCTCTCGCCGTACCGGGTCGTACCCCGAAAGCGTCACTGCATCGGGAGTATCGTCTATGATCAGGTCCACGCCGGTAGCATTTTCTAATGCCCGGATGTTCCGCCCTTCCCTACCAATGATTCGTCCTTTCATCTCGTCGTTGGGAATGGGCACCACCGAGACCGTCGTTTCCGCCACTACTTCGACAGCACAACGCTGTACAGCTAGCGCGACAATTTGTCGCGCGCGGCGATCAGCTTCTTCCTTCGCCTGGGTCTCCACTTCGTAGATGCGTCGAGCAGCATCCTGACGCACCTCATCCTCGATTGACTTGAGCAATAGCTCTTTGGCTTCTGTGCTAGAAAGCCCCGAAATCCTCTCGAGTTCGCGTCGCTGTTGCTTCTTAAGCTCTTCCGCCTGGTTTCGGATGCTTTCAGTTTCCTTCTCCTTTATTGCCAGGTTGCGGTCTCTGCGCTCTACCGCATCGATCTTGCGGTCGAGGTTTTCCTCCTTTTGAGCTAGGCGCCGCTCCTGACGTTGCAGATCCGCTCGCCTCTCTCGGTTCTCTGCTTCAGCGGCGGCACGGATCTTGATCGCTTCATCTTTGGCCTCGAGTAGCAACTCCTTCTGCTTAGTGCGGGCGTCCACGAGCAGTTTCATTGCGCTCTCTTCGGCGGCCCGGACCTTGGACCCGATGATCATGTCTTTGATATAAAGACCAACGGCAAGACCCGCGGCCAGGCCAACCAGGCCAGCGATCAGCCCCCATATTAAGTTCTCGACCATTATCACCTCGCTTTCCGCCCAAAGTTATCCAAGTCATGGTCAGGTTTAGAGTAGGTTTCCGCGGCCTAATCATACTTTAGTTGCCGGGGCATGTCAAGAGACGCTTGGCCGGCAGGGAATGGGTCCGCCCTCGACAGGATGTCCCATTCTGGTTTAAGATATGGCCGAATGGAAAAAGTAGAGGACGAGAAGCTCAAGAGAATCGAGGACCTGGCAATTGGCTGGGCCCGGGAGGCCGGCGAGATCGCCCTAGGGTGCTTGCATCAGCCACTTCGAGTGGAGTACAAGGCAAAGGGCGGTCGAAGCCCAGTGACGGCTGCCGATCGCGAGATTGAGGCACACTTGCGGTCACGTATTGCCGAGCACTTTCCTGATCATGGCATTCTGGGTGAGGAACAACCGGGGAGACCTGATACCGCGGCCGATTTTCTCTGGGTGATCGATCCGATCGATGGCACGGCCAACTTTGCCAACGGCTTGCCCCTATTCACCATCTCCATCGGCTTGCTTTACCAGCTAACGCCAGTCGTAGGCTGCCTTTACCTGCCGCCCGGCGATCTCGCCTCTGCAGACAAGACTCATGGTGGAATCGAGGCTTCAGGCCTTTCAGTCCATCATTATGGACCCGAACCATTCTCGCCGGTACCAGCGGGCGATCCGTGGATAGCAGATCCCGTGCGCGGCAGGGTTCTCCATGGGCGACGCGGGTGCGGTGCCTTCCTCGACCACCAGCGCCTCTCCATGGCAACCACGGAGAAGCCCCTACCTTCACGGTTGGTAGGCTTACCTGCCCATTTTGCGTGGCGTTATCGCACGACTCCGCCACTAAGGAGCCGAATCGGGGAGGTCCGCTCCATTGGCAGCATTAGTTATGAGATGGCGCTGGTCAGCCTCGGCATCTTTCAATACGCTCTCTTCAGCGCACCAAAGATCTGGGATGTGGCCGCCGGCGTTCTCTTGGTTTCTGAGGCTGGCGGTCTGGTCCTCTGCCAGGAGAGGCGAAGCCGGGGCTGGCAGGTCCTTGACCATTTTCCCTCGCCCTCCGGCAGGCCTGGCAGAGAAGGTCAAATGGCCGATTGGAGTGCCCCGTTGCTGGTTGGTCCGCCGCCGGTGGTCCGCTTTGTAGCAGATCACCTGCGGCGCAAGACCTCGTGGCTTGCCGCGCTATCCCGTACCTTCCGCCATATCGCTCCTCATTCGTAGGCTACCGCATGACTCCCAGCCACATTTTGTGGTAGAATAGGCCAGCTTCGCCAACTCTCAGGCAAGGGCCTTCTTGTCGTGGCCAGAGGGATGCCTCGGCCAGCCGGAAGACTCTGAGAAAGGAACACGAGCTGAATGGAAGCGAGCATCACCGACTTCCTAAACTTCCTGACTTTGGAGAAAGGCTTCTCAGGCAACACCCTAGCTGCATACCGGAATGACCTCACCCAGTTCTTTGATTTCGTTCACCGCCCCCTGGGCGATGCGCCCGGGCTTTCCAGCTGGGCTGCGGTGACTCGGCCGCTGGTCGCGGCCTTTGTCGTGTCCCTAAAGGAAAGGGGTTACGCCCCAGCGACTGTGGCCCGCAAGACGGCAGCGGTCAAGTCCTTCTTCCACTTCTTGTTGGCCGAGGGTGCTATTGGCGTCGATCCTACCGAAGGGATAGACTCACCGAAGGTCGGCCGGGTCTTGCCCAGGGCGATTTCGGAGCGAGAGGTGGATGCGTTGCTTGAGCAGCCTGGCAAACTCAATACCCCGGAAGCCATGAGAGATCGGGCGATGCTACAACTCCTTTACGCTACCGGCATGCGGGTTACCGAGCTAGTGTCGCTGAATCTGGACGACATCAACCTACAGGCCGGGTACGTGCGCTGTTTGGGCAGGGGCCCTAAGGAACGGCTGATCCCCATCCATCCGGAGGCCGCGGCAGCCGTGGCAGACTACCTCCAAGGGGCGCGCAATCAGCTACTGCGCCGTCGCCACGAACCAGCGCTTTTCCTCAATCATCGAGGGGAGCGGCTGACCCGCCAGGGCTTCTGGTTGATCGTGAAGGCCTACTCCAAGGCGGCGAACATCGAAACCGAGATCACTCCTCACACCTTGCGTCACACCTTTGCCGCCCACATGCTCACCAGCGGCGCTGATCTTCGTTCCTTGCAGGAACTACTTGGCCATGCCAATATTTCGACCACCCAAATCTACACGCATCTGGCCAACAAACGGCTGGAGAAGGCCTTCTCCAGCGCCGAGACACGGCGGGCCAAGTAAGGAACGTGACCGGGCAACCACGTTGCCCATGATTCGCGAGAATCACCAGCGAATCCATGGTGGGCGTCCGAGATCAGTACAGGGGCGGTTCACGAACCAATATTGGGCAGGGAAAATCCTCCGTATTGACTCTGGGGGCTCCTCGTTCATCTCGTTCACGAATCAATATTGTGCAGGGGAAATCGAGCGCTGGATATGCTGCTAGGCATTGAAGCGAGCCATGGGGTAATCTGAACAGTGAGCAATGCACAGACCTTGCGACCACTCATCGGAGGCCTCACGATGGCTCGCCGTTCTAAGCCAAGCAAGACCCGTTCTTGCGTCGGCCCTGCGGTACTGACCCGCGTGCTTCGCCACTGGCTCGCCGAGGAATTGCGCCATTTGAAACCGGCGGTCTCGTAGGACGCCTCCTGTAACGCCGACCACTATCGCAAGCATTG
>Ga0315298_1008957_pt1 | contig 12536 bp, 9 predicted proteins | sample WHS_1_MG_FD_203077 | JGI IMG/M metagenome (GOLD analysis project Ga0315298, IMG submission 203077) | Extremophilic microbial mat communities from Washburn Hot Springs, YNP, Wyoming, USA - WHS_1_MG | ecosystem: Environmental > Aquatic > Thermal springs > Hot (42-90C) | place: USA: Wyoming...
GCGCCGCTTGACGGCCAACAAGGAGCGGCAGGAGCGAGACGCCGTCCACAGCCGGCGGCGTGCGCGCGCCGGCAGCTTCACAAATCGTCGGGTAGAGGTCCATGGTTAGCGCCACGACATCGGACTTACTTCCAGGCGGGATGCGTCCGGGCCAAACCGCACACATCGGAACCCGTATGCCGCCCTCCCACATGTCCTGCTTGCCTCCCCGTAGGGGACCGCAGCTCGCTCCTGCGGGAAGGTCGCCGCCGTTATCGCTGACGAAAAGGAAGAGCGTATTCTCGTATTGACCGTTGGCCCGCAACGCCGCTATGAAGCGGCCGATTCCATCATCCATGTGTTCGATTAACGCGGCAATCTTAGCGCGTTTCTCTCCCAGACCAGGGACGCGCGATCGAACCCGTTCAACCCATTCGGCGGGAGGCTGGATGGGGGCGTGCGGCGCATTGTAGGCGAGGTACAGGAAAAAAGGCCGCCGGTCGCGCTTTCGCTCGTTGACGTAATCAATAGCCCAGCGCGTGAAAAGATCGGTGGCGTGACCCTCGGGGTCGATGATGTCCCCGTTGCGCCGCATGTAGTTATTTCCGTGGCGGCGGTGGGTGAAGTAGTCGTCCATCATATCGCCCAGGAATCCGTGAAAGAAATCAAAACCGCGTTCGTTGGGCGTGTTCGGCGCTTCAAGTCCGAGGTGCCACTTCCCGACGATAGCGGTATGGTAACCGGCCGCCTTCAAGGGGATGGGCAAAAGCACGGCGTCACGCGAAAGGTGACCCCAACTGTTCTCCGGATGAGTGCGAATGACGCCTGGCACGCCCGCCAAGTCTGGATACCGGCCGCTCAATAATGCGGCGCGCGTGGGCGAACAGACTGGCGAATTCGCATAAAAATGGTCGAAGCGCATGCCGGATTGCACCAGCGCATCGATGTTCGGAGTCCGCAAATCTTGGGCGCCATAGCTTGAGAGATCGCCATAGCCAAGATCGTCCGCCAGCACCACCACGATATTGGGGCGGGCAGAGGAGATCGCCATGGCGGACATGCTTTGCAAGAAAGTCCGGCGGGAAAACTCAGTCATCACTGTGCTCCGTGTGCTAACGAACGCGGATTTTCAAGTTCTTAAACCAAACTTCGTCGCCGTGGTGTTGTAAACAGATCGGGCCGCGCGGCTGGGGGTGCGTGAGCATTTGCAACACCTGCGGCGCCGGTTCCCAGCGCTTTCGTATGCCTGCCAGGGCGGCTTCATCATCCAGCCGCCCCTCCAACACTTTAACGCCATTGATCCAGTGCTCAAAATGGTTTCCTTGCACCACAATTCGCCCGCTATTCCAAACGCCAGCGGGGCGAGCGGCCTTCGTTGTGGGCGCGATCATCGAGTAAAGGGCCCCCGTGACGTGCCTGGGGTCCTTCTTGGCGTCGGGGTGTCTTTCATCGTCGATCAACTGCATTTCGTATCCGATGGTGTAGACAAACCCCCTAGCGTCGGGCGCCATAGTGGCGCGATTCGACAACGGGTTGGCCATTTCGCGCCCAATTAACCCTTCAAATCCGCCGGGTCCTTTCTGGAGCTTGGTTTCGTCGACAAAAACGACGCCTTGAATGCGGTACTTCACTCCGGTGTTTCCACGCGGAGAAACTTTCCAGTCGAATGCGAGTTCGAAATCACTGAAGGATTCCTCGGTAATCAGGTCTTCGGCGATACGGGGCTTCAACCGCGTTTTGAGGCAGCCATCCTGGATGACCCAAGCGTCGCCCGGCTGCTGTTTCTTTGCAGGGTCCTGCCAGCCATGCATCGTCTTGCCGTCAAACAGAAGCCGCCAGCCGGCTTTTTTCTCCTCCGGAGCGAGCTGGTTGTCCGCCGCTGTCGCCGCTATCAGAGAAGTGCAGAAGAAAAGGATCGAGGTTCTCATCACTCTCTTATTACCGCACAATCTGGCGCCGTTGCCGGCACGGGCTGCGAAAAGGATCGGCATGAACGGATATGTTCTGCTAGATTCGAAGCGGTTACGATTCGACGCGACTGGGCCGGAGGCAAAGTGAAGGCGGCGGCATGTTCTCAGCGCTACGGGTCACTCCGCCGAAGCTGCGCCGGATCGCATTCCGCCGCCACCATTCCCGTGGCCAACGAGCTGAGGCCCGCGTAAAAATCGGAGACCCCACTCGCCCTGATCCGGTCCGCCACCTTTCCCAGCCACAGACTAAGATGCTCACCGCAGAACCTCGAGCGGAGAAAGGCAAACCGGTCTGCTTCGGAAGCATCCCCCTCCTCTAGAGCCTGAGCTTCTCGGTCGAGCAGCTCGGCAACGAATCGGAGCTCGACGCCGAGGTGGTCCGGCGCGTCCTGGAACTCAGGCGACAGCATGAATCCGGCTTCTGCGTACGCATTGACGACTGCAATGGTCGCAGGCCCCATCAGCGGTCCGGGTGGTTCCGGAACGCTGTAACAGGACTCGTAGGGGAAAACGTAGGGTCCGGTCGGGACTGAGAAGAGGCGATGGTACTCCAGTCGAACAGCCTCCAGGGACAACCCATCGCTTATTAGCAGCGAACGCCATTGCGGCAGGTTCGCCGCCGGAGCGACGATGCTAAATATCTCCCACGTTTCGTCGAGGCGAAGAATATCCAGCGCCTCGCTTGTCGGTTCCGTAAGAAACAAACCTCCGAGGAGGCGGTACACATTCGCTCGGACGCGAAGATCCTCATGCGGCAATGTATTCACCATACCTGATCTTTGGAGAGTAACCGCAAGCTGGTCGCCAACGGTGATCGCGACGTGCGTGGCCAAACAGCGGGCTCTGATCCACGCCGATCGGCTTTTCTTCCGGCTTCGGGCTGGGCCGTTGGATATCCTTCTCGAGCAAGATTCACGGTTTTCCTGTGGCCCAGACTTGGCCCTCCTCAATCGCTAGTTCCTCGCCTTCGTACCACGTCCGGAGCGCCTGCACCGGGAGCGAGGCGGCGAGACTGTTGTCCTCAAACTGGGCGCGGACGCAGGCGGCATCTGAGGCGCCTTTCTCCGGCGTGGCTCGAGAGGTTAGGGATGGGTCGGCTAGTGGGCCTGTGGCTACGTTTGTTTTCAGAGTTTTTCCGTTTACGAGCGCCTCCACTTCGTCGCCGGTGAACCGGAAGCTAATCGAATCTTTGTGAAGGCGAAGCTTCATGATCAGCGAATAAATTTCACTACCGGCCTGGTAAGTTCAGGATCGGCAAAGGTCGGTGGAACGTCACCCCAGTCGCCTGCTTGGCCATCGCGCACGAACTTGAGCGCGCCGCCGACGCACGTTGGGACACACGCCGGCTCAAGACCCTTCGATGTCCGATGGACGCAGAACGTGCACTTCTCGTACTTGTTCGTATTCACATTTAGACGCGGTGCGCCGTACGGGCACGCCGGACTACAGTAGCCGCAACCGATGCAAAGATCCTGGTCAATCAGCACAATCCCATCTTCCGAGCGTTTCGTGATCGCCCCGACCGGGCAGGACGGAATACACGCCGGCTTTTCGCAGTGGTGACAGGACATTGTCACGAACATAGTGAAGGGGTTCGGGTACTGCCCGCCGCGCACTTCCACCACGCGCCGATAAGAAAGATCCGCTTTCCCCGTTTGCAGCTCCAGCGTGTTGTTCTCCGCCTGGCAGGAGACCGCACAGGTGTGACAGCCGATGCAGCGAGTCAAATCAATTATCCAGCCAACTTGCCCCATGTTGTCCTCCTTATGCCTGAACTTTTTCGATCCGGATGCGGGTTTCCTGGTAGGAGGGATTGCACCCGATCTTGTCCTGCAACGTAACGTTTTTCAGATAGGGGTCAAGACGCATGATGGGATTCACCGCAATGCCGGAACTTCGTGTCCGGTCGTAGGAGGTGGGCCGGCCGTCGACCGTGAATGGCTCAGAACTCAGTTGCCAATTCCCATAGCTGTGAGCGATGGCCACGACGCCAGGCCGAATTCCTTCCGTCAACTGGACGATCGCCTTTTCACGGATCGTACCGCTGGGAGAGATCACGCGAACCATGTCGCCCGTTTCGACGCCCAGGGCCTTCCCGTCCGATACATTCATCTCGACAAAGTTTGTGGGCCGAATAGCCATCAAACTCGGGTTCATCGCAGTGCGCGCCATGGCGTGGAAAATCGGCTTGTATGTGACCAGTTGCAGTGGGTACTCCTTGGAATCATCGACCACCCGATCCAACACGTCGCGGGTGGGAAACCAGTTGAACATGCCGTCGAACGGCTTGCCGGTCATCGAATCGATCGTGGTAGCCAGGTTTTCCTGATAGAACCGAATCAGGTTGGCGTACTTGGAAACTAGCAGACCGTCGGCGCCGTATTCCTTGCTGGGGGGATCGAAGTAACCGCCGCGGGCGATGCCGTCTTCCAGGGTAATGCCGGCTTCGATCGCCACATTCGTAAATAGCTTTCGGTACCAATCCCAAGCGTTGTTCAGCGCAGATCCGTCAGCGAATGCGCCTGGACCATGGCCAGGGAGGCCCATCCGTCGCCCAAGATCGAGCAAGATATCTTCGAGCATGCGGGCGCCGGGCACTACCCCACGGTAGTTGTTGGTCGCGGACGGATCAAACGGCGCGTCCCAGGGCTTGTCATCGAACGTGCCCACCACGGGCTGCCGCCACCCATTGGTCTTAGTAAGAATGGCCGGCGCAACCGTGGGAGTGGACCACCGTTCCAGGACCGTGGTGTCCGGCAGGATATAGTCGGCCCAGGCGCTGACTTCGCCCATCTCAATGTCGATCGCGACAAACAACGGCAGCTTCGTCTCATCCGCGACCGTTTTCTCAAAAATGTCGCGCATCGCCGGCGTTGAGTATGGCCACGCGTTCCAGTAGGTGAAGAGCGCTTTGATGGGATATGGATAACCCTCGAAGATACTCGGTATTACCTCCTGGTAGTTGCCGAGGGTTGCAAATGGGAACCACGGCCGTTTGGCGGGATAACCGTCGCGTTTGAAAAGATTGGGCGCGTCGATTTCATATTTTTTGCCCCAACGAGTCAGCGGAATTCCCTTAGGCGTGACCCCGCCTGGCACCACGCTTACATCCACTTGCCCCGGTTTCCCACTACCCTTGATGAAATTGAACGCTCCGCCGCCGCCGGCGTTGCCGCCGATGTGGTCGAAGTTGCCCGCCAGCATATTCAAGACATAAACGGCCAGCACCGCGTAAGCGCCATGCGTGTTGGCGCACGTTCCCCGATACATGTTCGCCACGGATCGCTTGCCGTGGGCGGCGAACTCTTCGGCTACTTTCACCAGCAGGGCTTCATCCACCCCGGCGATAGCGGCGTACTGCGCGACGGTCCGTTCCCGCAACCGCTCCACAACCAGCTGGTAGACGCTCTTGGCCGGATCGCTGCCCACCGTGGTGGTGGCCGTGAGGTCCGCCGTGTCTACGGCAGAGGCCAGGGCGAGCTGCCCGTTCACGCTGACCACGTAATCCGTGGGCGCTCCCGTCAGACCGACATCGGCCGGGCGGACGAACTTGCGGGTCTTGAGATTCACCAGGTAAGTGGCGTCCGTCCAGGTGGTTTCTCCACGCTTGGCCGCCGCGGTCGCGTTCGGAGAGAGCAGGAAGCCCCAGTCCACCTTGCCGTTATCCACCATCCATCGTGCAATGCCCATGGCGACTGCGGCGTCAGTGCCCGGCCGTGCCGGAATCCAGAAATCGGCTTTCGAAGCGGTCTTCGAGAAGCGCGGATCCACTACCGCCATCCGCCCGCCCCGCTTCTTGAAATCCATCAGCTTCCGCCCCAACGTCTGCGTGGGGAAGTTGGCTTCCAGCGGATTCGTGCCAAACCAGATGAGGAACTCCGCGTTGGCGATGTCCGGCTTGAAATGATTCTTGCGGTACTCGGTGGCCAGGAACCCGGCGACGTGGTGGCTTTCTTCGCAAATACTCGTGTGGTCCTGGCGGAAGTTGATTGTCCCCAGGCATTTGCCAAACCAGCGGTCAGTAAAATCCTTGCGTCCGTCTTGGATCCGCCCGGGAGCGAACAGAATCTGATTCACTTTTGGCCCCAGTTCGGGCAATGCCGGATCGATCGGGTCAAAATTCCGGTACTGGGCGAGCTTAGCGGCGATCTCATTCAGCGCCTGGTCCCAACTGATGGCCTGCCACTTCCCCTCGCCACGCTTGCCCACTCGCTTCAGCGGAGAACGCAGACGGTATGGGCTGTACACTGTCTCCGCATACGCCTGCGCCTTCACACACACACGGCCGATTGTGGTGATCGCCTCCTTCGGGTCGGTCGAGTAAGGAACCCGCTCGTAGGCTTCCATGTTGTTGGGGTGGTAAGGGTTGCCGTCAATTTTGGCGATGATCCCGTTGTGGACCTTCACCCGCAACCCACAGTTGGAGTTGCACATCAGGCACACCGTGTAGCGTATCCGAACATGAGGGTCATCCTCCAGCGGCCCGGGCGGGTTCGCCCCCGTAGTGACCGCCTTCGCCGTGGCCGGAACCAGCACCGGCCCTACTGCACAAACGCCGGCCATCGTGGCGCTGAACCGCAGGAAGCTCCGCCGGCCTAGGGTCGCTTTCTGGATCCGCTTGTCGGAAATTGTTCCGAGAATCTCTTTCATAATGTGTCTCCCCCTTACTTGGCGAACAGCATTTTGCCCGGCCCGAAACGGCTGTGGCACAGCGCGCAGGTGTCCGGCGAAACCTGTTTTCTCAACGAAGCCTGCGAAAACTCGATCAAGTCAGCCCCCTTGTGGCATACCTGGCAAGCCAGTTCGGGATGCTCGCGGCCCAGGAAAAGTTCGACTTTCATGGCATGGAATGACTTAATATTGGGCTGCAAACTGGTATTGCGGGTCTTGTCCAGATGACAGGTTCCACAATCGCTGCGGTAACGCGAGGACTGGGGGTTATGCATAGCAACGAAATTAATCCCGGGCAGGGCCAGCACGTAGATCGACGACCGGACGACGGAGATTCTGGCCTGCGACAAAGGACTCACTCCAGGTGGGACGGCGATCGCCTCGAATGTGTATGTACCGGGTTGGACCAACTCCTTCCGGGAGAGCGAAACCAGCACCTTCACAGAACCATTCGCCAACACGATGTTGCTCGCCGCTGGCGTCATTCGCTTCTGGAACTCGAGGCTCTGATCCGCCCACAGGACTTCCTTGAGGCCCTGGAGGCGAATATAGACGTCGTAGGGTCCGCCTGCTTCGGTAGCGATGGATAATTCAACAGTCTCCCCAGGCCGGTACTCGGCCCTGTCAGTGGACAAACTGACGGGAGAACGTTCCCCGCTGTAGGCGGACAGCACTAGAAACAAGGGGATTGAGAGTATTGCCCAGTGCGTTGGGCGTGTGAGCCTATTAGCGAAATACATCGTTTTCGCCCTCCTCTTTCGCGATTCGAGGTGATCATGCTGACTGTAGAAATTCACGACAGAAGTGCGTTGCATTTCCCAGCCTTAACGTGATGTTGCTTCGTTTAGCAATCCGCGTGCCAACTATCACGACAGTGGTCTGGTCAACGATCTCAATTTCCGAAGCTTCCGCAATCGTGAAACTTACCAAATAAAGACCGGTCACATCGGACCTAACCCGATGATTCGGACCTCATTCTCAGCCTTGCTAGCGAGCGCGGCAAATCACCCAATAACGCCCCAGCCTGCCTGTACTGGCGCACGGATCCGAGAGGCTCAGACGAGGTCCATCCAGTGCTTGGGGTCAATTCGATTGAGCCGGGATTTCCATTTTCGAGTCCTGGACAACTGGAATCTACCCCGCGTGTGAACGCTCACGTCATTATTTTCTCCGTGCCTCCGTTCAGGCTAGCTCTGAGCGCGGGAGGCGGTTACACTGAAAGAACCATGCCGTCTCTGAGCTTGCCTGCTCTCTCTCGCCGCGCTTTTACGGCGACCGTCCTCCCGGTGGCCGGCGCGCTGGTTCGCGCTGCTGCTCCGCTGGAGCGCTGGGCCTTCCTTTCGGATACGCATGTGCCCTCCCATCCAACGGCGGAGTATCGCGGTTTTCGCCCGTATGAAAACACGATGAAAGTGGTGGCTCAGCTCCACCAGGCAAAGCCGGACGGGGCGCTGATTTGTGGAGATTTGGCGCGGCTGGAGGGTCAACTCGGCGACTATGAGAACCTGAAAGCCTTGCTCGACCCGCTCGCGACGGAGGTCCCCATTGCGTACGTGTTGGGGAACCATGATCACCGGAAGAACTTTCTGCGCGTCTTTCCGAGGCACGAAGGCGCTCAACAGGTGAAAGACAAGCATGTGGTGGTGCTGGAAACACCCACCGTGCGTTTCATATTGTTGGATTCGCTTTTTCTGGTGAACCAGGTCGCGGGGTTGTTAGGGAAAGCGCAACGATTGTGGCTGGCGCAGTTTTTGGCGAACGCGAGCGCCAGGCCCACGTTGCTTTTTGTCCACCACACGCTGGATGACGGAGACGGCGCCCTGTTGGATGCGCCCCGGCTGTTCGATATCGTGCAGCCGGCGCGAATGGTGAAAGCCATCATTTACGGCCACTCCCACGCATACGGTTTCCGCAAAGAAGGGGATCTCGATCTGATTAACATCCCAGCCGTAGGCTACAACTTCAGCGACAACCATCCCGTCGGATGGATTGAGGCGCGAGTGACCCGCGAGGGGGGCGAGTTTACGCTGCACGCCATCGGAGGCGACCGCTCCCGGAATGGAGAAACCACAAAGTTGCGGTGGCGAGCATCCTGAGGGGAATACGCCTCTCAGCGCCTGCCTATTCGTACCGCAGGGCTTCGACCGGCGCAATGCGCGTGGCGGCGCGGGCCGGGTAGATCGTGGCCAGAAAGCTGATAAGTATGGCGGCGCCCGCAATCCATATTCCGTCTGCCCAGCGGGGTTCGAAAGGAACAAAGGCAAGAGAATAGACTTCCTCGTCCAACCGGATCCACCGGTACTTGTCAGCGAAGTGGCATAATGTGTAACCCGCCGCTAAACCGAGCGCGGCGCCTACGACGCCGATAATGACGCCCTGTAGCATAAAGATGTTTCGTATCTGCTCACGCCGGGCGCCCAGCGACATCAGAATGGCGATGTCTTTCTGTTTCTCCATCACCATCATGACCAGGGTTATGAGAATGTTTAGAGCCGCCACTAGTTGAATCAAGCCGATGGTGATGACGGTGACGGCGCGCTCCATACGGAGCGCATGGAGAAGCTGGCGGTTCTGCTCCTGCCAGTGGGTCGCCGCCAGCTTGGGTCCCACTGCTCCTTCTACGGCCTTAGCCACCGCCGGCGCTGCGTAGATATCGTCGAGCTTCAACTCGATAGCGTTGACCACATCGCTGAGAAATAACGCTCGCTGCGCAGAGGGTAGCGACGTGAAGACCCAGGAAGAATCAAGGTCAAAAAAGCCGGACTCGAAAACTCCCACCACGCGAAAGCGGAAGGGCGTCAACTTGGGGCCAAACGGGGTAAGCTCGCCCTGAGGACTGATGATCGTAACCACGCTATGCAGCGCCGCGCCCGTGCTTTGAGCGAGTTTGGAGCCAATCACCACGCCGGGCAGCGGTTCTGTCGTTCTCAGATCGTCCACGGATCCTTCTCTGAGATGCCGCAAGATGCCGCTCATGTGCAGTTCGCTTGCGACATCGACGCCCTTCAACACGGCGCCGGTGGCGCGCGCAGGGCCCGACACCATCACGTTGCCGTATAATACGGGCGCTGCGCCGATAACATGTGGGATGGCTCGGAGCTTCGGAAGGAGTTGCTCCCAGCGCTCGATGCCGAATTGAGGGTCTTTCTCAAGCACCGTAACGTGCGCGGTGGCGCCGAGTAGATTGCGCTGAAGCGTGTTGCGGAAACCGTTGTTCACCGCCAGCGCAATCACCAAAGCCATGACGCCTGCGGCTACGCCCATGATGGAAATAGCGGTGATCAATGAGATCACGGCTTGCTTCCGCTTGGACTTCAGGTAGCGCTGAGCTACGAATAGTTCGAAACGGCGCACCCCGGCCATAAACGGCCCGCTACTCCAGCCTCCGCAACTGCTCGGCGATGCCGATGGGTCCTTCGGGACGCAGCAGCGGAAACAGGATGACGTCGCGAATCGACTTGGAGTTGGTGAGGATCATGGTGAGGCGGTCGATGCCGATGCCCTCGCCTCCGGTCGGAGGCATTCCGTAGGCCAGGGCGCGCACGTAATCTTCGTCCATTTGATGAGCTTCCTCATCGCCGCGCTCCCGCATAGCGAGCTGCATCTCGAATCGGCGGCGCTGTTCTTGAGGGTCGTTTAGCTCCGTGTAGGCATTGCCGATTTCCATGCCCGCAGCGTAAATCTCGAACCGTTCGACGAATTCGGGCTCGTCCGGCTTGTTTTTCGATAGCGGCGACGTCTCCACCGGATAATCGTAAATGATGGTCGGTTGGACCAGGTGGCGTTCGCAAGTATTCTCGAAAATCTCCACCAGCCGTTCTCCGGGGCTAAGTTTCTGGGAGTGGCGCGCCAGCCATTCGGGATCGCGGATGTTTTCCCAAGTGGGTTTGTCCGGCTTGTCCCAGAATTCGATCACGGCTTCGCGCATGGAGAAGCGGCGTATGCGGCTGAAGTCCAGCTTGTGCTCGCCGTATTCGACCACCGGTGAGCCCGTGGCGTCGATGGCCGTTTGCGCCAGCAGTTCCACAGAGAGATCCATCAGGCCCCTGTAATCCGTATACGCCTGATAGAACTCGAGCATCGTGAATTCGGGGTTGTGCTGCGTGGAAATGCCTTCATTGCGGAAATTCCGGTTGATTTCGTAAATCCGGTCTAACCCGCCCACGATCAGGCGCTTTAGATAAAGCTCAGGCGCAATTCTGAGGTACAAGTCCATGTCGAGCGTGTTATGGTGGGTCACAAACGGCCTCGCCGTGGCGCCGCCGTAAAGCGGCTGCATCATGGGCGTCTCGACTTCGATGAAATCCCGTGCTTCGAGCTGCCGCCGGAGGCTTGCGATAATCTTGGCGCGGGTGCGAAAAATCCGCTGCACTTCCGGGTTCGCGATCAGGTCGAGGTAACGCTGCCGGTACCTTGTCTCCACGTCCTCCAAGCCGTGCCACTTTTCCGGCATCGACAGCAGCGTTTTAGCGAGGAAGTGCAGTTTCTCGACATGGACCGTCAACTCGCCCGTACGGGTTCGGAATAGGTAGCCGTCCGCTCCGATGATGTCTCCGATGTCCAGCAACTGATACAGCTCGAAATCCTTCTCGGGCACAGCGTCTTTCTTGACGTAAATCTGAAGGCGCTCGCCGCCCTGGAGTATATGAAGGAACCCGGCCTTGCCCATGCGGCGTATGGTTTGAATGCGCCCGCAGATCCGCACACGCACCGCAGGACCCAGTTCTTCGGCCGCCTTGCCGGAGTACGTCGCCAGGATCTGCGGAACGGTGTGGGAAAAATCGAACCGGTGGCCGTAAGGTTTGAAACCCAGAGCCTCGATTTGGCGCACACGCTCGAGGCGCTGCTTGAGCAACTCATCTTCCAGGGACAATAGACACTCCTCGAATCCGCCATTATACCCGGAATCGGCTGCGCGCGATTTTAGGACCGAAACATTTTGGCGAAGATTTGTAGAAATCGGGAAAACTTTTCGGAAACGCCGCCACTCTCGCCTACGGTCAGCCCTTTTCGGTTTCTTCGCGGATGAGTGCGAGCACGGTTTCCGTAAGCGCCAGGATTACCGGGCCGGCGAACAGTCCAATGAGCCCAAAGGCTTGCGCGCCGCCTAATAAGGCGAAGAAGAGAAGAAGAGGATGCGTGCGCACCCGACCGCTCATCACCAAAGGCCGCAAGATGTTGTCCGCCATTCCGACGACGCCTGCGCCCCAAGCGACCAGGATCACAGCTTTCATCCAGCTACCCGCCACCCACAGCCACACTGCGCCCGGCGCCCAGACCAGCGCCGTGCCCACTACTGGGATGAACGAAGCGAAGATGGTGACGCTGCCCCACAGCACCGGGTTGGGCAAACCCAACGTAAAAAATCCCAACCCAACCAGGAGCGCTTGGGCGCTGGCCACAGCCATCATGCCGTACATGGAAGCTTGTATGGTGTCGCCTACGCCTTGGAAAATCCGCTCCAACTGCTCCCTCTCGATAGGCAGGTGCCGAACGATGCTTGCTTGGATCAACTCGCCTTCGCGCAAGAAGAAGAACATCGCCACCAGGGTTATCACCGCTTTGAAGGCAAACGAGCCAAGATTGCCCAATAAACTTCCGGCTTTGCCGACCAGCGTGCCGCTCCAGGCTTGCATTTGAGCGAGCAACCTTTGCTTGACGTCGAATCCGGATACGTCCACATAGCGGCTCAACCACGCCGCGCCCCGGTCCATCCATCCGCCGGCCAGGAAGGCGAATCCCCCTTTGTCCGCTGACTGTTGCGCCAGAGAACTGGCCAGTGCAGCTAGTTCACGTCCTACCGTGGCGGCGATGAAGCCCACCGGCGTCAAGACGGCCATGACGACAATGAGAACGGAAACCAGAGCAACCAGGTTCGGGCGGCGAAGGCGCCGGCGTAAGCGTGCGTGCAGGGGC
>Ga0315298_1008958_pt1 | contig 12535 bp, 8 predicted proteins | sample WHS_1_MG_FD_203077 | JGI IMG/M metagenome (GOLD analysis project Ga0315298, IMG submission 203077) | Extremophilic microbial mat communities from Washburn Hot Springs, YNP, Wyoming, USA - WHS_1_MG | ecosystem: Environmental > Aquatic > Thermal springs > Hot (42-90C) | place: USA: Wyoming...
GCCGAAAGGTCCAGCGTCTCCAGCACCACCACGTTGGCCCCTAGCAGCGTTCGGTGGACAGGGTGGCCGGGCATCCGGAACGGCTCGATCGAAAGATAGTCGATGCCCACCAACTGGATGCCCCGCCGCACCACCCATTCGGCGGCGTCGGCCGAGATGCCCACATAGTCCTCGTGGAATCTGGGAGGTTCCTCGGCCCAAAAGCGCGAGTTGCGGGTACGCAAGAGCAGGCGCCGACAGTCGGCCGGCAGAGCTGCCGCCTCCAGATCGGCGGCTGTGATCACCTGTTCCACGTGGCTACAGTCGGCCACATCGGCCGTGCCATTGAGGACATCCAGAGGGAGCTCGTCCGCCGTCCGGCCGCCGGCCACGAAATGCAGCGCAGGGTCGACGTGAGTGCCGGTATGCGAGCTGAGACACAGCTCCGACACGTTAGCGCCGTCGCGCTCGAGGTGGCGGAGCCGACGCAGCTCCAGGGGCCGGTCGCCCGGCCACACCACCACGCCATTCTGCAGCGGGATAGAGATGTCGAGTATTGCCATTGCCCTGCACCTCCTATTGGCGGTCGCCCAGCAAGTTGCGGGCCGGGGCGCCCATCGTGTGGCGCAGGCGGCGACGCCTGCGCTAATGGTACTTGGTCACCAGGCGGGATCTGCGTGGAAACAGCCCCTTCGTAGTGACGGCCTTGGCCGTCTGCGGCCCAGTGCGGCGCCGCCTTGAAGCCAGCGGCAAGCGGCTGAAGCCGCCACTACGAAGGTACCAGGGCATCCCGCGTGGGTGCGAACAGGCACGGGCAGACAGGGTTGTACCACTAGAGGACGCCAAACCACATGAGGATGCCCAGCACCACAAAGAGTGCCGCTGAGACTTTCTGCAGGATGGGCCCGGGGATGAGCCGGGTGACGGCCTCACCCCCCAACACGCCCAGAAGGGTGACGGCGGCCAGGGCAAGGACGGCTCCGGTGAACACAGGCCACGGCTTCTGATGCTTGGCGGTCATGTTGATGACCGCAAGCTGGGTCTTGTCGCCCAACTCGGCGACGAAGAGCAGGGCAAACGTCGCCCCCAGCACTTTCCAATCCATGGAACCTCCACAGGGCGAGGGACCTGGAGCACGAAACACACGAAAGAGCACAAAAGACGCGAAAGGGATTTCGTTCTTTCGTGTTTTCCGTGGTCTTTCGCGCTTCCGTGCTCCGCTGCCTCGCCTAGAAACCTGGCACCGGCGTCAGCCAGCCGTGGCGGTCGGGGATCGTGCCCTCTACGATGCCAAAGAACTCGCGCTGGAGCCGCTCAGTGATGGGGCCACGCCCACCGTTGCCCACGGGGATGCGATCCACAGAGCGAACGGGAGTGATCTCGGCTGCTGTGCCGGTGAAAAAGATCTCGTCGGCGGTGTAGAGGGCCTCGCGGGCGATCACTTCCTCACGTACAGTATACCCCAGTTCGCTCGCCAAGGCGATCACGCAGGCGCGGGTGATGCCCCCAAGTATCGACGAGGAGCGCGGCGGCGTGCGGATGATGCCATCCTCGATCACGAAGACATTCTCGCCGGGCCCCTCGCTCACATAGCCGTACACGTCGAGGGCGATGCCCTCCGTGTAGCCATGCTGGGCCGCCTCCAAAGAGATCAGCTGCGAGTTGGTGTAGTGGCCCCCTGCTTTGACCGCAGCCGGGAAGGTGTCGGGGGCCATGCGCCGCCACGACGACACGACCACATCGACCCCCTTCTCTATCCCCTCGCTGCCCAGGTAACGGCCCCAGGTGATCGTGGCAATGGCCACCTCGACGGGGCTGCTCAGCGGGTTCACGCCAATGCCGCCATAGCCCCGATAGACCAGGGGCCGGATGTAGCACGAACGCAGCTTGTTGGCCGCGATGGTCTCCAGAATCGCCCGGCGCAACTCGTCCATCGTATAGGGAATCTCCATGCGGTAGACGCGCGCCGATTTGTAGAGGCGCCGCAGGTGTGCGTCGAGGCAGAACACCGCCGGCCCCATGCTCTGTGTGTCGTAGGCGCGGATGCCTTCGAACACGTTCGACCCATAATGCAGCCCGTGGGCCATCACGTGCACCGTCGCCTGCTGCCAGGGCACCAGCTTGCCGTTGTGCCAGATGTACTCCGATTCGGTGATGCGCATGGTCCCTCCCCTTGCCTATAGTCTCTCGATCTCCTGAACCACCAGCGCCCCCATGGCCTTGGTGCCCACCACCGGCTCGCCCGGGCGCGCCAGGTCGGCAGTGCGGTGGCCCGCGGCCACCACCCGGCCCACCGCCGCCTCAACCTCCTGTGCCTCGCGCTCGAGCCCGAGCGAGTGGCGCAGGAGCATGGCTGCGCTGAGGATGGCAGCCAGCGGGTTCGCCACATCCTGCCCGGCGATGGCAGGCGCCGAGCCATGGATCGGCTCATACAGGCCTCGCCGGCCGGTGCCGAGCGAGGCCGAGGGCAACATGCCGATGGAGCCAGTGAGCTGTGCTGCTTCATCGGTCAGGATGTCGCCGAACATGTTCTCGGTGAGGATCACGTCGAAGCGGCGCGGCTCACGCACCAGAGCCATGGCGCAGGAATCCACCAACTGGTGCTCGAGGGTTACGTCGGGGTAGCTCTGGGCCACACGGCCGACCACCTGCCGCCACAGCCGCGAGCACTCGAGCACGTTGGCCTTATCGACCGAGGTGACGAGTCGCCGCCGCCCGTGGGCCAGGCGGAACGCCACGTGGGCTACCCTCTCGATCTCGGGCACAGAGTAGATCATGGTGTCGTAGGCCGCCTCGTGGCCGTCGATCTCGCGGCGGCCTCTCGGGCCAAAGTAGAGCCCACCCGTCAGCTCGCGCACCACGATGAAATCGACCCCTTCGATGGCTTCGGGCTTTAAGGTCGAAGCGCCCGCCAACGCCGGCAACACGGTCACAGGCCTCAGATTGGCAAAGAGCTCCAGCTCTTTGCGCAGGCCCAACAGCCCCTGCTCGGGGCGCACCGGAGCCGTCGGGTCGTCCCACTTGGGGCCACCCACAGCTCCGAACAGCACCGCGTCGGCTGCCCTGCAGAGGGCCAGGCTCTCGTCGGGCAATGCCGTGCCGTAGCGGTCGATGGCACAGCCGCCTACTAGCGCCTCAGGGAAGTGGAATGTGTGGCCGTGCTTGCGCGCCACCGCTTCGAGCACTCGAACGGCCTGCCCCACCACTTCCGGGCCGATGCCATCCCCAGCGACCACAGCGATCGTAGCGTTCATCAAGCCTCCTGCGGCGTGATACGTATTGCTTACTGCGTACTGCTATTGCGTGCTGCGCGTTGCGCTCGTCGGCGCCAGGCAAACGGAACACGCAACACGCCGTCACACATCATTCCTTCTGCTGTTCCGTCCGCGGCGCGCGCGGGTACGAGCCAAAGACACGCAGGAAGGTGGCAATCTCCTCCAAGTGGCCGACGGCTCGCCGACAGCGCTCGTCTTGCATGTCGCCTGCAAAATCGACGTAGAATAGATACTCCCATGGCTTGCCGCGCAGCGGGCGCGATTCGATCTTGGTCAGGTCGATGTCGCGCAGCGCAAATACGCTCAGCATCTTGAACAAGGAGCCGGGCACGTTCGGGCCAGCGAATACTAGCGACGTCTTGCTCGGCCCCGAGGGCACCACCGGCGTGCGCGCCAGCGCCAGGAAGCGGGTATAGTTGTCGGGCGCATCCTCCAGATGGCTGAGCAGCACCTGCATGCCATAGATCTCGGCCGCGCGCAGGCTGGCGATGGCTGCAGCGTCGCGCAGCCCCTGCTCCTTGATCATTTTGACGCTGCCGGCCGTGTCATACGTTGGCACCAGCTCCACCCCAGCCAACGCAGCCAACGAGCGCTCACACTGGGCCAGGGCCTGGGGGTGCGAGTAGATGCGGCGCACATCCTCCAGCTTCACCCCTGGGTTGGCAATGAGCTGGTGCGCCACGCGCACGTTCACCTCGCCCACGATGTGCAGCGTGTGCTCCAGCAAAAGGTCATAGTTGCGGTGGATGCTGCCAGCCAGCGAGTTCTCGATGGGCACCACGCCCAGGTCGCAGGTCCCCGCCTGCACGGCCCTGAACACATCCTCGAACGAGGGCAGGGGCACCGCCTCGACCCCCTCACCATAGAGGGCGATCACGGCGGCCTCGCTGTAGGCACCGCGCTCGCCCTGGAAGGCCACGCGCCGGGTGGCCGGCGCCTCCTCTTTCGCCCACCCCTGCTTGCGACGCGTATACGCCACCAGTCCGCCTGCCGCCATCAGCTCGAGCATGAAGGGCGGGTAGGGTTGGGCCCGAAAGACCTGGCCGGTATCGTGGTTGCGCACTTCGCCGCGCTCCAGGTCGACCTCCAGCACCTGGCCGGCCGCTGTGGCCTTCGCCGCCTCGCCGCACTCTACAATTGGCAGGCCAATGTTGATAGCGTTCCGGTAAAAGATGCGGGCAAAGCTCTCGGCCACCACGCAGGCCACTCCCGCCGCCTTGAGGGCCAACGGCGCATGCTCACGCGATGACCCGCAGCCAAAATTGGCGCCTGCCACCACGATGTCGCCCGGTCGTACGGCCGAGGCGAAGCTCCGGTCCAGGTCCTCGAGGCAGTGCCGGGCCAGTTCGGCTGGGTCCGACACATTCAGGTAGCGGGCGGGGATAATCACATCAGTATCGACGTTGTCGCCGTACTTCCACACTTTGCCACGGATGGTCACGGTGTGTCAGCCTCCTCTAGCGTGCTCTCAAGCCGCGCATCGCGCAATGCGTACCGCGCACCCTCGGCCTCAATAGCACGCCCTCCTCAGACCCCTTCCACGCACTGCGCGCGTCGCACTATGCTTTCCACATCACGTTTTACGTATTGGGCCTCACGTTTCACGCATTACGTCCCTGGCCTCCAGCGCCCGATCGATCGCCCGGCGCACCGCGTCGGGGTCGGCCGGCAGCTCCAGCGGTGGGTTGGCACACCGCGCCACCACATCGCTCAGGCGCCCAGTGTGATAGCCGACCTTGAAATCGGTAAACTTGAGACCGTGGGCCGTCGAGATGACTACCACCCGCTCGTGCGCCCGAATCTCACCCCGGGCGACATACTTGAAGAGTGCCCCCAGCGCCACACCGGTGTGAGGGCAGGCGTACATGCCGGTCAGGTCGGCTCGCGCTGCCGCCTCAGCCAGCTCGTCCTCGCTGACCTGCTCGACGGCGCCGTCGAACTCTTGCAGCACCTTCACCGCCTTCTCATAGCTCACTGGGTTGCCAATCTGTATGGCGCTGGCCAACGTCTTTTGCGCCTGCACCGGCCTGAACTCGCGAAAGCCCGTCTGATAGGCCAGGTACAGCGGATTGGCCCGCTCGGCTTGGGCGCACAGAATGCGCGGCAGTTTGTTGATCAGGCCCAACTCGCGCATCAGAAGCAGCCCCTTGCCCAGCGCACTGACGTTGCCCAGGTTCCCCACCGGGATCACAATCCAGTCGGGCACCTCCCAGTCGAACTGCTGCACAATCTCGATGCCCACCGTCTTCTGCCCCTCGATGCGCAGCGAGTTCATCGAGTTGGCCAGGTAGATGGTGCGGTCGCGCGTCACCTCGCGCACCACGCGCATACACCCGTCGAAATCGGCATCGAGGGCCACGACGAGGGCACCATTGGCTATCGGCTGGATGAGCTGAGCCGTCGACACCTTGGCTCGCGGCAGTAAGACGATGGCCTGGATGCCTGCGGCGGCGCAGTAGGCGGCCAGCGCCGCCGATGTGTCGCCGGTCGAAGCACAGGCCACAGCGCGGATGGGCTGCCCCCGGGCGATCATCTCCTTCACCGCCGACACCAGGACGGTCATGCCCAGGTCCTTGAACGACCCGGTGTGGCTATTGCCGCACAGTTTGACCCACAGGTCCTCCACACCGATCTGACGGCCCAGCCGCTCGGCCCAGAAGAGGTTCGTATGCCCCTCGTACATCGAGACGATGTTGGCATCATCGATGTCGGGCAGCACCCACTCCTTCTTGCCCCACACGCCCGAGCCATATGGCCACTGGTTGCAGCGGGTACGCTGGTCGAACAGCTCTATCCAGGCCGCCGCGCTGCGCGCCTTGAGAGCCTCCACGTCGTGGGCCACCTCCAAGAGCGCCCCGCAGTGAGGGCAACTGTAGATCACCTCATAGGGCGAGTAGCGCCCCGGGCAACCACGGATGCATTGGAACCAGGCGCTGTACGGCATGGGCTCGACCCTCTTCCAGTTCAGTGGGAGGTCGCCGCTGAGGCGCCAGGAGCGCCGAGGGGTCACCCTGGTTCAGCACCTCTGCGCGCCCTACGTCCGAGCGGCGAGCTCTCTCTCCGATCTGTGGCTCATAGCCCCAGTTCGGCCGGCCCCCCGATGCGGCCCAGCACGGCGCTGGCCGCTGCAACGGCCGGGTTGGCCAGGTAGACCTCGCTCTTGGGATGCCCCATGCGGCCCACAAAGTTGCGGTTGGTCGTCGAAACGCAGCGCTCGCCAGCCGCCAGCACCCCCATGTGGCCGCCCAAGCACGGCCCGCAGGTAGGCGTGCTCACCACGGCTCCAGCCTCGACAAAAGCCTCCATCAGCCCCTCACGCGCCAGCCGACGGAAGAGCTCCTGGCTGCCCGGGATGATCAGGCAGCGCACGTTGGGGTGCACGCGGCGGCCACGCAGGACACGGGCCGCCAGCTCCAGGTCTTCCCAGCGGCCGTTGGTGCACGAGCCAATCACCGCTTGGTCGATTGGCACCTCGCCCACCTGGCTCAGCGGGCGAACGTTCGAAGGCAGATGCGGGAACGCCACTTGCGGTTCGAGCGTCGAGGCGTCGATCTCCACGGTGGCCGAGTAGACAGCGCCAGGGTCGGGCGCCAGAGGCGTGAACCGACGCTTGGCACGCGGCCTCACGTAGGCCAGGGTCGTCTCATCGGGCACAAAGAGCCCCGCCTTGCCTCCGGCCTCGATGGCCATGTTGGCCATGGTCAAGCGGCCGTCCATCGAGAGCACATCGATGGCCGGGCCGCAGAACTCGATGGCCTGGTAGCGAGCGCCGTCGACGCCGATGCGGCCGATGGTGTGCAGGATCAGGTCCTTCCCGCCCACCCAGGCAGGCACCCGCCCGTGATACACCACCCGGAGCGTTTCGGGCACCTTGAGCCACAGCCGCCCGGTGGCCATGGCCACCGCCACGTCAGTCGAGCCGACCCCAGTGGCAAACGCCCCGAGCGCGCCATAGGTGCAGGTGTGCGAATCGGCGCCCACCACCAGGTCGCCGGGCACCACCAACCCCTGCTCAGGCAGGAGGACGTGCTCGATGCCCATGCGCCCTACTTCATAGTAGTGTGCCACCTGATGGGCCAGGGCGAACCGGCGCATCTCGCGGCACTGCTCGGCCGACTTGATGTCCTTGTTCGGGGCGAAATGGTCGGGCACCAGGACGATGCGCTGCGGGTCGAACACCCGCGGGGCGCCCATGCGCTCGAACTCGCGGATGGCGATGGGCGCCGTAATGTCGTTGGCCATCACCAGGTCGACCTGGGCCTCGATGAGCATGCCCGGCTCCACCTCCGCCAGCCCAGCGTGGGCGGCGAGGATCTTCTCGGCTAGAGTCATCGGCTTGGTCAATTCACTCTCCTCAAGACAGATGCGCGAGTGGGAACCAAGCGCACAAGAGGGGCCTCCGCCCTCACTCGGTGCCCTCCCTGTGCTTTGTGGTCCCCGCCGTACCCTCGTTTTCGCGCTGGATGGCAATCAATCGGTTGAGTGCGTTCATGTACGCCTTGGCGCTGGCAACAACGATGTCGGTGTCGGCGCCACGGCCAGTAAACGTCTGCCCATCGGAACGGATGCGGATAGTCACTTGACCGATGGCGTCGATGCCCTCGGTGACCGCCTTGATCGCGAACTCGGTCAGCTCGTTGGGCACGCCCACCACCCGGTTGATGGCCTGGTAGACGGCGTCCACCGGGCCCGCACCGATGGCCGCGTCGGCGACCGTCCGGCCGTCGGGCGTACGCAAGCGCACGGTGGCGGTAGGCATGCTGTTGGTGCCACACGACACCTGCACGTGCTCCAAAGTGTAGCCCGTCTCCTCCATCAGGCGCGCCTGGTCGCCCACGATGGCCTCCAGATCGCGGTCGCTGATGGTCTTCTTCTTATCGGCCAGGGCCAGGAAGCGTTGATAGATCTGTTCGAACGCCTCCGCATCGCTGAACACGTAGCCCAGCTCCTCGAGCCGGTGGCGCAGCCCATGGCGCCCCGAACGCGCCGAGAGGATGATCTCCGACTCGGGCACGCCAATGTCGCGCGGGTCGATGATCTCGTAGGTGGCGCGGTCCTTGAGCACCCCATCTTGGTGGATGCCAGAGGAGTGGGCAAAGGCGTTGCGGCCCACGATGGCCTTGTTGGGCTGCACCACGATGCCCGTGAGGTCCGACACCATACGGCTGATAGAGTAGATGTGGCGCGAATCGATGCGCGTATCCACACCGAAATGGTCGCGGCGCGTGCGCAAGGCCATCACCACCTCCTCGAGCGAAGTGTTGCCCGCGCGCTCGCCGATGCCATTCACCGTGCACTCGACCTGACGGGCCCCGTAGCGGATGCCCTGCAGCGCATTGGCCGTGGCCAGCCCCAGGTCGTTGTGGCAGTGTACCGACACAACCGCCCGGTGGATGTTGGGCACGCGCTCGAAAAGCGTGCGGATCAGCTCACCCCACTCGGAGGGCATGGTGTACCCGGTCGTGTCGGGGATGTTGACCGTGGTCGCGCCGGCATCGATGACCGCCTCGATAACCCGGCACAGGTACTCGGGGTCGGCGCGGCCGGCATCCTCGGCATAGTACTGCACGTCTTCCACATAGCGCTTGGCGTAGCGCACCGCCTCCACGCCGGCCTCGAGCGCCGCCTCGCGCGTAGTGCGCAGCTTGTTGCGAATGTGGATGTCGGACACGCCCAGGCCCGTATGGATGCGCGGATGCACGGCACCGCGCAGGGCCTCCGCGGCGCAGTCGATATCCTCGCGGCGCGCCCGCGTCAGGCCGCAGACGATGCAATCCTTCACCTCGGCCGAGATCGCACGCACCGCCTCGAAATCGCCCGGCGACGAGATGGGAAAACCGGCCTCGATGATATCCACGCCCATCCTCTCCAGGGCACGGGCGATCTCGAGTTTTTCCTCCACCCGCAGAGCCGCGCCCGGTGACTGTTCGCCGTCGCGCAACGTGGTATCGAAAATCAGCACCCTGTCCTCTGGCATGCGAACACACTCCTCGCTCGTTGATGCAGCATCCGAACTGCAGAAAAGCTCTCCGGGCGACCTTGGTGTGCTTCGTGGTTCACCCTGTGCCTCGCCCCTCGCGCGCCTGCGCCTCCGGTTCGGCCTGCTTACGGCCGTTGCCGTTGGCGCGCACAAGGGGCAGCTCCAGGCTGTCGACCAGTGCCTGGAAACTGGCCTCGATGATGTTCGTCGAGCTGCCGACAGTGTTCCAGGTCCGCTCCCCGTCCGATGCTTCGATGAGCACACGCGTCTGCGCAGCAGTAGCCGATTCTTCGTCGAGGATCCGCACCTTATAGTCCACCAGTTGCACCCGATCCAGCTCCGGGTAGAAGGGCACGATCGCCTTGCGGATGGCCAGGTCCAACGCATTCACCGGCCCGTTGCCCACAGCGGCGGTGTGGATGACCTCACCGTTCACCCGCGCCTTGACCGTCGCTTCGACGACGATGCCGATGCCCTGCCGCTTCTCGACCAGGACGGTAAAGTCGAGGAGTTCGAAAGGCGGCCGGTAATCGGGCTGCGCACGCCGCAACAGCAGCTCAAAGGAGCCTTCAGCGCCCTCGAACTGGTAGCCGCGCGCCTCGAGTTCCTTGACCTCGCGCAACACCTCCCGCGCTCGCTCCGATGCCGTCTCCAGCTCAGGGCACAGTTCGGCCGCCTTGCCGATGATGCTTCCTTTGCCCGCCAACTCCGACACCAGGAGCCGGCTCTGCCCGCCCACCAACTTGGGGTCGATGTGCTGGTAGCTCTCGGGCACCTTGAGCACGGCCGACGCGTGTACGCCCCCCTTGTGGGCAAAGGCGCTGCGCCCCACATAGGGAGCGTGCGGGTTGGGCTTCATGTTGGCCAGCTCGCTCACGATGTGTGCCGTCTCGGTCAGGCTGGCCAACTGCTCGGGCGCGAGTACCGGCCGCCCCATTTTGAGCTGCAGGTTCGGGATGACGGTGCACAGGTCAGCGTTGCCACACCGCTCTCCGTAGCCATTCATCGTGCCCTGGACGTGGCTGACCCCGGCCTCCACCGCCACCAGCGTGTTGGCCACGGCCAGCCCCGCATCGTTGTGGGCATGGATGCCCAACTTGACCCCAGGGAACGCGGCCCGCACCCGGCCGACCGCCTCAGCGATGCGGCCGGGCAGGCTCCCACCGTTGGTGTCGCACAGCACCAGGCACTCGGCTCCCCCCTCCAGCGCCGCCCGCAGCGTCTCCAGGGCATAGTCGGGGTCGGCTGCGTAGCCGTCGAAAAAGTGCTCGGCGTCGTAGATTACCCGCCGTCCGGCCGCCCGTAGGTAGGCGACGCTGCTCCGAATCATGTCAAGGTTCTCGGCCAGGCTGGTGCCGAGCACCCCCTCCACGTGCAGCCGCCAGCTCTTGCCAAAGAGGGTGATCACGCTCGTGCCCGCTGCCAGGAGGGCCGCCAGGTTGGCATCGTCGCCCGGCGATACGCCTGCCCGCCGCGTGGAACCAAAGGCCACGATGCTGGCCTGTTTTAGCGCCAGCGATGGGGCCCGGGCAAAGAACTGGGCATCCTTAGGGTTCGACCCGGGCCACCCCCCCTCGATGTATTGCACGCCCAGTGCATCGAGATGCCGGGCAATGCGCAGCTTGTCTTCTAGCGAGAACGAGATGCCCTCCGCCTGCGCGCCGTCGCGCAACGTCGTATCCAGGATCTCGATCGGTCGCATAGCGGCCGTTCTCCTCTGGGTCTAAAAGTCCAAGATCGTCTCCATGGCCTCTTGCGCCACTTGGTCGAGCATGGGGATGCCGGTAACTCGGCTGGCCCGCTCGCTGAGGGCCACGATATCGTCGCGGCTCAAGAGGTCCAGGCGCCACTTGCGGGCTCCCGCCATGAGCTGCTTGAGCCCCACCCCCAGGCGATCCACGTAGTAGGTGTAGAGGCCCACCGCTGGCCAGGGGATATCGCGCCCCACAGCCTGCCCGTGTACCTTGCGCAGCTCAGGCACGCTCACAAAGAACGAGTCGGGATCCGAGCCATACAGGGCCGCGAACCGCTGTGGCACCCCACCATTCCGCGAGAGTTCCACGAAATAGTCCGACTTCATGACCGCGGTCAACGGGGCACGCGCCATGGCGACCGCCTTGACGTAGGGCCCATGGCCATCGCCCAGGTTGCTCATGGCAATGGCCTTGAACATCTGCGTCTCGTTCACAAAGCCGCCGGCGATGGCGATGTCGGGGATGTAGTGCCCCTTCGCCTTGAGGATGCGGATGCACGAGAGCACCTGAGCCAGCAGGTAGACCGTCGGCGTGGCACACTCGTTCATCATGGGCACTGGGCTCATGCCGGTGCCCCCGCCCGCGCCGTCGAAGGTCACCAGGTCGATCTTGGCCTGCGATGCGCACTTCATGGTAAAGGCGACCACCGCTGGCTTGTACGCCCCGGTCTTGAGAAAGACCCGTTTGGCCCCATTGGCCCGCAGCCAAGCCACATCGTCGACGAACGACTGCTCCTGCGGCATGCCCACGCGGCTGTGGCGCTCGAACGACTTGAAATTCCCCCGCCTGAACGCCTCCTGCACCGTCTCATCGGTAGGGTCGGGGTGCACGATGTAGCCGCGCCGCTTGAGCATGATGGCCGTATCGAGGTCGCTGATGCGCACCTCACCACCGATGGCCTTGGCGCCCTGCCCCCACTTGCGCTCGATGGTCGTCACTCCCAGGCTCTTGAGCGCATAAAGGTCGACGCCAAAGCGTTGGTCCTCGACGTTCGTCTGCACTACGATATCGCCGTGGACGCCGTCCCAGTACCGGCGGTAGAGCTCCACCCGCCGCGCCAACTCGGGGGAATGGACCACTTGGCCTTTTTCATCGAACTGGGCGGCAGGGTCCATGCCGCAGACATTCTCGCCGATGACCTGGATCGTGCCAGCCAGGGCCGCGCCGATAGCCAGCCCCGCCCAGTGCTCGGCCGCCACCTGGGTCGACCCCAAGCCCGCGGTGAAGGCCGGCACCCGCAGCGGCACGCCGCCGGCCACGGTGCTGATGTCGACCGCTGGGAAGATGGCCGCATCGGGGTCGGCCTCGATGCCATGAGCGCCCAGGGCATCGACCATGATTTGAAAGTGCGACCAGTCGAGATGATAGTCCTTGTTCGAGGCGGCAGTGCTTCGGCCAAAATCCTCGGGGTTCGGGTAGAGGACCTCGCGGCCCCGAAAGGCCGATTTCGAGACCTCGCACAACACGTTGCACTCGCGCACGCAGATGGCGCACATGCCGCTGATAGGCGACACATCGGCCAGGCGCGTGCGGGTTCCTGTCGTCGA
>Ga0315298_1008959_pt1 | contig 12534 bp, 4 predicted proteins | sample WHS_1_MG_FD_203077 | JGI IMG/M metagenome (GOLD analysis project Ga0315298, IMG submission 203077) | Extremophilic microbial mat communities from Washburn Hot Springs, YNP, Wyoming, USA - WHS_1_MG | ecosystem: Environmental > Aquatic > Thermal springs > Hot (42-90C) | place: USA: Wyoming...
CGCCGATGGTGGTACCGGCATACGTCGTGGAGCAGGGCAAGGTGGTTCAGAAACAGCTCGAACCTGAGGATCCCCGCGCCGAGCAGTACCTGGACGGGTTCCTGTCCGCCCTGTACGCGCACCTCAAAGAAAAAGGCTGGGTGAAGAACTACATCCAGCACGTACACGACGAGCCGCACGACCTCGAAGCGCCCATTTACAACCGCTACGCGCGCATCATTCGCAGGAACCTCCCGGGCATTCAGACCATCGACGCCGTGGGACTGAATCAGGACATCGGATTCTTTGCGGATGTATGCGATATCTGGGTGCCCGTGCTCGGCAGCTTCGACCACCAGCTTGATGCCATTCGCGCCCACGTTGAGAGGGGCGGGCAGGCCTGGTTCTATACCTGCATCTCCCCGCAGGGCCGCCACCTCAACCGCTTCATCGACTACCCGCTGCTGAAGGTCCGGCTGCTGCACTGGTTCAATTTCCGCCATAATCTGACGGGCTTTCTCCACTGGGGTGGCAACTACTGGGGACCCAAGCCGCAACTCAACGTGCAGCCCGTCATCAACGACAACCGCACGCTGCTTCCCGCGGGCGACAATGCCATTGTGTATCCGGATCCCGCGCGGCTCTCCGTGCTGAGTTCCATCCGTCTGGAGGCAATGCGAGAGGGTATCGAAGACTACGAACTGCTTCGGGCGCTGGCCCGGCGCGATCCGGGCAAGGCGCGGCGGCTGGCCGAAACCGCCATACCACATATCAGCGATTACGTCCGTGATGTGTCCGCATTCCGCGCTCTCGAGCGCGAGCTGATGGAGGAATAAACATGCGCGCCCTGATTCCCCTGCTTGGCTCCTGTCTCTTGCTGGCCGGTTGTGGCTCCCGCCCCCGGCCGGAATCCTGGTTTGTGGACTCGCTGACCAAGGTGTTTCCCGACGACCGCGCCGGGACAAACCGGCTCGAGGAGGCGCGTTTCGACGCGGCGCGGCGCTCGAACGTCAGTATTCAACTCGCCCTGCGCTGCCCCGATACGGTTGGCGACCTGTACGTGGACGCCCTGCCGCTGACCGGCCCGGGCATGCCCATCGAAGCGCCTCGCGTGCGCTGGGTCGAGTACGTGGTGGTGACGTCAAATACGCCGGACACACCGGAGGACGAACTGGTCCGCAAGGCGCCCGCCCTGTTCCCCGACGCGCTGCTGGAAGGCTTTCCCATCACCCTCGAAAAGTACAAGACCCGTTCCGTATGGCTTACCGTGTCCGTCCCCGCCGATCAGCAGCCGGGGGAGTATGCGGGCCAGATTCGCCTGAGGCAGGGCCGCGAGGAGATCGCCCGGCTTCCTTACCGGCTTGTGGTCCACCCGGCCACCGTGCCCGCGAAGATCCCCCTCACCGTCACCAACCACTTCAACCTGAGCGATGCGCACATCCGGCAGTTCTTCTGGTGCTCGCGTTTCTCTCCGGAATGGTGGGACCTGATGGCCGGCATCGCGCGCTTTCTGGCCGGGTATCACCAGAGTTCGATTGTGGCCGACCCGGTGAACCTGGCTGGCGCCGAACCAGCCGGGGGCGGCATTCGTTACGACTTCCGCAACTGGGAGCGGTTCATCGAGACCTTCCACGCCGCCGGAGTGCGGGGCGCCATCGAGGCCGGCAACCTCCTGGTGCGGGAGCGGCGCCCGAACGCACCCATCCTGGTACGGGCATGGGTGATCGAGAGCGGGCAGGCGGTCCGCCGCGAACTGCCGGTAAAGGATGCCCGCGCGCAGCAGTTTCTCAACGCCTTTTTGCCCGCGCTGTACCGCCGGCTGGAGGCCCGCGGCTGGACCCGGGACTATCTGCAAGGCATCCTCGATGAGCCCCACCAGGGCGAAACCGAGGCATACGTGGCAACTGCTGAGCTGGTGCGGAAGCTGATGCCCGGCGTCAAAACCATGGAGCCGGTGGGCGCCAAACAGGATCTCAGCTTCATGGAGAAGACCACCGACATCTGGGTGCCCTGCCTGGGTTCCTTCGACGACAAGATGGACCTGCTACAGGAACATCTGAGGCGCGGCGGGGGCCTGTGGTATTACACCTGTCTTTCTCCGCGCGGCCGTTACCCCAACCGGTTTATCGACTACTCGCTCACCAAGGTGCGCATCCTGCACTGGATCAACTTCAAGCACGGCTTCCGCGGCTATCTGCATTGGGGCGGCAACTACTGGGGCCCCGAGCCATTCAAGGACACCCAGCCGGTGATCAACGAGGGGCGCACCTACCTGCCGCCGGGCGACGCCTTCATCACCTACCCGAATCGCGCGCGCCGCGGCCTGGACAGCTCCATCCGTCTTGAGCAGATGCGCGAAGGAATCGAAGATTTCGGCCTGCTCGACGAACTGAACAGGAAGGACCCGGACCGCGCTCGCCAGATCGCCGGCAAGGCCGTGCGCTCGTTCACTGATTACGTGCGCGACCCGAAGCAGTTTCGCGCCATCCACCGGGAGCTGCTCGGGGCCTTCTGATGTAAAAAGGAATACGGTGGACATGTTAGCTATGCCCCTGAAGCTCGGCGCCCGGATTGGCTGTTTTTCTAATGGCACGCGCCTTTTCTTTGCATTGACTCGCAAATTATCCGGTGATATTCTGAGCGCACCAAGTGAGTATAGGCCTGACGCCAGGGGTGTAATCCCACTGGGGCTGGCTCCGGACTTGGGTTAGTGGGAAACAACGAGGTTGAGAGGTTGATATGTCTCATTATTTGCAGGCCAAGTATCTCTGTGTGCTGCTGGTTCTGGTTTGCGCCCCGGTGCTGCTGGGGCAGGCCGACCGCGGCACGATCACCGGACTCGTGACGGATCCGACCGGGGCTGCGGTGCCCGGGGTGGAAATCTCCGTCCGACATACCGCGACCAACATCGAGACGACGGCGACGACGGGACCGACGGGGGCATATACCTTGATGCGCCTCCCGATCGGGGACTATACGCTGACGGCGAAGGCGAAGGGATTTCGAACCTACGAGCAGAAGGCGATCCCCGTTCGCGTGGACCAGACCGTCCGCATAGACATTGTCCTGACCGTCGGCGACGTGCAGGAAACCGTGAGCGTGACCGGGGAGGCGCCGCTGATCCAATCGGAATCTTCCGAAGTGGGTCTGGTGCTCGAATCCAAACAGTTCTATGAACTGCCCCTCACGCTGGGCGGCGGCATTCGCAATCCGTCCAACTTCATCATGCTGCAACCCGGTGTCATGCCCGGCGCCACATGGGAAAAGCACATCGGCGGCGGCGTCGCCTTCACCGATCAGGTCTACTACGATGGCATCGCGCTGAGCCGCGGCGACCTGTCGAATGACATCGAAGTGAACCCCTCGGTGGACGCCATCGCGGAGTTCAAGCTGATTTCGAACAACTATACGGCTGAATTCACGCACGCTCTGGCGGGAGTCACCAGCTTCACCATGAAGAGCGGCACCAACGACCTGCACGGGTCGGCTTTCTTCTTCAACAGCATTGAGAAGTACAACGCCCGCAACTTCTTCCAGAGCTCCAAACCGCCTTACAAACAGAACGAGTACGGCGGAACGATCGGCGGTCCGGTGCTGATTCCCAAGGTTTACGACGGCCGCAACAAGACGTTCTTCTTCTTCTCCTGGGATCAGTACTACCAGCGCAGCCCGGGTTCGCCCGGTTTGGGCACGGTTCCCACCGCCCAGATGCTCCAGGGTAATTTTTCAGAGTGGGCGGCCGCGGGCAGGGGCAGCGTCTTCGACCCGGCCAGCACGCGCCAGGACGCCTCGGGCAAGTATATCCGCGACCCCTTCCCGGGCAACACGATTCCCAAGAACCGGTGGAGCAGTATCTCCAGCAAGATGGTGGCGATGCATCCCCAGCCGACCTATCCGGGGCTGACCAACAATTACCAGTTGGTGACCGGCTACCCGAGCACCGACCAGCTCACCAGCGGGGTGAAGATCGACCATCAACTGCACGCCGCACACCGCTTGAGCGGCATGTTCAACTGGACGGACCGTCCCGCGGTGAAGTGCCCGGGCGCCAACAACGTGGGTGGCAACAGCCTGGCGGGAGACCTGGAATGCCATAACGTGCAGCAGGTCACAACCCGGGTTGTACGCCTGAACCACGACTGGACGGCCAGTCCAAACATCGTGAACCGGTTTTCGGCGGGCCTCTCCCGGTTCCGAAACCCGAACTTTTCTGTTCATTACGGCAAGGGTTGGCCGGAGAAGCTTGGGCTGAAGGGGGTAGGCGGCGACCTGTTCCCATGGGTGGACTTCAATCACGACTACGTTCGCTTCGGAGACACCATCGCTTCGGACAACTATTTCACCAACTTCACGTTCCTCGATACGGTGAGCGTCCTGAGGAGCAATCACACGCTGAAGATGGGGGTGGAAGTCCAGCGCCACCGGAACAATTTCCGCGCCTACGATTCCAGCGGCGGAAACTTTCAGTTCAACCAGCTCTCGACGGGGCTGCCGGGAGTGTCGGCGAGCGGCAATGCCTGGGCGAGTTTCCTGCTCGGTGATGTTTACACCGGCTCGTCGTTCTTCCCCTTCCTCCAGAGCGGCAACCGGAACGGTTACTACAGCCTGTGGTTCAATGACGACTGGAAAGTCACTCCCAAGCTGACCTTGAACCTGGGTGTGCGCTGGGAGATTCAGCCCCCCTTCACGGATCCGAACAACCGGTTGTCCTACATGGATCCCGCCAAGCCGAATACGGCGCTTGGAGGGATTCCGGGCGCCTACACGTTCGCCGGAACAGGCCCGGGAAGGGACGGTTGGACCACTACGGGCGAAACCCATTGGAAGGACATCGCCCCGCGCTTTGGGTTTGCCTACCGTGTTGCGAAGGACACCGTGATCCGTGGCGGATACGGCATCTTCTTTGCCCAGGTGATTACCCAGGGCACCGGCGTCAACGGTCTGCGCGAGGGTTACAACGTAAGCGCCAGCTTCACCACGCCGGACCTGGGCGTGACGCCGGCTTTTAACTGGGATGGCGGCTTTCCTCAGAATTTCCGGAAGCCTCCCGTCATTGACCCGGCTCTCAAGAACGGCCAGGGCGCCACGCTGGTGGACCGGGTTCGGAGCACGCTGGTGCCCTACTCGCAGCAGTACAACTTCCTGATCGAGCGGCAAGTCGGCAGCACGATGTCGTTCAGCGCGGGGTACGTGGCCAACCTGGGCCGGCGAATCCAGTTGGGCAGTTGGAACTGGGCCCAGGTGGATCCGAAGTATCTGTCGCTCGGCAATCTGCTCACCGCGAATATTCTCGACCCGCAGGTGGCCGCGGCCGGGTTCGGTCCGCCTTTCCCCGCTTTCACCACGCTTTGGGGCTCTGGATCTACTCTTAACCGGGCGCTCCGGCCTTTCCCGCAGTTCAACGGAGTGGGCCAGGCCGGCACGCCTTTCGGCCTCACGAATTACCACTCCTTCCAGTTCAAGGGCGAGAAGCGGATGAGCAATGGCATTAGTTTCACCGTCGCCTATACCGCCTCGAAGTTCATCTCAGACACCAGCAGTTTCAGCAGCGGCATCAACGCCATGAACTATTACAACCGCAAGCTGGACCGCTCGCTTGATGTGACCGACCAGCCCCAGGTGCTGGTGTTCAGCTACATTTATGAACTGCCCTTCGGCAGGGGCAAACGGTTCCTGGGCACCGGTGTTCCGGAAAAGGTGCTGGGCGGCTGGAAGGTGACCGCCATCCACAGCTACGCAAAGGGCACGCCAATCGGGGTGACGATGAACAACAACCTGGCGATCTTCAACCCGAGCCAGCGGCCCAATGTGGTGTCGAGCAACCTGCGTGCTTCGCAGAGCGGCAGCAAGTTCGACCCGGCGAAAGACCTGTGGCTCAACCCCGCGGCGTTCGCGACCCCTGCTCCGTTCACTTTCGGCAATGCGCCACGGTATCTGAATGTGCGTAATCCGGCCATTCTGAATGAGTCCTACGGCCTGCTGAAGGACACCCGGTACCGTGAGCGGTTCAACTGGCAGTTCCGGTGCGAGATGTCAAATCCGTTTAACCGCGTGGTGTTTGGCGGACCGACCAGCAACTTCTCTTCCGGTTCTTTCGGCAAGATCGGGGGCACCGCTATCGGCGCCCGTTCAATCACGCTGGGGTTGAAAGCCTACTTCTGACCGTGTCCGGACCAGCGAGTCCGTCGTGAAAATCTCCGCCTCCCGGGCGCTCCAGCCGGAGCGTCCGGGAGGTATTTTTGTTTGGAGCTGATATGCGGGCAGTTTTCTTTCTGTTGAGTGGTGTCCTCATTGTCCTTCCAGCCGGCGCGCAACCCGAGAGGATCGTCCCGGCCATCAACGAGATCGAACTCTGGCAACAGGTGGGCCAGCAGCCCTACGAGTTCACGTGGGTGCAACGGGAGGAAGATCCCCGAACCCTGGTGGATTTCGAGGATCTGAAGGGTTGGACCCTGGAGCTCTACCGGGGTGCGCGCGGGGAGTTGCGCCGGAGCCGCGAGCAACAGATGTGGGGGCAGTACGTGGCGAAATTCCTGTACGCCGGGAGCGGTGCGGACAGCCGTGTCATCGCCCGCCCTCCCAAGCCGATCCCAATTCCCGGAGCGTTTGATTCTGTCGATTTGTGGGGCTACGGCAACCGCTGGAGCTGGGTGGAGGACAAGACGACGCCGCCGGCAGAGGTCGCCATCCTGGTGAGGGATGCCCGTGGCAAGGAACACAGGATTCAGCTCACCGACATTCAATGGAAGCAGTGGTGGCTGATTCATCGTAAGGTGGCCACTGAAGCGGTGAAGCAGATTGTGCTGCCGGCCAGTTTTGCGGGTATTGAGATCTCAAAAGCGGTTAATACCGAGCCCCGCCACTTCTTCTGCGATTCGCTCGTGTTCTATACCGAGGAACTGAAGCCGCTGCGGTTTCAGGAGCAGCCCAGGCGAAATCTGAAACCGTGGCGGGGACAGATCGCCGGCACGAACACCGGCCCCGGCACGCTGCCGTTTCCGACGCGCGAAGAGACCATTCTGCCGGTGAATTTCGAGAAACAGTTTCGAACCACGGTACGCGAGACCGGCAGAAACCGTTTTGAACTCCGCTATGAAGGCAAGGACGCGACGGTGGTATATCAATATCTGCCGCGGACCGGCGGGCTGGGCGAGTTGACGGTGAGCGTGAACGGCGGCCCGCCCTATCGGCCTCTTGACGGCGGCGGCGTGCGTTTCCTTGCTGATCGTGCCGGAGAGCTGATTTCGGCGGGGGTCACCGGCGGTGTGCTCAAGGCCGGCTTCCGCTACGGGGCGCGCACGGTGGATTACGAGTTGCGGTTGTGGCAAAAGTCCCTCGTGCTCGACGTATGGTGCGATGGCGGCGATGCCGTGGAGTTGAGTTTCGGACGCGTTACCGGCGTGACTAAGCCGCAACTCATCACGGTGCCCTACCTGACCTACGGGGGGACGAACCCGAGGGTGCTGCTCGCCGGCGGGGTGTTCACCTCGGTGTGGTTTGACTGGTATCGCACCAATGCGTCGGAGCCTTACGCGGCCAGGGAGCCGAAAACAACCGAGACCAGCGCCGAGATCAATGGCGGCATGCGCTACAACCCGAAGACCGACGGCTTGCGCAACAACCTCTACGAGCGCGTCTTCATCACCGCATCGCCCGTCTATGAGGAAGTGCTGCCTACGATTGCCAATCCGCCCTCACTGCGGCAGGAGGAGGGCAAGCAGGTTCTCTGGACCGTCACCGAGCCCGAGACCTTCCAGGCGGATCACAAACGCTCGAAGGTGATTCGTTCCTATGGCCTCGACAGGATCATGCAGCACAGTCACGAAGTGACCTGGAGAGACGAAGGCGACAGCAACACCATGAAGCTCCACGCTTCGCCGCAGAAGGGCGGCGACGCCATGCTGAAGTGGTATATCAAGGCGCAGAACGACCTGGGCTGGTTGCAGGGCGTCTACAGCAACTACACCGACTTCTGCACCGTCAACACGAACTGGAACCCGGACCACGTGCAGCGGACGCCGGACGGGGAGTGGAGGCGGGCGTGGCCGCGCAACTACGCGCTCAAGCCCGCCAAGGCGGTGGAATTTGACGAGTACTACGCCCAGCGGATCAAGGCGAAATTCGGCGTGAAGATGTCTTACACCGACGTGCACAGCGCGGTTGCTCCCTGGGCTTACTGCGACTACGATGCGCGCGTGCCCGGCGCGGGAACCCTCGCAGCCACGTTCTATGCCTATGGGCAGTTACTGCTGAACGATCAGCGCGTGTATGGCCCGACCCAGTCCGAGGCCACTTATCAGTGGCTCTACGCCGGACTCGCCTCGGGCCATTACGGATGGGTCTACACGAAAGTCAATCTGCTGACGCACCCGCTTGACGTCGCGTTTATGCTGCACAAGTTGCACCCGCTCGAGTGCGATTACGGCATGGGCTACACCTATTACTACTTGAGCCAGATCGACCCGAAGTGGACCGAGTCTCCCAAACGCCGCGACTATGTGGACCTCTTCCTGGCGACGACCATCGGGTACGGCAACATGGGGTGGCTGGTCAACGAGTTCGACCAGTCGACGGCGTTCGGCATCGAAGCCATGGTGCGGTCGTATTACATGATGCAGCAGTTGCAGCAGCAATACGCCTTCGCGCGGCCGAAGGTGATCGAATACGCGGGTCCCGGAGGCAGGATGCTGACGCCGAGCCAGGCGCACACGACCGGAGCCATTGCGGACTCCCGCCTCCACGTGGTGTACGAGAACGGGACCGAGGTGTATGTGAACCGCGCGGCCTCCGGCAACTGGACGGTGAAGGATCATCGCGGCAATGCGGTGGAATTGCCCGTGAACGGCTGGCTGGTGTTCAACTCCGCCAACGGCTTCTACGAGCTATCCGCCAATGTGAGCGGCCGCCGCATCGACCACGTCACCGCGGCCGAGTTCGAGTTTCTGGACGGCCGCGGCAAGTGGACCGAGCACGGCAATCTGGGCGCGGCGGGGAGTGTTGTGGTACGGCAAAAGGGCGGCGGCGTCCGCGAATTGATTGACCTCTGCGGCAACGACCGCATCGCTTTGCAGGCAAAGAACGGGGGCACGTTGATGGCCTACGACCCGGATGGCAAGAGCCTGGGCAAGGTGGCAACCTCTTCACCGCGTGCGGGATGGATTGCATTCAAGCCCGCGCCGGGCGCCCGGAGTTACCTCTATGCGGAGTAACTGGCTTCTCCTGCTGGCGCCGGCGGCGCTGATGGCCGCAGGCCTGGAAACCCTTCAGGCCCCTGGCGGAGGCGCGTTGCGGATCGACCGTCGAAGCAGCGATCGCGTACGCGTCGCCAGCGAATACTGGCGACTGGAGTTCGATCTCCGCAACGGTGGCGTGCTCGACACGGTCGTGTTTCCGCACGGTTCCGGCAAAAACCTGCTGGTGGAACCTTTTCGGACTTACGTCGACGGCTGGTCCGATGCCGGCTCCCCCGAGGTCCGGACGGGCGGGTCGCAGCAGGGCAACGTCGTGCAACTGGTGTTTTCCGGTTCTATGGGCGCGGCGGGACGGACGCCTGGCCCGGCGACGTTCGAAACCACGTGGACGCTTTCGCCTTTCATTGTCCGGGCCGATCACAAGCTCCGTTTCAGCGCGGACGTCGAAGCGTCGCGAGTGGGCGTCGGCTGTGCGACGTTGCGGAGCGATCTGAACGAGTTCGGCTTTCGTCCCGGCAACCCCGCCGACGACACCGACAAGCGCAAACGCGTGCTGACAATCTTCGGGAACGGCAACACAGCCGGCGCCCGCTGGATTGAGGAGCACAGCGCGCCGCTTTACCTGCTCTTCTTCCACCGCGATCTGGAGGGCTTCGACTTGACCACGGCCTCCGACCTGGCCACCTGGGAGACCGGCCTCACCGGCCGCGGGGGGCGCGGCCTGTACCGTGCGGCCGTCGTGGCGGGCGGGGTGCGGGTGGAGCGCGAACCCCTGCACATGGCGTACCCGGTGCGTATTGCGAAAGGCGAGTACACGTTCAGCTATTACCTGGGGTTGCCGCGCATTGTGGAGCAATCCGACCGGCGCTGGCGCCACCTCTCCTTCGGCAACCATCCCTGGCCCTCGGACGCCGAGATCGGGCGTTGGGCGGAAGCCGGTGTGAACATCGTCCGCCTGCACAACGACTACGCGCCCGACGAAGACTTCTGGCACGACGGCGCGTGGCCTCCGTACGACGAAAGAGGCATGGCCGAAATGCGGCGCGTGATTGCCGCCTGCCATCGCCACAATATCAAGGTTGTGCCGTATTTCTCCATTCAGGAGTTCCATCCCAAAGCGCAGGGCTACGCCGAGCACGTGGCGGAGTGGAAGCGCACCATCGACGCTTTCGGCACTGAGATCCACAACCCCGTGGGCAAAGGTGAGTTCGGCGTGCAGACGTGCCCGCAATCCGGCTGGCTCGACCGGCGCAAGCAGGATATTGAAAAGGCCTATCGCGAATTGGGCTTCGACGGCATTTACTACGACTGGGTGCGCACGCTCCCGTGTAACAACCGGAACCACGACGCCCGCTTGCACCTGGGCACGGACGGCATTGTGGATTTGCTGGCCTGGACGCGCAGGCTGATCGCTCCGCAGGGAGTGCTGATTCTGCATCTGAACGGGAACACGCCGTCGATCACCCTGGAGAACTTTGCCGACCTGGTGGTGAACATGGAGGAACTCTCGAACGATCCCCGGGTGGTGAAGTTTCGGGATGTTCCAGTGGTGACCGTGCTGGCGGAAAGTATTCCTCGCTCGCCTTGCCCGTCGTATCTGCCGGACCGCACCCTGGAGCGGAACCGCAACAACATTGCGCAGCTTGTGCTGGCGGGTATGTTCCCCTGGTCGGGGGGCGCCGGCGGACCCGTGTACGAGGAAACGCTCAGGCTGTTCCGGACGTTCCGGCCGTATCCACTCGAGCGGTACCGGTTTCACAGCGGGTACGCGCGAGTGGTGCGCACGTCGTGGGATGACGTCTATGGCGCGGTCTACGCATCGAGCGAGCGGGCGCTGGTGGTCATCTCCAACACCAGCGGCGAACGGCGCCGGAACGTCGTCTGGAGGGTGCGGCCGGAAGCGCTCGGCATGGCGCCGGCCGCCAGGGTTCAGGTGAAGGATACGAGCTCCGGCCAGAACCGCGCGATCGAGTGGAATGGTCTTGAAGATGGCGCGCTGGTGACGGATCTGGCAGGTTACGAATACCGGCTGTTCGAAATCAGCCGGCAGTGAGGTGTTCGATGTGGCAATTCTTTCTCGGACTGATGCTGGCTTGCGCGCCGGCCGCCGCGGCCGGGCCGGCACCGGACAGAGTGGTTCCCGCAATCAACGAAATCCAGCTCTGGCAGCAGGTGGGGCAACAGCCTTACGAACTCACCTGGACCCAGCGCGAAGAGAATCCGCATACCCTGGTCGATTTCGAAGATTTGCGAGGCTGGACCCTGGAGTTGTACGGCGGCGCCGCGGGTGAGTTCCGCCGCAGCAGGCAGCAGCAGATGTGGGGTCAGTATACCGGCCTGTTTCTGTTCTCCGGCGCCGGCCAGGAGAGCCGCGTGGTGGCGCGCCCGCCGCAACCCATCCCGATTCCCGGACGTTTCGATTCCGCCGAGATGTGGGGGTACGGCAACCGGTGGAACTGGGTGAAGGACGACACCACGCCTCCGGCCGAGGTTTCCGTGCTGGTGAAGGATGCGCGGGGCAGGGAATTCACCATTCAGATGACGGACATCCGCTGGAAGCAATGGTGGCTGATTCACCGGCGGGCGGCTAAAGAGACGCTCGATCAGATCGTCTGGCCGGCCGCCATCTCCGGCATCGAAATCTCGAAGATCGGAAACAAGGAGACCCGCTACTTCTACTGCGACTCGCTGGCCCTGTTTACCGAAGAGTTGAAGCCGCTCAAGTTGAAGGCGCAACCGAAGCGAAACCTGCGGCCGTGGCGGGGGCAGATCGCGGGCCTGAACACCGGTCCCGGGACTCTGCCGTTCCCCACGCGCGAAGAGACCATTCTGCCGGTGAATTTCGAGAAACAGTTTCAGACTACCGTCCGCGAGACCGGTTCAGGGCGTTTCGAGTTCAGGTACGCCGGCAAGGATGCCACGGTGGTGTACGAATACGCGCCGCGCACCGGCGCGTTGGGTGAGTTGACCGTGAGCGTGAACGGCGGCGCGGCGTTCCGGCCGCTGGACGAGGGAGGCGTGCGCTTCGCCGGCAACCCGGCCGGCGAGCTGATCTCGGCCTCGCTGGCGGGCGACGCCGTGAAGGCCAGTTTCCGCTACGGAGCTCAGATTGTCGACTACGAAATGCGGCTGTGGCAGAAGTCGCTGGTGCTGGACGTGTGGTGCGACGGCGGAGAAGCCACCGAGCTGAGCTTCGGGCGGGTGTCCGGGGTGACCAACCCCCGGCTCATCACCCTGCCGTACCTGACTTACGGGAGCACGAATCCGAGGGTGCTGCTGGCCGGCGGCACGTTCACCTCGGTGTGGTTCGACTGGTATCGCACCAACGCCTCGGAACCGTACTCGGCGAAGGAGCCGAAGGTGA
>Ga0315298_1008960_pt1 | contig 12531 bp, 8 predicted proteins | sample WHS_1_MG_FD_203077 | JGI IMG/M metagenome (GOLD analysis project Ga0315298, IMG submission 203077) | Extremophilic microbial mat communities from Washburn Hot Springs, YNP, Wyoming, USA - WHS_1_MG | ecosystem: Environmental > Aquatic > Thermal springs > Hot (42-90C) | place: USA: Wyoming...
GGCCTCGCCCGCCTTTTGCCTCGCGCTTCGCCGCCGGGTATAATCCACCACGGCGGCGAAGTGTTGTTGCCGCCGACCAAACCCCCGACCAGGATGGACACCATGTGGCTCTCGTATCTATGCAGCGCGCTGCCCGACTGGGTGCAAACGCAGGGCAACGACCCGGACATCCGTTCCCTGTCCGCCGACTCGCGAAAGGTTGAACCCGGCAGCCTGTTCGTCGCCATCGCGGGCGTGGACGTGGACGGGCATCGGTTTATCCCGCAAGCCGTGGAGCGCGGCGCGGTGGCCGTCGTGTTCTCCGACCCCGCATGGGACGGCGCGCTCCTGCAATGGCCGCACGTGGCCGCCGTGCGCGTGCTCGATAGCCGCGAGGCGCTGGCCTACCTGTCGGCGGCGTGGCACGGCTTCCCGGCGCGCGCCCTTCGGGTCGTCGGCGTAACGGGCACCGACGGCAAGACGACGACGGTGAACCTCATCGCTGCCGTGCTGTCGGCGGCCGGGTTCGCCACCAGTCTCATCAGCACCGTCAACGCGCGCATCGGCGACCGCGAGTACGACACGGGCCTGCACACCACGACGCCCGACGCGCCCGATGTGCAGCGCTACCTGGCCGAGATGGTGGCCGCCGGAAGCCAGTACGCCGTGCTGGAGGCCACGTCGCACGGCCTGGCCCAGCACCGCGTTACCGCCTGCGAGTTTGACGTCGCCGTGGTAACCAACATCACCCACGAGCACCTGGACTACCACGGCAGTTACGAGGCCTACCGCGACGCCAAAGCGCGGCTGTTCTGGGCGCTGTCGCAATCTCACCGGAAGCCCGACACCCCGAAGGTCGCCATCCTCAACGCCGACGACTCGTCCTACGACTTCCTGCGGCCGATTCCCGCCGACGTTCGCATGGCCTACAGCACGCGGCCCGGCGCCGCCGACGTGAGCGCCCTGGACGTGCACCACTCGCCCCAGGGCCTGCGCCTGTGGGCCGCAACGCCGGCGGGCGAAGTGGAGATGCGCTCGCCCCTGGTGGGCGTGTACAACGCGCAGAACATCCTGGCGGCGGTGGCGGTGGGCGTGTCCCAGGGCATCGGCCTGGACGCCATACGGCAGGGCGTGGAGGCCGTGCGTGGGGTCAAGGGGCGCATGGAAATCATAGACGAGGGCCAGGACTTCACCGCCATCGTGGACTTCGCCCACACGCCCAACGCGCTGCAACGGGTGCTGGAGACGGCCAAATCGCTGTACGCGGGCAAGGTCATCGTCGTGTTCGGGAGCGCGGGGCTGCGCGACCGCCAGAAGCGCGCGCTGATGGGGCACGTGGCCGGGCGGCTGGCCGACCGCATCGTGATCACCGCCGAAGACCCCCGCACCGAAGACCTGAACGCCATCATGGAGGCCATCGCCCAGGCCTGCCGCGCCGAGGGCCGCGTGGAAGGGCGCGACTTCTGGAAAATCGGCGACCGCGCCGAGGCCATCCGGTTCGCCGTGAACCTGGCCGAGCCGGGCGATGTGGTCATCGCGGCGGGCAAGGGCCACGAGCAGTCCATGTGCTTCGGCACGGTGGAGTACCCCTGGAGCGAGCACGAGGCCATGCGCGCCGCTCTCCGCAAGCGCCTGGGCAAGTAGCCGCGGCTTCCCCGACTCGGTTCTATGTCGTGTTGGCGCAAGGTGCGTCGCGCCTGTTTTCTCACCGCGAAGAGCACCGAGGACGCGGAGATTTCAAGGTAACTCCCTGTGGTCTCTGCGCGCTCCGCGGTGAATCCGAGTTCGTAGGGCGGCTTTCCACAGCCGCCGGGTCTATTTCCCATTCGCGTGGATTCGCGCTATTCGCGGTTACAGAGACAACGGGCGCCGCCAAATCACGACGCCGAGCGGCCCCCCGCGCGGTTGCGCGACGCCGCGCCGCGTTGTATAATTTGCCCAGAAACGTCCGTGAGGGAAGGGCCATGGACAATCGCGAGGTCGCCAAAACCCTGGAGCGAATCGCCGACATCCTGGATGTCCTGGGCGAGATCGCCTACAAGGGGATCGCCTACCGCCGCGCCGCCGATCAGATCGCCCACCTATCGGAGCCCATCACCGAAATCTGGAAGCGCGGCGAGTTGCGCTCCATCCCCGGCGTCGGCGAGGCCATGGAGAAGAAGATCGCCGAACTCCTGTCCACGGGCCGCCTGGAATACTACGAGCGGCTCAAGGAGAAGGTGCCCATGGGCGTCCTGGACCTCCTCGCCATCCCCGACGTTGGCCCCAAGACGGCGAAACTCCTGTGGGAGCAACTGGGCATCACCAGCGTGGGCGAGGCCGAACAGGCCGCCCGCGAGGGCCGCATCCGCACGTTGCCCGGCATGGGCGTGCGCTCCGAGCAGAAGATTCTGGAGGGCATAGAGTGGCTGCGACGCCGCAGCGGGCGCATCCCCCTGGCCGACGCCTGGCCCGTGGCCGACGAGATCCTGGCCGCGCTGGCCGGGACGCCGGGCGTCGTCAAGGCGTCGGCGGCGGGTAGCCTGCGTCGGCGCAAGTCCACCGTTGGCGACATTGACCTGCTCGTGGCCGCCGTGGATCCCGAACCGGTGATGCGCGCCTTTGCGGGCCTGCCCATGGTCGCCGAAGTCTCCCTCAGCGGCCCCACCAAGACCTCGGTCATCCTGCGCAACGGCCTCCAGGCGGATTTGCGCGTCCTGCCGGTTGAACGCTACGGGTCGCTCCTTCAGTACTTCACCGGCAGCAAGGAGCACAACGTGCACCTGCGCGGCCTGGCCCAGGAGATGGGCCTGAGCCTCAGCGAGTACGGGTTCAAGCGGGGCGAGGAGGAAATCCTGTGCCCCGAGGAAGAGGACGTGTACCGCACGCTGGGCTTGCCCTGGATTCCGCCCGAACTGCGCGAGGACCGCGGGGAGATTGAGGCGGCGCAGGCCGGACGCCTGCCGCGCCTGGTGGAAGAGGCCGACATCCTGGGCGACCTGCACGCCCACACCGAGTGGAGCGACGGCGCGGCAAGCCTGGAGGCCATGGCCGAGGCCGCCCGCCGCAAGGGCTACCGCTACCTGGTCATCTCGGACCACAGCCAGGGCCTGGGTATCGCCCGCGGGCTGACCGCCGAGCGGCTGCGGGAACAGGGCGCCGAAATCCAACGTCTCAACAGTGAATACGCGGACTTCGCCCTGCTGCACGGCGTGGAGGTGGAGATTCGCGGCGACGGCTCGCTGGATTTGCCCGATGACGTGCTGGCCGAGTTGGATGTGGTCATCGCATCGCTCCATTCGGGGCTGCGCCAGCCCAAGGACGAGATCACGGCGCGCGTCGTGCGGGCCATGCAGAACCCGCACGTGGACATCATCGGGCACCCGTTGGGGCGCATTCTGGGCCAGCGCGACGAGACGGCCATAGACGTGGAGACGCTGCTGCGCGTGGCGGCGGAGACGGGCACGGCGCTGGAGGTGAACGCCATCCCGCTGCGGCTGGATTTGGACGACATCCACATTCGGCGGGCCATCGGGATGGGCGTGAAACTCGCCATCAACAGCGACGCCCATAACCCGACGGGGCTGAACGCCATGACCTACGGCGTGGCCACGGCGCGGCGCGGCTGGGCCGAGCCGAAACACATCCTGAACACGCTGCCCGCCGACGAGATGCGGGCGCAACTGAAGGGGGCAAAGGCCGCGTAGCCTGCGGGCGCTGGCCCATGTTGGAGGAGATATGCGGTACAACGAGGATCCCAAAGAAATAGACCAACTGCCCAATCCGAAGTGGAGCAAGCAGGCCATAGACCTGCATCCGCGGCGCGCGCTGTTCCCGTGGTGGGTGTGGCCGCTGGCGATCCTGGCCGCCATCCTGACGTTTGTCATCGTCTGGTTCGGCTTCGTTGCGCCGTCCCTGGGGGCGCGGGGAGTTGCCGCCTACACGCCCACGCCGACAGCGACGCCCACAACGCCGCTCCCCACGGGCCTGCCCCCCGTCCCGCCGACGTCCGTGCCGACGACCGCGCCCACGAGCACGCCCGAGCCGACGCGCGCGCCCAGCGCCGGCATCGCCGTCGGGGGCAGGGTGCGAGTAACGGGCACCGGCGCGGCGCGATTGAACATTCGCCAGGCGCCCGGGACCACCGCGGCCGTCGTGGCCCGCGCCGAGGACGGGCACGTGTTCACGGTGCTGGAAGGCCCGCAGAACGCCGACGGCTACGTGTGGTGGAAGGTGCAGGACGACCAGGGCGTGGTGGGCTGGGCCGCGGCCAACTGGCTGGAGCCGATCCCGTAGGCCGCGATCAGTGCGCCGTGCGGGGCAGGCTGGGCTTGATGACGCTGCCGCAGTAGGCGCACCGCCCCACGCCCGGGCTGACCCACGTGAGTTCGCTGGGAATCACCGGCGCGCCGCAGGACGGGCAGCGGTCGGGGAGGCGAGAAGCCAACGCAGCCGCCCGCAGGTACTGGCGCTCCGTGATCTGCGGCGGGCCCGGGGGCGGTTCGGGCTGGGTGTTGGCCTCTTGGAGCAGGCGGGCCGCCAGTTCGGGGTGGCCCCTGTCGGTGAGCAACGCGGCGGCGCGTTCCGCGACGGCGCGGATGCGGTCGGCCCGCCCCGCCAGGGCCAGCAGGTCCATGGCGCGGAGCGTCTCATCGGTGGCCTCGCGGGGGCGGCCCAATTCTAGCAGGCAGCGCGCCGCCTGGAGCAGGCCGTTGGCGGCGGGTTCGTAGAGGCCGCGCGCCTCGGCTTCGCGGGATAGCGTCGTGAAAATGGGCAGCGCCTCGGCGTACTGGCCGGCGCGCATGAGCCGTTCGGCCTGCATGAGCGCGGCGCGGGCGCGGGGCGCTCGTGGTGGCAGTCGCATCGCTGACCTCCATGCGCGAACTGCGGGGATTATACGATAACTGCGGACGCGGCGCAACGTGAGGGGGGTTGGATCGCGAAGGGGCGATGCATGCGCCGCCCCTGCGGGCTGTCCCGGTGAGGGTTGCACGCACGCGCACCACACCCCCTCGTTCCCCTCTCCGCTGGCGGAGAGGGGGAGGCCGAAGGCCGGGGGTGAGGTCGGCATCACCGCGCGGGGCTAAACCCCCGCGCTACGGGGGCGAAGCCCCTTCGGGGCTTTGCTCGTTCAGCCCGATGCTTCAGCGTCGGGCGTCCGGCGGCCGCCGTCGGCCAGGGTGAGGGTTGCACGCACGCGCACCTCGCCCCCTCATTCCCCCTCTCCGCTGGCGGAGAGGGGGAGGCCGAAGGCCGGGGGTGAGGGCGGCATCACCGCGCGGGGCTAAACCCCCGCGCTACGCGGGCGAAGCCCCTTCGGGGCTTTGCTCGTTCAGCCCAATGCTTCAGCGTCGGGCGTCCGGCAGCCGGCCGCAGGCCAGGGTGAGGGCTGCACTTGGGCTAATGGCCGCATCCAAAGGCTAACGGCTAATGGCTAGCGGCTAATGGCTAACGACCAAAGGCCAACGGCTAACGGCCAACGGCCACCAGCCAACGGCCACGCACCAGGAGGAGGATATGTCCGTACAAGAGGAAATCCAACGCCTGCGAGAACTTATCCGGTACCACAACTACCGCTACCACGTCCTTGACGCGCCCGAAATCTCCGACGCCGAATACGACGCCTTGTTCCAGCGGCTCAAGGCGTTGGAGGCCGAGCACCCCGAACTCATCACGCCCGACTCGCCCACCCAGCGCGTCGGCGGGGCCGTCCTGGAGCGGTTTGAGAAGGTGCGCCACCCCCGCCCCATCCTCAGCCTGGCCAACGTCTTCTCCGAGGAGGAACTGCGGGCGTGGGAGGAGCGCAACCGCAAACTCCTGCCCGACGGCACGCCGCTGGACTACGTGGTGGAGCCGAAGATTGACGGGCTGACGGTCGTCCTGACCTACGTCAACGGCGTGTTCACCCAGGGGGCCACCCGCGGCGACGGCGAGGTGGGCGAGGATGTTACCGCGAACCTGCGCACGGTGCGCCAGGTGCCGCTGCGCATCCCCGTAGTGGGCAACGACCCACCGCCCCCGCGGCTGGTGGTGCGCGGCGAGGCGTACATGGCCCTGGCCGACTTTGAGGCGTTCAACCGCCGCCAGGAGGAGCGCGGCGAGAAGACTTTCGCCAACCCCCGCAACGCGGCCGCCGGTTCGCTGCGCCAGTTGGATCCCAGCATCACGGCCTCGCGCCCCCTGCGCCTGTACACCTATGCCATCGTGGACGCCGACGGCGTGGACATCACCCGCCAGTGGGATGTCCTGGACTACCTGAAGCGCATGGGGTTCCCCGTGGCCGACGGGTGCGAACTGTGCCCGAACCTGGACGCGGTCATGGAGATGTACCGCGTGTGGGAGTCCGAGCGCGACACCCTGGGGTACGAGATTGACGGCGTGGTCATCAAGATCAACGACCTGCGCATCCAGGACGCGCTGGGGTTCGTGGGCAAGGATCCGCGCGGGGCCGTGGCGTTCAAATTCGCGGCGCGGCAGGCGGCGACGAAACTGCTGGCCGTGGGCATCAACGTGGGGCGCACCGGCACGCTCAACCCCTACGCCATCCTGGAGCCGGTGGCCGTGGGCGGCGTTACCATCAAGCAGGCCACGCTGCACAACTTTGACGACATCGCGCGCAAGGACATCCGCGTGGGCGACACGGTCATCATCCAGCGCGCCGGCGACGTGATCCCTCAGGTGGTGGGGCCGGTGGAATCCCTGCGCGACGGCGACGAGCAACCCATCGCGCCGCCCACCCACTGCCCCGTGTGCGGCGAGCCGGTCTATCGCGCCGAGGACGAGGTGGCCTACTACTGCGTCAACGCCTCGTGTCCGGCCCAGTTGGTGCGCAAGGTGGAGCATTTCGCGTCGCGCGGGGCCATGGACATCGTGGGGTTCGGGTCGCGCCTGGCCGAGCAGTTCGTGGAGGCGGGCCTGCTCCACGACGTGGCCGATTTCTACTATCTGACCAAGGAGCAGATTCTGGGGCTGGAAGGGTTCGCCGACAAGAGCGCCGAGAACCTGCTGGCGGCCATAGAGGCGTCCAAGAACCGCCCGCTCCAGCGGCTGCTCACGGCGCTGGGCATCCGCCATGTGGGATCCGTCGTGGCGGGCATTCTGGCCGAGCACTTCGGCTCCATAGACGCGCTGATGGCGGCGACAGAAGAGGACTTGCAGCAGGTTCCCGGCCTCGGCCCCTACACGGCGCAGGCGGTGGTGGAGTTCTTCGCCAGCCCCAGCAACCGCGCGGTGATAGAGAAACTGCGGCGGGCCGGCGTGCGCATGGCCGACGTGCGGGCCGAGGCGCCCGCGGGGCCTCAACCGCTGGCCGGCAAGACCTTCGTCATCACCGGCACGCTGCCCACCATGAGCCGCGACGAGGCCGCGGAGTTCATCCGCGCCCACGGCGGCAAGGTTACCGATTCCGTCAGCGCCAAGACCGACTACCTGGTGGTGGGGGCCTCTCCGGGCGGGACGAAGTACAACAAGGCCGTGCAGTTGGGCATCCCCATGATAGACGAGGCCGCCCTGCGACGCATGGCCGAGGGCGGTTAGCGCCGCACGCAAAAACGGGCCGTCCGTGGGGGCGGCCCGTTCTCGTTGGCAGGCATCTCGCCTATAGCAGATTGTAGAACACGTCCTTGCCCGGGTAGATGGCCGAGTCGCCCAGTTGCTCCTCTATGCGCAGGAGTTGGTTGTACTTGGCCACGCGCTCGGAGCGGCAAGGCGCGCCGGTCTTGATCTGCCCCGTGTTCAGCGCCACCGCCAAGTCGGCGATGGTGGTGTCCTCGGTCTCGCCCGAGCGGTGCGACACCACGACCGTCCAGCCGGCGCGGGTAGCCATCTGCACGGCGGCGATGGCCTCGGTCAGGGTGCCGATCTGGTTCACCTTGCACAGCAGCGAGTTGGCGGCGCGCTCGCGGATGGCCCGCTGCACCCGCTCCACGTTGGTTACCAGCAAGTCGTCGCCCACGATCTGAATCTTGCGCCCCAGGCGCTCCATCAGCGCCCGCCAGCCGTCCCAGTCGTCCTCGGCCAGGCCGTCCTCCAGCGAGACGATGGGATACTTGCGCACCCAGTCCTCGTAGAAGGCGATCATCTGCTCGCTGGACAGCACGCGCCCTTCCTTCTTCAGGTGATACTTGCCGTTCTCGTAGAACTCGGACGCGGCGGGGTCCAGCGCCAGGTAAATCTGGTCGCCGGGCTTGTAGCCGGCCTTGGCGATGGCCTCCAGGATGAGTTCCACGGCCTCCTCGTTGGACTTCAGCGACGGGGCGAATCCGCCCTCATCGCCCACGTTGGTGGAGTAGCCCTTCTTGGCGAGGAGTTTCTTGAGGGCCTGGTAGGTCTCGGAGCACCAGCGGAGCGCCTCCTGGAACGAGGACGCGCCCAGCGGCATGATCAGGAACTCCTGCAGGTCGGTGCTGTCCAGGGCGTGCTTGCCGCCGTTGAGGATGTTCATCATTGGCACGGGCAGGGTGCGCGCGCTGACGCCGCCCAGGTAGCGGTACAGGGGGATGTCCAGCATGGCTGCGGCGGCCTTCGCCACGGCCAGCGACACGCCCAGGATGGCGTTGGCCCCCAGGCGGCCCTTGTTGGGCGTGCCGTCCAGTTCCACCAGGCGCGCGTCAATCCCCGCCTGGTCCAGCGGATCCCAGCCCACCAGTTCGTCGGCGATCTCCTCGTTGACGTTCTGGACGGCCTTCTGCACGCCCTTGCCGCCGTAGTACGATTTGTCATCATCGCGAAGTTCCACGGCCTCGTGAGCGCCCGTGGACGCGCCCGATGGGACGATGGCGCGCCCCATTTCGCCGGTGTCCAGGTACACCTCCACCTCCACGGTGGGGTTGCCCCGCGAGTCCAGCACCTCTCGCGCGAAGATGTCTTCTATCATCTTTACCCTCCGCTGATTGCTTGGAGCGTTTCGCAATGCGATGTTCCCGCTCTATTCTTCACCGGTTTGCCGCTCATGGTGGGAGACCTCGGCCCTCACCCCAACCCTCTCCCGCGAGGCGAGGGAGCGATGGCCCTCACCCCAACCCTCTCCCGCGAGGCGAGGGAACGATGGCCCTCACCCTGACCCTCTCCCGCGGGGCGAGGGAGCGATGGCCCTCACCCTAACCCTCTCCCACGGGGCGAGGGAGCGGTCGGGCGGCGCCTATGCCTTCAGCCCCAGCGCGCGGTACAACTCGCCGAAGTCAAACCGCTCGTCCAGCATCTGCACAAAACGATTGAGTTTCTGCACCTGGCGGAAGCGCGTCCTGCCGAAGAACCGCTCAATGATCTCCACCGTGCTCAGCGTGTCGTAGTTGACCAGGATGACGGGCACGCCCACCTCCTCGGCACGGCCCAGGATGATGGGGCTGGGCTGGATGTTGCCGGTGAGCACCAGGCACTTGGTGGAGGTCTCCAGCGCGGCCAGTTGGATGTCGGGCCGGTCGCCGCCGGTGATGACCGCCTTGTTGGGCTTGCGGCGGAAGTAGGTCAGGGCGCTGTCCACGCTCATCGCGCCGACCATCAGGTGCTCCACCAGTTCGTCCATCCTGTCGGGGCAGCACAGCACCTGGCCACTGAGGGCCTCTGCAATCTCGGCCACGCTGATGGACAGGAGCAGGCGGTCCTGCGGGATGACGGCGAAAGTGCGGATGCCCCTGGCGGCCAGCGCCTTGGTGATGACCTCCTGGATGAACTCCATGTGCATCTTGGGCACCGCGTTGATGACCACGCCCAGCATGGAGTCGCCGAGCCGCTTCTGCGCCGTCAGCGCGTCGTCCATGACCTGGACGTTGCTCATGTACTTCAGGATCACGAGTTCGGGCGCCTTGAGCAGGTTGGACACGTGCGGCGTGCCCAGGTCCACGATGTATCCTTCGCGCAGCGACCCGCCGCCCTCCAGGATGACGATATCGCGCCCCTCGGCGACCTTCTGGTAGGCCTTGTGGAGCATGTCCTCGGCGTTGATGTGGACCTTGCCGGTCAGGATTTCGTCCACGAATTCCGGCGTGAGGGCCACGGCGGTCAGTTCTTCGGGCTGCTCCCTCAGGCCCAGAACTTCGCGCACAAAGGCGGCGTCCTCGTCAATGACCTTGCCCTGGATGCGGTGGGCGACGCTGCTCACGGGCTTCAGGTAACCCACCGAATACCCATCGCGCTGCATCCGCTGGGCAAGCCCAAGGCAAAGGGCGGTCTTGCCGGAAACCGGCTCAATAGATGTGATGTACAAGTTCGCCATTCTGTCTTCTCCTTTGGTTACGTTGATAACCCGTAGCCGTTCGCTAACTGATGACCAGACGCATGTCCACGGCATAGGCCCCCTGACCGCTGTCCAGCACCATCAGGGGGTTGATGTCCATTTCCACGACTTCGGGGAAATCGGTAACGAGTTGTGAGACCCGCAGCAAGATGTCCACCATCGCGTCCATGTCGGCGGGTTTCTGGCCGCGCACGCCCTTGAGGAGATTGTACGAGCGGATCTCGGCGATCATCTCCTCGGCTTCCTTGCGCGAGACGGGTGCGATGCGGAACGAGACGTCCTTCAGGACTTCCACGTAGATGCCGCCCAGGCCGAACATCAGCAAGGGGCCGAACTGCGGGTCGCGGTTCATGCCGATGATGACCTCGCGGCCGCCCATGATCATCTGCTGGACCAGGCAGCCCCAGATGCGCGCCTCGGGCATGAAGCGGGTGGCGCGGTACACCAGCAGGTCAAAGGCGTCGCGCACGTCGGATGCGCTACGCAGGCCCACCTTCACGCCGCCGATGTCGGTCTTGTGCAGGATGTCGGGCGACGCGATCTTCATCACCACGGGGAAGCCGATTTCCTGGGCGATGGCCACGGCTTCGTCGGCGGTGGCGGCCAATTTGGACTCGGGGATGCGGATGCCGTAGGCTTGCAGGACGTCGCGGGCTTCCGAGTCGCCGATGGTGAGGCGGCCGTCGGCCTTTGCCTGCGCGAAGACATTGCGCACCATGTCCTTGTCCACGTCAAAGGTCTCAAACGTGGGCATGGGACGCTCCATCCACGCCACCTGGCGGTACATGGCGCGCAGGGCCGCCACGGCCCGCTCGGGCACCACGTAGTTGGGCACCAGGTACTCGTTGAGGATCTTCACGCCGGCGCTGGTGGTCGCCTCGCCCATGAAACTGGCCAGGATGGGCTTGTTGAACTTCTTGGACGCCTGGCCGATGGCGTGGGCCGTTTCCTCTATCTCGGTCATCACCTGCGGCGTGAGGATGACGATGAGGGCGCCCACGTCGGGATCCTTGAGCACCGCCTCAATGGCCATGGCGTAGCGGTCGGCGCGGGCATCTCCCAGGACATCCACGGGGTTGAGGACGCTGGCCGCTGCCGGCAGGTTGGCGCGCAGATAGTCCATCGTCTCGCGCGACAGCGAAGCCTGGCGCAGGCCGGCGCGCTCCAGGGCGTCGGTGGCCATGATGCCCGGGCCGCCTGCGTTGGTAACGATGACCACGCCGCCCTTGCCAGGGAGCGGCTGCCGTGCGAAAGCCACCGAGAAGTCAAACAAATCCTGCACCGAACCGGCGCGGATGACCCCCGCCTGGCTGAACGCCGCGTCGTAGGCGCGCTCGGAGCCGGCCAGCGTGCCCGTGTGGGACGAGACGGCCCGGGAGCCGGCGCTGGTGGTGCCCGACTTGACGGCGATCATCGGCTTGCGCTTGGTTACGCGCCGCGCGATGTCAATGAACCGCGCGCCGTTGACGATGCCTTCCAGATACGCCATGATGACGCGGGATTCGGGGTCGTCGCCCCACGCTTCCATGAAGTCTATCTCGTTCAGGTCGGCCTTGTTGCCCAGCGACACGAATCGCGAGAACCCCACGTTCTGCGCCAGCGCCATGTCCAGGATGGACGTGCACAGCGCGCCCGACTGGGACATGAAGGCGATCTTGCCGCGCTTGGGCATGCCGGCCGCGAACGAGGCGTTCATCTTGCCGACGGTGTCTATCACGCCCAGGACGTTGGGGCCGACCATGCGGATGTTGTACTTGCGGGCGATTTCTATGAGGGCGCGCTCCATTTTCGCGCCCTCGCTGCCGGTCTCGCGGAAGCCGGCGGAGATGATGATGGCGCCCTTCACTCCCTTCTGCCCGCACTCTTCCAGGGCCGCCGCCACGTACTTGGCCGGTATCACAATGACCGCCAACTCAATGGGGTCAGGCACGTTCAGGACGCTGGGGTAGCACTTCAGGCCGAGAATCTCGTCGGCCTTGGGGTTGATGGGGTAAACCTTTCCCGGATAGCCGTACTGGACAATGTTGTTGAGCACCGAGTAGCCCAGTTTGTCGGTCTCGCGGGATGCTCCGATGACGGCAATGGATTTCGGCGTAGAAAAGGTTTCTATCATGGTCTTCACCCACTTCCTAGAGATTCGGGCGCGGTGGGTGCGAATCTGCCCCGCCGTGCGCACAACGGCGGCGATTATACTCCAATGGCGCGCCGAATGCAAATCCGATTGTGATAGATTGCGCAATTTGGCAGGGCGGCATTGCCCCGCGCTACTCGCGCCCCACTTCCTCGGCGATGAGCACCAGTTGGTGCGGCTGAACCAGGGTGATGCGCCCCCGCCGCGA
>Ga0315298_1008962_pt1 | contig 12530 bp, 11 predicted proteins | sample WHS_1_MG_FD_203077 | JGI IMG/M metagenome (GOLD analysis project Ga0315298, IMG submission 203077) | Extremophilic microbial mat communities from Washburn Hot Springs, YNP, Wyoming, USA - WHS_1_MG | ecosystem: Environmental > Aquatic > Thermal springs > Hot (42-90C) | place: USA: Wyoming...
TCACCGTCCCGGAGCGGACCATAACAAGCCAGCCGAAGCGCGGCAAGAAGGTGAAGGTTGAGGTGCCCACGCACATCGCTGGGGTGATGGATTTCAGTAGCGGCGCGATCGGCACCATCACCACCAGCTTCGACGTCTGGGCCGCCAACCTGCCGTGCATTGAGATATATGGCACGGAGGGGTCCCTCAGCGTTCCGGATCCAAACGGGTTTGGGGAACCGGTGCGCGCGTGGCGAAACGGGGAGTGGAAGGAGATCCCCCACGCCTTCCCATACACCAGCCCCGGACGCGGCGTAGGAGTGGCGGATATGGCGTACGCGATCCGAAACGGCCGCCCGCACCGCGCCAACGGCGAGCTAGCATACCACGTGCTAGACCTGATGCACGCCTTCCACGATGCCTCCGCCACAGGCAAACACGTGGAGATTGAAAGCACGTGCGAGCGCCCCGCGATGCTTCCCACCGGCCCAATCGAAGAGGCGCTAAAGCAGTAGCCCCAACGCGAGCGTGGGTGGCCTCCCCGCGTTGGGAGGTCGCCCATGCTCCAACGTTCACCGTACGGCGGACCCGCGGCCATCCCGTGCGGCCGCACCGCGTCAGAACCGCTCCATCCCCATCCCCCAAGCCGTTGCTGTGCGGGCTGGAGGCCGCCGCCGTAGCGAACGCGCCACAATCGCTCCGTCCGCTTTCACCCGTTGCTACCCCCCTTGCCATCCGCGAACAACTGTGCTACAATGTCGTAGTCGAACAGCAGTTCGTGCACTTGGCCCAAGCCCGTTTCGGGGAAGGAGCAAACAGACTGCCACTCACCGCTCGGCCACAGCGTGCGCGATTGCGCCCACCGTTAGCAGAACAAAGGGGATGCTGCTCCGTTCTTATACAACGGTGCGTCGCGCTGCCGTGCCGAATCGTCTCTGCCAAGACGCCGCCACGCAAACCTGCCGATGGCGCCCCACTCAACCTCTTGGCGGAGGGGCAACCCTCCGTGCGCCAATCCCGCACCGCCGCCTTGTGCCGGTGCCACTCTCCATTCCCAGCTACCGAAAGAGACGAAGGGGTGACACTGTGGCAGAAGCTACATCAACTTTCCATTACGCAGCCCTGGTGCGCGATCTCGAAGAGCGCCTGATCCGCCTGTGGGACACAGATCCATCCGCCAACGCCGAGCTCCGCGGAAGCGAGCAGCCCACACCGGACGCCGTCCCGCCCAGCGATCCAGAGCGTGGGTGCCTCGCAGAGGCGGTGGTCTGCATTGGATAGCGGCCAGGCAATGCCGATCGCTCCATTCCAGCAGTGGGATGGGAGCTAACAGCAAAAGCACAGAGGTCCAGAGGAGGGGCGCCGCGAAGCGCCGAGGGTGCCTTTGCCCCAGCTCGTTGGCGCGAAGGGCTGGGGCGGTGCGCGTTGGAACGAGCCAAGCCCGCGGCCCGTGGTTTGCCTCGTATCGGCTCTCCGGGGCCTCACAAGGAGGGCAGGAAGCAAGGAAGGGCGCACCCAGTCCCTTCCTTGCCTTCTCGCCACATGCTATCGCCTTCCCGGCCTTTGCATTTGCTCTGTTACCCATCTTCGCTGAGGGGAATGCCCATCCTCCCGTCGAAACAGTGCTGAGGGAGCGGCATCTCCCTGAAAGGAGTGGGTGGCAGTATGGCTCATAACCCTAGACTTATCGCGCTATCCGTGTTTTGCATCGCCGCCCTAGTGCTCGGCAAGGCGCCATTGGCCGCAACCGCGCCTCCTCCCACCCCCGTCGGCGGCTCGTTTTTCGACCAGTTCGATGATCCCAAGCTGTTCAACGATCCGGTGAAGTCCCGGTGGAAAACCAGCGGCACCGTTACCGTTGCCAACGGCACCGTAACCATCGGCAACCCCGCCAACAACATGGAGAACGTCTGGATCATCAGCGCCGCGGAGTACAAGGGCAGCTTCACCATGGAGGTGCGAGCCCGCCTCCTCAGCCAGCCACGTATGTGGGGTGGATACGGCCTCTGGTTCCGCATGCCCAGCATTACCGGCATCTACCGCGACGGCGGGTCCGGCTACACCTTCGACTACGTGTACGGCTACCGCGGGGCCACCCTCCTCCGATGGCCCAACTCGTATCCGATCGGACCCAAAGCCCCCATCGCAATAGACGGCAGGTGGCACGTGCTGAAGGTGGTGGCCAGGGGCAGCCAGTTCCAGTGCTTTGTGGATGGCCAGCTTGTAACACAGGGCACCGATAGCCAATACCCAAGCGGCCACCTCGGCATCGGCACTTGCTACCGCGGCTGCGTTCAGGTGGACTGGGTGAGGGTTACCGTGCCATAATCCGGCTACAATTGCCGAACTCATCTCACATCCGGCCTGAGTAACCCCGCCCAAGCAGGTGGCGCTTTCTTGCTCCCAACCGATCCGTATCTTGGCTGCCCGGTGCCTGCCGCGGCTCCCGTCGCGGCCGCCAGCAGCTTGGCGAATACGCAACTTACGCTATGTTCATGCTTTTGGAGGTGTACTGGTGCGTTTGTGCAGAGGCGCGGCGATGATATCAGCCGCCAGATTGGTGCCACTTTCGCCGCAGCGCAGCCCCCACCGCCCAACGCCCACCGGCGCTCGCGCCTCGTGCATCCTGGTCTGCCTGGCGCTTCTCGTGGCAATCGGTGGGCCGGTTGCCGCACAGGGCGCCGCGGGCAGCAACGGAAACGGCGGCAACAACGGCGCCACCGCAAACCAATCGCTCGATATCCAGGTGGGCCCGCAGGGCGTCTCGGTGTTTGCGGTGGGCGTAGACGCGGCGGAGTTGTTCGTTGCGCTCGGCGAGAAGACGAACACCAAGATCATCGTGGACGACCTGGTGAACCGCAAGATAACGGTGAACCTGGTTAACCACAAGCCCGCAGACATCATCTCGGACATAGCCGCCGCATACGGGCTCTCCGCCGTCCAGCAAGATAACGGCGTCTTCATGATAAGCGAGGGCATAGCCCGCAACCCCTCGTCTTACCTCCTCACCGATATCGGCTCCATCACCACCAAGTACGTGCTGGCACCAAACGCCAAAGGCCTCCTTCCCGTCTTCCTCCAGGATCACGTGAAGTACAACCAAGAGCAGAACGCCGTCGTCTTGTCTGCACCTAAGGACGTGCTCGCCAAGTTCCAGGAAGACATCCAGCAGTTCGACGTGCCCGCTGCCCAGATCATGTTCGATACCTTGATGGTGGAGATGACCACCTCCGGCGCCAAGGACATGAACGCCATCCTCTCGCTCTCAAACGCCAGCGACGCCGCAACCAGCGATTCGATGCAGGGCCAGATCACGTACCGATCCGTCGGTCAGCTTCCCAAGGACTTCTCCGCCAAGCTGAAGGCGCTGGTAGAGAAGGGCGAGGCTAGGGTAAGGGCCAACCCGCGCATCGCAACCGTAAGCGGGCAGGAGGCCGAGATCTTCATCGGCCGGCAGCGGTACCTGAGCACCCCCGTGGAGGTGCGTCAGCAAGACGGCGGCGACGGTGGCGGCCGCCAGGTCAACTTCATCGACGCAGGCATACGGCTGCAGCTAACGCCCTACACCGGCGGCGAGGGCGAGATCATCGCGGAGGTGAAGCCGGAGATCTCCGTCTTCGGTGCGCTAGACCCGATCACCCACCTCCCCGAGAAGAGCACCCGCCGCGCCGAGACCGTGGTCCGCGTGAAGGACGGCGAGACGATTATCATCGGGGGCCTCACCCAGAACGAGGAGCGCACCAACCGAAGCAAGATCCCGGTACTCGGCGACATCCCCATCGTCGGCCAGCTGTTCCGTTCCGCCGTCGTGCGCACCACCCAAACGGAGCTTGCCATCTTCGTCACCCCGCACATACTCAGCCAAACGGGCCACGCGAATCCAGACGAAGAGCGCGCGCTCAAACAGCGCTTCATGCTGGACGAGCAGAGCAGCCCAGCGCCGGTGGAGCACCCTCGTTAGCCCGGTGGCGTGCAGATGGGAGCGAGATCAACAACCCCACAACACCAAGCCGCCACCAGATTGCCGCGGGTTCTGCTTCTCCTGGCGCTGCTGTGCGCGTGCCCACTGGCCCTCGCGCAGCCCGTCGGCCCGCTGGCTCGCACCGGCAGCGCCTTCGTGAACCTGGTCTCGGTCCGAACCATGCGCCTCTCCAACGCCACGAGGGTCGAGATGCGCTTCGATGGCACCTTCGAGTTGTGGGCAGACCCAGTCGAACGAAAGTGGGTCGATTTCAGCCTACCAGACGAGCCTTTTGCCCAAACCCAGGCCATCAGCTTCCGCGTTGTCAACGCCAGGTCGCAGGCGGGCGCTTTCTTCGACGTAAGCAGCTACCCGGTAAGCCACGTTGAGGTATCGGTGCCAGTTGGTGCCACCGAGGGCATAGGTCTAGACGTTACTGTGCAGCTATACGTGCCTGCCACTTTCGGAGGCCTAACCGTAGAGCGCCAGGACTGGAGCGGCTGGCACGTGCACCCGCCGGCTTTCTATATCCAAGAGAGCCAGGACCGCCGTGGTCTGATCATCACCGTCACCAGCGACCGCCAAGGAGAGCCGCCCCTGGTCCGCAAATCTGAGGCAGATGCCGCTAAGCTGCGCAGGAAGCTGGACATCAGAATGGTTGGCGGCATGCTCAGCGTGGACGCCGTGAACGCCGACCTCCACTCGTTTTCGGAGGCACTTGCCGCAGCCACCGGCCAGCAGATAACCGTGGACGACGATGCACAGCGCATGGTCAGCGTCTTCATGCCCGCCACAACCCTCGAGGAGGTGCTCGATGCGCTGTGCAAGGGCTACTCTCTCACATCCATGCAGGTGGGCGACTCCCTGGTGATCACCCAAGCCGGTCCCACCGCTGGAAGCCGCTTCGTGGCCCTCCACACCAGGACGGTGCCCCTCCGCTACATCCGCGCCGAGGCCGCCGTGGACTTGCTACCGGTGTTCCTTCGCCGTTTCATCCGCCCAGCACAAGACGCCAACGCCGTGGTCATCAGCGGGCCCACTTACCTGGCCGATAAGGTCCAGGCGGATCTGGGCAAGCTGGACCGGCCCGGCCCGCAGATGGAGGTGGAGGTGACCGCAGTGGACCTGTCGCACGCGGCCGACCTGGAGGCGGCGCTGGAACTGAGCGCGGCAACCAACGCATTGTCCGCCGCAACCGACTCCGATGCCGGCGACGTGTGGTATAGCACCACCGGCCAGCTCAGCGCCGAATACGCGGCTAGGCTGCACGCCATTGCAACCGCAGATAGCACCCACGTGCTGGCCAGGGCGCGCGCCTCCGTGTCCAACGGGAAGACCGCCAAGCTGTTCGTGGGCACCACCAGGCTCATCCAAGTGCGCTTCATGAATTACTACGCTCCCGGCCCGCCCCGGCAGGACCAAACCATCATCAACGTGGACATCGGCACCAAGCTCAGCGTTACGCCCTGGAGCGGCGGAGACGGCAACGTCACCATCACCCTCGAGCCGGAGGTGGTGAACATGACCTCACGCGACCCAGTTACCGGCCTGCCGTCCATCCTAACGCGTCGGTATCGCGGAACCGTTCGCACCCGCGCGGGCGACACCGTGGTAATAGGCGGCCTGAAGCAGCGCGTGGAGTTGCCGGTGACGCGGAAGATCCCGGTTCTCGGAGACCTCCCGCTCATCGGCTGGATGTTCAGATCTAGGCGTAAGTCGGTCGATACTTCTGAGATAGCCCTACTGGTAACGCCGCGGCTAATCGGCGATGGAAAGGTAGCACGCTCCATCGCCCCGGCGGCGCCTGGTGGTGAAGCAAGCTAGTGAGAAAGGACTCATTCCACATGATGCGGAGAGCGGGGCTTAAGATCTACCTGGTGCTGGTTGTGCTGGCGGCAGCTGCCACAGGCGCGCAAGCCGTCACCTACACCAACATAACCGATGTAACCGCGCAACAGCTCTCGAACGGCGTGCAGATAACCGTCAGGTCGGACGGCGTGCTCGAATGGCGGTTCGCCAACGGCCTAGGCTGGCACGACATGGGCGAACGGAAGGTAGATCGCGTCGCCCTGAGGTTCCCAGGGGCGCGCTACAACGGCAAGTCGTTCATTGACGTCTCCATGTTCCCCGTGTCTTACGCCCAGCTGGCGATCCCACAAGACGCCAAAGAGGGAGTGGGTGTGGTGATGACCGTGATGATGTTCCAGCCATCCACGTTCACCGTCAACCAAAGCCCGGACCAGCAGAGCGTAATCATCACCGTTAACAGCGAGCGCACGTTGGAGGCCTCCCGAAGGAGGGCGGGCTCCATCTCCGCCGCCGGATCGGAATCCAAGCTGGACGTTCAGTACGAGAACGGCCTGCTTACCGTGCACGCCACCCGCGCCAACCTGCACGTGGTGATGGCGGAGATAGCGAGGAAAACCGGCACGGAGATCGCCATCGACGACCACGAGCTGGTGTTCACCGACGACGAGAGGAAAAGCGGGGGCAAGTTGGTGAGCTGCAACCTCGAGAAGATGCCCGTGGAAGACGTCATCCGCAGCATCGCAAGCGGCTACGGCTTGGCGCTCTCCAAGGTCCGCGGCATCTACATGCTGGCGCAGGGTCTACCCCAGGACCTTGCCACCTACCACCTCTCCGGCACCCGCTCCTACTCCATGAAGTACCTAAGGGCGCAGGCCGCGTCCGGCTTGCTGCCAACCTTCCTCTTCCAGTACCTGCACACCAACAACGAACAGAACGCGGTGGTGGCCAGCGCACCCACCCAAATGCTGGACAAGATTGGCCAAGACCTGCAGAAGGTGGATACCGCCTCCCCGCAGATCATGATCGAGGCGCTGGCGGTGGAGTTCTCCGATACATCCGACCTGACCCGTGCCCTCCATCTAAGCTTCACCAGCCCCACCGCTGAGGCCAACTCGGACTCCGCCACCGGCGACCTCCTGTACCACACGGTCGGAAAGCTGCCCCGGGAGTTCAACGCCGCCCTGGATGCCCTCGTGGCCGAAGGCAAGGCCCGAATCCGCTCCAGGCCTCGCATGGCCGCCCTCAACGGCCAGACGGCAGACCTGTTCATCGGCTCCCAAAAGTTCATCCTCGTCAAATACATCGAGTTCGGCACAACCACGGAGAAGATCCAGGGCATCGATGTGGGCGTGAAGCTACGGGTCACTCCGTGGACTGGCGGTACCGGCGAGGTGACAACCAGGATCGAGCCGGAGGTAAGCAACATCAGCGAGGTGGACCCACTGACCGGCCTGCCGGTGCTCTCAACCCGGCGCGCGGAGACCACCGTGCGCGTCAAAGACGGCGAGACGGTGATGATCGGCGGGCTGGTGCTCAAGCAGCAGTTCGACACCAAGCGCAAGATACCCGTTTTGGGCGATATCCCGTTCCTTGGATACGCGTTCCGCAGCCGCGCCAAGGAGACAACCAGTTCGGAGCTGGCCATCTTCATCACGCCGCACATCCTCACCGAAGACGGCCGCCTCAAGGACACGAAAGAGGAAGAGCGCATCCGTCAGCAGATGCACCAACAGGAATCTAACTGACGCCAGCGGGGGCAGGGTTTCGCCCTGCCCCCGCCGGGCGAAGGGGCCGGGCCTATGGAGCCTCTGCTTGGCGTGGGGGCCCGCGCAGGCGCGTCGCAAGCCCAGCATTGCCGGATGCGTGGGGCATCACAACATGGCAAGCACGTGCCGCATGTGCCCAGACGTGTGCTCCAGCAGTGCCAAAAGCGCCAAGCGCCCTCCAGGAGCGCACACGCCGCGCGCCGAATCGGTTTACTGCCGGCCTCCTCCCAGAACCGCTCCCCTTCGCCGGCGAAAGGTGGATCCGTTCGTGCCTGTCATGCTTGATGAGATCCATGAGCAGCCCGATGCGTTCGCCCGCGCCATCAGCCTGGAGTCACGGTCCGCTGCCGCCATTGCGGAGGACGCCAAGCGTCGCGGCGTTGGCTTGGTGATGCTGGCGGCGCGGGGAAGCTCGGACAACGCCGCCATCTTCGGCAAGTACCTAATCCAGATCCAGAACAGCCTGCCAGTCTGCCTTGCATCCCCCTCCGTTTTCACGTGCTATGGGGCGCGGATGGACCTGAGCCGAGCGCTGGTGGTGGGTATAAGCCAATCTGGCGAGGCCCCCGACGTCACGCAGGTGTTGCTGCGGGCCAGCGAGATGGGAGCGCTCACGGTCGCCATCACCAACACGGAGGGTTCGCCGCTGGCCAGCGCGGCCGACCACGTGCTGCTGTGCAGAGCCGGCCAGGAGAGAAGCGTGGCCGCCACCAAAACGTTCATGAACAGCTTGGCAGCCATCTACCTGCTTAGCGCCGCCCTCGGGGGGCATGACAGCAGCCTCGCCGGGGACCTTCGTACCTTGCCGGACTGGATGCGCGCCGTGCTCTCCCTAAGCGATGCCATCGCCAGCAAGGTGGACCGCTACCGATACCTCCAGGAGTGCGTGGTGATCTCGCGCGGCCTCAACCTCACCACCGCCCTCGAGGCCGCCCTCAAGCTAACCGAAACGTGCTACCTCGTCGCCGAGCCGTACAGCGCTTCCGACTTTCAGCACGGCCCCATCGCCATGGTGGACGAGGGCTTCTGCTGCATCCTGTTCGCCCCCGACGGCGTCTGCCTGCCGGACATGCGCCAGATGGTTCATCGCCTCAAAGAGCGCCGCGCCGAGGTGGTTGCCTTCTCCGCCGACGACGAGGTCCTGGCGGCGGCTACCATCGGCTTCAGAATGCCGCCGGGCATCCCGGAGATCCTGAGCCCCCCGCTGTACGTGCTAGCCGGCCAGCTGTTCGCCTGCCACCTCTCCGTGGCGCGCGGCCTCGATCCGGATAGCCCCAGAGGCCTGCGAAAGGTAACCCGCACCTGGTAACTGCCACATCCCGAACTGGAGCCGCCAATGCCCATCAACCGTGATCGACTGCTCAGCGAGTTCCTGGACCTGCTCCGCATCGATAGCCCGCCGCTGAGGGAGGGGCGGATTGCAGGTTACCTCGAGGAGGCCCTCCGCTCCATGGGCTTCTCCTGCCAACGAGATGGCGCCGGCGAGGCCCTGGGCGGCCAAACCGGCAACCTCATCGCCTACAAGCCGGGACCCGTAAGCGCCCAGCCGTTTTTGCTGAGCGCCCATATGGATACCGTGCAACCCACGGGCGACCTCGAGCCAGTGGTTGAGAACGGCGTGGTCCGCAGCACAGGTGACACTATCCTCGGCGCCGACGACAAGGCATCAATCGCCGTCATCCTCGAGGCCGTCCGCGCCCTCGACGAAGACAAAGCGCCCCGCGGCCCCGTCGAGATCGCTTTCTCCATCTCCGAGGAGACCGGTATAAGGGGCGCCAGAGCAATGGACCTCTCGCTCCTTAGATCACGCGTGGGCTATGTGCTGGACTCGGGCAAACCCACCGGCGGCCTGGTGACCTCCGCCCCCACCCACGACGTGCTGACAGTTCACTACCGCGGCAAGGCGGCGCACGCAGGCGCCCAGCCGGAAGCGGGCGTAAGCGCCATCCGCGCCGCCGCAATCGCCATCGCTGGCATGCGGCTGGGCAAGATCGACGAAGAGACCACCGCGAACGTTGGCACAATTCGCGGCGGCCAGGCCACGAATATCATCCCCGACTTCGTGGAGGTGAAGGCGGAGGCGCGCAGCCGCAACGAGGCCAAGTTGGACGCTCAGGTGCAACACATGGCAGAGGCGTTCCACAACGGCGCCGCGGCCGTGGGCGCCCAGGTGGAGATCGAGATCGAGCGTGCCTACCACGCCTACCACATCCCCGACTCCGATCCGCTGGTCCAGTGGGCCCTGGAGGCGGGCCGACGCGCGGGCCTCAGCCCCGGTACCCGCCCTGGCGGTGGCGGCAGCGACGCGAACGTCTTCAACGCAAAGGGGCTCCGCGCCGTGGTGATGGGTGTGGGCTACGAAGACGTCCACAGCACCGACGAACACGTGGCGGTGGATGACCTGGTGCAGGCCGCTCAGATGGTGTATCAGCTGGCCCTGGTGGTGGCCGAACATGCCAAGTAGGTTCGGCTGCCCCGAGGTGTGAGTTCCGTGCTGAACGCAGCCATAGGTACGGTGTGTGAGGTTTTGGAAGACCTCGATGACCTTCAGCGCGTCGCCGTACGCTTGAATGACGGCGCGCAATCCAGGTGCATATGCTACCCCACGCTCTCCGGCCGCGTCGCCGCTGGCGACCGCGTGCTGGTCAACACCACCGCGGTGGACCTCAAGCTCGGCAGCGGAGGCTGGGATTTCGTGGTGGCAAGTTTGGCGGGTCCGGAGAGTGAGAGCCACGCGCCGGGCCCGGGACACGTGATGAAGCTCCGTTACACTCCCCTTCAGCACGCCGTCTTGGCCTGCGAGGAGGAGGCATCTCCACACCACGCCGCGCTGGCAGAGGCCCAATCGATTGGCGGAATGCCGGTGGTGGCTGGCCAGCTCCACAGCCAGCTGGCGCCCATCGCCATCGGATTGGCGTTTGGCGCAAGGCAGCTCGGGTTGCCGCCACCTCGCGTAGCCTACCTCATGACCGACTCTGGCGCCCTCCCAGTGGTCCTCAGCGGCGCGGTGCGGAGCCTTAGGAGCGCAGCGCTCATCGCCGGCACAATATCGGTGGGCCAGGCGTTCGGTGGGGACCTTGAGGCCGTGAACGTGTATTCCGGGCTGCTCGCGGCTCGGTACGCGATGGGAGCCGATGTGGCCATCGTGTGTCAGGGGCCCGGCAACGTTGGCACCGGCACGCCGATGGGCTTCGGCGGCATGGACATGGCAGTCACCATCAACGCTGCCGCCGCGATTGACGGCACCCCGATCGCCGCTGCCCGCGTCAGCTTCGCAGATCCCCGCCCCCGCCACTACGGAATCAGCCATCACACGGTAACGGCGCTCTGCACTGGCGCCTTGGCCTCGGCGCTGGTGCCCCTGCCCGCGGAGCTCATCGACGACTCGCGCCTCTCCGAAGGGCTGGCCGCCATCGCATCCGCGCACACGGTCCGGCCGGTTGATTGCCCTGCCCTTCTTGATGAGCTGCGCGCCTCGCCGGTGCCGTTGAGCAGTATGGGGCGGCGCCTGCAGGACGACCCCTGGTTCTTCGTGACTGCCGCGTGCGCCGGGGTGGCGGCGGCACAGGAGCTGGCGCAAGCTCATCCGGCTGATAAGGAGGCCTAGCGTGACCGGCTTTCCCCTCTGGGAGAGGCTGCTTCAGCTGGTGCTGGCCTGCATTCTGTGCGGCCTCATCGGATGGGAGCGGGAGCGCCACGATCGGCCCGCCGGGCTCCGTACGCACATACTGGTGGGAGTTGGCGCTGCGCTCATCAGCATGGTGTCGCAGGCGTACTTCGGCCCCGGCATCGACGCAAGCCGCATAGCCGCCCAGATAGTGAGCGGGATCGGCTTCCTCGGCGCGGGCACCATCATTCGCCAGGGCAGCGCCATACGCGGCCTCACCACCGCCGCCAGCTTGTGGACCGTTGCCGGCATAGGCATGGCGGTGGCCCGCGGCGGGATGCTGTACAGCGTGGCGGTGGCCGCCACGGCGTTGGTGTTCGTCGTACTCACCGTCCTTGACCGCCTGGAGCACATGCTTGTAAGCAAGCACCTGTATCGCCGCCTAAACGTTGCCTTTGCCGGCGAGCGTGATCGGGAGCAAGAGCTGCTCTCAGCACTGCGCGGCATGGGCGTGCAGATGAGAGCGATTGAGCGAACCGCCCGCCTGATGGAGGGCGAACGGCAACTTAGTCTGGACCTGCGAATACCCGCAGGCATGACCACCACCGTGCTGGAGGATCGCTTGCTTGGGCTTGACTGGGTTCGAGCCGTGAGCTGGGAGTGAGGTAGCGTTGGCCAAAGGCGGTTCACCGAAGACGGCAACCGTTCGGGTGAGGGTGCAGCCCCGGGCCTCCACAAACCAGGTTGTTGGCGTGCGGGACGGCGTGCTCTGCGTAAGGCTCACTGCTCCGCCAGTGGAGGGCGCGGCGAACCAGGCGTGCGTGGAGTTCGTGGCGGAGGCGCTGGGGTTGCGGCGCTCCCAGGTGAAGATCGCCTCCGGCCAGAAGTCGCGAGATAAGGTGCTTGCGGTGGAAAGCATCACCCAAGCCCAACTAGATGCCGCCCTGAGCAAGCTCGCATCCAGCATGGCGGGCGCGCCCACCAGCACAGAGTAGCAGATGCCACACCCAGCTAGAGCCGCCGCCATTGGTTGACTAGACGCAGGTAGTGTACCCCAAAGTGTGCAAAAACGGTGAGGGTGCTTGCCCTAGCCGGCGAAGGAGTGTCTGTAAGGGAGACCATCCAACGAGGAAAGGAAGCACCCATGCACAGAGGAACGATTCCGTCCGGGCCCCTAGCTGGCCTGCTTGAGGGCGCAGGAGTTGAGGCAGGCGATGAGCTGATGGACATGGTGCGCAAGCACATGAAGGTGCTGATAGAGGAGGCACTGGATGTTGAGCTGACGAGCTACCTGGGCTGCGGCAGATACAACAGGAGCTCCGACCGGAAAGACTGGCGCAACGGCTACTACACGAGGGACTTCGCGACGGGGATGGGGGTGATAAAGGCGATCAGGGTGCCCCGGTCA
>Ga0315298_1008963_pt1 | contig 12530 bp, 11 predicted proteins | sample WHS_1_MG_FD_203077 | JGI IMG/M metagenome (GOLD analysis project Ga0315298, IMG submission 203077) | Extremophilic microbial mat communities from Washburn Hot Springs, YNP, Wyoming, USA - WHS_1_MG | ecosystem: Environmental > Aquatic > Thermal springs > Hot (42-90C) | place: USA: Wyoming...
ACAAAAATAAAAAATTATATATAATATGTATCGGGAGGTGATGGATATGGCGAGAATCTACGATCCATTTGAAGAGATTAGAAGGCTTGAACAAGAAATTGACGACATCTTCTCTCAGTTCTGGAGGAGTGCACGGCCGAGACTGACTCTTCCAAGAAGGGAGAGGGGTGAAATTCAACCTGTAGAAAGAGAGATTGCTTTTGCTCCTTCCGTTGATGTAATTGAAAAGGAAAACGAAGTTGTAGTTAAAGCAGATCTTCCTGGAATTGATAAGAAGGATGTTAAGATAAAAGTCAAACCTGATGCTGTTACTGTCTCTGGTGAAGTAAAGAAGGAGCGTAAGGAAAAAGAAGAAAACTACTTCATTGAAGAGCGTGTTTATGGTAGTTTCCTTAGGGAAATACCGTTACCAGCAGAAGTTGATCCCGAGCATGCACAGGCAAAATTTGAGAATGGTGTTCTTGAGATAACTCTTCCGAAGGTCGAAACCGGTAAGAAGACAAAAGAAATTACACTCGAGTAGTATATACTTGAGATCATTTGCCCCCGGAAACACCGGGGGTATTTTTATTTAACCTTACAAAAATCTGTGCAGGGAAGACCATTAAAGACCAGGGGATCTGTGCAAGCGTTAGCACAAGCGAAGACTTTGTGTCTAAAAAGTTTATTGCAAGGACAACTGCAATTGTTGCATTCATAAATGTCTTTGTTGTTGATATTGAAATACGCTCCTTAAGGGGGGCATCTCTGAAGAGATAAAATGTGAAAATGAGAAAGAACATATAAATAGGGATACTTATAAGAGTTAACTTTAATGCGTTCAGGGGATGTGCCATTATATAGTTGTAATTTACTGCTGTTACAATAGCGCCAAGGAGAAGGATGAGAGTTGTTGTAATTACCTTACTTTTTGAAGATATCTTTTCTATCGTGTTTTTTAAAACTTTTTTCGATATCTCTCCCATAAGAAGTGGGATAAAAATGAGTTTGACGAGTGTAATTGCCGTGTTCAGATAGTCAATCTTAATTACCCTCCTTAACAAAATGTAGAAGAGAAAGGGTACCGTTATTGGGGCAAAGATATGGGTGAGTATAATAATAGCGGTTGAAAAAAGGGTATCTCCATCAAGTATATCTGTGATAGAGGCAGAAGCAACTCCTCCTGGGACTGAAGAAAAAAGTAAAAAGGCTGTGAGTATATAATTTTCTACTTTAAGGATTTTAAACACGGCGAATACAAACATAGGGATCATCAGTAAGTCAACGATTACAACAGCACTTACAAGCCTTATTCTTTTTGTTACTACGAGGATATCCTTTATATCAATCCTGAGAAAAGTGAAAAAGAGGATAAGTATGAGAAGAGGAGTAAGATACGGTTTAAAGATTGAAAATTGCGGGAAGAGAAGCCCAAGTGGAATCCCAAGAGAAATAATGAAGGAACTGTTCTTTTCTATAAACTTGGTAAATTGCTCCATGCACATTATTTTATTTAAAATGTGCCATTTTTCAAAATAGTCTCAGGTTTGAAAAGTTGGTAAAAAGTTGTATAATATGTTTGCTTTTAGCAAGGGAAACTCGTATAACCCTCCGAACGGTTTCCTTTGTTATTAGCGAAATAAATTTTTAGGAGGTAAAGAATGATTACAAAGGAACAAAAAGAAGAAATTTTTAAGAAGTTTGGCCGTCATGAAAGTGACACTGGCTCTCCTGAAGTGCAGATTGCACTTCTCACTTTGAGGATTAACAACCTTACGGAACACTTGAAACAATTTAAGAAGGACTTCGCATCCAGAAGAGGTCTTTTCAAACTTGTTGGTGAAAGAAGAAAACTTCTCACCTACCTTAAAGAAACTGACAAAGAGCGTTACGAAAGAATTGTTAAAGAATTGAATTTGAGAGCATAAGGCTATGGTAGAGAAAGTAAGTATAGAAGTAGGCGGAAAAGTTATTGAGTTTGAAGTTGGCAGGATGGCAAAGCAAGCAGGTGGTGCTGTTTTTGCAACATGTGGCGGCACCCAGGTGCTTGCAACTTCCACTATGGGAGATGAACCTGCGGAGATAACGGACTTTTTCCCGTTAACTGTTGATTACTTCGAAAAGATGTACGCTGCAGGAAAGATCCCTGGAGGGTTCTACAAGAGGGAAGGGCGTCCAACCGACGAAGAAATACTTGGTTCCCGCCTTATCGACCGTCCACTAAGGCCAATGTTTCCAATTCAATTCAGAAGACCTGTCCATATTGTTGTTTATGTGCTTTCTGCTGATGGCTCGATTTCACCTGCCATTCTTGGAATAAATGCGGCATCCCTTGCGTCTCTTATCTCTGATGAGCCGTTCTATGAGGCAGTATCCGCTGTAAAGGTGGGGCTTATAGACGGTAAGTTCGTCATTAATCCAAATGAGAACGAGATTGACGAAAAAAGCCTCCTCGATTTGAGTATTGCAGGGACAAAAGATGCACTTATTATGATTGAAGCAGGTGCAAAGGAAGTTTCTGAAGATACGATGATTCAGGCGATGCAGGTTGCTCTTGAAGAGATAAAAAAGATATCCCTTGTGCAGGAGGAGTTTGCAAAAAGGATCGGAAAGCCAAAGGTAGAAGTGCCCGAAATTGTAATTGATGAGGCATTGAAACAGGAGATTGAGGCGGAAATCCTTGACAAGATTAAACTTGCACTTGAGAACAAGGAGAAACTCACAAGAGAAAAAGCCCTTGAAGAGATAAAGAAGGGCATTATTACAGAGTACGAAGAGAAGTATCCCGAAAAAGTATCCGATGTTAATATGATATTTGACCTCATTTTGAGAAACTACATAAGAGGAGAAACTCTCAAGGGCAACAGAATCGACGGAAGAAAGCCCGAAGAGATAAGACCTATTTCAATTGAAGTAGGCGTTTTAAAAAGGACCCACGGTTCTGCTCTTTTCACAAGAGGTCAGACACAGGTGCTATCCATTGCAACCTTGGGTGGCAAAGGCGAAGGGCAACTTGTTGAATCCCTCGAAGAGGAAGTTGAAAATAAGCGTTATATGCACTACTATAACTTCCCTCCGTTCTCAGTGGGTGAAGCGCGTCCAATGAGAGGACCAACAAGAAGAGAAATCGGTCATGGTGCACTTGCGGAGCGTGCCCTTGTGCCAGTACTTCCCGACGAAGAAGAATTCCCATACACGATAAGGGTTGTTTCTGAAGTCCTCGAGTCTAACGGCTCGACATCAATGGCATCAACATGCGGCTCTACTCTCGCCCTTATGGATGCAGGTGTTCCCATAAAGAAGCCTGTTGCAGGTATCGCTATGGGGCTCATAAAGGAAGGTGACCAGTTTGTCGTCCTTACGGATATTCAGGGTGCAGAAGACCACCTTGGTGATATGGACTTCAAAGTTACGGGGACTGATGCGGGCATTACGGCACTTCAAATGGATATAAAGATAAAGGGTATAACCGTTGATATATTGAGGATTGCACTCGAGCAAGCACGCAAAGCAAGGCTATTCATCCTTGAGAAAATGAAAGAAGTACTCCCTGCACCCCGTCCTGAAATTTCTCCATATGCGCCACGTGTCTATCCAATGCAAATTAGACCTGATAAGATTGGCTTACTTATTGGTCCCGGTGGAAAAACTATTAGAAGCATAATTGGTTCAACAGATTCAGAAATCAATATCGAACCTGATGGGAAAGTGTATATCACAGCACCAAACGAAAATATCCTTAATAGCATTTTGGAGCGTATAAATCAACTCCTTGCAGAGCCCGAAGAAGGAAAAGTTTATGAGGGTGTTGTTGTTGACCTCAAAGACTTTGGTGCACTTGTTCAGATTCTTCCAAACTATGTTGGTCTTTTGCACATCTCACAGATTTCAGATAAGTTCATAAAGGACATAAGAAAAGAATTACACATTGGCGAGAAGGTGAAGGTAAAGGTCATTAAGATAGAAGAGGATGGAAAAATCCAGCTCTCAAAGAAGGCAGTTACGGGTGGGAACAGGCCACAAGCAGGAAGAAGGACTTTGAATAATTCAGGAGAGAGTGATGGCTGATTTCGAAAAGGCCTACGAAACGGGGACACATGTAAGATATTTCCTTGAGGAAAATCATACTTTTCCTACTGTTTCCCTTGGTGTATTTGTGAAGTCTGGCACGCGCTATGAAATAGATGTAAAACCTGGTATTGCGCATTTTGTAGAGCATATGGTCTTTAAAGAAACTAAAAAGAGATCTGCCTTTGAAATATCGAATGCCATTGAAAGTCTCGGTGGGGAGATAAATGCCTTTACCTCTTCCGAATATTCTCTCTTCTATGTGCGTTTGCTTTCGAAAGATATAGAGGTTGGTTTTGATGTGCTCTCTGACATTTTATCCCGGCCTACATTTAACAAGGAGCTACTTGAAAAGGAGCGGGAGGTTATACTTGAAGAGATCTATGAATTTACAGACGATCCACAGGATATATGTGAGATAGAGGCATTACACTCTATCTGGGGAGATGAATCCCTTGCAAGGAATCCGCTCGGCAGTGTGGAGAGCGTAAAATCAATTACACAGGACGATCTATTCTCCTATTTTGAGCGTTTCTTTAAGAAAGGGAATATCTTTGTTTCTGCTACGGGAGATATTGATAGAGGCAGATTTGAAGACCTTATTGAAAGGTATTTTGGAACATTTAGTGAAGGAGATTCAGATTTTGTCTTTAAAGTACCTTCCTACAGGTTTTTGAATATTGATTATCCAAAAGATACTGCACAACTTCATCTTTCCGTCACTTTTAGAGGGGCAAGGAATTTTACACACGACAGTTATCTTCACTCTATTTTTACAACTGCCCTTGGTGGTAATATGTCTTCGAGACTTTTCCAGAAGTTGAGAGAGGAGTATGGCCTTGTTTACACAGTCTATGCCTATCCTGTAAGACTTACAGATGCAGGTGGGACAGTGATCTATGCCTCTACTCTTCCAAAATATGGGGATATCATAAAAGATATGATTTTGGAAGAACTCAACGAGATTGAAGAGAAGGGACTTACAGAGAAGGAATTCACAAATGCAAAAAATTATCTTCTTGGAAATCTTATACTCGGCCTGGAGAATACTTCATCGAGGATGCAGAGGAACGGTATTTCCGGACTTTTACAGGGACAGGTAAAGACAGTTCAAGCAATTATTAAGGAAGTTGAGCATATTGAAAAAGAAGAATTTGATGCCTATATAAAGACACTACTTGATGGCACTTTTGCACTTGTAAGGGTTGGAAAGATAAATGGAAAAGGAAATAATGCTTGAGTCAATTAGGGATGATATAATGCACTGTTCAAAATGCCCACTTCATAAGGGAAAGTTGCACTATGTCCCAGGCGACGGACCCGCAGATGCACGCATTATGTTTGTTGGCGAAGCCCCGGGGCATGAAGAAGATATACAGGGAAAACCTTTTGTAGGGGCAGCAGGAAAACTTCTTACCGAACTCCTTCTGGATATTGGTCTTAAAAGAGAAGAGGTATTTATTGGAAATATTGTGAAGTGTAGACCACCCAATAACAGGACACCTTATTCTACAGAGATTGAAGCATGTTTGCCGTATCTCTTTGCACAGATTGCTGTGATTGAGCCAGAAATCATTGTTACTCTTGGCAATACACCACTTAATGCACTTATTTCTCCCGCATTAAAGGTTAGTAGTGTTCATGGAAGGCTCTTTGAGCAGGGTGGTTTGAGGTTTTTTGTGACATTTCACCCTGCAGCAGCACTATACCACGGAGAATTTAAAGAACTTTTAAAAAAAGATTTTTTAAAGTTGAAAGAAATTTTATCGCTCAATAAAATTGTAGGAGGTAAATAGATGAAAAGGAAGTTAACTTTTTGGCTGGTAATTTTTCTCGTTGTTTTTGGGTGCGCTGTCTATGTAGATTACACAGCGATTACTGCTTCTTCAAAGGCTTCTTCAGAGCCACCTGAACCGCTAAGTAAGATTGAAAGTTATGTCCTTCCACATTTTGGGCTTGACATAAAAGGTGGCGTAAGATTTGTCCTTGAAGCAGTCGATATGAAAGAAGTGAAGGTTACCACTGAAGCAATAGAAACGGCAATAAGCGTAATTCAAAAGAGGGTAAATGCCCTTGGTATCTCTGAAGCGGTGGTTGTTAAGGAGAAGGGTGCAAACTGGAAAAGAATTGATGTAGAACTTCCAGGCTGGAAAGACCCTGCAAAGGCAAAAGAACTCATAGGACAAACAGCACTCTTGCAGTTTAAAACTGAAGATGGAACGGTTGTCTTAACAGGAGCACATATAAAGAACGCAACGCTTGAATTCAGTAAAGACCCTGAAACATTGGGACAGCCTGTTATTGCCTTCCAACTTGATGCTGTAGGGACACAAAAATTTGCAGAAGTTACACAACAGAATATCGGAAAGACAATTTCCATATACCTTGATAATAAATTGCTTATGGCGCCAACAGTAAAGAGTGCTATAACTGAGGGGCAGGGTGTTATTGAAGGCAAATTCACGAAAGAAGAGGCAGCAAACTATGCAGCACTTTTGAGAAGCGGTGCATTACCTGTTAAATTGAATTTTATTCAGGAAGAAGTAGTCGGCCCTTCACTTGGCTCTTATACAATTAGAATGGCAGTAATCGGTGGAATTGTTGCATTCATAGTTATTGCCCTTTATATGATCATTTTCTATGGCTATCTTGGGCTTCTTTCAGCGCTTTCTCTTGTGTTCTATGTGTCTCTGGAACTTGCAGTGCTTTTTCTCATGCATGCAACTCTTTCACTGCCTGCAATAGGTGGTGCAATCCTTTCGCTTGGTATGGCTGTTGATATAAATGTTATTGTATTTGAGAGGATGAAGGAGGAGTTGAAACTTGGAAAGACGCTTAAGTCGATTATAAATGCAGGTTTTGCAAATGCGCTAAGGACGGTTATTGACTCTAACCTTACAGTCCTTGTAGGTGCAGCGATGCTCTTCTATTTTGGAACCACTATTATCAAGGGCTTCGCAGTGACAACGACAATAGGGATCCTTTCGGGTTTTGTTTCGGGTGTCTTTATAACAAGGCTTCTTGTTGAACTGTTCCTTCCACAGACTTCTCTGAAGAGACCGTGGATGTGGGGTATATAGGAGGTATGTGATGAGTTTCAGGGATAGAATTGCAAACTGGGATATTATCGCTCATACGAAGTTGTGGTTTTCAATCTCCATTATAGTTATCGTAATTGGTTTGGTGTCGATGGGGATTAACTGGGTAAAGACGGGGTCACCCCTGAACCTTGGTATTGACTTTAGAGGCGGTTCAGTTATAACACTCACTTGTCAAAATTCGCCAGATGCTCAAAAGGTGAGGGGAATTGTTGTAAATATTGGGTATAAGGATGCAATTGTCCAGGAAGCAAAGGGAAATAAGGTCATCATTAAGATAAACGCGCAGTCAGTCTCACCTGACGATGTCACGAAGATTGTTAACGAAGTTGATAAACTTTACAAGGTTGATAAGGATGCAACACAAATAACATCTATTGCTCCTGTGATTGGAAGCGAATTGATGCGTAACGGTGCAATTGCGCTTGGACTTGCACTTCTATTTGTCCTTTTCTATATTTCAGTTCGTTTTGAATTTAAGATTGCAGCAGCAACAGTTTTGGCATTGTTCCACGATATACTTGTTACACTTGGTATGCTTTCCCTTTTTAAGGTTGAGATTAATGCACCGTTCATTGGTGCCTTTCTTGCAATTATCACTTACTCTGTTGAAGATACGGTTGTTGTAATGGACAGGCTCAGAGAAAAACTAAAATTTAAGTCGAGAGAGACTTTTAGAGAAATTGTAAATAAGAGCATAACAGAAGTATGGGTCCGGTCTATGAATACTTCTATTACAACTATGTTCTCTTCACTTGCCCTTGTCATCTTTGGTGGTCCAACACTGAGGGATTTTTCGATGACTTTGCTTTTTGGTCTTACTTCAGGGACATATTCTTCAATATATATTGCATCTCCATTGCTTATCCTCTTTAAAGGAGAAACAGTAAAGGAAGAGATTGTAAAGAAAGAAAGCGTTGTGAAAGTTATTGATGAGCCCCAAAAAAGTGTTTCTGAAGAAGTTTCTGAAGAAACTGTTGCTCCTGAAGTTAGGAAAGAGGCAGGGAAACCGAAGCCAAAAAAGAAAGGAAAAACTTCTAAAAAGAGAAAGTGAGTATAATATATGTGTTAGGAGGTAGAAATGGATTTGAGAAAATACATTAGAGACATCCCTGATTTTCCGCAAAAGGGGGTTTTGTTTAGAGACTTAACACCACTTATGGGAGATAGAGATGCCTTCAATTTTGCAGTGAAGGAGATTGCAGACCACTTCAGGACATTTCATGTGGATAAGGTTGCAGCAATTGAAGCAAGGGGATTTATCTTTGGTGCACCGATTGCAAGAGAACTTAATGCAGGCTTTGTGCCTATAAGGAAGCCAGGAAAACTTCCATATGAAATTATAAGGAAGGAATTTCAACTCGAATACGGGATGTCCATTCTTGAACTGCATAAGGATGCATTTAAGAAGGGCGAGAGGGTGCTTATGATTGATGACCTGCTTGCAACTGGTGGGACTTCGCTTGCTGCTTCAGAACTTGTTGAGTCTCTTGGAGCAGAGATTGTTGGCTGGGGCTTTGTTGTGATTTTAAAGAGTTTGAAAGGAGAGGAAAAAATAGGGAAATACCACATCTTTTCCCTTGTGAACTTTGACTAAAGAGACTCTTTTTGAGGAATTAAAAAACAAGGTATCCCCTTACCTTGATGGTGAGGGGATGCAACTTTTAGATGACGCCTACAGGTTTTCAGAGGAGAAACACTCAGCACAAACAAGGGAATCAGGCGAAGAATATATTATTCACCCATTAAATGTTGCACTTATCCTTTCAAGTCTAAAACTTGATGCAGAGACTTATGCTGCAGCCCTTTTGCACGATGTTGTAGAAGATACCTCTGTTAGTATCGAAGAAATAAAAGGGAAATTCGGGGAGACAGTTGCCTTCCTTGTAAATGGGGTTACAAAGTTAAAAGGTATAAAAAGTGTTTCGACAGAGGAAGCCCACCTCGAGAGTTTAAGAAAAATGCTCCTTGCAATGGCCCAAGATGTGCGTGTTGTGCTCATAAAACTTGCAGACAGGCTTCATAATATGCGGACATTAAATTACCTTCCTCCCGAAAAACGAAAGGAAGTTGCAGAAGAGACAATGGATATATATGTCCCTCTTGCGCATCGCCTTGGAATTTACACAATGAAATGGGAACTTGAAGACCTCAGTTTCCGGTATCTTGAACCTGAAAAATATTATGAACTTGCAAGAAAAGTTGCAAAGAAAAGAGAAGAGCGTGAGGCTTATGTAAATGAGTTAATGGAAGAGTTAAAGCACCTTATGGATGAGCATAATATAAAGGCAGAAATCTCTGGAAGACCAAAAAACCTCTATGGCATATACAGAAAGATGATTCGTGATGGAAAGCAATTTGAAGAGATCTACGATATCATTGCTTTGAGGATTATTGTTGAAGATATCCCTACCTGTTACCAGGTCCTTGGAATTGTAAATAACTACTACAAACTTGTGCCCGGGAGGATTAAAGATTATATTGCAATGCCAAAACCAAACTTCTACAGGTCCCTCCATACAACAGTCATTACAAAATCAGGCGAACCTTTTGAAATTCAGATAAGGACAAGGGAGATGCATGAAGTTGACGAAATGGGTATTGCAGCGCACTGGAAGTATAAAGAAGGCAAATCGCTTGATAAAGATTATGAAGCGAAAATTGCCTGGCTCAGGCAGATGCTTGAGTGGCAGAAGGAGGTGCGTTCTTCAAAGGAATTTGTTGAGAGAGTAAAAGTTGATTTGTTTTCGGATGAGGTACTCGTTTTTACGCCAAAGGGAGATGTGATAGAACTTCCACAGGGTTCAACGCCTATTGATTTTGCATTCAGGGTGCACACGGAGATTGGTTATCGCTGCATCGGTGCAAAGGTGAATGGCACAATGGTTCCTTTGAACTACAAACTTCAAACAGGTGACAGGGTTGAGATTATTACTTCCAAAACCTCTACAGGTCCAAAACTCGACTGGCTTCAGTTTGTGAGAACTGCCTCTGCAAAGTCCAGGATAAAGGCATATTTTAGAAAACTCTACGAAGAAAAGAAAGAAGAAAGAAAGGAAGAAAAGCCACAACTGCCCAAAGTTATTCCTTTGAAACCGAAGACTGAAGTTTCAGAATACTTCCCCACAATAAGTGGTGCAAGTAATATCAACATTTCTATTGCAAAATGCTGTAACCCGAAGCCCTTTGATGAAATTGTGGGATATATCTCGAGAGGGAGGGGCATAAAGATCCACAGGGTAGATTGCCCAAATCTTATGAAGATTATTGAAAATGGTGGGAAAGTTGTTGAGGCACACTGGAGCAAGGGGAGGGAGAAGAACCTGTATGCCTTCTTCAAACTGACCGTTCAGGATGTGCCTGGTCTTATATACAGGATTGCCGGGATATTTGCCAAAAGGGGTATAAGTTTTGAGAACTTTCACTCTTCTTCTAAGAAGAAGAAATTTAGAGGGCAATTTCTTGCATATATCAGATTTTCCTGTAAGTTAGATCCAAAATTTAACCTCTCCCCCATTGTAGATGAAATTGAAGGTCTTGAAGAGGTGGTGAAGGTAAAGGTATCGAAGAGGTGGGTTTATGAGGGTAGTGGTGCAGCGGGTGAAGAATTCAAAAGTGAGAGTGAATAGCGAAGTTGTTTCAGAAATTGGTCACGGCCTTCTTATCCTTGTGGGCATCGATAGAGATGATACAGAGGAAGTGCTTGAGTGGATGGCAAACAAGATTGTAAACTTGAGGATATTTGAGGATTCGAATGGTAAAATGAATTTATCGGTGAAGGATATGGACTTTGAGATAATGCTTGTGTCTCAATTTACGCTTTCAGCCTATATCAAAAAGGGCAATAGACCGAGTTTCAGTGATGCAATGGAAGAAAATAAGGCAAAAGAGTATTTTGATAGGTTTGTCTCTCTTGTGTCTCAACTCCATTCTAAGGTAAAAACAGGCATCTTTAAGGCTCATATGGAAGTTGAACTTGTAAACGATGGTCCTGTTACGATCGTTATAGAAAGGCATCCTCAAAAGGAATAGTGTAATTACGAGTTATCTTTCAAACATCAAAAAGGTTGATGAAATTTTAGGGTCGAGAATTTTTATAGATTTTTATTTTAATTGTGGTATAATCTTTACTGATGGATGCAATCAGGGGGAGACATATAAAAATTATTCTCTATCTTCTGGGGCAAAGATATCCTGTTTCTGCCTCTAAGATCTCTCATGAGATTGATGTGAATATTAATACTTTGAGGAAAGATATACCTCATCTTGAAAAAATTTTCAAGGAAAGTGGGTTATTACTTGTTGCGAAGCCAAAAGTAGGGCTAAAGATAGATGGTCCAGACGAGAATAAAGAAGATCTAAAACAAAAACTCACTCTCCTTAGGAATAAGTCTCTTGATAGAAAAGAGAAGATCTGGTATATTGCATTAATTTTTCTTATGAGAGAAAAGATTCCAACAATCGAAGAATTGTCGGACTTATTCGGTATATCAAGACCTACGATGGTTGAATACATAAAAGAGATAAAAGGGTGGCTTTTAAAAAGGAGAATCAAAATTATTGGAAAGCCTGGTTCTGGCTATCATATTGAAGGAAGCGAAGGGGATATAAGAGATGCAATAATAGAGTCAATTAAAAACTTTTTTGGAACCGATTATGGGACGGTATCTCTTGAATTTGCACAGGGAAAACTCGTTCAAAATATAAATGGAGTCATTGATAGTAAGAACTTAGATGTTGTTAAATCATTCTTAGATAAGGTTCAAGCAGGTATTAGGAAGGAGATAGTTGACGAGGATCTGTTTGATATTGCAATTGCTGTTGCAGTTTCTATAAGGCGCATCAGGAAGGGCTATACAATAAGGTTTGAGATTAAAAAAATTAACGAAATCTTGCTTAACCCGATATCAAAAGTAATAAAGGATAATATTTCAGAGATCGAGGATAACTTCAAGGTGAAATTTGCTGATGATGAGATCGCATACCTTGTATTGAAATTTATAGGTGCAAAAGTCCAGAATATAGGAGAGATGGAAACTCCCGCCGTAAGTCTGAAGTTCAAAAAGATTGCAGGGGAAATTGTTCAGTTGACTGATGAATTGTTAAGCATTCGCTTGAATAAACAGGACGAACTTATTTTTATGTTGGCTCACCATCTTGAGAGAACTGTTGAGAAAATTAAAATGGGAGTAAAGATAGAGAACCCGACATCAGAAAGTCTGAAAAAAGAGTATCCGGCGGCTTATGCTGTTGCAGGAAGAGCAAAGAAACTCATTGAAGAAGAACTGCATATTAAAATACCTGAAGAAGAAGTTGGCTACATTGCAATGTATATCGCAGCATCTATTGAAAAGATAAAGCAACCCACAAAAAGAAAAGTCATTG
>Ga0315298_1008969_pt1 | contig 12524 bp, 19 predicted proteins | sample WHS_1_MG_FD_203077 | JGI IMG/M metagenome (GOLD analysis project Ga0315298, IMG submission 203077) | Extremophilic microbial mat communities from Washburn Hot Springs, YNP, Wyoming, USA - WHS_1_MG | ecosystem: Environmental > Aquatic > Thermal springs > Hot (42-90C) | place: USA: Wyoming...
GTGTGGCGATGGTTTCTAGGCGTTGCAGTTCTGTTCTGCCCAGTCCTGGCTCGGCGGCCTTTTTCAGTGCTCCGGCGAGAAGCATTAAAACTTCTTCGAGGCTTGGAAGGACTTCTGGGAGTTCAAACGTTGTTGTCACCTCGATTTTTGCACCAACAACATTTAGGCCTAGGCGTTTGAGTTTTTCTCTGATGGCTTCTGGGCTTCGGTTAAACTCTTTTGCCAGTAGCGGTATGGCTTCTCGGCTGCATCCCGCCTTCTTAAACTCTTCTATTAGGCGTTTTTCCTCTTCTGGCATCCACATTTTATGAACCATGGTTAACCACCTTCTGCTGTTTAGTGTGGCGTGCGGTTTTTCTGCTGCCCATGAGGAAACTGTTTAGAAGCTGGTTGGCTTCCTCCGCCTGAACGTGGTTTTTGGCGATTACCGTTGCCTTAGAAGCCCATGAAACTGGAATAGCCGTATAATCAATGTCGTAGAAGCCATCAACATAACGGAAACTGTTCTGGGCTAGGACTATATGCCGGTTCTTAGCGCCTAAAACGCCAAGGAAAACACCCCAACTAACAACGGGCACGTCAATGCCGTTCAAACCGCCACTGAGGCTCTTGCCAATACTAGCGTCAAACCACTCAACACAAACCAAATCACCGAGACTTAAGCTTCTAACCTGCTTAGTAACCTCCTTCATACAGCCTAAACCTCAAGAGAACAACAAACAGAAAACCCAATATAAAGAACAACGAAATTTACAAATTCACCAATTTTCAAATTTTAAATTGAAGATCGGATTTTCCTCTATTACAATCTATGCAGAGTGTCCAAAGGTTATCAAGACTGTCTGTGCCTCCCTTTGAAACGGGGATTTTATGGTCGACTTCCAGTTTCGTTTCTTTTGCTGTTCTGCCGCATATGCAACATCGGAAGTTATCTCTTTGAAGAACCAAAAAGCGAAGTTTCTTTGAGATCCCTCTGCGTTTAGGTTTTGGATGTTTCGTTTGGACAAGAACGGATCTCGGTATTGCGGACTGTTGCAGTAACTCGCTTAGCGGAAATCGTGATAAAAATTGTTCTTTGGTGATCTTGTTGAAAGAGAAAAATGGATGAGCAAAGTTTCTCACAAGCTTTGACAATTCTTTACTTGTTGACGGTTGTTCTTCAACTATTTTGTTAGTAAGTTTTCTGGCGAACTTATTGTAATCCTTCCATCCACTGTTGATAATGTATTCTAGGATTATATCTTGAACGCTTATCACGTCTTCAATTAGAAGGCTTTTCCTGGAGGATTTTTGTCTTGACATAACTATCAATGTCTAAAGCTTTAGCCCATGGCTTTTTTGCGTATATAGGGCTTTTGCCCTTAACGCCAACTTTTTTAATTAAACCTTTCTTTAGCAGCCTTTGAGAGGCACGCCATAAAGTCATAGTTGGAATTCTCCGTTGCTGATTCGCCAAATCTCTTTCAATTTCTTTTATTGAGCGAATTCCATCTATTTCCAAATAGAGGATTGTAGCGTTTTTATCGCCTTCAAGAGCCTTCCTTACCCTTTCTTCATAGCTTGCTCTTCTTTCATGCCATTGATCTTCTAACTCTTCTTTTATTTCCTCAACATCTTTTTGTAGTTTCGTAAGGCGCTCATGAACGTCTGGATGAACCGACATAAAAACACCTAAAACCTTTGTTCGTGAACCTTTTTTCCTCCTCGTTCTACTGTTCTCACCAAACCCTTATGCCTTAATTTACTTATGACTGCGCCCGTATACTCCAGTGTTTTCTGTATTTTATTCGCAATATCTTGAGTTGTATTTACACCATCACATAACTCATAGACTTGCCTTTCAACAGTGTCCTCTTTCAACAGTTTCTTCTTGGCGTCCTCAAGTTTGTCTTGGTTGGCGAGGAGAAGCAGCGCCTTAATGTCTTCCAGCAATATTTTCATTTCCTTAAACGTTTCCTCGCTCATTCCTCTATCCCCGCTAGAAGATTTGCTCGTGAACTAATCTACCATCCTTCTCCACGGTTCTAATCAACCCCTCACGACGAAGAATGCTTAGATAAGAGTTTACATATTCTATTGATTTTTGAAGTGCTTGTGCGATGTCTTGTGTCGTTTTTGTTCCATCACATAAATTGTAAACTTGCAATTTAACTGAGCCCTCCTTAAGTAATGCTTTCTTCGCTTCAGCAAGTTTATCTTGGTTGGTAAGGGTAAGGATAGCTTTAATCTCCTCTAAAGTTCGCTGTATCTTTTTCAGCAAATCTCTCTCCGTTTCTTCAGGCATGAGATTCCTCCTTTTCCGATTTAGTTTCAACTTTTTCTTCGCTCTTTCTTTCCTTTGTGAGTAGCTCCAACCAGGAGGGAGGAACATAATCCAAAATCCGTACAGGTGGCTTGTAAGGGTTATATTCGATAAATCCGGCTGTTGCCATATCTTCAAGAAAATATGACACTGCCCTTCTACTTACCATGACCATGTTTGCTATGTCTTGTGGCATACGCTTTCCATCAATAAGAACCCACATTTTCTTGCGAGCATCTGTATTAACAATCTTGGAAAGTTCATTCTCGATTGTAGGAGCGTTAACTAATACCAGTATTTTTGATATTTTCTTTAATTCTTGTAAAATTGCCTCGCTTTTTTCGCCCGACTCAACCATTCTCATTCTCTCCTTTGCTGGGCTCTGTGATCTGCACTTGTTCTGATGTTTTTGACAAAGTTTCCCTCTTCTTCCTAATTACGCTTAAATGGGCAGTAATAACATTAGGGTTCTTGTTTAGTAGTTTTGCAATTTCAACAGGTCTAAATCCAAGCGAGTCCAACAATTCTATTTTGTCTTGTTCTTTTTCAATTCCCTTTACAATATCTAATGTGAGCAGCCTCAGAATCTTATCCAGTTTGCTCGATATATCCTTCAATAAATCATTGATCTGGCTCACTTTCCAAGTCACCTTTATTTTGTTCTCTCATCTGAGGAATTGAAAATCCGAAATCCTCCAACTGGAAGCATTTTTTATATCTCAAACCGCCTCGAACACTCAGCGGCTCCATGAGTCCAAGTCTAGCCCAAGATTCCCAATACCTCCGAACAGTAGCATCGCTGACACCAACGGCTTTGCATATTTCGACACTACCATGTTCGCCATCGCTTAAATGATAAATTAAACGTTTTTGCTCAGTATCCAAAACGTTCATCAGCACTGTTCGGACTTCTCGAGCCCCAGCAAACTTAACCCATCTAAGTATTTCCTGCAACAATTCGATTATCCTTTCAAGGTTTTTATCACTCATCAGAATCATCTCCTTGAGGTTGTTCTTCAGCAACAGGTGCTCCAGGCAAAGGCGGCACAGTCAACCCAACCTCCTCTAAAGAACAAATTTTCCTAAAACGCCCTGGATATTTTTCTGAAGGCTCTACAATTCCGAGCTTGCTCCATTTTTTCCAATAATTAGCAACTGTGGCATGACTTTTGATGCCTACCAGAGCTGCAATTTCCCTAGTACTCCGTTCACCATCAGATAACTCATAAATTAACATCTCTATATCTCTTGTTAGGTTTTGAGTTAAAATTGTCCGAAGTTGCTGCATACCAGCAAAACGCGTCCACCTTAGAAGCTGATCCATTTTGCTCTCAATGCTTTTCAGAATTTTCAATTCATCAGACATTGTTCAATCAAATATAGAAGATAATTTAAATCACTTAAACTTTTCTACTAAATTAGTCAAAAAAATGAACAGTTCCACTTTTGGAAATAAGACGGTTAAGGTTATAACAGTCTATTACACCACTAAAATTGACAAACTCATAAAATCAAAAACAGGGAGAGGCGCATGGAAAAAGATAAAGTGAAGGCTTGGTACGACAAAGACGTGGATATACTCTATATGCTTTTCAAGGAAGGACCAAGCCACGAGGTAATCGAGGCGGACCCAGACATCCACCTAGAACTCGACGAAAAAGGAGAAATAATAGGTATAGAAATATGGAACGCAGCAAAAAGTGGCTTAATAAAACAAGTGGCAAAAGCCATAACAGAAACAGTCCCCTAACAGACCAATAAAAGTTTCTACAAGAAGCCGCAAAATTCTTTAGCATCCATTATGGTAGGTGATTTGCAATGAAAAAGAAGAGAAAAACAACAATCACCCAGCAAAGCTTCGAATCCACTATAGATTTGGCTGGTTCAGGCGCGAAACACTCAACTCCAGAAGAAATGAAACGACTCCTCGACAAGCTTAGGGAGGAAGATGTCTAAGGCGGTTTTCAGCACGCCATATTACAAAAACATCGGCAGGACTGCGCCACAAATATAAAACTTCAATGGCTCACAGCATAATAGCCGCCACAGCCCAAACCCTAAAAGCACCATGCATAACAGACGACCACCACATAAAAAACATAAAAGAAATCAAAACAAAATGGATCCTATAAAAATCGCCTACTCCCACTCGGCCATCACACCCTCAAGTATTTGAAATGTGCCTTAACCCAAGGCCCAGCCAGAAACGCCACATTACCAGCAATATTGGTGTTTTTCCCTTTAAGAAACATTCCCTCAAAAACCAAAATTTATGCTGAAAATGAATTTTAAGAGGAAAAATCAGAAAAGCGACGCCCATTTTTCAATACGTTTTAAAACCTCTTCACCGCCGTACCCTTCAAGATCCTCCAAAACATCTTTACTTTGCACCGTTGCCCTTTGAAAATCCCTAATTTTTTGAGCGTTTTCAGCCAAATATATGATGCCGTCAACCCCTGCCCTTTCCACCCTACATGAAACCGTTAAGAGCTGCTTAACTGTCGGAACTGTTTCCGGGGTTTCTCCAGGGCCGAAAACATAAAGGTTTACGAAAACAGGCTTTTTCAAAATTCTTTTAAAAGCTCTTGCAAGGGTTTCAAAATACCATGGAGTGGCATAGCTCCTGGAAAAAAGGGGAACAACGAAAAAGTCTGCATATTTAGCAAGCTCATCATAGTCATATCCAAATCTTTCTTTCCCAAGAACAGGGTCTGGCAATATGTTGATGAACAAGGGTTTGATTCCGACACGCCGCCTTGCCTCTTTCACAAAGGCTGTTACTGTCCGGGCACGCCATTCTATCCAATCTAACCCGCTTCTACGCCACAATTCCATACATCTGGGGCAAACGCAAAATCCATAATCTGCAAAATGCATGCTGCTTAAACTTATTCCAGGAGAAACACGGGCATTTTCATCTATAAAGTTAAGGGTTTCCTCCACAAATTCAGGATTCGTCATGCACAGGATGTCCCATCGGAAATTATACTTTTTATTAAAGCGATTAGCAGGTCCATCCTTAGAAACTGCAATCCATTCAGGATGCCTCTCAGCGGTTTGATTATCCCCGAAACATGCAATATTCGTATACATGTTGGAGGTAGGTTTTCCAACAGTGCCTGACTCAGGTTTTATACGGTAAAAGTTCAGGTCAAACCCTTCAGCTGGCTCCGGATGGTAAAGGAACACTCCAAATTTCAACCTCTTCTCACCCATCGCGTTGGTAAAGGAATAAAACTGAGCTATTTAAATTTTCATTTCCATCAAATTTTATTTCTACGCCCTCATGAAATTAGAGCTTCGAAATAAATTGTCAAACATAAAAATTTTGATTGGCAAAGACATATATCTCACGGTGAACTCTTGAAAACCCTCGATGGCAAAGGGTTCGAAGGCGAAAAGCGAATGGCATTAGCTGACAAAATATTGAAGCTGAAGAGGGAGAAGAGGGCTGTTATTCTGGCACATAACTATCAGAGGCCAGAGGTTCAAGACATCGCGGATTACGTTGGCGACAGCATAGAACTAGGTAGAAAAGCCATGGAGGAAAAAGACGCGGAAATCATAGTTTTTGCAGCTGTGGACTTTATGGCTGAATCTGCGGCTATCCTAAACCCTGACAAGAAAGTTTTGCTGCCCTCTGCTGGCGCCCGCTGCCCCATGGCTCAGATGCTAACCGTCGAAGAAATAAAACGGTGGAGAACCCACTATCCGCTTTTACCCCTAGTTCTATACGTTAACACTTTGGCCTCTGCTAAGGCTTACTGCGATGTATGCTGCACATCCGCCAATGCGGTGGAAGTTGTAAACTCTTTGAATGCTGAAACTGTGCTTTTTGGACCAGACCACAACCTAGCCGAATATGTGCAGGAGAAAACTGGCAAAACAGTTATTCCCATCCCCGAACGCGGTTTCTGCCCAACCCACCTACTTTTCCAACCCGAAGATGTGCAAGTCCTTAAGGCGCAGCATCCAGACGCTGTCGCCATGGTTCATCCAGAATGCAATGCGGAAATGCGGAAAATAGCCGATTTCGTTGGAAGCACCTCCCAAATGTGCAAGTATGCCAAAGAAAGGGCGGCGAAAACCTTTATCGTAGCTACTGAAGAAGGCTTGTTGCACCGTTTGAAAAGGGAGAACCCGGGAAAAAAATTCCTTTTAGCCTATGAAGGCGCAGTTTGCCCAAACATGAAGCTGAACACTTTGGAGAGGATTTACACTGCTCTTAAAGAGGAGAAGCACGTGGTCACGGTTCCTGAACCCATAGCAAGCAAAGCCCGAAAAGCATTGGAAAAAATGTTTGAAATAAAAACTGAAAATGGCTAAAGCGAAACAATCATTGTCTTGAGAAGCTTAACCCCCCTTTTCGAAGACAGCTCGTCGCTTAACTTTCGAATTTCCCCAGCGTCGCCTTTCACGGCAATAGCTTCTAGACAATCCCTCTCTGTAAGGTGTATATGCATCGTCGAAGAGATTATGTCGGCGTAGTGATGCTGCACGTGTGTAAGGGTCTCCTCTAACCCCTTGACTTCATGGTCGTAAAGCAGCATCAAAACCCCAGCTTGGAGTCCCTTCTCTTCCCGAAGCCATTTACGCTCTGAAATGAAGAGTCTGATAGCGTCTTGAACCGCCTTGGAGCGGTTTTCATAACCTGTTTGTTGAATGGTTTCGTCGAAATCCTTCAATAACTCTGGCGGAAAGGTTACACTCACCCTAACTATTTTTGTCATACACGCCCCCAACAATTTTATGGCGTTTCACCATAAAGTCTTTTTGTAAATTATTACCAATAACGGAAAATGGATAAATACTCTGTTACGCTTCATCTCAAAATTGAAAATCAATGAAGGACTTAGAAATAGCCAAAAAAAGGTTAAGTAGAGAAAACTTGACGCTTTCCATAGTGAAAAACTCAGAGGTAATTTTCGAAAGCAAATCCCGCGGAGTTTCAGGCTTTTTAGAAGCGTTAGAAAAATTTGGAGGCAATCTTAAAGGGGCCTCAGCTGCAGACAGGGTTGTGGGAAAAGCCATAGCTTTACTATGCATTCACTCAGAAATTAAAGCTGTTTACGCGTTAACCTTAAGTAAGGAAGCAAAAGCTGTTTTTGAGAAATACAGAGTTTATCATGAGTGGAACAATCTTGTTGAAAAGATATTGGACATTAAAAAGGTAGAGGTTTGTCCCTTTGAAAGAGCTGCACTGAAAATTTCAAATCCGGAAGAAGCCTATAACAGATTTAAAGCTTTACAAAAAGATTTGGCACTGGTTGGCGAAAATTATGGGAGAAAATGAAGAGTCCACAGTAGAAAAGGATAAAGAGTTGGAGCGCATAAAACAGAAAAAGTTGAAGGAACTCTTGAAAGGGTTGGAGGAAAAACATCAAATGGACGTGAAAGTGGTGCATGTTACAGATTCAAATTTTGAGGAGATAGTTAACAAAAACCCACTTGTCATGGTGGATTTTTGGGCGGAATGGTGTATGCCCTGCAGGATGATAGCGCCAATAGTGGAAGATTTGGCGAAAGAATATGCTGGAAAAATTTTAATTGGAAAACTTAACGTGGACGAAAACCCGGATACTGCTGAGCGATTCCATGTTTTCAGCATACCCACACTTTTAATAATAAAAAACGGTGCAGAAGTTGACAGAATTGTAGGTTGTGTTCCAAAAAGTCAGATTGAAGCTTGCCTCAAGAAGCATCTGGAGTGAAATTTATGGAAATTCCAGAACGCAGAGTTATAGGCGCCTTGCTTCTTCTTTTAGGCGTCTCCCTTTTCGCCGTCGGCCTGTATACAGGTCAGTTAAATATGGTAATTGAGCTGCTTAAGAAAGCTTTCTCCAGCTTTTAAACTTGATGCAGAGAATGTTTCCTTTTAACTCTGTGTTTTCATCTTTTCATACATTTTCTCTAAAGTCCACCGTATACTGGACTTAAGCTCTTTTAGGCGTTCTGCATCAAAATTTTTGACGAAGATTTCACGAATTAAGTCGCCTTCCATAATAATATTGTAGGAGAAAATTTCTTCAATTTTCAACTTTCCAGCCCCAGCTAGTTCGCTGTCTTTTTCCTGCATTTTAGCCAAAACCCTTTCCACTAGGAACTGATTGAAGGGAGGCGTGTTAACATTAAACTCCTTACTTTTGTCTAAAACCACTTTCAGAGAGTTTTCTCCAACATAAATTTTTGCAAGCGGTTCTCCTGTAACAGTGTTTAAAGGAATTATTTCTTTAAATTCCTCTGATGACTGAATGGCTAACTCTTCTTTTGGCGGTAAAAGCTCTGGGGTTGGCGGTTTTTTCATGATTTCCGCACGTTTAAATCCTTTTAACAGAAGAATGGAGTTAACCGTTTCTAACATTGACCGCATTTCTTTTAGTTCAGATTGGAGTTTCTCAACTCTTTTCTCAAGCTTTTTCTTAAATGCTATGAGCCTTTTTATCTCTTCAGCTTCTTCAGACATAAACTTCACAATAATAATTTGTAGACGTTTCTATTTATCAATGCTTTCACATTTAAACGTGTTTAGGCTATTTCTCTAATTGGGAAGCTTTCAAGTTTTGAGCTTTGCATCGGATAGCGTTTAAACTTGACTCCTAACTCTTTTCTGAGAAAGCTTTCAAATTCGTGGAAAACCAAGCTGTCTGTGTAGTTCACTCTTATACACATGTTTTTTCCTTCCAAAAAGGGACTTAAATCATATATGGCCACTCTTTTTGAAAACTCTGGATCCTCAAAGACCATGTTTACCAAATTCTCTGGGGGTGTTTCGGAGAACAGCCACGCTGTATAGGCGGCTTCCACAATGCGATAGAATAAGCCTTCTCGGACTACACATTTTCTGTTAGTAGCTATTATTTTAAAGGATGATGGATGAATACTTCGCGTTAAGAGGAAATTATGGTACTGATCGCCAATTTCAACCCAGTCTTCACTTTCAGAAGTTTTCCAACCGTGATATTTACATAACTCCTTAAATTTTCTCATAATATCCCAGACTTTAGGCGTCTTCATTTTGTTATCACGAACCTTCGGTAGAATTTTCTATAAGAATATTCTATGCCATCGAATTTAAACTTAATTGTCAGTTTATTCGCAAAAATGTCGAATAAAAATTTGAAAATTGAAAAAATGAAGATAAAAGAAGACTTTAGGCGACAAAACTCCAAAATCAATGCCCATACATTTTAGGCACCGTTGTTAGTTATGTCGGGGATAAATAGCTATATGGTTGCAATTTAATGCTTAACAAGTCGAACATATTTCCGAATTTAGATGAGTTTTTCTACATTTTTCCGACGGCAAATATTAAATGGATGTGGAGAAACTTATAATAAAGGAAGAGAAGGTTCAACGCTTGAGGATTAGAGGCAACAACACTTTCAACCTAGATTCGATAGATTTGAAGATTTTGGAGGCTTTACAGGAGGACGCGAGACAAACCTACACAACCATGGGCAAACGCCTAGGAATAGCCCACTCAACAGTTTATGATAGAATCAAAAAAATGGAAAATTATGGTATAATAAAAAAATACATGGCATTGATAGACTGTGAAAAAGCAGGCGCTAAGCACATAATTGCCATAATGACAATTTACACGGATCCAAAAGAAAGCGAGAAAGTTGCGGAAAAATTATGCGCATGCACACAGGTTCTTGAGGTCTACACATCTCTTTCAGAGGAACTTCAAATCATAGCAAAAGTTGTTGCAGAAAGCCAAGAAAGCCTTCACGAATTTATTGCAAATTCGATAGCTCCTCTTCCAGGGGTCTTAAGAATCCGCACCTCAATAGTGACAAAAAAGTTCAAGGAAAATCAGCCTATAATAATCAACAACTACAGAAATTTAACGGTTGCAAAAGAAAATGGCGACAAGGGGAACAAAGTTTGATGGATGAGAGCAAGCCAAGAATTACAAAAGCAGTTCCCAGAGAGAGGGCCTTCTACTTCTTTACTTCCATAGGAAACTATACTGGCAAAAGCGCGGCTTCACTGGAAGAGTTTTTGGAAAAAATAAAAGAGGTTAGCGCAAAATCTTTGGAGTTCCATTTTTACCGCGGGGATTTCGAGAAGTGGTTTATTGAGGTTCTACAAGACGAAGAGTTAGCTGAAGAGTTTAAGAAATTGTATACGCTGAATCTTTTTGGAGAAACCCTTCGCGACCAGTTATGCCATGTTGTTTCAGTACATTTGAAACGGTTAACAGAGATTTAGGCTACACGACGGACAACACTTTAATCTTTTTCTTCTTCAAACCCTCTCTCCCCAATCCACCCACACCACCAAATACGCAATTATCAATCAAGCAAGCAATCAAACAAACAATACAACTAAACACTTTATCCTACTATCCTGCCCAGCCACGTCAGTATTGCAGTTGCAAATATTACAATATAAGGGTTCTCCCTGTTTACTTAACCTCTTTAAGCTTAAAGTCAACAGCAGACGGAACAACATATATCACATTAGTTTTCCCGCTTTCCTTCAACATGAATGCTCACCTTCCAACCTTTAAAGCACATATTTAAAACCACACAAACCACAAGTTTTAAAAACATACTCCGAGAAAATAAGTAGATCTTATCCAAAAAATAAAATGAAAAGGAAAGAAAGAAAATGGAAAAACTTGGAAGAATTTCAAAAGCAGCTCTTCTGGCTCTAACACTGACAATGGCTGCGCTAATGGCAAACACGCAGTTAGTTCAAGCTCAGGCAACGACACCTACACCGAGCGAATGGATAAAGCTAATAACGACAACTCCAGATGGCGCCTACCGCCATATGCAAGGTATAACCAACCATCCTTGGGTATGTTCTCCATCATGTAACCCGGAAAGAACAGGCTATACTGATGGACCAGGTCCCAGTTCGGGCCATGTTTTATGGCGCGCAAATGTACCACTCCATAACTGGGGTTTTGGCGTAGTAGCTAATGGCACTGTTTATACCCTTAGCATGGATCAAAATACTCTATTTGCTTTAGACGCTTATACGGGAGAGGAAATCTGGCACTATAGCTTACCTATAACAGAGGAAATGCCTGCGCGGTATTCTATTTTTGGTCCTTGGCGGAATGATAATTGGATTCATATAGTTAAAAACCAAGTCTTGGCTGGTTATGGAAATGATAACAAAACTATTATGGTTGGTGCACCAACAGGCACGTTAGAGTGGCTTTCTCCTGAGGGCAGAGTTGCACTTGTTTGTCCCCCAGGAACTGTGTTTGATAGGGGCTACGCTGTCTACCTTACTTTTTGGGAAACACAGAGAACAATTTGCTACGAACTTCTTTACGATGAGCAAATAAAAATGACGAAGAGATGGGATTCTACAAATGTTTCCGATCGTCTCTCATATTTTGAAGGAAAAGTGTACGGTGTTGTGCATAACTCAAAATGGGCTTCCTGTGTTGATGCAAGAACTGGCAATTTAATATGGAATTATACAACTCCAGACCCTGAAAGGGAATTTTATCAACATGCAGTAATATCAGATGGGAAAGTCTATCTTCCGATGAGTTATACAAACAAAGTGGTAGTTTTGGATGCAGAGACAGGTAAATTCTTGTGGGACCTAGTTATTGAAGATGCCGATTATTTCAATTATGTAGCAGTTTCTCATGATAAACTTTACATATCTGGAGGCACCGAGTGCAGAATTTATTGTGTAAGCGCATCGAATGGTACACTCTTGTGGAAATTTGATACTGCTGGACCAACGGAATATTACTATCCTATTATCGCTCAAGACAAGGTTTATGTTGCATCTGCTGCTGCGCCTTTCACAGGTTTTCCAATGCCAGGAACTTATCCTGGATACGTATACTGTTTAGATGCAATGACTGGAGAGCTAATTTGGGAATATTTAACGCCTCAAGCAGTCGTTAATTCCTGGATCGCTGATGGAAATTTGTATGCCTCCACACCATTTGGCTACCTCTGGTGTTGGGGCAAAGGACCAACTGAGATGACAGTGGCTACGACTTCACAATCAGTGGCATCTGGTCAAAGCATAGTTATCTATGGTCGGCTACAAGATATATCTCCTTTCAGCCAGCAAAATCCAGAACTTCAATCACCTTGGGTTGCAAGTGTTCCTGTTGTCTTAAGCTACGTTGACCTGGCGACTGGCACTTGGACTGACTTCGCCACGGTAACCACATCCTCAGACGGTACATTCATCTATGGTTGGACTCCGTCAAGTGAAGGCGCCTACGCAA
>Ga0315298_1008971_pt1 | contig 12523 bp, 9 predicted proteins | sample WHS_1_MG_FD_203077 | JGI IMG/M metagenome (GOLD analysis project Ga0315298, IMG submission 203077) | Extremophilic microbial mat communities from Washburn Hot Springs, YNP, Wyoming, USA - WHS_1_MG | ecosystem: Environmental > Aquatic > Thermal springs > Hot (42-90C) | place: USA: Wyoming...
AGATGATTAGGGGAAGATGCGATCCTTCAAGCATAGACTTTGATGTAAAGGAGATCTACGTACGAGAGAAACCATTAACCCTAATAGAGGTGAAAGAAGGAAAGAACAAGCCTTATCTGCTTAAGGACAAATGTCCTTACATACGTGTCGGCTCAACAGACAGATGCATGACAAGAGAAGAGCTTGACGATATCTACAGGAAGAAATCCCGAGAGACCACTGGATTTATGAGGTAAAGCTCCTAAATGCCAAGGATCTCGGGTACATTTTAATACAGCTTATGTTTTATTAAAAATATCCAGCATTCAGTATAATCAGCCTCCTTCATCCTTTTTGTGCCTAGACGGCCTCCAGAGATCAGAGAAGTCCATCTTGTCCTCCTCGGGCTCCAGCAGGATGTTCAGGTCGTTTACCTCCCTGGTGACTTCTATCCTCCTCTTCCTCATGTATGCCTCCTTCTTTATCCCCCTCCTCCTATCCACTTTCCTTATCATTATTTTAGTGTCCTCCAAAACAGCCCTCTCGGAGCGCCTCGGCCTTCTCTCATGGAATCCCGAGTAGGGGATAGCAGAGACAGTGCTGCCCTTATCCCGCATTTCATCGATCTTCGCACCTATGTACGTGAGGCTCAGGAAAAACCCGAGCAACCCGATGATAATGCCCACATAAATCAAGAGGAAGAGGAAGCCGAATAAGAGCGGAGGAAAGGCTATACAGGGCACTAAGAAGAAGATCAGGGCCGCTACTACCCACCAGTTCCTCTCCAGCCAGCTATCCTCCTTTTTCCTGGATCTTCCTCCAGCCACCAAGGTCTTTATCCTCCACATCTTCCTTATAAACCTATATTCAGGCAAGGGAGGTAGTATAGCCTCTATGGAGGTAGTATAGCCTCTATGGAGGTAGTATAGCCTCTATTTTCCAGCTGTCTAACAGATTGTAGCAGAAAGATGGCTGAAGTAAGGAAACGAGGCCGAAAACTCACCGTCAAAAAGTAATAAAACACAATGTGTACATTTGCTTGATCACGATATGCGCGCACATATTATTAAGTGGGTTGTTGGGCATCCTGAGAGGTACAACAGGTTTTACTGGCTCGGTGAAAGGGCATTCGAGTTTTTGAAAAAGTATAGGGACTTCATTAACCATCCCTACGGAGACTTTTTGTACTGAAGAAGAGGGTTTAGTAGCTTTTGAAGAGCAAAGCTAAACCTCATGCTTTTTCATCTCTCTGACTAGTACTTTGAGCGCTGATGAAAGAGAGGAGAGCACAGCAGAGGAGAGGGTATATTCACTTTTCCTGCTTTTTACAGTTTCTCCCTTTGAGAGGTCTATTGCAAGTTGGAGGAATGTTGAAAATGTTTCGCCAAGTTTTGCGTATCTGCCTGTTAGCAATTCATCTAAAAAGGATAGCCAGTATTCTATCCTCTGTGCACGCCTGATGAGGATGAGATAAGCACCTAATACCGGACCCACATCATCTCTTATCGAATAGATACTGGTATTACCTGTTTGAATCGGCGTTATGCACCCAGCTCTGCTCAGGGTTTCAAGGATTTTCCTGAATATTTTTTCTGTATTGCGCCCACCGAGCCTAAGTAATGTTGTGGTTTTTTCTTTTGTTCCAACGTTGAAGGAAAGCTCTCCCTTCTTTCTGGCCTTAAAGACTAGATAATAGCTGTATTCCATTTTCATCCCCTCAGTCAACTACGAGAAACGGGGCTATTTTACTAAAGTTTAACGGACACTCTTTCTTATAACCATGCGTTATATAAAGTCCATGTTCATCTGCCACAACATCATAACCATGATCTGATGTTATAAGAACTGAGTTTTGCCTCGCAAAATGATTTATCTGGTTAAACAGCTTTTGCATCCCAATAAATTCTAAAAAACTGTCTAATGTAAAGCCATATTGATGTGTTACAAGATCTATGGTCGAGATTTTGACAGAAAAGTTTGCCTTAAGCCTATCTTTTAATAGTTGAGCGTATTGTTTCAGATAAATCTCACGGTTGAATGATTCAAGTTGTCCAGTAAGGAAACGCGTGATACCTACGGGGTTTATAAATAATTTTTCAAATATTGTTACTTTTCGATTTAAAGATAAGAATTTACCTGCTATCGAAACAACTTCTGGAATTGATGCACAGTCGAGAACAAATACCACATCAACCCTACCAACTTTATCCTCTAAAAAATCTAGAATATAGTGAAGGTTTGCCTCCTCCAAGATTACCGCCTGCCTATAGCTATGCAGAAGCTCATCAAGATTTCTTATAAAACGCAGAGCATTTCGGTAAAGTTTTCCATTCACTAATCCTCTGTAAGGTACTGCTATTGTTTTGATTAAATTTTCTACTTCATTTTTATGTTTATCGGATGCTCCATATATATTTAAACCTGCTTTAACAAAAGAGCAGAATATTATTTTATGAAGTGTTTCTGTAGGCAAATTTCCTAACATAGATACATCTTTTATCATAAGCTCAAGCTCGCTTGCGAGATCAGCTATCATCCCTTTACCTCTGCCTCCAGGCGTTTAGGTGGAAATTCTTTTGGTGACATTTCACTGAGCTCATTTACAATGAGTTGTCTCATTTCCACAGCAAAATCGAGCACTTGCTTTAGTTCAGTATTATCAAACTCTTTATTTGGAAATAGTAGTTTGACCAAACCTGATGCAAGTTTGCGGACAGCATTTTCATCCCTTATCGTAAAGTTGTCTCCGAACTCCACGTGGCTATTTATAACATCTTCAAAACTCTCCTTTCTTAATTTGTGCATTATCTCAGCGAAATAGTCTGCAGCCAATCCTATTCCTTGAGCCAAGTGTTCCTCGCTTTTCATTATCTTCGGCAGTTCCCAGCCAGGTATAAGACCATGTATTCTGTCAAGAAACGCTGAATCCTGCATTATGTCTGGCAGTGCGTATCTTATCTCCTTAGTTAGTATACCCCCTTCTCTTTCAATATTCCCAAGAAATACAAGCGAGCACCCACTATGAGCTCTTTTTAGGATGCCCCGTTCAAAGAAGCCATCTACCATGAAATCCTTCAATTTTCCGGCCATCTCGTCAGGGTTTGTAAATTTGATTCTGCTTACTTCATCGAATGCAATTAGATCATGCGTTGCTATATCGCCCACCAATCGTAATCTTGCATCAAAAAAGAGCCGTGCCGGACTTATGGCACCTCCAGCATACATGCGTGTGTAGTGGGATAGGTATTTGTAAAGGTATGTCTTTCCGGTTGCTCTTGGACCTAACTCCATTAAGTTAACGTTTTCTTCGACAAAAGGGGTTAGCCTTACAAGCAGTAGAAATTTTTGTCTTTGCGAGTAGACATTTGGATTTAGCCCTATTGTCGTTATTATTAGATCCATCCACTCACTAAGGGAGAACTTTCTCCGGTTTTCGATAAAATCTCTTAAATCTACATTATGAACTTGAAAAGGCTCTACATCTGTTAGAAGTATCGGTGATACGGTCCTATTCACATTTTTAAGCAGATCTGGACGATATTCCAGTGTTCCGAGACCCCACATTCCAGAAAGTATTCTTTCAAATTTTCTAATGATTCCTTCTTCTACCAGTGCGTCATAGATTTGCAGGCATGGTATATGCAGCAGGTATAGATCTCTTTTCAGATCTATGTTTACTTTGAACTCATCCACCAAGTGAACCATGCCAAAGCGTCTTAGTTTGTAGAATACCAAGTCTTTGTCTTTAGACTCTGGAAAGTTTTCTGCTACTACTTCAATAAGCTTGCTGAAGGCTGTTTCATGATCTGGATATTCAGCACAGTATTTGGATATGAGATATTCGGATATAAAGCGGGGAAGTCTCGCAACTTCATGACGTAGGGCTAGTCCTTTGTTAACGGCTACTTCTCCGAATGTTTCCATGATTTTTTCATCCAGTTGCGTCAAGATCTCCCCTCTTTAACTTGGAAGAAGCCTATCCCAGCTTCTTCTCACTTTCTTTGTGAAGAACGCTCCAAGTATTTCTTGGATTTTTTCCTCCGGCAATGGATTTGTGAATTTTATTTCTATGCTTGGAGTTGCCTTGTATATGTTTGAAACCTGCCTGAGGAACCGGCCCACTGTGATTATTGTGTTAGCCGAGTGGCCTGAACCTAGAAAGTTGAAGGAAGCTTTGAGGAGGTTTCCACTGGCTTCAAGTTTTATAGAGCTTATTAGAGAACCGTATGTCCCATAGAGAGAGTCTAGTCTTTGTTTGAATTCTTCATAGTTGAAGTTCTGGTCTATTCCTATTATAACCTCACTTAGTGTTTTTTCGACAGCGACTGTGGGTTTTTCTTCTTTTGGTGGAATAATGACTTCTGAAGGTATTTCGGGTGGTTTTTCTACAGTAGTTATTTCTTCCTTAATTGTTTCTGGCGGTTTAATTTCTTTTACCTCAAACACTATGTGACCGGCTTTTTCATCCACATTAATTGTGATTATTTTGTTTTCTACTTCTATAGTTCTTCCATCCAGCTCTACTATGGCTTCTTTAGCTACCTTTGAGCTCAATGGCTTTATGTCATATGTACCTAAAATTGCGTTTTCTACTATTTCGTTTATTCTGTCCTGCTTCCGTATTACCCCATTTTCAACTTCAGTTTTATATTGTTTGTAAATTCCTTCTGCTACCACAGCAGGATCCCATACAAACCCTGCTGATTCTACTACTCTTTTGAAGAATGCATTCATAATGAGGGAATAATCTGCAAGGGAGGATTTTCCGCTTTCCTCTAATTTTGAGGCTTCTCCGGAGAGTTCTCCAAAAAGTTTTGCTAGACTTTGTGCCATGAAGTTTTGAGATTGTATACTATAGAAGATCACATCTTCGTAGAGCTCTACTACACTCGTGGCTATCTTTCGTGTGAGTTTTATCAGTTCTTTCTGAGCTGATGATCTTGCATCTTTTATTTGGCGTTCTATTGAGTTCCTAAGACCTATTTCAAGTTTTTTACGGTGTTCTTCAAAGAATTCTGTCAGCCTTAATGTGAGTCTTTTTTGAACAGTCTTCTCGTAATCAAACATTTTCTCCTGCAGGATTTTCTCCTTGTTTTCAAGATGTTTGATGAAGTCCTTCACCGCAGCGTAGGATATCACATCATCCATTAGTCTTGCTATTTTGTCTTGGTTTATGTTTGGTAGAAGGACTATCAAGTGCAGAGGATGAGATATTTTTCCGGCTAGATTTACATCTTGGAGTTTTTGTGCTATTGTGCTTGTTAATGTGTGGTAGTCTGTCTTTCTCTGATAGAGCTCATTGAAGAGGAAGGCATCCCACGGTGGGACAACTATTATGGAGAGGTTACCTTCATTTTGGGCATCTCTTACGTCTGCGCTATTGATGAGGTCTTCTATGCTCGTAACCATGTTGTATTCCTTAAGTAGTATTGAGACCTCTTTTTCTCTTCGTGGTATTGCTGCTTTAGGACTGTAGAATAGGCTTGATATGTTTGCCTGCTGCAAATATGTTGGTATTTGGGCTGGTTCTTCAAGTATCCGTCTGTGCTCTGCAACAAAGGCCGCTAGTTTGTCATAAATTGTTCTCATTAAGGAGGGCATATAGAATTTTTGTCCTTCATGTTCTTTTTCTTCTATTCTCGCGCTTTGTGTTTTCAGGTATTCTATTGCATCCTGAAGTTGTGTGATGACTTTAGTTGCCTCTTCGGAAGGCAATGTTGTGAGAATATCTATTTGCATCTCTTCTAGCGAAACAGCATATCTTTTGACTTCTTTTATATCTCTTACCTCTATAAGAGCTGTAACATTGGCTGTTGTGCCTTTTGCAAGCATCTGTTTCGCAATAATATCTACTGCTTTCTGTATTTCTGGATTTGCTGATCTTATGGCATGTTCAATGTCCGACACTGTACTGGCCCATTCTGCTTCAAAATCACCCATAAGATCAATAACACCTGCCCTTGCAAGGGGCATATGTTTTGCTCCAATAGAAAGGGCTTTATTAGGCTCAAGCTTTAGTGCGTTTTCAGCAGCTTCTGCAAATATGCTTAAAGTAGTCCTAACGTACTCTGTTCTGGGAGTGTCATAAGAATTTAGGATCTTCTTGAACAGCCACACTATGCTTGGGGACAGCGGGTAGTAGCTTTTGATTTGTTCTTTATAAGCTTCGAAGGTTTCTTGAAGGTTGTATTGCTGTGCTTGTAATGCTAAATAAGCCATTAGAGTTTTCTCTACATCTTCTTCCTCCACTACTTTCCTGAGGACTCTATGCTTTGCAATATTTATAGCATGCTCAGGATCGTAAGATAAGGCAGCTTCTTCGCTTAGACCCCCAGCTGCTCTGCCCAGGCGTTCTTTTAGGATATTGAGGCGTTTTCTTAGACCATCTATTTTTGTTTGGATTATTGGTTTGTCTGCTTGCTGGAGGTATATATGATCTATCTCCCTGATGTCCTGCTCCGCTAGAGCGATTATAATATATGCTGGGATCCCTCTCCCACTTAGTTTTGTGTAGAGATGCTCTATGAAGTTTATTATATATTCAATTTCGCTGTACTTTTCCTCATTTTGAGTTTCTATATAGCTTGTCAGCCTGCTAATTATCCCTATTCCGAGTTCATCTATCAGAAGTAGAAGTCTCGGGTTTGCTTTTACCTCTCTGTATTTTTCTAGGATCTTAATTATTATGCTTGCAAGCTCTTCTGATGATAAGCTTGGAGTTTTTCTGCCTATTTCTCTGATTACCTCTATTATGACCTGAGAAAGCTTTGGATCTTTTATTTGCCATTGTTCTGGCTGTCTTTTTGCTATCGCCTCTAGCTGGTTGAACAGGAGGGGGAACGGTTGCTCCTTGCTGAAATCTATTCCTAAAACCAAAGTTTCTTGGGCTAGAGCTTTTTCTAGGCCAAGTTGACCTGCCAGTAAAGAATCTGCTCCTTCTTTTGAGTTAAGCATATGCCACAAAAGAATCATAGCATGAGTTTTTCCGAAGCCGAATCCCCTTATGAGGTATGTGCCTCGAACAGTTGGAGTTGTTAGGCCCTCAATAACTCTTTTTATAAAAGTTTCCAACGGAGATGTCGGATATGTTATTTCTGTCACATAGGCCGGATCTTTGAATTTAGTTTTGACATGTTGCCCGAGATAGCTTCTTATGACCTCGTCGAAGCTTGGGGTCAATTCGGACTTTATTTCTAAAAAGGATTCCTTCAATTGAAAAACTTGACCTATCGTCTTCAAGGCTCTGACCCCATTAAATGACTAATTGTGTTAGAGTTTTTATAGTTAACTCTCTTACGAGTTTTGCTATATCGCTTTCATCCATCCCGGGAAGATACCCTGTTATTTTTGTTTTATCTGGTATTTTATAGCCCAGATCCTGATCTCTGGCAGTCTCAAGTAGAATTATGGCTAGAGCTGCACTACTGGACAGCTCTCTATCACTATACATGCTCATCTTTTCCCTAATGGTTTTGGCTCGAATTACAGGATCTCCGCTTTCTGTCATAGCCATGCGGGCAAGTATTGTGGCATTTCCAGGAGCTACTTTCCTCAGCCTATCCAGATGTGTTTGCCCTCCTGGAAGGGTTAGCATCTCTAGGAATTGTGGGTAGTAGGCTTTTCCGGCTTTGTCTATGGTTCTTTCCGCAATGAGACCGTAGCGTCTTAGATCCTCTATGCCGAAGCCACATAGCTTGCCAACTGTTTGAACCAGATCAAAGTGCAAGCCCAGTGGTTCCTGGCGTATTTTTGCTGTTGCCAAATCCACCCTTGAAATTAGCCAGAGGGTTAAATATGAACGGGTTGCCGAATCCCAGAGCATGCCCTGAGCTATGTTTTTGGCTATTTTTTTAGCTGTAATATCATCGAATTTGACAGGACCTGTTTCTATTAGTATTTTGTAGATGAGGGGCTCTGTATATCTTGAAACTACAGCCGTTATAGCTGTGTCGTAAAGGTCTTGGAATTTAGCACCTACTGGTAATTCGAAGCGTGAGGCCACGCTTAAGGCTGTTCCGAATATTAGTGCTGCTGTGTCGGCTGGAGAGGCATTGCTTTCAATAATTATTTTTCTTGTGCTCTCCACCGTTTCTTCAACAGTTTTGGTGAACAGAGGGTTTTCGATTAAGCTTCCTCTGACATCTTGAGGTGATACCTCTAGGAGTTTTTGGCGAGGATATTTGCGTCCGACTATGACTAAGCTCATTTCTTGAGCCACCACATTAACATGTTTCTTGTAGCGAGTTGCCATCTCTGTTTGGAGAGGCCACACTTTTGGAACCACATAACCATGCTGATATAGGGATTCGCTTACAACACGCCATGCTTGGGCTGTGGGATGGGTAAACCATAAGGTGAGGACGCCATCTTTTTTAAGAACCTTTGAGGTCTCCTTGATGAACTCATTGAAAAATTTGTTGAACCTCCCTTCACTATCCTCTTTATCGTAAGTTACAACTTCTCTTTCTCTAGGAACAGTTGGACTCGTCCAAGACCAGTTAGACAGTTTCATGCCAGGCTTAAATAAAAGTTCAAGCACAGGTGCTAGGGCTCTGCGAAGTACAACCCAGAAGAACTCGCTTCTATCGCTGTAGATTACCTGCTCGAAATAAGGCGGATCGACATTTATAACGTCAACACTGCTTGGAGATAGAATTGTGGAAAGCTGAGTGGCATCACCCAAATAAACACTCACATATTTGCCGATATCTGAGCCTCGAAACTCATCACAGAGAAAACGTAGGACAGGCAGAATGCCACCTGTTGTCTTCGCTAAACTCCCAGATTCTGCGACATCAGGCTCTAAGGCCCACTCCAAACTTCGCTTGGGAAGGGTTGTTACCATTTCAACATATTCACTCCTGAAGTCTAATGTGCTCTCACCCCTTAAAGTGTTCCCAATCCCGGTCTTGAATCGTGATCCTTGCCACTTCGTTGCAATAGTGTTATAATCTACAACTTTATCAAGTGCCAAAGCCAAATACAGTGCTACCGCTGCGCCGAATTCTCCATTTTTTGATGCAAGGTTTTCTGCTATTTCTGCAACAATTTTGGAGAGCTTTGCTATCGATAAAAGCTGTCTTGGATTGTAGAGCATATACCACTTCGATAAGCCTTTGCTTCTTGCGGTGCTTGCCCATACATTATCTGTGGAAATCTCATCTAACGGAATAAAGCTCTGAAGCTCAAAAAGCTCATTGCTGAGGGCATGTAATGAGCTGATGAACTTTTTCCTCTCGGATTCATCATCCCAAATAGCATGAAAACTACTTCCGACCTGCTTAACAAGTGGAATATGCAAATTTATCAGCTTATCCTCAACTTCTGATGTAATTGGTGCGAAACCTTCAACTATTCCTTCCATTAACTTTGCATGCTCAGAAAACCACCGATCAAAGGCAGTTGTTCCATCTTTCGCTTTCCCTCGCAATTGGAACCATTTTCCACACCCCTCGTAAGGGCATTTAATGTTGTTTCCACGCTTTGCGATAGTTCCAGAAGATGGTGCTTTATCTAATGTCTCGGCTGAAAATGACTTCTTTGCTTTATCATATGTTATCTTTAGAAACCTCTTCTTGAACCTTGGAGCTTTAGTTATGACAGGCTCAACACCTTGTATGGGAATAAGCCCACCGCAGAAGGGACATTCAATACCTCTTGCAAAAATATAGTTTTCAGCATCTTCACCATAATACCGCCCTAATTCATCTCTTGCTCTTCGAATGAACTCTTTGGATGCCTTCAAGGTTTCTTCAAAAAGCCCAGCATCAGCATACTTAGCTGGAAATTCAACACTGGCCTTCAAAATCAAATAGGCAACAGGATTATATTCAACAGCAACCGTTCGAAAACCGAGCCTAGCAGATTCAAGAGGAATGCTGCCACCGCCGGCCATTGGATCCAAAACAACAACATCAGAAATCTGTTTCCCTAATTTTTCATTGATAATCTGTTTAACAATCGTTTTATCAGGCTTTGCATAAAAAAGAAGACCGGCCCCAAACTTCCTTCCAGCAGAAGAAATACTTTTACCAAAACCCAAAGCTTCTAAAAAAACATTGTAAGCTAATTCAGATCCTGCTATGGCACTTAATGTTAAAGCTCGAGCAGTAGAGCAGGGTCTTCTTGCAAACCACGTATGAAGATTCCGAAGTCTAGGACCAATGACCATAGGCTTAACATTAAAAACTTTAAAATATTCCTGCCTTTTCTCTTTGTCCAGACCCTTAAAACCAACTTCAACAATTGCGTCAAGATTAATTTCTCTTAATGGTAGAACCGATTCGATCAACCTACCAACGAAATCTTTAGACATTATTCTCACCCCTCAAAATCCATCGTTTTAATGCTCGTGCTTTCGGACCTGGACCTCCACTAGTTGGGAAAATAACTTTAACCCCAAATTTCGCTAAATTCGGCAGAGCTTCGGCATACTGTTTTCCCATAGCCAGATAAACCTCTGAATATTGACCATTTATAAGTTTCTTTTCCAAAAACCCCTCGTTAACTACCCTAGCTCTTTCCAAAACTTCCCTAGAAAATCTCTGTTTACCCCATTCGCTTCCCACAGGCTTACGGTAGGCCAAGAGCATATTGCTGTCAACAAGTGTTAAATCATCAAGCATGACGACCACGTCCACATCTCTAACGTTGCTTAAATATTTCCGTGCAATCCTGAAAAACAAACCATCAAAACGCTCTAGAGCTGGTAATAGCCTCTCATCCTGCCTGCGTCTAAAAGAAGGCCCTAAAATCAACAAGCGCTTCTTATTAGCTGACATATCATGTCGCCCCGCCTTCTACCCTAACCTTCTCGGGACTTCCTTTAAACGTGATTCACATAGATTTAGTTATTTATGGTTTGCTGTATTTTAATTTATGTCAGGCGAAATTCTTACATTATTTTCCTGATGGATAGATTAACTTTCGATCTAATGAAAGTAATAGGAAACCCAACAAAAAGGCTAGATGAAAGGCCATATAGATAAAAAAGAGGAAGATACCAAGCATTTAAGCTTGATTTCTCTTAAGAGCTAGACTGAATGCATAAGGCGGGTTATATCTAAATATGAAGGTAAGAAACGAATAGTTAAAAGTGTTAATTCTCTCCTAGGATTAATCATAGCAGCATTATCCCTTGAGATTTACCTTCATATCTCTTAGCTTATTCCCAGCCTGCTTTCCACAGCCTTGTACTCCCTCTTCCTGTTGTACAGCTCTTTAATATCCTCAACCGTGACTATCTTGAGCTCATCGAGGATCTCATGGAAGGCCCCTGATGCCACGCTATAGGCCCTTTCCACCATATCTCCTGTGGTAACTAACACAGGCTTTGAGTTCCATATGTCCCTTGCGTGCTTCAACTTTGTCAGTGCTTCTTCCATATTCCCGTGCAGATGCACCTCAAAGACTATGTATGGATTTGCTCTCTGAAGCCTTCTCCACGCCACATCAAGCCTGTAGTTATCCAGCTCTACCTCCATTTCGCTTATCTTCCCCTGAAGGATCCCTATATTGTGGATCATCCTCTTCACACCCTCATGGTCCATTGGCATCTCCACTATATTTCTAGCATCAAATGCATCAAGTATTGCCCTGAATGTGCTGTACGGATAGGTTCCACCCTCTCCAAACACAATGAGGGACCATCTGTCTGCCTTTGCACTTAAAATTCTCACTCCCAATCCCCTTAGCTCCTCCCTCAGCACCGGATTTGCTTTCTCCAAGGAGCCCTCAATATTCATCCTTATCTGAAGGGGATATCCAGTTGGCTCCCTCCAGTACCTAACTGGATTTTTATTTACGAATTTCTCCGTCAGAACTCCCTTTAAGTATATCCCTTTGTTTCCCTTGTGTTTGCCATAGAGAAGCAGAATGCACCCTCTTTCTAAAAGCTCCCATCTTCTCTTGTTTACATTGTTCTCAGGAAAACCCCAGAGCCCTTCCTCAAATATCGATGCAACATGAGGATGGGAGAAATCTAGGACATTGATTATAGCTCCGCAGGAACTCCTGCTCATCAAAGTTTCGTGAAAGTTTTCTTAATAAATTTTTGAGCGCACGTGTGTAGAGGATATTTATAGGCAAAGATGTGATATTTCTAGTTTTGGAACTTAAGAACATAAGTATGAAAAGGCAGTGAAGCCAAAGAGGTTCATAACAGTGAGAGGGAAGTATCTCACAAAGCAGGAGTATGAGAGCATAATAAGGTCTCAGTAATTTGCCGAAAAGTTTTTCTAAGTTCTGCCCTGCTTACTGTAATGCCCGATGTATTTCCAGAGCTTCCAAAGGTTTCATTTAAATTCTCCCTTGATGTGGCCACTGTTTATGCGATAGAGATGGCTTTGCATGCCCACAAAATAGAAATGAGGGTAGAAAAACAGTACTTTAGCGAAGAACTTCTTGAGGAATGGCGGGAGGCGTTATCTTTACCAAATCTATTTTGGGACCTGAGAGCATTCATGTGCGGAAGGGGGAATTTAAACGTCAAAGTTAAGCGATTGGGAGAACATATTATCCTCCCGCTCTTGCAGAAGAGCATGAA
>Ga0315298_1008975_pt1 | contig 12517 bp, 22 predicted proteins | sample WHS_1_MG_FD_203077 | JGI IMG/M metagenome (GOLD analysis project Ga0315298, IMG submission 203077) | Extremophilic microbial mat communities from Washburn Hot Springs, YNP, Wyoming, USA - WHS_1_MG | ecosystem: Environmental > Aquatic > Thermal springs > Hot (42-90C) | place: USA: Wyoming...
GCTTCGCTAATATCTGTCCTGCAATGGTCGTATTGCCTGTGCTTGCGTCTACATTATATAGTGTTCCCATTCTTTATCACCCCAGTATAACCCATGTGCTTCCGTCCCAGCCCTCAAACTGATGTGTGTCTGTATTGAACCCTATCACATACTCACCTACTGGAACAGATGGTCTCGTTGAATTTGTCCATGTTGGCACTGATATGCCCCAACCCATTACTTTTATGCCTTTCGTGAACTTAATCATGTCAAGATTTGTGTCATGTATAATTGCTGTCTCCTTATAATCACCATCAAGGTATATTGGCTCATGGTCTATAATTACTTCAATTGCATCAATCCTGAATGAACTACCTGTAGTGATAATAATCCCGTAATCTCCTGATATCCCACCTACTTCTTTTAATTCTCTGTAATTAAGGTGTATACCTGTATTGCCATAAAAATATAAATCACCCATTGTTGCATACAGATAAAGATTTCCACTTATTGGTTGTATCTGTATTCCATCAGATACAGGAAATACAGATAGTTTTCTATTACCTAAATTCATTGCTATAGAACCTGCTGTGGTTAGTGTTATGTCTCCGCTTGTTGTCGTAATCCCGATTGCACTGCCTGTCAGGGAAGATACATTAACCACTGGTATGTTGTTCAGGTTAAATGAACTGAAATATCTTAAGAGTAATTCACCATCTCCCATTATTTCTAAAAGACTAGGTGAAGACCTTATCTGTCTCTCAACACTTCCTGCAGATAGCACAACAGCAGAAGTATGGCTATCAGCATACGCATAGAGTTCAGCATAAGTCCCTGTATCATTATTTGGCAAAATTAGAAAATGTCCACCGTTCAATGATACATCACATGAAATCCCAAGACCATCTTCTTCTCCGAAGTTAAGCGTAAGATATTCATAGTCTGGTGTAGTGCCGAGTGCAACATATTTTATTATATCTCCTGATTTGGTTTGATGTAAGACAAGTCTTGTTCCACCTTCTACAGTTTTTGGGGTAAATACTATATAGTTTATGTTATCTGGATAATTCATACCCAAGAACGGAAAACTTGTGCTTCTACACCTTATACCAAAGTATGGCTGGAAATTATCATCTGCATAGTTATCTAACTGGCAATCGACATACCTTACATACCCATCATAACCACTCATTCCAAATCCGATACCAGTTATCTCATATGGGCTTGTTTTGGTTGTGGTCATGCCGAAGTTATTCGTGCTTACTATTCCGCTGTATGCTGTATTTGTCGATGTATCAAGTGTCAGTCCAATGCCAAAATGATAATCGTTGTTGCCGAGTATTGCATATCTCGTGCCAGCGAATTTCTGTGTGTCTATTTGTGTTATACTATCTACTATGTGAAAATCAGGTTCTCCTTTTCGTTCTATTCTGAACAGGTTCTCTCCCTCACCCTGTAATACTAATCGTGATGGGGGTTGTGGATATACTGTTATATCTCCTTTTGCCCCAATTGTTATTCCAGCGTTTGTTGATGTTATATCAAAGGACTGGTCTGCGTTTAGAATTACTGTCCCTGCTTCTCCGAGAATGTTTAGTATGCCACCGTTAACATCAAATTTTGTGCCCCAGTTTGTCAGTTCAAATATGCCACTGTATGATATGCCCTTTAAATTGCCTATACTGTGTCCTGCCCAGTTCTTATCAATATCGATTTTCAGCAAGGACAGTTTCGGTTTCTCGCTGATTATTATTGCCACCTTACATCACCTTATGTTATATCGGTTCAAGGTTTAGTATACCATTACTGACATACAGCCTATATGGCTTTCCTGCCTGTGCTCTATCCCTAAGTATCAGTCCGTAACTACTATTTAATATGTCAATGTCTGTATTTGATATGACCACACCTCCAGCATTCAGTATTATATCTTTACCTGTATAACTTTGTATTTTTATTCCCATGTTATCAAAATACAACTGTCCATATGTTATACCACTTGTCTCATCATTGAGTTCAATTTTTAGATAACTGCCTCTGCAAGATATTATATTAATATTACCTACAACCTCAAGCCAAAAATCTCCTGATGGGGCTATATATGCATTATCAGCACTCTCTATATGCAACATACCTGTTTTACCCGTACCTAATACTAAGTTATAACCAGACCTGACCTGTAAATTCAAATACTTATCAAACAATATAAACGCTACATCTTCTGGTACTCCAATTCCCCCTGAGTTTGGATTATCGCTTGCCATAAATATCATTCTTTTACCGTCTGTACATATGTTGATACTATCACTAACACTTAAATCAGACCAATATGCATTTCCATTATAGTCTGTTTCTGTATAAACCTCAAAATAGTTATGTGTTGTACCAATTATTTGAGTATATAAACCCTTAACATTTACATTTTCAAAGAAATTAATGTAAAAACTATTTGGGTCTAATCCAAAGTATAGGTCAGTATATCCAAGTCCTCTGTTATCTACGATACCAATAAACCCAGAACCAGGGCTCAGCGTTATATCTCCTGTGTCTGTTGAGATACCAATCGCACTGCCAGACAGGTTACCAAAGTTTGTTATGCTATGACCTGCCCAGTTCTTGTCGACATCAATATCTAACTGTGACAGTTTTGTTATTCCTCCACCACCACCTACAAGATTACTTATTCGTATAGGTTTATCTGCGTAGATATCTATAACATCATCTGTTGGATTGTAATAATAGTGTAGATGTGCTACATCTCCACCAAAAATGAAGTCAATAAACGCATTGTGAACACTTAATGATATTCCACATGGAGCAAATAGATTAATTGTTCCATAGTTACTGTTTAGATGTAAGTCATGGTTACATGTCCACTCACCATAAAGGTCTGAACTTACTGCTACATATGTTCCGCTCAACCATGTAGTGTGATTGTATGCTGAGTGTAAAGTTAAATTCTGATATGCTTGTATTGTTGTTCCGCCATTAGAATTTACTATAGACCCTATTGCACCGTTAATATTATAATTAACTGCCACTGCGTTGAAATTGAACCAATCTCCGTAAGAAATTCCACTTATGTTTTGTATGCTATGTCCCAACCAGTTCTTATCGACATCTATCTCAAGTTCTGACAGTTTCCGTATACCGCCAGCCTTTTTGCTAATTATGATTGCCATAATCTGCACCGTTTCTGTATGCCCATATGCAGTTTGCGTATTTAAATTTTTTATATATTTTTTACTGTTGTTTGTTTACTTCTTGTTTGTCTGCTTCTGGCTCTGTATTCGACTGAACCTTTTCCAAGTCTTTTGACACTATCGGCTGGCTTAATATGTGCATTTTGCCCGCTTCTAATATACTCAACAAGCCACCCACTGTAATCTCGCCTTCCACAATATCTACACCAACAGTACTTGCATCTATTTTTGTGCTATACAACGATACCACTACTTTGACTAACGGCTTCGGCATCTGTCCTATTATTTGTCTTTTTACTGGTTGCTTATCTGCCATGTTATTGCACCTCTACCGCACTGAAATGCAACGAAGTATATAAATGTTTCACATCCATCCAGCCTCAGATGAATTTCATCACCTTTAACAGCAGAATAACTGCAGAAATAATCAAGCCTGCGAAACCACCTTTTGCCAGTTCATATTTCAATACTGTAGTGGTCATTTTGTATTGCATTTCCGTGCTTTTGTCTTTAGTTCTGATTGCCTCTTTGACCACATTGTTTTTAGATTGGATTATCTGGTTCAATATTGAAGTAATCTGGGCTTGTAAATTCTTATTGCTGTCGTTTATAATTGAAATCAGGCGGTCTGTATGTCGCTGTGATGCTTCTTTGAGTTCTTTTATCTCGCCAGATAGTGTGTCTATTCTCGTATTGATTGTGTTGATGGAACGCTCATACTCCTCTCTGGTAACATACTTCGTTTTACTTTCCAGTTCAATCTGATGCTTCAGACTGTTTTCGGTAGGCATTTTACCTGGTATTCCCATTATGTTCACCTGAAATAGAGATAAACTTACAAAATAATAAAACTTTTGGATATTTCATCTGATGCGAAAACAAAATCAAATCATTATTCCTTCAGTTTATCCATGATGAACGCTTTTATGCGGTCTGGATTGACATGAATGTCAATAAACCCAAACAACTCGTAGATGTTGTTGAACCCGTTAGTTTTTATGCCATTTTCAGTAATAATCAACATTTTTTCTGGCACTGGTAGATTACCGATACCACCAAAAGCACCGTCTGGTGGCATAACATTCGCTGGGCGTTCACCCATTCCATGCTCTGGTTTTGCGTCTTGCTCAACTCCTTTCTTTGTTTCTTCATTATTAGCGTCTGTCATTTTTCCACCTCGCTTATACCAGTATCGGTATGTTCATATCACCTCTGATGAGTATTCTATCCTGTAATTTACCGCTATAGCCGTCTACGATAATCTCGTAATTGTAATATCCCACTGGCACTTGTACCACTGTCGGCACTAAATTACCTTTATCATCTTCAGTCCATGCATCAAACACGCTAAATGGACGGATGCCAAATGAGTTTAACAACCCGAACCCCTTGATTAGTTTGACTGTTGCCATCAGCGGTTTCTTATCTGTCTTACTTATCACACTAAAACTGATGTTTTTCGTCACGATTGTGCTGACTGCTGTCAATGCCGTGCCACCGCCACTTCTTTGACCCAATAGTGGATTATTAATCAATCCAAACATGATTTATGGGATACATCAAAAGTATATAAATGTTGTTGTGGTCGGTTGGCTGTGATTATGTGTACTGTCCACCACCACCTCCACCACCGCCACCCGTACCACTACCAATTGGTAGTGTTGTGCCGTCGCATTTATACCAGTATCCAGATTTAAGTGCGTTGTATAATGCACTGTCTATATTTAGTCTGCCATTAAGGAATGCGGATAAGTGAAGATTATTCATGTTTGTTATCCTGTTAGTGAGCAACTTTAATTTATCTTTATATAAGTTAATTGACAGTTGCAGTGGGTTACAATATTTGTCAAAGAAGTTATCTCGCAATTTTTTAAACAGTCCATAGGCAAGGTTTCCATCTGGGTTTTTCCACATTCTCTGTATATGCCAAAATGCCAAATCCAGCAAATCGTGTCTCAATCTAATCAGCATTTGCAATTTGCACAGTTGAAAACGCATAACGCCCATATCACTTGTTGGGTCTATCATAACACTTGTTGGTGGGAATAGTTTACCATCATAATCTGGTGTTCCTGACCCTGTAGCCGAACTGGAAGTTATGGCGAAATTAGATTGCGTTGTTGTAACATCATTTCTATCTCCAGTTATTATTTTCTCAGCCAAATACCTATATGCCTCCATTGCACCACGCAAGTTCTTGATAAATATGCCAAATCCTGCAGTTTTACTCGTTGATGGAGTTTGTGATGATAATGCAGAATAAATGAATGCACCAACCACACCGCCTATAGCAAATGATATCGACAAACCTAATAAATCTGCATTTGAACTACCAGACAACTTAAAAATTGTCGTGGATTGTATGCCACTCCAATACGGGTTGCCATTATAATAAGAACCTGCATTTGGATGTGTTAACCCATATAGGTCTCCCAAATTCTCTAACATATGCAGAAATCCATCAGTGCCTTCTTTTGTATATAAACCCAAACCACTTGCCCCGAAATCTGGAAAAGATGCAAATCCATTTATACTATCATAGATGTCCTGTAAATTAAAACCAGTCAATATATTATCTCTAAGTGTCGTTGTAAGTAGGTTTGTGCCAAGTGTTCCTTTAATTGCGTTGAGGTTAATTACCGTGTTTTTTATCATGTCGTAGTTACTGGACAATGCTTTTAAAACCTTAAAACGACTATAATAACTCTCATTTGGTATGCTGATGTTAGTTAAAATGTCAGTAAACATTGATTTTATGTTCGTTCTGTTAGTAACCCAAAAGGGTAGTATCCCATTAGTTGTATCCAGTAAATCGGTTTTACTATTCACAATGTCTTTTATGTCGGACTTTTTAGATAACCAATATGTAACAATACCATCTGTACCAAGTAAATTATCTTTTGCATTTACAATTGCCTTGAGGTTTGCTCTATTGTTCGTATTACGCCAATACAGGGCAATTCCATCTGAACCAACCAAATCTTCCCAATATCCATTGAGTGTTTTAACATTATTCCAATTAGCAACTACATCCCGAAATGTCCCAATATTATTCCAGTAATACTGCGAATTAGACACATTTGGCACATACTGTGTAGTCAATACATTAAAAACATTTGGGTCAGTATATGCACGATTTATTTTGGCATATTTATTCACGAGTGTGTCGTGTGTGTCAGTTGTCAGATAATCACGCAAATTCTTAATCTGTTCTGGTGTGAACTGCCCTAATCCTGGTATCTGGAATGAGAATATCGATTGTAACTGGGAGGTAGCCATATACTACCACATCCGTTTAAAGATGACCTGTGTTCATCAGGATTGTGTGCGTGTTTTTCTTGTTCTCCTTCTTTTCATCTTCTTTTTTCGTATTCTGTACTGTTGCCTCTACTTTTTTATTTTCTGTTTTTTCTGTTACCTTCTTCTTCGCCATTTTTTATCACCTCACAATCGGTATTTCAGTAATCCACACACTGACATATAAGTTTTGTTGTAGTAACTGTCAAGTTTGCCTTTCAGTGTTGCGTAATCAGGTATGTTATCAGCACTCCAGTCATTCTCATCCACAACAACTACCTTGTATTTATACAGCAGTGTCGTGCTTACGGTGTGCTTTGTGTAGTTCGGGTCTTTTTCATAATCAGTTCCCATTGATGTGCCACTTCTAAACATACCCTTCACAACTACAGATTTTGCAGGAACTATGTCACCGAAACCAAATATAGACATAGGATTTTTATTTGTCAATGCTTCAATTGAAATCGGGTGAATTATAGCACCTGATACTTCCAACCATCCAACATATACTTTTATATCGTCTTCTGTTGCATCGTAATTGAATGTATGTCCTATGAGTGGGGCTTCATTCAGTTTGTCGGTGAAATCAGCAGAAGTCTTGATTGTATCGACCTTCAATGCCTGTATCTCTTTGCCTGATTTCAACCAATATTGTTTAGTGTTCAGCGTCGCTGTAGTCGGTAGTATTCCAAAAAACCCACTCATATAGTCAGCCACTGTTGTCGGTAGCAGTTTGCTCACATTTTCGCCTGGTTTCTTGCCTTCAAATATACTCACCATTTTTATCACCTCATGCTGTTATTCGCCTGCCTTCTCGTTCTGGTATGATTATCAGTTTTGTCAAATCAGCATAACCCTCTGGGAAGTATATAGATAATTTGGTAACTATTTCAGAACTAATTGCAACAACATCACCAGATGCAACAGGGATGTTATTTCCTGCTGTGGCATCTGCATCAAAATTAACACCAATCGTCTCAGTACCTGTATTCATTATCGTAAGCCCATAACAACGATGACCAGCACCAACTAATTGTGATACTGTAAAATCTCTCGTTAGACCAGGTTCAACTGCACCAGATAATTCTAATTTTGGCAACGCTTGTGTCAATACTTTACCTTCAAGTTCATCTGTATTAAGATTAAGTTGTTCTATGTTTATACTTCCCGCTCCAGTGAGTTCAACAAGTAATGCACCACTCCGTTTATTAATCCTAACTGGATAAGGCATGACATTAAAATTATCGTCATAATCCCAGCCAGTAATCTGAACATTCAGAATATTCTTAACGAATTTATCAAATGTTATTTCTTTCGGAACTTCTTTCGTCTCCATTATCGTGTCATCTACTCGTATGGGTGGCATGCGTTAACACCCCCGTTGACATTAAATAAAATAATTAAAAAAGTTTGGGTTGGTGTGTTTATGAGATATTTGCGATGACGCCGTCTGCAGGATATGTGCCAACGATGATTGTAGGTGCGATTATATAGTTATCCACTGAGGGGTCTCTTTCTGCAACAATTAGTGTGTATTTGTTGCCTGCCTTAAGAATTATCGGTGTATAGAACGGATACGGCGTGTAGAATGACTTCAGTGGGACTTTGTCTGTGCCTGTGCCTCTGTAGAACTTAATGAGCATCGGGTGGCTTGCGTCTGTTATGATTGATGGAATTACCATGTCAACTTTGGGCTCAATAGTTACTGTCACTTGCTCATCCGCACCCGAAGGTATTGGGATATTCAGCACACCGTCTGTGATTGCGGGTTTTCCTACCTCGCCAGCCAGCGTGTATATCGCATCGTCAATCAATTCGTTTCTTGTGTTTGTCTGGGCATTCAACTGCATGCTCAAATCCACATCACTGCTTGGTTTCGGAATTGTTGGTTCTGCCATTTATATCACCTCCGCTTAATATGGCAGGCTAAATCCTGCAGATGCTTTTAGACCAGTTTGTGCAAATGACTGTAGTCTCTGTAGTGCCTGGATATTGCTAATTGTCGATGGAATGTATCCGAGCAGTCCGAACCCAAGAATACCTGTAGTTATGCCTGCGGGTTGAGGCATTAGCCCCCTACCTGCTATTGCTGATGTCATATTGTACAGGGGTCTGATGTTTGTTAGTCCAACACGCAGTGTAGACAGCGTTGTATTCACATTTCCCAACATTGTTGCCAGTATGCTTGGTGGTGTTGCCATCTATATCACCTCTGTTTACTCCTCCCTGCTTATTCCAATCAACTTTCGGTTGTTGCGTCCAAAGCCAGTCCACAGTGATATGCTCGCCTGTGTCAGGCTGTCGTCCCTGAATGTCGCCACTGCTCTTTTTATATTATCTATTCGGTCTTTATAGACCAACCTTCCTGTTATTGTCTCGCCTATTTCGGGCATTTTTTATCACCATAACTGCCATATGCTGTGGGGGTATATAAAGTTTTTATATATTTTCAAGGAATGAGACAAAACAAAACCTACAATAATTTATATATATTACTTCGCATTTCATGTTATCATGGATACCGATTATGTCATATTGAGCAACCGCCGAATTAACAACAGGGTGTGGAGTGAATTTACACTGGCAGTGATGAAAAAATACGGGACTACTTATGGACATATAACCACTGAAATTGAGATTGCACTGAAGAATAGAACCATGCAGATACTGTCTGAATTGAAAAACGGTGGTGCGAATGGCACGACAAAAGTTGAGCAAAGCCGAGAAACAAACCATATCTGACGCAATTAATCAAGCGTTGAATATGGATGTGGATTGGACAAAACTGTCAGATGTTGATTTAATCAAAGTGTACAAGCGTTTTGCCGATAGAGTTGAAGCCGTTGGTGGTATTGCGGGTGCGATTATTAATGACTATGCAAAAGTGATTTTGGCACAATTACAAAACCGAGCAAATAGAAGACTGGCTGAGATTGTAAAAATTCTTGAAGAAAACCAAAAATGATTGAGATTATTTTTATGCTGGCAACGGCATGCCTGCTGTGAGTATGTTCTGACCGATTGTTGCAAGTCGTGCTCTACCATCACGAGCAAATATGCCAAATCCACCAACACCTGTTACAGATACAACACCTGTGAGTATCTGTCTATTCGCAAGTGTTTGTGCTACACCACCAAGCACACTACCTGTCAGTGTGATGTTGCCAGTGAGTATACCAAGTGGTGATACGGTTTGTAGGCTTGTTCGTATCAGCAGTATGCGGTCAGCAAGTGTTGACAGCAGGGAAAACTGTTGCACATTTGTTGTTCCATTCGTCATTTTTTATCACCTCACGACAGTGACCAGTCATGTATGTAATATAGGTTAATTTGTTTTGCTACAGCATCACTTGATGTAATATAATAGTCATTACTATCTTTGTATTCCACTACGACTTTGTAATTGAATAATTTATTCAACTGGACTTCTATGTCTTTTGATGTATTCGCCAATTCTGATGGGTTCAGTTCTATCTCAATTATGTCTTTTGTCTGTTCAACACCGAATAGATTATATGGTATGAAACGCAGTTTTGAGATTTTGCTATTTGTTGTAATTCCTCTGATTTTTGCTTTGAATTTACTTGCTTTTTCAATTTGAATAAACGGTATTTCACGAATTGTCAAACTATAACTTGATAATAAAAATCCTGTTATACCGAGCCCGATGGCGTCCTTATCTGATGCTGACGGTAAATCTATCAGTTTCATTGCATATTCACCAGACAGAAATGCCTGACTTGGATATTCCATGACTAAAGTCGTACCAAACCACATTGTTGGTTTTCCATAAATTGTCCCAAATGCCATTTTCTCACCTCATTCAAATTTCCACTTTGTAAATGCTACATTTACCCAATATTCATCAGTCACTGGGTCTAAGGTTTCTGGTTTAATCGTGAGGTATATCGGTATGTTTTGTGGGCGGTCAAATTCAACAGTTATATCCTGTGTGTTTGGATTTGTTGCCGTCAGTTTTATTTGTTTGTCGCCGATGTTTACTGTTATTTCATCAATATTTGCACTTTTTTGCAGTATACTGACTTTAAAGGTTATTTTCTTCACACCATATGCGAGGAGATATGCTGTTTCGTTTAAGTCAGTATCTGAGTGATTGTTACTTATTAACAGAACCCCATAATGTATGTCAAATATAAGGTTTTGAAGTACTTCGGGCATTTCGTTTTTGAATATCCATAATGCACCATTGGATGTTGCTTCTAATTTATATGATGGAATGATACAATATTCTGTGCCCTGTATTGTCCGTTTTTCTCGCATGTATGTTCGCAACATCTGAACAACAAATGGTGGTTGTTTCGTAAATAATCCAGATAATATACCTATCATAGTGTTCACCTCACAGTGGTTGTCGTAAAACACCAGTTATTGCTTTCCCATTAGCAATACTGAGTTTATTTTGCCCAAAGGCATTGGTGTGTATTATGAAACTTGCAACTATATCTGGCGTGAGTGATTGCAAGACAAATGGCTGTATGCCTACTGCTGTTATGCCAGCAAGTCCTATTTGCTGTAATCCTTGCACACCAACTACACCACGCATCATCTGTATGTTCTGGAGCGTCCTATTTATTATTTCTACTACACCAAGCATCTTACATCACCTCATGTTATTTTCCACTTTGTGATTAGTATCATTTGTGTTTTCGTGTAATTCTTATCAGCACTGGTTGTTAATTTGTAATATTCATTCGGGTCTTTAAACTCAACAGATAACAGATATGTATACATCGGCACAAGTGATAAGGTCAAATCTGTAAATTCATCATATGATGGTATCGGATACTTCTTTATGCCTTGTGTAAATGGTTTGCCTTGTATTAGTGGGGTCAACACAATCTCGCATTTATCGTCACCGATTATGTCATAGATATCCCATTTATAACTAATTATCTTAGCATTAAAACTTTTTGCACCAGTAATTGTGGTGTAATACTTACGCAATTCAAATGTATCTTCTTCTCCATTATACTGGATGCCGTTCAATATGCCATATGTTTCTTTGGCTGGTGCTTCAGGTATCTCTATTAATGGCATGTCGTATTCGCCAGTTGTTATTGCCCTCGTAGGCGAAACCGTCATATCCTTGTAACACAGATATGCTATCTTTTTTGGTTGAAGTTGCACAATTGCCATTTATATCACCTCACGAAGTAAACTCCCATGCATCTATTTCTGCACCTATCATATAAGTTGTTGGTGCATGTTCCTTATCTGTTACATCTATATACAGTGTGGTCATGTTTTTACGAGTATTAAATTCTATAGATATGTCTTGCCATACATCAAATTGTTTTATGTCTACTTTTGTATCACCAGCATATAATGATACTGAGGGGGTTTCTGGTGGTGCTGTAACTTTTACTTTTAGTTTTATGTTTTTAACATTAATTAGAAGAAGGTAATATATGAATTTATTATAAGGCTCTTTATTATACCGCAATGTCGGTTTAGGTTCTGTTGTAGGTAGGTCTTTCGGATATGGATTTTGCAGTAAATACTGCCCTACATTGTATGTTATTGCAATACTTGGTGGTTCGTGAGGGGCAGGTGGTACATAGTTAGTCAATGCCACAATCTGATTGTATGATTTGCCACCAATATCTATAGTTTGACCCACAGGTATCCACATTTCCATGCCTACAATTATCGGTTGTGGTTGGTATAGCATACTTCCAAGCACATTTACCACCAAACAGCATTATGGTGTCGTGGTATATAAAAGTTTTATATACTTTGACATAAAACACTAACCGTAAAGTTCGTCAATAAATTCCTTCGCTTTATCAGGCGTCTGTTTGACACGCTTGAGCCACAACGCTGTATGATAGATATTGATTGGCATCCCAAGTTTCTTCGCTATCTCCATGTGCATTTCTTTGAATAGATTAGGTTGTGGTTTTTATTCAACATGCTAAAAACCTCTACAAGATGAGAACAAATTTTGTTCTCTTAATCTCACTGGGTGCAACCACACACCCTCTATCCCGTCTGCATTTACTTTCGCAAATGCTTTC
>Ga0315298_1008981_pt1 | contig 12514 bp, 11 predicted proteins | sample WHS_1_MG_FD_203077 | JGI IMG/M metagenome (GOLD analysis project Ga0315298, IMG submission 203077) | Extremophilic microbial mat communities from Washburn Hot Springs, YNP, Wyoming, USA - WHS_1_MG | ecosystem: Environmental > Aquatic > Thermal springs > Hot (42-90C) | place: USA: Wyoming...
GATTGAGGAATGAGGTGAAGAAAGAAATGACTGCTTTCAATTCTCTTTTGAGATTCATCTTGGATAGAGTCAGAAAGTGTAATTGTTTCTGAAAGCGATTTCTTTCAATTCTCTTTTGAGATTCATCTTAAATGCTGTCCCAGTTCCACCACAGACTAAAGTCCATATTCTTTCAATTCTCTTTTGAGATTCATCAACGTACAGCTCGAAGAGTGCTCTTGGCTCTCTCTTAGCAACCTCTACTTTCAATTCTCTTTTGAGATTCATCGGAATAACCTACCAAAAGTGGGACGCAGGCGTGGGAGACACTTTCAATTCTCTTTTGAGATTCATCAAAGCATTAAGCAAAGCAACCTTCATAAGCGCCATCGACACTTTCAATTCTCTTTTGAGATTCATCACTCAAAAACCATTCTTATATTTTGCAAGAATTACAATAATCTTTCAATTCTCTTTTGAGATTCATCGGCTTCAAATGCGATTCTTCCAATTCCCATTAATGCCTCCTTTCAATTCTCTTTTGAGATTCATCATATGTCTTGATATGAGGTGTGGTAAGGTAGTCATGTAACCTTTCAATTCTCTTTTGAGATTCATCTTAAGCTATTTTGAAAATGAAGCTAAAGAAGAAGAAAACTTTCAATTCTCTTTTGAGATTCATCGAAGTAGTACATCAAGCCTTAAAATTTGGTCTTAAAGACTTCTTTCAATTCTCTTTTGAGATTCATCTTACTCTCGACGAGGTTCTCGAATGGGGAAAGAAACTTTCAATTCTCTTTTGAGATTCATCCGTCCCTATTCGCCTCCAATCCGCAAGAGAGGCATTCTTTCAATTCTCTTTTGAGATTCATCGGCTTAAAAGATATATCATAATCGCAGCCGTCGAGAACCTACTTTCAATTCTCTTTTGAGATTCATCTACGAAATGCTTAAATACTAAGGTATAGGTATTAAAGCGAGGCTTTCAATTCTCTTTTGAGATTCATCAAGAAAGCGGTTCTGGTAGTAGGAAAGGCAGGCGTTGGTACTTTCAATTCTCTTTTGAGATTCATCGGCAAACTGCTCAAGGCTTCCCACTTCCCCAGTTATACTTTCAATTCTCTTTTGAGATTCATCTTAAAGGAAAGCTTAATAAGGAGCGTTTGAGTAAAAACTTTCAATTCTCTTTTGAGATTCATCTTCCAACAACTTAACGCTCAAGTAGTAGCTTTAGTAAAACTTTCAATTCTCTTTTGAGATTCATCTATAGAAACCAGAACAATCTACATAAATCGCTTTAAAGATTACTTTCAATTCTCTTTTGAGATTCATCCGAAATAGGAGAAACCTTTTAAACAAGCACCTATTATAATACTTTCAATTCTCTTTTGAGATTCATCTTAAGGCTTATATAGGGGTTCTCACCCCCTCTGAGATTTCCTACCTTATCTTAAGAAATTTTAAGAATTTAAGTTTTTTGCTGTCAGAAAGTATTTAAGTAAAAGTTGTTCAAATAAGCTAAAAATTAATGAATTTGGAGCAAGATTTTCTGACAGGCTTCTAGAAGGAATTTATTTATAAAGCTGTCAGAAATTAATAAAATTAAGAATTCTAGGAAAATGAGCTAAATTAAAGCTTATTTTGGCTTAAAAGTATGAAAAATTTGCTTTTTCATGAAATGGCAGAATGCTGAAAGTTAGAGCAAAAACCAGCAAAAGATAAGTTTGTGGTTCACTAAGTTAACAATCTCGGAGTTGTTGCTATACTTAAGCAAAGCCTACTTTTTTCATAAAAATCGATGCTTGAGTATAAAACAAAAACTAATGGAAAGTTTTCAGAGACTCTTTGGTGAAATTAGCTTCTTTATCCACTTGTTTACTTCTAGCCGACCATCTTTTTCCTTAAGTACGCCGCTGTTCAATAGCATGTCTACGACGCCATTGCCGTACTTTTGCCTTAGCTTTTCTTCAGATTCAAAGGGAGAAACTTCCTCCACTATTTTTCTTACGTCATCTCTTATGGAAACTGGAATCAAAGGAATACTTACAATTTCTTTAAAGCTTTCATGAATATAGTAAACAGCATTAGCACCAGAGATCATCGCGCCTATTGTTGCCGCTGTTACTTCTGGCTTGTAGCCGGCAGTGGCAAGAAGGTCAACTATGTAACCAGCTTCCCTTTTTGACTTTGTAATCTGCACAATTTTTCCAACCAAGTTTGAAATTCCCTCTTCAAAATCTATCCCATAGCCCTCAACTTTTATCTGCTGCACGTTCATCTTCATCTCCTCTTTCATGTATTTTGCTACTAGGTTAGAGCAAAGAGTTCCAGCACCAGTATCGGTGTAGTAAAGGTAAACTTCTGTTAACTTGTAAGGTAGCTTTAAGCTTTCATAGTTTATTAATGTATTAAGTTCAGCACTCATTCCCTTTGGGTCTTTTCTTAAGCATTCGTACAGGCCAGAAAAAACTGGAGATTTTTCAAAGGCATGCTTTCCAGCTTCTTCGTCTTCTTTGCTTTTTGGTTCAGCTCTTGCCCAGCTTGAAACCTTGTACTTATCTTCAAGATTTTTTATCCCTTCGCACTTACTTACGTATTTGATTACGTTGGTTAGGATACTTGTTCCGCATGTCATCAAAATACATCTTTTTGCATCGCTTACCATAACTAAAACAAGTAAAGATAATATTTTAAGCTTTTTTTGCTCTGCTGCAAGAGGCGAAGCTACTTGGTAAAAATTTTGTTTGGTTAGTTTTTGTGTTCACATAATACTAGAAGCAACATGGAGTACACTAGCAAAATTACGGATAAGACTGGGATAAATATAAGACTAAGACTCCAAGAAGATGCTAACGTGTTTATTCACTGCATCATAGAGTACTTATCTGAGCGATCTATTGCTTCTCCGGCGATGTCTCTAGTTAAGGAAATTAATCCGGCTTGCTTAAAGTAAAGATAAACAGTTAATACCAACGAAAGAACACTTATGGCGATACCCACAAAACCAAGAATCTTTGCATAAGAAGATAAGCTACTCATAAAGAGCAATATTAAAAGACTTTTATAAATTTGTCTTCTTTTAATAACTTTAGTACTTTTTCTCCAGCCTAAATACGAATGGCTTCTCTTCGCTTTCAAGATACCTTTCTTTTGTTACAACTTGAATTGCGGTTTTCTTTGAAAGTCTTAGCTCTCTTATCCTTCTTATCTCGTTTTCTTTCGGTACAAAGATTGTAGAAACAACTTTCCAGTACTCCCAGTCTGGAAGCTTTATCTTTTTTCCTTTCTTTATTAAGTTCGGTTGCTTTCTCCCTCTGAAGAATACAATTGTTTTATCTTCAAGAACAAATGTACTTCTAATTTTAGCATCAAACTTCATATGCTACACAACGCACGCTAGTATTTATATATCTTACGCAGTATCAACATCAAATTTTAAATACGATACAAAACTTCAAATTATTTTTTTTACGAAGATAAGAAACAAATCTACTCAGAATACTCTAGAGGAATATAGTTCACCATTCCAAGCCCAGCAGTTCTTCCGCCGCCAACATTTGAGAACTGAGAAAACTTAAGAAGTGCATCTAAGTCTTTTGCAAAGTTTTTGTTGAATAAGTCTTCAGGCAAAGAATAGCCTACTTTTCCCATAAAACCAACAACCCACTTGTTTGCTTTCTCATGCTCATACAGCTTGTAAGTTTTTATTCCGTAAGGAAATCCAGAAATTGCAACGCCTCCAGCACTAACCCAAGAAAGTAATCCCTTTAAGTTAAGCTCAACTGGAGAGAATTTCTTCCAAAGCTTTGAGACGCTTCTTAAGAGTAAAGAAGGGTCTGGAAGAGGATAGTATCTATAGGGCGCTTTTTCCTTTTTATCGGTGAGCTTAAGCTTTGCTTCGTAGCGCTCAAACAAGGTTGGCGGAAGCCTAAAGTAAGTTGGAGTTAGGAAAACTAAATCAAACTTCTTAATGGGCTTTGAATTTTCAACGATTTCTTCCCAGTTTACTTCTTTAACTGCAATCTCATTCAAGGGGAACTTTTCGTTAAGCAAAGTAACAGAACCTTCTTGAACTGCATACTCTAAGAATTCTTTTGAAATTTCTTTTAAGAAGATTGAGTATCCAAAGGAAGCTGGAGAAGGGTTGTTAACGTAATTAAAGACCACATGCCTATAGTTTTGCTGCTCCAAAGTTAATGTTTTCGAAGAAAAGGGAGCAAGAGTTCTTGAATTATGAATATTTTCAGCGAGCTCAGAATTGAACTTTCTTAAGGTTGAATAAAAATAGCCTCTTATGTAGTAGCCGGAAAAGTAGTTGAAGGATAGGTTTTTGCTGAGCAAAAGCCTGAAAGTTAGTGTGGTAAAACTCATGATATAGAGCCTCTTCTTTCCTTTTCAATACTAGCAACTTCACACAAAATTCTTCCAGTTTCAGTTAAGGTCCAGAAGTTCTTACTTCGTTGTACTATTTTCATTTGTTCGTACTTTCTAATCTTTCGGCTTACAGAAGATTTTTCTTTACCAAGCATAGTAGATAGCTGACTTATTCTTAATGGATTTTCACTAAGTGAACTTAGAAGCTCAAAATCCAGCTTAATAGGCAAGAACATTGGTGGAACTTCAACCTCAGAACCGGTAGATTCAAGCCTCGTTATTATTTTTACATCACTTAACTTATCGTAAGCTGATTTTAATGAAGCTGCTAGATAAGTTGCAAGAACAAGAATTCTTAGGCCTCCAGAAAGTTCAACAAATATTTGTCCTTCCTCGCTTGATAATGCATGATAAATAGTAACCAAAGTATCTTTCATGCTTAGTTCGTTTACTAGCACTTTTTCCAGCTTGACTTGTACTCCTCGAGAGGCCATTTGCTTTAAGAATAGTTCTACAGAACTTAAAGCAACGTCTACTCGTTCAGATTTACTTTGAGATGGTAAAACTATTAGCACTTTATCTCCATCTGTAACACTCTGAGAAGTTAACCTTGCAATTACATGAGTAGCATCAAAACCAAGGTTAAATACAAAAAGTTTGTGGTTTTTTGACGTACTACTTTTCATCATTCTATGAATTTAGTTTATGGGTTTATATTTATTTTTATTTTCCAAGTAATAATAAAGAAAGGCATCTGCGCCCAAGTAGAGCACGAAATCTCTGTTATCGACTTTAACCTTAAGATGTGTTAGTCTCCAATCTTCTTCAAAACCTATTACACCATAAGAACTAAGTATTGCTTTCTTTAGCTCTTCAATGTATTTTTGGTCTAGGGTAGTTACTACGTCAGTTACACATCCAATTATGTGCTTCCCAAGGAGTACCTTTTTAAGCTCGATGCATGAAGAATCTAAATGAAATTGATGCTTAGCTTTTTCTAACGAAATTTTATGCACAATAGCTAATTGGTTGGTGTTCTCGAAAGTATAAGAGCAAGGTAATTTTTTCTTTAGATCGCTAGAGATTTCGCTCTTCTCTTTGAGTTCAAAATCAAATTTTGCAAGATCTGTAATGCTAACTAATGTGAACGTATCAAACTCTTCTAGGTAACATGGAATTGAAGCTAAATTCCCTCTTGCTGAAACGTTATCTACTGAAAACATGAAAAACCTTTTTAATATGAAGTCCTTATCTATTGGTAGTGTTTTTTCGACGATATCATACGGAAAAATTTTTCTGTATATCTCTTTGTACTTATCACTATAAACTAGTTGGGATAGTTCGCTTTCATCAATTTCACGATTTATTCTCTTTTCTATAGCAGCAAATATGCCTAAGACTAATGCTAAAGCAAACTGGCTTACAGAAAAGTCTTCATAGCTTTTTGATTTAAACATAGAATCTTCTATAATTTTAACGAACTCAGAGTATGAAACTTCGTTTTTCTCGCTAAGCTTATCTTTAATTTTAGAAAAAGAGTAATTAGGAACAAAAACTACAGCTTCTCCACACCTTTTTCTTGATACTCTTCCAAAACGTTGTATGAAAGAGTATGCATCAGAAGCCTCAAAAACTAAAGAATAAGAGTCGAAGTCTATTCCAACTTCAATAGCGCTTGTTCCAACTAAAATTTTTGTTTCGTACGAAGTGTACAGTCGTCGTTCTTTCCTTGGGACATAAGAACTTATTCTTTTCACGCCATTCTTTAGATTGCTTAAAAGCTTTTTGTAAAGAGCTTCGCACGAAATTATACTGTTCAATATTATTAACACGTTAATTGTACTTTTATCAAGATTTACATTTCTTGCAGTTATATCATTATATAATGCAACAGCTTCAGAAAGAACTTTATTGATATCTGATTCACTATATACTAGGTAGTCAATTGGTCTGATTTTAAGTATAGTATCAAATCTTGAAATTCTGGCTTCTTTTTCAGTATAATCGCTACTGTAGTATTTTGCTTCGATAACTTCAATTTTTTCATTAAAAACTTTACTTAAATCTACGCTTGTCGCACTTGAAAATATAACTCTTTGAATAAACGGGTTTGAAGTAGCATAGATAAGTAATTTAATGGCAGTAACTAAAACAAGCAAAGAAAAACCAAAGTACAAGTGAAATTCATCAACTACCAGCAACGCTTTTCCTCTTGATGCAACTATTCTGAATATTTCTGAAGAAGCAAAAAAACTAGAGCGAAGTAGCAGATAAAGAATATCAATATTAGTTAAAAGGATGAGATGCTTACAAGAAGTAAATTCTTTCAGCTTATTTAGAAAGGCTTTTCCTTCTGAAGATTCTTCCTTATCGGCCCAATACCTTAAAGTATCACCATTAGCTACAAGAAGCACAACATCAAATTCATTACTAGTGTTGCTTCTAGTACTTTCATTTTTTTCGTCTACATCTACTTCGGTAACTTGTCTACCTAGATTATTCAAAAGTTTGACAATGTTTTTTGCTTGATCTTCCATAAGTTCTTTTGTTGGATAAAGAATAATAGTTGTAGAAAAGTTTTCTATTCCATGCAATAAGTACGCTAAAGTTTTTCCTGAACCGGTGGGCGCATTCAGTAATACCAGTCTTTCTTTTGCATGTCTTATTCTTTCCTGAAACTCTAGAAGGCGTATGCTTCCAATATGTTCTGTTGAATATGGTAGGGCATAACCCTTTACTTTAACTGATAACTCTTTAGGTTCTTTGTTTAAGGCCATTTTACTCTAGGATAAAAAGATGTATTTGGCAACACTATATTATATTTTGAAGTTTCACTTACACATTCTAACCACGTTACGTTCTCTAGAGTGGCATCAGCAATAATGGGAGGAATCTGGTTAAAGATAGTGCCACTTAATATATTTACATCCTTTGGAAGTTCAATCATATTTACTGGATGGCTTGCGACTACTTTTTCTTTTTTGTGAATGCCTAATAACTTAAGAGGTTCAGCAAAATAACGAACTAAAGCTAGCTTTTTTCCGAGTCTGAATAGCCCGTTTGGATTACCTCCTATGGCAAAGAACTCAAAAACTGTTAAAGGAACGTTCTTAGCGTATTTTCCAACCATTGGAAAGTTTAATCTTCCAGTTTCAACGTCATTTGTAATAGTATTGACAGCATTGTAAGTGATTACAACTTCTTGTTTACTTGCGGTCCAATCTATTTCATTTCGTGTACAAAGCTTAGAAGACAAGAAAGGAATCCTTCTAATATTTATTAGTTTAGCAGGAGTTGCATAAACAGTAAACTTTTTTATGTCTTCTTCGTAGTGTGGTTTAGTTCCACTCATATTTCTTTGTGACTCAACAATATGCTTGTTCAGAGAATATATTATCGCGTAGTTTCCTATGATGTTAGTTGTGGCTACCTTTCTTATACCCCTAGAAGCAAAGAATAAAAAATCATGAGAAACTGCAAGTACTCTATAAATTTTTGTACTTGTAACTTCCGTTGACTCAGGCAATTTACTGTTCACTTTCTTCTTGATTTTCAGTTGTTTCTTCAGTTTCTTTTGATGACTTTCCTTTCTTTTTATCGCTTGCTAACTCTTTTAGTTCTGCGTACAAGTCGAACGACTGCTGATACATTTCTTCAACTATTTCTGAAATATTGAATCCTTGAATTTCTTTTATGAGTTGTTTTAGCTCATCAGGAGTTAATATAACGATGTTGTCTTTGAATGCTGCAAACTCCTTATACTTTTCGAGAATGGTGTATGTTTTTTCAGCCACTTGACTTAGGTCGGATGATTTAAGGTCTGAAAGTTCAAGGTTGTACTCTAGAGGAGTGATTATTTCTTCAAAACCACCAACTATTCCAGTAATTATGTTTACTGTATCGCCTCTAGTTCTAGTTTCAGCACCATAACCTTTTAATGCGAGTAACGTCTTTATGTACGCGATGAATTCGTACTTTGTTACTGAATTTAAAGAAACTATTGATGGAAAATTAACGAGTGGGGAGATTGCTTCTACTACGTTTAGCGCTTGTCCTGTTGATTGAGTGGAATCTTCTATTGCATTGAACGTTTGCAACTCGTAAACTTTCTCGTACGGCTCTAGTGAATACGCTGTACTATACTCTATCCTATGTTTTATATTAAATCTAGAAGCTACTTTTTCTGTGGATACTGCACCGAATAGCATGCACCTTGGACACCTTCTGCATAAATTATCCTTGAGTTCACAACTCAATGCTTCTTTTATATCACTTTTGTATTTGGAACTCAGGTTCGTACGATTAGAACTCACTATTTCTTTTAGGTACATCTTCAGCATGTTTGCAAAATACCTGTTTTCAGGCGCCTTTTGCTTCGAAGCAAATAATGCAACTTTTAATGTAGGCGAATTATCACTCATTGACTTAGGGAGCACTACCGTGTTTATTTCTCTTGTTTCTTCTGTTCTAAATATTGAATAGTCATGAGTTTGTCTAAGCATTAAGATTTGGATTGTTTTTGGTGTTCTGTATTTTTGCAGTTTTTGTTCAAAGTATGGTTCAAGTTTTTCAATCAAAGATTTTTGACTCATTCTTTTTTCACCTCGCTCTCTTCAACTTTTTTTGCTTCTATTCTTTCTGCTATATCTTTGCATTTCTTAAAGTACACTCCATAGTCTATAAGATTTATCAGTTTTGCAAAGTCCCGTTCAGTAAGTTGCTCTGAAAGATTAAGAAGTTCTTGAACCGCGAGTCTTAGCTTTCCTATTGCTTCGTTTGAAGGAAGAAATCCAGTCATATTTCTGTGTATGTTTACAGTGAACCCAACGTATGGATCTACATTGTTTCCAAATCTTTTTGCCAATACTTGAGAAAGCAACTTTCCAACAGGCCCCATTACACTTGACTTAGAGAGTGATTTGGAAGGCTCTTGGGGAATGTATGTCTTTAGGTATTCGTAGAGATTACTCTGAATCTCTTCTGCTTCTGTTCTTAGATCCTGAAGATCCTTTTTGTTTTGTGCTTCTCCAATTACAATTGGTTTTCTCAAACTTTTTTCACCTCCTTTGTCACCAACTGCTGGTGACTATCAACCTCCTGAGCTAACTTATCTAAAAGTCGAACAAGCTCAGGAGAAAATCTATTTGTACTAATAACATATTTATTTAAGGTCTTTCCAACAGGTTCTCTCATAATTTCTAAAAGAAAGCCTTTTCTAGTCTGCTGAATACGAGTAAAGTAACTTTCGATCTGAAAAGCACTAGAGAGCTTTTCTACAGATTTTTCTATCGAGAATGAAATTGGGACCCAACCATTTTTCCATTTAAAATAATTTTCGATGTCTCTTATTCCTAGACTTGGGACATACTTAACAATTCCTTGAATATCCTTAAAAATAAATGTTTCGTTGAACTCTTGAACATAAACTACACCCTGAAAAATTAAAGATAAAATTAGTGCGAGATATATTTTTCTTATAAGAAATGTATCATCTGTATCATAATTTCCTTTGTTAATAGTTGTCGCAAACAAAATATAGTTTCCTGTTTGGTAAACATATTCAAATTTGCTAAGATTATCGAGAAACTCTTTATGAAGCTCTTCGTTGTTTATTTTTAACTTTCCGTTAATTAGGGCTTCTGCTATCTCTGAGCTGTTCATCTCTTCTATTTCTTTTCTACTAAAGTTGCCCACTAAGTAACCTTTAATAATATCCTCATACTTTTCTACGAATTTCCTTATGATTCTCATTTGGTTTGGGTTCTTTTCTCCTCTTAAGAAGATTAGCTCTTTTAGCTTAAATGGTCTAACAACATACACATCATGCTGAGTTATTTTTCTCGATAAAGCGTCAAGGTCGCTGAGCGGAATTGTTTCAGTTATGTCTAACATTTCTTTTTTAAGACTTTCGCTTGTAATAAAGAACACATTTCTTGAGATATTGAATTGTGGAAATATAAAAAATATGGATTGGCCATTAGCAAATAGTGAACGTAGCATCAATTCCAGTTCACATACCTTGCAAATCATTGCTTTGTTTCCTCCACTGATTTTTGATCCACCAACTAATAAATTGATGAAAGATTCAGAACCTCCTTCTTCTACCAGCGAAGCTACTAGTTCTTTTTCTGCTTTGTTGTTGCAGAATACACAAACAGGTGTCCCTTTACTTTTTCCATTAACGTATGCCCTATAAGATTCTTCAAGATACATTTTATCAAATATAAAAGGATGAGTTATTTCATTAACGATAAGTTCTGAAACATCTTTAACCAAATCGTGCTTTACATTCTTAGTATATTGTTCTCTGCACCAATTTCCAAAAGTTAACATGCAAACTTCGAAACTTTTTATGAAACCTTCTAGACTTTGATACTTTTTAATGCTAGTGTTTATCGCATCAACTACTTTTTGTTTTTCGTTATGAGGTAACGTATGCGCAAACTTTTTTAGTTGATGCACATTAAAATCTAAGTTCATTGGATCAATGACGACTTCTTTAAGTTTTTGAACAACATATTCTTCGTCTAGACTTGTTTTGTCACAGAGAGCTTTAACAATACCTTTCGCTATTAAAAGAAGATTAAATACTGCCTCTCCAGGATTCTCCTGTAAACTGGAGGGCTTTGCATACCTTTTTATCATTTCTTCGAGAAAGGCTTTCATGGACTTATCTGATGAAAATAAAATTTCTGGAGATTTTATGACCGTTTGCCCAATACCACCAAAAATGGCTGAAGAAAGTTTTACTTCGTTTGCGTTTTCAATAAACTTACGAACTCTTTCCTCAAAATTTCTTTTAATTTTATCTATATTTAAGTTGAGGCTATTTTTCCCAATATATACAGTACCTTCAGGATACCAAAGAATCGGAATAAGACCTTGATTTTTTGCTTCTTCTTCGATGGTGCTGTGAAGAATTTGAGTAAGAATACCTCTAACGATCGCAATTTCATGGTAATCAAGAGTATAATGTTCAAGCAAAGTATCAACTTTAAGGTTTTTTACCTCGGAGACCCTCTTTTTGCTAGCTAAGTCGTCAGCTAAAGTTAGGACTCTTGAAAGAAGCTCTTCATCTCCATAAGTGCCACTGTAGGTTGAACCTAAGAAGTGAATTGCGGACTCAACTTTTTTACCCTGGAATGCATAAATTGCTACGATGGAGTTAATATCGCTATTGGTTAAGCCTAATAAGTTAACTAAATCTTCGTTACGCATGAAGATATCCCACAGTTTCTCAGGCTCAATGTGAGTAAAATCAGACTCACCTTCATGAGTTATAGATTTTTGAAAGTGTTCTGATAACTTAAAACAATCATGAAAGAAAGCCGCAACAAGTAGCCTTTTTTGCGCATTCTGTTTTAAATTTGCTTTATTGACGTAATCTAAAAGTGAGACGGCAAGGTCTGCAACAGTTAGAGAGTGAGCCAGCACGTTTGATTGCCTCTGCCCGCCTTTTGCGACATAAAGATGCCATTTATGTTCATAAGCATAATCTATTAGTTTGTTAAAAGTAAGCTTTAAGTCATTCCTTTCCATAATTATCAACTAAATCTATATAGGCTTAAAATTTAAATCTTTCTATGAATAATATTCAATTTGTTGCAAAAATATGCCACAAACAAATATAGATCCATCTTAGATAAAGCTGAAGCTATCAAATCTAAAGAATACTTAATTACACTTGTGCTCTTCTTAATGAAACTTAAGGATGCAACATAACTTGAGTTCTTGCTTAAAAAGATTATAGAAAAGAAAATAAAAGAAAGTTGCATAAAAAAGCAACAGTTAAGCTACTTTAGATCTAAAGGCTAGGTAAAGTATTTAAAAATAGTAAGTTAAATAAGTTAAAGCCACCCAATTTTGGCTTTATAGAAGACAATGTTGTTTATACTTATGGTGCTCTTTCGACAAAGAATCTTGTTCATCGAGCATAGCTTTTGGGGATTGGCTCTTTGAACTAAAGAGAAGGATAAGACAGTTCAATGTTTGCTTCCCAAATGAGAACCTAGGTTCTCATATATGGGAACCTAAGGTTCCTATTCAGAAAGATGGATAGCATCATGGGTGGCCTTAAGTTGACAGTCTCCTATTTCCTCCTCCCTGTTAAAGAAATCTCCCTTAGATTCTTTAGGCGCTGGATCAAAAATCATCCTCTACC
>Ga0315298_1008982_pt1 | contig 12512 bp, 10 predicted proteins | sample WHS_1_MG_FD_203077 | JGI IMG/M metagenome (GOLD analysis project Ga0315298, IMG submission 203077) | Extremophilic microbial mat communities from Washburn Hot Springs, YNP, Wyoming, USA - WHS_1_MG | ecosystem: Environmental > Aquatic > Thermal springs > Hot (42-90C) | place: USA: Wyoming...
TTCTTGTTCAATGTCACCATCTCCGGTTCCATACTCTTTATGGTACCCCATGGGTGACATTTTCACTGAACCGTTACGGGGTGACAGAATCATAGACCATTCACACGAGCACGCGAAAGGCCTGACTGGCCACGTCGGGACCCAGAGGTTCACCAAGGGGACCAGGGAAAACCAGATCGTGGTCCTCATAGGCATCGCCACAGCGGAGCCGATGCGCCATCTGTTTGGCACGGTGGGTACGCAAGATGCCCACTGTCTCGGTGTCAAGCGGGATCGCCCGGCGGCCCGCCTTAGTCTTCGGCGGCTGGATGATACAGCCCTTACCTTTCACCCGCTGCATCGTTTGCACGATGGAGACCACCCCGGTCTCAAAGTTCAGATCCTGCCAGCGCAGACCAAGCGCCTCACCTCGACGACATCCCGTAGCCATCAGGAAAGAGAAGAGGGCATGGTAAGGTGAGTCCGCGATCAGGGCGAAAAAGCGCCGCATGGCCTGAGCATCAGGCACGGTGTGTTCCACGGTTTGCACTAGGGGAGCATCAGTTGTGTCAACCACATTGCGGTAGATGATGCCCTTCTTCACCGCGTGGCCCACAATTTCCCTGAGGAGGCGATGGGCATGAAGAATCGTCTGTGCCGAAAGCCCTTGCTCTTGCAACCTAGTATGTAACATCTCGATGTGGGCAGCCTGACAGGGCTTTCTCATGTTAGCAGGCGAGGGAGGGACAAGGAGATAGATGGAAGAGGTGGCTAGGTACCGTAAGAGCAAGGGGGACAAGAGTGGCCTCTCTTGGGTATGATGGAATCATACCCGAAGACGTTCAACCAGAGGAGGCCACGGTGACGTCTACCACACCGTTCGCTGTTCAGCTAGAGGATGGTCTGGGGATGGGAGGGTGTTTGATCTCGGCGGTCTTCGGAGACGTCTGGCGGTGGGATGTCACCTTCCACGAGGATCGGACGCGGATGACGAAGCCCAACACCGGGCAAGTGATGGCCACCCTCAACAACCTGGCCATCAGCCTGCTTCGCTACGCCGGCGCGACCAATATCGCCGCCGCTAGACGATAGTGTGCAGCCAGTCTTCTCATCAGCCTATCGTCCGGTAGCTTGGTAACCTGAGAATGCCCTGCCCCGTGTTGCGACTTGTATTGTTTCCCACGCCTGCATATGGTATATTGGTGCGAGCAAGGGCACGAGCGGCGAAGGGTATTGCTGATGGAAGAGGTTCTGACCGTCAACGAGGTCGCCCGGTACCTGCGGGTTCACCCGATGACCGTGCAGCGCTGGTGCCGCTCGGGCGACCTGCCGGCGGCGAAGATCGGCCGGGCCTATCGCATCAAGAAGAGCGACCTAGAGGCGTGGTGGGCCCAGCATGCGCCCCGGGGAGAGACTCGCGAGAACGAACCGGGGTTTCCCTCCTCGCCCCCCCTCGCTGCCTGGGGAATAGTCGCTGTCACAATAGAAGGTACGGCTTGCTTTGGCGTGACCCGCGCGGGCAATCAGGACCACTCTTGCTCCAAGCTGTGGAGGCGTCTACATATGCACTCGGTGCCTAGCGTGGTGAACGCCGAGAACCAGCCAGGACAGCCATCGGTATCGCTCGAGCCGCCGGATGATCAGCCAATCACCGTGCGTCTGGCGGGCGCAAGGTCGCTGCGACGTGAGCTGGAGGCGCTGCCTGCCGCAGCGCCGCTAAGTACCTCTACCGAGGAATATCGCGAGTTGTACTTCGTCAGAACGTGGCCGGTAAAGGCTCCGCCGCTGCCAGGCTGTGGGCCTGGAAGCGCCTGAAGCTACGGTATGCGCTCGATCCGGCGATCGTCGAGCACCGCGCCTTTCGGGCTGTTATGCAGGCCGCCGCCGACGCGCACGAGCGCGGTCTCCCTTGCTTCCTCATGTTCGCGCGGACGGACCGCCTGTTTCGGGAGGTCACGCTGGAGTGCGTGAGCCCTCACGTGGCGCGTGAGGGGACCGTGATCGAGCCCGAGGCTACCGAAGCGGCGATCCGCGGGCGTGCCGAGGCGCGCGGTCTCTGTTGGTCGGCGAGCACCCTTGACCGGGCCCACAAGCACCTGCTCGCTGCGCTTAAGGACTTCGGCCTGATCCGAGGCTCGCGCTTGAGGCGTACCGTCCGACCGCGGCCTGGCGAGCAGACGACGCACTTTGCCGCGCGCCTCGGTCGATACGAAGGCCTCACCGACCGGCAGGTGCTGGAGTCGCGCTGGTTCCGGCTCTTGGGCCTCGTCCGTGAGCAGGTGGGGAATCTGCTCTACGGCGCCAATCGGGCCGGAATCCTCGGTTTCCGAATGTAAGCCGACGTCGTCGAACTGGGCTTGCCACCGCTGGAGGATGGCACGTGAGACGTTCCGCCGACCAGGCGTTCATCGACCTGCGGCAAGACCTGGAGGACTGGGTGCATAGTGGGGCGAAGCCGGGCATCCACATCTTCGTCTATCCCCCCGAATGGGAGGCGCGGATGTTAGCTCGATTCCCGATCTTCGCCGACGAGCTGGCCGATAGGGTACCCCTCAGCCTGGTCGATGTGGGGCAGGGCTTCCTGGCCGAGCTCGACCGACGCAGGGGCCTTGTGGACCGTCTTGCGACGCTGGAGAGGCAGGGCACGGAGCGGCTTCTGCACGACCTCGGCGAGATCGGCCATCGCTACCTCAAGAGGCTTCTGGCGGCACCGCTCGAGCCGCCCGCGGTGGCGCGCTTGCTGATCAACACCGGGGCGCTCGGCAGCTTCGTGTCCTACTCGGCGATCACCAACGCGATGCACGTGGACGGTCCGGCGCCTGCCGTCGGAGCGCCCACGGTGCTGGCATTCCCCGGCGAGGGCGATGAGCGGCAGCTCAATCTGATGCGCCTGCGCGCAGACGCCAACTATCGGGTGCTGTGCATCTGAGGGAAAGGGCAAAGGGGGAAGGACGAAGGAACGGGGGGAGGGCCACCGTGACGACGATGACGACGCTCACCGTACGCGACACGATCGAACGCGACCTTGCCGATGAGCCACAAACCATCGTCCGCGTCTACGAGACGAGCAAGCTGCGCACTGATCTCGTCGAGTATGTGCTCACCGACCAGCTCGCGCGCGAGTTCGCCAAGGTCCTCGAGCGGGTGGTTGACTCGGCCCGACCAGCGGGCGGCGAGACCGACAAGGTGGGCGTCTGGGTCTCCGGGTTCTTTGGGTCGGGCAAGTCGCATTTTGCCAAGCTCGCTGGCCACCTCTTGGCCGATACCGACGTCGGCGGGGGTGAGACGGCGCGCGAGTTGTTCAGCCGTCTTCTGCACCCCGGCCGAACCGCCGACGAAAGACTCCGCGAGCTGTTCCAACAGGCCAAGACGTACCGGCTCGACTGCCACCTGGTGGCCTTCGACATTATGGCCCAGCACTCAGCGATTGCCGAGCGGAACGTCGGCCTGACCTTCCTCCGCGCCTTCTACGAGTCGCTCGGGCTGTCCAAGGTGATCGCCTTCGCGGAGCGCGAGCTGGAGCTCGGGGCGGCCGGCAAGCACCAGACGTTCGTAGAGCTGTTCGAGCAGAAGAGCGGGGTGCCTTGGGAAGAAGAGAAGGACCTGGCCTCCTCGAGCGCGCTTGTTGCCGAGTGCCTGGCGGAGCTAATGCCCGAACGCTACCGCACCACGGAGTTGGCGCACCAGAGCCTCGAGCTGGCGATGCGCGAGGTGGAGGGCCACCTCAACATCGACGGCGTGGTCGACCGTTTGCTGCGCTGGCTTGATGCACGACAGAGGCAGGCCGGCCACGCGCCTCATCGCCTCGTGTTCGTCGCCGACGAGGTGGGGGCCTGGGCGGGACGCAACCAGGACCGCATCGAGCAGATTCGCGCCCTGATCGAGACCCTAGCGACGAAGGGGCAGGGCCGCATCTGGCTGATCGCCACATCCCAGGAGCGGCTGTCGGCGGTCGTCCAGAACGCGTCGATCGCAGACAACAGGACCGCGCAGCAACTGCTCCAGCGGCTAGAAGCGCGCTTCCAGACGAACATGCACCTGGAGTCGAGTGAGGTCGGAACCGTCATCGAGGATCGTATCCTGCGTAAGCGCCCGACGGCTGTGCCCGCGCTTGGGCAGCTCTGGGACCAGCACCAGCAACAGCTCCGCGATGTCGCCGAGCCGCCGGGCCTGGAGCTGGGTGCAAACTACCCGCGCGCCGACCGTGAGCCGTTCGTCAAGGACTATCCGTTCCTGCCCTACCAGCTCCAGGCCGCCGCCGACATTTTCGGCGGGATGCGTGGCGTCAGGATAAGCTCGGGCGCCCGCTCCATGATCGGGGTCGCCTTCGACGCGCTCCGGACGCTGGCCGACCGGCCAGTGGGCAATGTGGTGAGTTGGGACCAGATTTTCGACTCGGCCAACCGCGACAATGAGTTCGCCGACGAGCAGTATCTCGGCAGCCAAGGCCTCGAGTACATCCGGTCGGCCGACCGCGACGTGCTCGGCGAGGGCAAGCCGCTCCAGGAGGTGTCGCTGCCCGAGTTGCGAGACGAGCAGCAGCTCCTGGCGGCCAACGCTGAATACAGCATCGCGCATATGCGGACCGCACTGGCAGCGATCGAGAGCCAGGTTGCCCAGGCACGGGCGCGTGTGATCGAGCTGTACACAGCCAAGCAGGAGCGAGAGGGCGCGACCGCCAAGGTCGTCGCGTGGAGGCCGGCAGAGGCCTTCGCCGGCAAGCGGTTCGCGACTGAGGCGGATGTGGACGCCGTCTTCGATCCCGAGAAGGAGCGGCTCAAGGCGCTGGTACGCGACGGCAAGACCGTCCAGGTCGTGTAGGAGGGTACCGACTTGACCGAACGACCGAACCAGACACAGACGGGCACTTGGGGCATCAATCAGCCGGCGCGACGTGCACTCGCTAAGACGGTGTTGGATCTGCGCGCCGCGATCGAGGACGACTTCGGCAAACAACTCAGGGCGCTAGGCATTCTTGAAGCTGGCGTCCAGCCGGTTCCTGCGGGACGCACGCTTACACCGGCCGAGCAGCGTGTCCGCGAGATGGCGAGCGCAGTCGTCCGGCGCGAGATCGAGGGCGGCGCAGCCAAGGAGCAGGCATTCGAGGCCTATGTGTGCGACTCGGCCTTCACCTTCCTGAACCGCGTGGTTGGCCTGCGCTGCCTTGAAGAGCGCGGCCTGCTCCTAGTCGGCGGGCAGCCCGAGACTGCTATCAAGGTAGACCCGGCTAGAAACGCATCCTCGCTCTACTGGCGGGTGCGCAACGAGCTGGGCTCGGCAACTCCCCCACGTGAGGTGTGGCGCGAGACGCTGCGGCGTGCAGGGGCGGCGATTTCGGAGCAAATACGCGTCCTGTTCGACCCCGAGTCGGAGTACGCGGCGCTGTTGCCCACGCAGCCCACGCTCCAGCGCGTGGTGGACGCATTGAACGCGCCGGAGATCCCGTCCGAGACCTATGCCCAGGACGAACTCCTGGGTTGGATCTACCAGTACTACAATGCCCGCGAAAAAGACGTGGCCTATGCCCGACTGGCCGAGGGGAAGAAGCTGGAGCGGTCCGAAGAGCTAGTAGCGGCCACGTGTCTGTACACCGAACGGTACATGGTGGACTACCTGCTCCAGAACACTCTGGGCGCGCTGTGGCTGGAGATGCACCCGGAGAGCCGGCTGCCCGGCCGCTGGCCGTACTTTGTGCGGGCTCTCACCCCTGACTCCCCTCTCCCGCGTGCGGGAGAGGGGTCGGGGGTGAGGGCGCCACGCCCCCTGCGTGAGATCACCCTCCTCGACCCAGCCTGTGGCAGCGGCCACTTTCTGGTGCGTGCCTTCGATCTGCTGGTGGAGATGTACCGCGAGGAGGGCCGCGAGCCCGAGCGCGAGATCCCACATCTGATCATCGAGCGCAACCTGCACGGGATAGACATCGATCTGCGCGCCGTCCAGATCGCCGCGCTGGCGCTGTACCTGAAGGGCTGCGAGCTGGCCGGCCCCGATTTCCGTCCCCGACGGCTGAACCTCATCGCGGCGGACGCGCTACTACCAGGCGACGAGCCGCCGGCCGAGTACCTGGCGAGCCTTCGGGGAGACCGCGAGGCGATCGCTGTCGTGAAAGGCCTCTGGCAGGGCCTTAAGCACGTGCGCGAGTTCGGCTCGCTGCTGCATCCGGAACGGGCGGTGGACGAGGTCGTTAGGCGCCAGCGCGAGGAAGACCGGCGACGGTACCCAATGCTCCAGCGCGACGACGTGCACTGGGAGCAGTGGAAGCGCGAGTTGCTGCAGGGGCTCCAGGAGGAGTTCGAGCGCCAGGCCGAGAGCGAGGACCTGGGCCAGCGCCTCTTCGGTGAGGAAGCGGCCAAGGGCGTCAGCCTGGTCGAGGCGCTCGGCCGCCAATACGACGTCGTGGTCACGAATCCGCCCTACGCCGGCAGCAAGAACCTGAACGAGCGGCTGAAGAAGTTCGTCGAGCGCGAATACAAAGAGGGGAAGCGGGACCTGTACGCCGCCTTCATCCAGCGCTGCCGCGACTTCGCCCGTCCTGGCGGCCACGTCGGCATGGTGACGCAGCAGTCGTGGATGTTCCTGCGGTCGTACGCCACGTTGAGAAAGGACGTGCTGGAACGGACGACGGTAGCTACGCTGGCCCACTTGGGACCGCGTGCCTTCGAGGAGATCGGCGGCGAGGTGGTGAACATCGCTCTCTTCACGCTCCGCACCGCGCCGCCCGAGCCCGAGCACCGCCTCGTCGCCTTCCGCCTCGTCGGGCCGAAGTCGCCGTCTGAGAAGGACGCGCTGCTGCGGGACGCGGTGCGGGCCCTCACCCCCAGCCCCTCTCCCGCTGTGCGGGAGAGGGGTGCCGCAGGCGGGGTGAGGGAGGAGGTGGCACGATGAACGACCCTAGTCGGGGATGGCGCCTGAAGGCACTTACCGACCTGTGGACCGGCGATGCCAATCGCGATGGGGGGCGCACCACTCCGACTGGTCTTCTCGGCTCTCTCCGCTGGTGGTTCGAGGTGCTGGTCCGCGGTCTGGGCGGCACCGCGTGTGATCCCTCGCCACAAGGGAACCCTTGCCCCGACCGGGAGGGCAGGCGCTGCATCGTCTGCGAGCTCTTCGGCTGCACCGGATGGGGGCGCAAATTCCGGTTCGATGTGCGGGACGGCAGCGGCACGATTATGAAGGACCAGATCAAGAGGAACGCCGAGTTCGTCCTGCGGTTCACGCCGCTTCGTCCGATCGGACCGGCGGAGTGGACACTGCTCGATCTGACGCTTCGGCTCATCGCCGACTACGGCGCCATCGGCGGCAAGACGGTGCTCAAGCCGTCTGATGAAGTAAACCGCAGTGGTCTACCGCACCATCGCGACTACGGCATCGTGAAGGTTGAGCAACGGCCAAACATCCAGCCGCAGTCGCAGGCCGATCTCGAAGGCTACGTGCGCAATGGTCGCTGGAGAAAGCCCCTGCAGAAGGACTTCGCCTGGGCGTCGCTGACCAACTTCTGGTGCGTGGAGGGAAAGTACCTCGCGCGTCAGAGCGCCAATCAAAGCACGTTCAACAAGGTCCTCGGCCGAAAGGAGGACAAAGCGGTCAAGGGGAAAAAGGGGAAACGAGTCGTCCGCTGGAGCGATCTTCTGGTGGCGAGCCAGGATCCGGTATCTCAGTGGCTCGCGGGCAGGCAGCAGGAGAGCAAGAAGGTCTTCAGTTTCAAGGACCCGCCGCGCACATGCGGGTTCGTGACGCCGGAGCTGGTAGGTCCTGACGAGATCAAGAGCCGGCTGCGGACGGCATGGCCGGGGCTGCATGACAACGAGTTCGTGACCGGCGACGCGATCCTCGCGCGTCTCACAACACACGGTGGAGCGACACCATGAGGTTCGATGTGTACGCCGAACTGGCCTTGCAAACCGCCTGCCCCACCGATGGCTCACCACCGGCAGGGCTTGCATCCGGGTTCGTGGACGGGTGTACCTCGTGGTCCACACGCGGGAACAGCCAAAGGAACGACGCACGGCGCCAGTACCTACAGCGGGCGTCCTCGACGCCGTTAGCGTTGCCGGGCTGCCTGCGACTCGATCCACCGTTCGATCGGCTGCCGGATAGCTCCTGGCTCGCCATCGAAGTGGCGTTCACCCTCCGGACGCCCTGGTACTCGAAGGACGACCGGCCGTTCCACGTGCTCGACAACCCGCTGCGCAAGGACCGCGTGTTCGGCGTGCCATACATGCCCGCGGCGAGCTGGAAGGGGCTGCTGCGCTGGGCGTGCCGGATGCAGGCGGGATTGCACGACTACCTGTCACAGCATGGCGGCGCGCTCGATGGCTGGAAGGACGCCGCGTGGATCGTCCATCTCTTCGGCAACGAGAAGGCCAAGGACAACGAGAAGGTCAGGGCGAATGATCTCCAGCAGGGGGCTCTCGTCTTCTGTCCGACCTGGTTCGACAAGATCCGCTTCGAGGTCATCAACCCGCACACTTGCGAGCGTCGAGCGGGAACCCAGCCTATCTACTATGAGGTGGTCCCCGCAGACACCAAAGGGGTGCTGCGTCTGCTCTACGCGCCCCTACCCGGCGCAGCCGTCCGGGACAAAGTGACGCCCGAAGACGCCATCGATCGCCTGCTCGAGGCCATCCAGGCGCTGCTGACGACCTACGGTATATCGGCCAAACGCACGGCCGGCTGGGGCAGCGTCGGCGTGAGCCACTGGACTGCGCGGCGGAATGGTCAGACTCCGATTCGGGAGACCTCTCTCGTAGACTTCAAGACAAAGGTCAAATCGTGGGTCAACACAGCGGAGGCGTGCGATGGCTGACTTCGGGTCCGCTGACAGACTCCGAGAGAACCGGCCGCTGCTTCTGGCCATGGAGGCCGTGGGATGGCTGCACATGGCGGGCAAGGCGCGGGCCAAGTTCCTGCGCGAGCACGGTGGCCAGAAGACCGGCTACGACGACCTGCGCTGGCACGAACAGGAGAGCCCGCCGTTTCCGTGGGACGGCCTTCTGCAATGGGTGAAGGCCCGGTTCCCTACGGTGGACGGGGCGAACGTCGGCTGGCCGGGCACGCTCACGGATTTTCTGACGAAGCATCGGGTTCGCGACGCTGGGATGCTCGGGCTGCTTCAGGCTGGACACGGGATGGCCTCGGGCATCGAGAAGAACCTGCCGCCCGCAACCTCGGAGTACCTTGGCCAGGATATCTGCCACATGTGGCTTGCATCCGCCTTCGGCCAGCCAGTGCGGAACCTGCTCACGGACCCGTACGAGGTGCTGACCGAGCATGGCTGGCGGCGGCTCCTGGACGAGGCCCGGCGCATCCTGGAGGAGCTGGGCACGCTCGGGACCAGCAACGCGGCGGATGTGGGCGCCTGGCGGCGCTGGCGAGACTCGGCCATCGGGCGCGAAAGCTTCCTCCGCGCGGCGTTCTCGTCCACGATCGCCGAGACGCGGCTGCCCAACAACGAGGTCACGCTGTGGGACCAGTCCTACGTCGCGGCCGCGCTCTTCAAGAGCGCCGTGGCCGGGGCAGTCCTGGAAGGCAGCAGCTTCCCGTGGGCTTCGCAGGGTCTCAAGCAGACCACTCGCTGGCGCCTGCTGACGGTCGGCATGGGCACAGGCCATTACGAGGCTCGCGCCGTGCGCATCGGCGACTGGATTGGCGCTCGCGCTGATATCGGCGAGTTCTTCGACCAGGTGTGCCAGCTCGTGGAGGTGGACCTTGCCGCCGGATCGCTGCTCTACCGCGACGCCAGCGTGTGCACCTTCTCGTTCCCCGGCGAGCGTTCGGACGGCACGACCGTGGGCCTCCAGATCAACGAGTGGGAACAATGGCTCGCGAGCAAAGTGGAGGAGTTCGCGAAAGGGCTCAACTTGGAAACCCCGCCCTGCTGCCGCATCAGCGAGCCGACACGCAGCCTTGTGCCCATGGTCAAGGAGACGCGCGCGGCCCGCGAGGCGCTCGCCGTGCCGGTCCACCGTTCGTGGAGCATCACCGCGAGCGCGGCGGACGGCCACGTCTGCCCCGTGTGCATGGTGCGGTACAACGGCAGCACGAACGACAAACAGCGGCCATGTGAGGTGTGCCAGAGGCGCCGCCGGGGCCGCCTCGATGCCTGGCTCGACGGCAGGCTCGGTTTCGACACGATCTGGATCGACGAGGTGGCCGATGCCGATGGCCGGGTGGCGCTCCTCACGCTGAGCCTGGACCTCGAGCCGTGGCTTGACGGATCGTGCCTCGACAGCCTGCGATCCCAGTCCGCCGCCGAGTGGCGGGAGCACAATCCCGTGCTGGTTGAATACTGGCAGCGCGACGAGACCAGGCAGAAGAGAATTTCCAATCCAGTTGATCCCGTGCGAAGCTTTCCGAGTCTAGTCCAAGAGATGAAGAATAGGCTAGGTACGTTTGACCCCTCTGATCTGTTGCTGGCGAACCTTCAGGAAGGATACCGGCACGAAAAGGACTGGCCAACGTTTTTCGCGAAGATCGTCGAGGACCGTGCGAACGCGCCGAGCTGGCATGAGCTCGACCACGAGCAGCGCGCCCGCTGGCTTGTCCATCAGCTCTTCACCAAGCTGGCCTCGCCCGGCCGTACCTACCGCTTCTGGCGCCAGGCTGAGGAGTTTTTCGCCGAGCTTCTCACCGAGTTCCGCACCCTCGCCGCCCGCGACGCCAACCGCTGGCGGGTGCGCCGACTGACGGTGGTCCCTGATCAGACGTCAGCAGGTGAGGGCTGGCAGGACCGCGAGATCTATGATGGTCGCCTGGGCGATGCGCCGGTCAGCCTGCTCTACCGCCAAGACTCCCAGGACTTCGTGACCGCATGCAACCTCGCTCGGCTGCTTCGGGCGGAGGAGGCGGCCGTGACGCTGGCGGGCAAGGAAATCCTCCTCCAAGGTGATGACCGCAAGCCGCGTACGTTGCGCGTGCAACAGGTCAAAGATGCCAGCCTACTTGGCGCCTATTATCCGGTGATCCCGCTTGAACTGAGCCCGCTCCGCTGTCGCGTCCTGGTGCCGCTGGAAGCTGCCTCCACCTGTCTCGACCGAGCGGTCGAGGCGTGGAACGAGCAGTTCGGCCGGGTCTGGGACCGCCTTCCCCTACGAGCCGGCGTGGTCGCGTTCCCGCAGAAGCTGCCTTTCCAGGCGGTCATCGAGGCCGCGCGCAACGTGGAGGACGAACTGAACGAGGCGACGTGCGAGACGTGGCGGGTCACCGACCGCGACGCGCGGTCAGGCGTCGTGGCCCTGATGCTCAAGCGCCCCGACTACGGTGGCAGCGAACTCCGTACCATCCCAATCACTCTGCCCGACGGACGGACCGACGTCTTCTACCCGTACCTGGCGGTCGAAGACCGGACCGTCCGCTTCCCGCGCAATTTCCAGCACCCGGAAGGCCAGGTCTATCGCCACGTGCTTGACCTGCGGCCGGGCGATGGCATCAGCGTGGAGCCAGCGCGCGTGGCGACGGTGTTCCTGGACAGCACTGGCCGCCGCTTCGAGCCGATCGACGCACGCCCCCTAGGGGAGTGGCCCCGGATGCGCGAGATCTGGCGAATAGTCGAGCGTACAGCGCCCAGCCTGACCGCCCTCCGTGGGGCGTGGGCCGAGCTGGTGGCGCGCCGCGAGTCCTGGCAGAGCGCCGAGGATGGCTGGACGCCCGGCGGGCGAGAGGCCTGGGGCGATCTCGCCAGAGCTATCCTGGCTGACCGTCTCGGCGTAAGCGGCGCCGCGCTGGACGCCCTGGTCGAGGCCGCCGACGATGGCACGCTCACCTGGGCGCTCGACTGGCACCTCACGGTGCTCAAAGAAAGGATTGGTGAGGTGACGTATGCCTGATAGCTACAAGACCTTCTCGCACGTCGGGCTGGCGCTCGACCCCATCCATGTGGGCACTGGCGGGGCGCGCCTGGGCCGCGTGGACCTGACGATCGTGCGCGACCCGGTCACGCGGATTCCTAAGATTCCCGGGTCAAGCCTGGCGGGCGTCTTTCGGACCTACGCGGCGATGGCCAAGAACAAGTATCCCGACTGCGCCGGGCTGGGCCAGCCGCGTGCCGATGGCTCAGGCGAGCACTGCAGGCAGGCCACCTGCCCGATCTGCACGGTCTTCGGCTTCGCGCGTGGCCGGGACAACGCCGGGGGATTCGCCGGGCTGGCCGCCTTCAGCGACGCGCACGTGCTCCTGTTCCCCGTGGCCACGCGGGAGGGCCCGCGCTGGGTGACCTGCCCGCTGGCCCTCCGGTCAGTTGACGTGGAGGTGAGCAGCGTGACGGAGAACGCCCTCTATCGCGAGCAGGACAGTCAGCAGCCGCTCAACCTCGGCTGGCTGCTCTTGCCGGTCAAGAAGCTAGACGATTGGCAGACGGTGGAGCAGAAGCTGAGGGAACTTGGCGTCCCTGCCGAGATCCTCCAAGGCCTGGGTGTGCTGTCCGACAAGCTCTTCGGCCACGTGGTCAACAGCAACCTGGAAGTGCGTACCTCCGTGGCCATCAACGCCTCCACCGGCGCGGCCGAGGAAGGCGCGCTCTTCACCTACGAGGCGTT
>Ga0315298_1008983_pt1 | contig 12512 bp, 5 predicted proteins | sample WHS_1_MG_FD_203077 | JGI IMG/M metagenome (GOLD analysis project Ga0315298, IMG submission 203077) | Extremophilic microbial mat communities from Washburn Hot Springs, YNP, Wyoming, USA - WHS_1_MG | ecosystem: Environmental > Aquatic > Thermal springs > Hot (42-90C) | place: USA: Wyoming...
TCCACTGGCGCAAGCCGGGCCAATACGGCAAGAACCCCACAATAACCCCTCTCACCCCAACTCCGTCAAGAAAATCACGCCTTTTCCCACACCCTCAGGCTGAAGTACTAACTCGTAGATGTGGATGTGGTCGGTGTCCCCAGCCCGCAGATTCCTGATCTCCACACGCACTCGAGAGATCGACTGGGGAGCGCTGGGGAAAGAGAGCTCTCCATGGGAGCTGTCGGCAGGATAGCCCTTGGAGTAGGTGAGCGGCTGGTCAGAGCCCGCCGCGTACAAGCTGGCGGAGAGACTGAACTCCATGTGGTTTACATCCACCGCTAGACCCGCTAAGGGTCGCGGTCCGGGGAAAGTGATCTCCAGGACAAAGGGATTCGCCTCTGCCCCCCGCGCCAGCGATCGCGGGTCGCCGTCGAAGATGTCCCGAAGCTGCCCCATGTCCAATTGCGAGTGGCGTACGCTCACCGTCTGGCCACCGATTTGAACCCGCGCATCCACTAGCTGGCGCCGCATCTCCCGGTCGGCCGCCATGAGAGCATCCACGTTGTCGGCGTAGGCCAGACGGGCGAAGTAGAACCCAGGCGTGCCATCAGGATATGGTATGACCCGATCGACCTGGACGGACTTGAAGAAGCTGCTGCCGCGCGCCTGATTGTACTCTGTCGGCGTCATGACAAGCACCACATTGGGCCCCAAATCTCCCCTGCTTCGGATGAAGGAGTCGATGGTACCCATCTGCATCCGGCCCTGCTGTTCCCGCGACAAGAAGAAGCGAGGGAAGTTGTCGGCGCCGTTAGCCCAGGTAGGAGACACCACCAGCCGCACCCCGGGATTGCTCTTGAGGTACTCTGGAATCGCCTGCTCGAAGAGCTGCTTGGCTCCGTACTGCATGCCATAGAGACCGTAGTCCCGAAACCAGAAGGGCCCTTCGGTTAGCGCCTGCTGCAGCATGACCAATCCGGAGAGGGAGATCAGCGCTGCGATGGCTATGGCGAGCCCGGTGCGGGGCACCCGATCGGCAAAACGCTGCACCAGCAGCTCCAGTCCAAGGCCGGCCACCACTGCAGCCGGCACCACGAAGGCCAGCACTCGGGTCACGCCAATCCCGTCCAGGGCAGCACCTACCGGCGTAGCCAGAGCGGCCAGCAGAAGGGCTCGGAATTGCCACTCCCGGATCCGCCAGAGGCACAGCCCCGTTCCAGCCACCACCAGCGGCAGGACTGCTATCTGGATGTGCCCATAACCCTTCATCACGTGGCGGACCAGATCGGTATTGTTGGGAAGAAACCAGTATTGGGGACTCAGTGCGTAGAGGTACAACTGGGCGAAGCGACCGAGTTTTTCGTTTAGGGGGATCGGCTCCACCAGGTAGGAGCCGATCACATGCAGGTGCTCCTGCATAGCCCCCGGCCGGGTGAGTTGGAAACCGATCAGCGGCACCGCCAGCACCAAGCCGATCAACAGGGCAGGCATCACGATGCGCCACTGGCGGAGGTGGTACCGAAGATCCGACAGCAGTAGCAGTATTCCCAGGGAGCCCACCATCGCCTGCCCGTTGGAATAGCTGTAGAAGGCCACCGCTCCGGCTACCAGGCAAGGGAAGATGTAACGAGGGGAGCTGCCGCGATAGAGGAAGTAGAACAGCAGGAAACAGGCGTAGAAGGACGCCATGATCACCGTCTCGAAGGCCGTTCGGGAGTGGATGAACCAGGCTGGGGATATGGCCATGAAGAGAACACCGGTCCACCAGTATCGGGCCCTGAAGCCCACCTTCAAGATCAGCCCCACCGAGACGGCGCCCAGGACGCTGACCAGGGCGGAGGTGGCTCTCGTGGCGATGATGGACTTGCCAAACAGAGCTACCACCGGCAGGTGGAAGTATACAGAGAGGAGGGGCATCCAGCGTTGGGGGGCCTGCTCGAAGTAGATGGGCAACAGGGAGCCCTGGGCGTCCCGAAGCCCTCTGGAGATTAGCTGCTCCGCCCAGAGGGGCCCGGCCGCCTCGTCGGTGAAGAAGTAGATGGGAAACTGGTCCAGGGCCCAGAGACGGGTGACGGTGTACACGGCCACAGCCAAAGTGAAGAGCGCCCCTTCCAGCGTGAGAGCCACGGCGAGCCGATGCCGCCAGGCGAAGAGCAGCCCAGGGAACACCGCCGAATGGCCATGATCCGATGCGTCCGAAGCCGACGCATCCCTTTCATCCGCCACCACGAGTGTCACCACCGAGCCTTCTCTGAGGGCAAGTGGTTGCACAGGCTTGAGAACACCGTCCTGGTATATGGCGTCCAAAGTTATCTGCTTGGTGGGGGGAGAATCGAACAAGATGAGACTCCCGTTACGGCATCTAACGGAGGGTTACCTCGTAAACATGGATGTGATCGGTGTCGCCCGCTCGAACGTTCTTGATCTCTATCCGCATCTCTTCCACCCATCGGGGACCGCCGCCGAAGACCAACTCGGCGCGGGTGACCGGCCCGCGGAAGCTCTCCATATAGGTTGTTGGTCTGCTGTCTCCTGGCCCGCGGACACTGACGGTCACGTCCACATCCAGGAGGTTGAGATCAAGCGTCAGCCCCTGCACGGCCCGAGATCGCGGGAATGTCAGCTCAAGCACGAAAGGGTTGGCCTCCTCCCCTCGAACAAGAGAGCGCGGGTCTCCGTCAAACATGGCCTGCGGTTGCCCCATATCCAGCCGAGAATGACGCGCCCGCACCGTTTGCCCATCCACCGTCACCTGGCTCTCCACCAACCGCCGGCGTGCATCGCGATCGGCAGCCATCAGCGCATCCGCATTGTCGGCGTAGGCCAGGCGCGCGAAGTAGAATGCCGGACTTCCGTCCGGGTAGGCGATGGCCTTCTCCACCTGGACCGACTTGAAAACAGGACTGGCCTTGGCCTTGAGGTACTCGCCGGGGACCATGACCAGGACCGTGTCGGGAGTCAGGTCACCCTTCGCCCCCAGGTAGTTGTCCACCGTGGTGAAGAGCTTGACTCGCTGCTGTTGGGCGCTGGTGAGGAAGAATCGGGCGAAGGTGTCTGTCCCGGCGGCCCAGTTAGGCGTTATCACCACCCGTGTCCTGGGATCCTTCTCCAGGAACTCTCGGATGGTTCCAAACACCTCCCTGGCTCCCCACTGAAGCCCGTACTGGCCGTAATTGCGGATCCAAGTTGATCCCTCGGCCAGCGATTGTCGGAGCATGCTGATGCTGCTGAGGGACAAGAGGGTGAACACCACCATCGCCAGAAGGCCATACGGCAGCCGATGGGGTAACCTGACCAGCAGCCACTCCAGTCCCAGAACCGCGAGAAGGGTCGCTGGGACCACGAACGCCATGACCCGCGTGGCAGCGACACCCACCAGGGCCGCGCCGGTGGGGGCCGCGAGGGCAGCCAGTAGCACAGCGCGATGGGACGATGATCTGGCGCCGCGGAGGCATACCCACACCCCCACCATTAGCAGGGGAAGGCTCCACAGAGGCATGGGGGCGTAGCCGCCACCCATGCGATGGATCAGCATATCGGTGTCGCCGGGTTGGAACCAGTACTGAGGGCTGAGACCATACAGGTAGTTCTGGAGATACCGCATCAGCTTATCCAGTGGGCTAGCGGACGTGAGCCAGTAGGAATCGAGGGCGCTCAGGGTTTCTCCGAATCCGGTCGAATGGTTCCTCAGGAAGCCGATAAGAGGCAGAGAGGAGACCGCCACCATCGACGCTGCTGTCAGAAGCAGCGTTGCCCGTTGTCTCAAGTGGTACCGAATGTCGGACAGAAGCAGCATCAGGCCCAGGGTCCCGACCACAGCCTCCCCGTTGGAGTAAGCGTAGAAGGCGGCCACGGCGCAGGGGATGGCAGCGAGAAGATAGGAGGGTGAGCGAGTGCGGTACAGCAGGTAGAAGAGGAGGAACCAAGCGAGGAGTGATACCGAGATCACTGTCTCGAAAGCCATTCTGGAGTGCAGAAACCAGATGGGGATCGCGGCCATGAAAGGGATGGCCGCCCACCAGTACCGGGATCTGAACACAAGTCTCAGCATCAAACCGACCGCTATGGCGCCGAAGAGACTGAACAGTGCCGAAGTGGCTCTCGCAACGAAGATCGATTTGCCAAACAGACCCACGGAGACCGCGTGGGCGTAGGCTGCCAGGACCGGCGACCATCTCGGCCCCCACTGGAAGTACACCGGCAGCCACAGCCCATCGCGGTCGCGGAATCCTTGATTCCAGAGATCCTCGCCTTTGAGGGCGATCCAGGGCTCATCGTAGTAGAAGTAACCGGGGAACTGGTCCAGGGCCCACAGCCGTGTGACGAGATAGACGAGAACCCCCAGGGCGAAGAGCACGACAGGGAGCGATATGGCTCTGGAGAGGATTCCGGCCATGAAATCCCCCAGCCGATGCCAGGTTACAGGGACGGGAAAGGCTGCCGTTGGCGACAGGCCCCGACCGGCACTCACCGTGATGCGGACTCGCGAGTTCTGGGGAATATCCAGCGGCACCGCGGGCTTCAGCACTCCAGCCCTGTACACCGCCTCTACCGCGATGGGCTTCCCTCCAGCTCTGGCGAGCGTCGTCGGCCCGGGATCGGTAGAGGTTTGCCACAACCTGCCGCGCCAGACAGAAAACAGGTGCGACAGCCGCGACCAGGCGCGGCGCCTCGCCCCGGCCAGGCCAAACCGCACATCGCTGGCGATCAAAACCAGGGTGACAACCACGGCTAAGAGGGAGATGGCGATCCCCGCTCCGAAGGTGGTGGAGGTGAACGAGAACTCGTACTTGTGGATGCCAGGTTGAAGGTCTGTGGCCAGGAAGCCTCCCACGTTCTTCAAGGGTTGCTCTCGACCATCCACGGTCACCCTCCATCCCGGGTACTGGGCGATCAGCACCACGAGAGTAGACCCGACATCGCCCCGGACTATCAATTCCAGACCGTTCGGCCCCGATACAAAGGGTGTGAGCTCCGACACCTCTTCCCTCTGCAGCTCGCGCCCTCCAGCAGGGTCCAGAAGTTTGTCGTTTCCCACGGCAAAGGCGAAGGGAAGGCTGTGGGGCAGCTTGTAAATGGTGTGGGTGGGGAATCGCTGATATACCACGGCATCGGGATCGGTGCTCACCTTGTCGTTGCCCAGAACCCGGTAGTTGGGCTGGGCCTGAACGGTTCGCCGGTTGAACATGCCGCTCAAGGGGCGGATGTCTGAGAATCCATAGAAGCAGTCGATAAAGTGAAGCCGGTTGGCCACAGCCGGTGCGTGCCAGTCGCCAGGCAGCCACACGAAGTACTCTGCGGGATCGGCGTTGCGCAGCCAGCCCAGGACCTGCCACGGAACGGGATAGTACTCCCGGGTCCCAACGTGCCCGCGGTTTGTCTGGTACACGTCCGCGACGGACCACAGCATGAAGGCCGTCAGGAGGCCCGCTCCCAGGAGGGCCACCACGTTGCGCCATGAAGCCCCGGCGGTGACAGAGGCACGCAGCGGGTGGCTGTCAGGACTCAACACCTTCATGAGGGAATCCAGACACAGCCCCGCCAGCCCGGTGACAGCGAAGGCACCGAAGATCAGCATTCGTGTGGGGTAACGAAACTGGTTTATCCACCCGTACCGAACGTAGATCTCGCGCCAGGGCGTATCCCGCACGTCTATCCAAAGCACAGCAACCAGGAACAGGAGAGCGAAGAACAGCAGTGGCCGCCTGTCTCTCTTCCAGATCGCCAGGGGCAGCAGCACCAGAGCCAGGAACGGCCAGGTCCCTGTATAGGCGTAAAACTCCTCGGGTGGGAGCCACTTTATGGCGTCGGGGCGCTGTTTGTCGGGAACCGTGTAATCCAGCCAGATCTGCTGGAGTGTTTGAGAATCGGTCATCTCGAGGTTGGTCGCTTTACCGAAGTGTGGCCAGAACTCCAGCATGGGGAGCATCTGCAAGGCCACCAGTCCGGCGGCCAGAATGCCGACGGCCAAGAGCACCTTGACTGTGTCCCATCGGATAGCCGCGAATCGGGGTCGCAACCGCACCTGCACCAGGGCGAGCGGCGCATACACGGCTATCGCCAGGAGGGTGTAAAACGGGAAGTAGACGTGGCCGCCAAGGAACAGCATTGCCAGTGAGATGGCCGCTACCGAAACATGAAGCCGCCGCCTGGTGCTCAGCGCGGCAATCACTCCGGCTATCGCCCAGGGTATCCATCCAAAATTCAGCACGAAGTCGTACTCGCCCTGGAAGAAGCGAGCCACATTCTGGCCGGTGAAGGCGTACATCAGAGCCATCCATAGCCTGGCAAAGCGACCGGCGCCCAGCACTGCTCCCATCCACCACATTCCCAGACCGGCCGCCAGGAAACTCAGGAACAGAGCGACCTTGAACCCGTCAACGACGCCCAGGGCCACAACAGGGACGAACACCGCGGGGCTCAGAACATGCAGAAACGGGTCAGCGACGAAGGGAATGCCGGTGCGGATGTAAGGGTTCCAGAGGGGGAACTGGCCGTACTCCTTCAGGGAGACCATGAGGGTCCAGTCCAGCGACTGGAAGATCTCCGACTCGTTGCCGGTCAGAACACGTTGAGTGCCCAGGTCCAGAAAGCTGGAGCAGAAGGTCAGGACCGCCAGCGCCACCAGCGAGCACTCGAGCAGTGTCGCCCGCCAGCCGACCTTGGCGACGAACAGAACTGGACTTTCAGTTCTCGGCGCAAACAGGGCATCAAGAGCCCAGTCGACCCTCTGGTGCCATGCCCACCAGGAAGCTCGCCGGATTCCCTGGTCGTTCAGGTTCAAAGGGTCCCTGGGACGTGCCAGATCCATGTCTTGCCGACACCGCCCTTTGCTCTGAATGACGACGCCGCGCGGGTCAGCCTGGAGGCTTTGCCGCTAGGCAGATGGATATCGCAGCGCCACCTCGGCATCGGCTACCGAGGTGGCGCCGGGCACTCCGAGAGAGGCCTCCACGAAGGGTGGAGCCACGGACAAGATGGATGGAAGTGGCAACGCTGTGCTAAGCTCCATCCGAGCCAACCTGGTGGTGTGGCAGCAGCAACTCTTTCATTTGAAGTGAAGGTGCCGACCGTGAAGATCCTGATGGTCATCAACTATTATACACCTCATGTCAGCGGCCTGACTATCTACGTTAAGAGGATCGGTGAAGAGCTGGCCAGGAGAGGCCATCAGGTCACCGTCCTGGCTTCTCACCATCTGCCATCGTTGCCCTACCGGGAGAACATTAACGGCGTGTCGGTGGTGCGTCTGCCAGTGTTGCTCAGGGTCAACAAAGGAGCGGTCATGCCCTCCCTGCCTTGGGACGCCCACCGCCTGGTCCGGCAGCACGACGTGGTCCATCTGCATCTCCCGATGTTGGAGTCGGGCTTTCTGGCATGGGCCACCAGGGCAGTAGCTCGAAAGAAAACTGTTATCACCTACCACTGCGACATACAGCTTCCGCGTTCTCCCATGGCGGGGATCATCGCTCCGCTGCTGAAGCTCTCCCACAGCGTGGCCGCGGCCCAGGCCGACGCGGTGGTCACCTACACGAAGGATTATGCCGAGCACTCCGCTTTCCTCTCGCGCTTCCGCCAGAAGGTCTCCACGGTGTATCCGCCTATCATAGTTGAGCCTCCCGACCCGAAGGCCGTGGCGGCCTGGCGCGCGGAGCTGGGATTGGAGGGGCGCAGCATCGTCGGGTTCGCCGGAAGGTTCTCGGAGGACAAGGGAGGTGAGTACCTGCTGGGCTCCATCCCCCACGTCATGGCGGAGGTGCCCGACGCCCGTTACGTCTTCGCCGGCGAGTACCGCAATGTGATCGGTGAGAACTACTTTGAGAAGGTTCGTCCCATCGTGGAGAGCAACCGCGACCACGTGCTGTTTCTCGGGGAGCTGCACGGGCAGAGGCTCTCCAACTTCTACAGCATGTGCGACCTCTTGACGCTTCCCAGCATCAACTCCACCGAGTCCTTTGGGATGGTCCAGGTCGAGGCCATGCTGTGCGGAACGCCCGTGGTGGCCTCGGACATTCCGGGGGTGCGTGAACCCGTGCGGGTTAGCGGCATGGGGCTGGTGGTTCCCCCAAGGGACGCAAGAGCGCTGGGGCGGGGCATCGTCGAGGTTCTCCGGAACAGGGCCAGGTACCTGCATCCCAAGATCGACCTGGCCGCCAGCTTCAGCGTAGGGCAGACCGTCGACTTCTACGAGAAGCTGTACTTCCGCAACAGGGTGAGAGCCGAGACTTCAGCCTTCCGCCCGGGGCGGGTTTCCCGTTGAACTCTCGATTCCGGGGACGATACCCTTCGCACCTTTCTACGGGCTCGCCGGCACGAAGAACACCAGGAACTCCTTTCCTGGGGTGACCGAAGGCTGCTCCCGGAGCTGGCCTTGCGGGAACTTCTGCTGGAGCCGCTGGACGGCTTCTTTGTCATCTTTATTCAGAATGTAGAGCTTGTTGCCCGGCGGCGGCGTTTGACGGGAGACGTCGTCGGGAGTCATGAGGACGTTGTTCCAGTCGGGGTCGCCCATGGCGAAGGCCACGAGCCTGGTATCCACCCAGTAGGGCCACGACTTGATGTAGGCGTTCTGCCGAGCGCCGATGCTGCGCGCGAAGCCGTTGATGACTGCCGCGATCTCGCTGGAGTTAATGGACGAATGCCGGTACTGGATCGCGTAGTCCACGAAGTAGCGATCGAAGCTGGCCCTGGCCGCCACAGCCATCACCAGAAAGAGCGCCACGCTAACGGCCCATCTCCCGGCCCGCCCGGGCCACCCCTGGCCCAGCTTGCTCGCCACCAGATATACCGGCGCCGCGACTATCAGGGAAACGATAGGTGTGTCGCCTCCGGCGCGGACGACGCTCGGGTTCTCTCCCGGAAAGGCGATGCTGAGCATCGAAGGCAGCATCAGTATTAGCAGCGCCGCCACTAGATAGGCGGATATCGGCTCTCGGTCCTTCAACAGACTGAAAAGGCACCACGCGACCCCCAGCAGGAACAGCCCCCCGCTTACGTAGTCCAGAACCGGATCCCCAGGCACGGTGTTCACCCAGACCACGTCGCCCCGCCAGTTGAACATGGCCAGCCCGTTAACCACGTTTCCGGCGAACACCACAATGGGGTTGGCGGCTACCGGCACCTCGACGCTGGCGACCCTGGTGAGCGCCCGAAACCAGAACATCCCCGGATTCTCGGCCATGTAGTGAGCCAGGGGAACCATCACCACCAGTACCGCGCCGAGACAGAGGAGAGCATTCCACGCCAAATGGAGCAGCGCGTCGCGCCCTCGATTCCAGTCGAAGGCCATCTTGAACAGAACAGCCGCCCCTATCAAGGGGATCATGGCACGGAAGGGGCTGTAGCCGTACAGCCCCACACCGGTGGCCAGACCACAGAGGAGGTAATCGTTCCGCCGCCCGTGTCGAAGAGCCCTCAACAGGAACAAGAAGGCCAGCGCGACGAAGAAGGGGTAGTAGGGGAAGCGCAGCCCGACGCGGCCGATGGCCACGTCCCACTTGGACACGGCCAGGAAGAAGGCGGCCAGCAGACCGAACCTGGCGCCACCCACGTCCCTACCAATGAGATAGACCAGGGGCACGGTAAGCAGGCTCACGGTGGCGGTCAGCACCTTCAGCGCCAGATGAGAGAGGCCGAAGACCATCACGAAGGGCACGGCCATGTAGAATTCCAGCGGCTCCCGCCCGGTGTTGCGGGTGAAGAATATGGGTCGCTGGCCATTAAGTACGTCCCTTATGTCCAGCAGCTTCTCCGCGATGTCGCTGGTCGGTTCAGCCGGCACGCTAGAGATCTGGTAGTAGCGGAAGAAAGCGCCCACTAGGATCACCCCACCAAGGGCGACGGCAGACCAGGGGATGGCGATATCTCTCCGTGGCATGCCTCTCATTCGCTCCAGCCAGGAAAGCGAAGGAGCCCTCGAGGGAACCCAGAAGGTTCGCCAGTACAGAACCACGGCCAGGATCCAGAATATGACCGTTTCCATCCTGAAGCGATTGCCGCTGGAGAACAGCCAGGTAGCGGCAGCACAGATCACCGAGGCCACCAGGAGGGGCATGGAGAAGGACGGCTGTGCGGCCTTGGTCCAGGCATGCTCGGGCTCCGAGGGCGCAATCCGAGCAACTAACCGTTGGCCCGGCAGAACGAAACGGACGAAGAGGACCACCGCCAGGCTGGAGAGGATCAGGCCATCCAGCACGATGCGCTGGGTGAACAGTGCCCACTCTCCCCAGATGGCCAGCAGGACGGCGAGAGAGCCAAAGAGAGGGGTCCGGCGATCCGCGACGATGTTTCCCACCGATTGCACGACCTCAGCCCTCCCCCCTCCGCGAATACCGATACGGCTGTGTATTCCGGCCGCATGGGCCGGGGACGATCCCGACGTCTGCCGGGCACGAGAAGCGGCACGGATTCTACTCGGCAGCTCGAGACTCGGTCAACCGAGACCGTGGACAGCTTGACCTGCCTCGCCCCAAACCCTAGCATGAGCTCGGACCGACACGACCTTGACGAGGAAGGACTTCCCACTGGAGGCGCCGTTGCTCACCGAGGGCTGCACGGAAAACCCACGAGAGATGCCGCGATTGCACCGCGAGAAGGGGGATATCCTGACAAGTCGGTGGCTCGCGAGGTTTCGGCCCATGTTTTCGGCCGGCTACGATGAGAGCGAGTCGCCGGCCCTGAAGGTGGCGTCCCTGCTGGCTTTCCTGAGTGCCCTCCTCTACTTCGCCGATCTGGCCGTGCCGATGTGGCTCCCGGAGCTCTACGCCACCCCGCACCTGGATACCCCCAAGCTGCTGGGGGTGAGCGAGACCACCATGACCCGGTTCACTCTGGTCGTGATCACTCAGTTCGTAATCTACCTGGCGGTCTTCCGCATCTCCGTGGGGCTGAGTTCCGTCCGCTCGGCGGCGATGATGGTAAGCCTCGCGGGCCTGGCCGCATTGCCACTGCTCATGATGTACCCCGGCGGCGCAGGCGACGTGTACGCCTACATCGCTGAGGCGGACTCCGTCCTGAGCTACCACGCTAATCCCTTCCTCACCCCCGTCGCCGACATACCGGGCCATCCGCTGCTCCCGTTCTTAGACTACCCCCGGGAAACGACTCACTACGGCCCGCTCTGGCTTGCCATAGGCGTGCTTCTACGCCTCCTTTCCCGAGGAGACCTGCTGGCGGGCATCATCACCTTTAAGGTGGCCGCACTGGCTCTCCTGCTGGCCAGCGGCTGGCTGGTCTATCTGATATTGCGGAAGGATAGGCAGGAGGCGGCGATCCCCGGCGCGGTGATGGTGGTGTGGAACCCGCTGCTGCTGTTCGAGCTGGCTGGAAACGGTCACAACGACGTGGCCATGGCCTTCCTCGTCGTGCTTGCCTTCTACTTCTACAATCGGTCGTCTTCTCGGCGGGCCGTCACGGCCCTTCTGGCGGCCTTCCTGGTCAAGTACACCGCCATCGTGCTGATGCCTCTGTTCCTGCTGGCCATGCTACGGCAAGCCGGTTCGATCCGGTCGTGGCTGGCCGGAGCCATCATCTACGGCGGTGGTACGGCCGCGATCATGGCCGCGGTGGTGAGCGTAACCGGACTCCGAGGGACTTTGGGCGTCCTTGACGACCAGACTCGATGGTTCACCACATCCCCGGCGGCCACGAGCTACTTCTGGCTCGTTGAGAACGGCTGGATGCTCGGGCCCGAAGCCGCTAGGGTCGTGACGCGAGGCGGGCAGATGCTCTTCGGGGCACTCTACCTGGTGGAGATGCTGCGACTCTGGTTCCGTCCCAGATCCTTGGCCGAGTCCTCCTTCCGTGTGGTGATGCTGCTTCTGCTGCTGGTCGTATCTTGGTTCCAGCCCTGGTACGTAACCTGGGCCATACCCTTGGGCACCCTTGCCGGGGCAGGCGGGTACTATGCCGCCGCCATCGGCCTCAGCTTCGGTGGCTTCATGGTCCACACCGTCATGGGGTTCGCCTGGCGACTGGAATGGAACCGGGGAAGCCTGATGGTCATCCACGGTGCTGGAGCTGCCACCACGTGGGCACCGGCAATAGCGGGCAGCGCCTCCACCTGGGTCCTCACTGCCTCCTCTCGCCTCCGTCGCGGCATCGCGGGTGCCATCGTTCGGCGCCGGCGCTCGCGTTGACCCTGATCCTGGCCCTCGGATATCATGCCTGAGACCAGCTTTCGTTATGGACTCCCATGGCCGTGCCGGGAGAGGGAGGAAATGATGGAGGGGATAAACTACGATCGGCTGTGCCGCACTCCGCAGTCGGAGGCGTACCTGATAAGCCAGGGCGAGGAGCCGATCGCCCGAGTGGAGCTCCACTTCACCCACGCTATCGTCTACGGCCTGCTCGTCGTGGAGAAGGACTTCGAGGAGCGGGAAGTATCCGAGCTGATCCGGCGGATCGACGACGACCTGGTGCTGAGCGCCGGTCTCCCCAGGGAGGACTTCGTGGTGACCGTCTACCGGGGTACGGAGCTAGGGGTATTCTCCGACCCCGAGCCTGGGGAGACAGACGAAGGGGATGATGGA
>Ga0315298_1008985_pt1 | contig 12507 bp, 10 predicted proteins | sample WHS_1_MG_FD_203077 | JGI IMG/M metagenome (GOLD analysis project Ga0315298, IMG submission 203077) | Extremophilic microbial mat communities from Washburn Hot Springs, YNP, Wyoming, USA - WHS_1_MG | ecosystem: Environmental > Aquatic > Thermal springs > Hot (42-90C) | place: USA: Wyoming...
ATTTAAAATGATATGGAAAAACAATCTAATGGTAAAGGCGCTTATCTTAAGTTTATTCATACACATAGCAGGGTTCTCCTTCTTTTCTCTTATACTGCCGGCATCCAGGAGGGAAGTAAAAGAGATTGAGGTCTCACTGCTACCTGCAGGTATGGCGCCTGAAAAACCATCTCCAGAGGTAAAGAGCATCTCCCCTGCTATCCCAAAGACATCCCCGAGAAAAGAGAAAATTGCAATAGAGATAAAAAAGGAGATATTAAGGTTTTCCCCTCAGGAAGTCACAGGACTATCACGGGCTATTACACCTCCGGAACTCCTATCTGAAAGACAGGAACTCCCTGAGATTAAGATACCTGAAATAACTGGATTTAGCCTAACAGGCACTTCCTCAGAGAAAAAATCTGCTGTCTCTGATGTTGAGATAGAAGGACCCGCAGGAGACAGGAAACTGATTTACAGAGAACCTCTGGATTATCCTGACTGGGCAATAGAGAAAGCCCTTGAAGGCAATATACGGATAAAATTCTGGGTTGACCCTGATGGAAAGATAGTCCTTACAAATATCATTACATCATCCGGCTCCCCGGAACTTGACCTTTATGCTGAACAGAGATTTAGAAGATGGGCATTTGAACCAGTAAGGACAGATAAACAGGCATGGGGCCTAATAACATTTAGATTCTATCTAAAATGATAAAAATAGAACTAAATCTTGCGGTGGCTCTTTATTTAGGTATCAGTATCCTTATACTTCTCATCTGGGTTGCCTTTGAATACAGAAAAAGCAATAGAGAAAAAGAAAAAAGATATAATACGCTGTGGCAGTGTCCAATATGCTTTCACATATATATAGACAGCCGTTCAGAAACCATATCCAGGTGCCCAAAGTGCAGCACCCTTCACAAAAGAGAAGAAAAGATGTAAAATATAAAAATACACATCCTTCTCTGAAAGGGGGAAAGGAGAACAGATGATAACAGAGATAGGTATAGTTGCAGGAGAGATATGGCAGTACCTTGAGAAGTATAATGAGGCAACTCTTTCACAGATTACAAAAGCACTTAAGAGAGAAAGAGACCTTGTAATGTTAAGTTTAGGATGGCTCGGAAGGGAAGGACACATATTTATTGAGAAAGAAGGGGATGAATATAAGATAACCTTCCGCAAAAGAGAATAACCTCTTCTCTTACTGGGGGATCGTCTAATGGTAGGACACGAGACTCTGGATCTCGGTGTCTAGGTTCAAGTCCTAGTCCCCCAGCCAATTCCTTCTTTTAAATCTCTTGTAGGTTCTCAAGGATTTTTTCTTATTGTTTTATTCTGCTTTGAGAAAACCACTAATACACAGAGGACTTACAAACTCTCTACCCTTATATCTGATTTTAGTTTTACCCTACAAAATTTGTATTTTCTGCCTGATGTAGGGTAAAATTATATTATGGATATTCTCAATAATGTAATGGTGGAAAATATCTCATATTATCAAAAAATGCGACGGGAAGTTATTTCCCGTCTCGCCTGTCTTCCCAGGGGAACAATAAAAAGTAAAACTATATCAGGTAATAAATATTTCTATCTTCAATACAGAAGAGGTGGAAAAGTCATACAAAAATATCTCGGTAGAAATATCCCGGAAGAGTTAATAAAACACCTAAAAGAACGAAAACTACTGGAAAAGGAACTTAAGAAAATAGAAGACGCTCTTGCTTTGTTAAAAGCCAGGCCAGATTCAGATATCTTTAAGCCGCTTATAGAGATAATAAGAGTGTTAAACCGAGACGGCTTCTGGGAAGAAAGTGTGGAACTTATTGGAAGATGGGCTTTTCGGCTATATCAAGAACACTATGGAGTAAGTTTTTTCCCTTTGAGGACAGATGACCTGGACTTCGCTATTTTGTTGCCATATCAAGGTAAGGAAATAAATAATTGGATTCAGGGAAGGATTTAATCCAGATGGCTCTATTTATTTTTACCAGCCCGGGTTAAGAATAGACTTTCTTGTACCGGAAAAAGGGGAAGAAAAGAAAAAACATGTTAAAATACAAAAGTTATCATTAGTTGCTCAACCTTTGAGGTTTTTAGAACTTCTCTTCTATGAACCCGCTGAGGTCAAAATATTCAAAGGAGTTAAAATTAAAATCCCATCAATGTCAGCATTTTTGATTCATAAACTTATAGTTTTTCAGAGAAGACAGAACAAAGAAAAATCTTTAAAAGACCTCAAGCAAATTGTTGCCGTAGCAAAGAGGATTATTTCTGATGTAGAAGAAAAAACACGTTTGTATAGGTTATGGAAAACATTGTCTGATGGATGGAAGAAGAAGGTTAGAAAAGGTATTACTATTGGGGTAAAAGAATTACCTATAGAGGAAGAAACATGGTCAATGCTTACCAGGATACTTTTCCCTGCATGAAAAGGTGCATGTAAATACTCCCTCAACATCCTTGAGGGAAAAGCACAAAGTATTCCCCTTAACTTTCCTTCACTACAGGGGATAGGACAAACTGCAAGAATGGAAGGTTTACTCCTCCCTGAAATTCCGACATTAGATAAAGCGGTTGTAAGTCCTTGATTTTCATAGATTTAAGATACGGTGGATTGTGGAAAAGAGGGAGATTTGACACATTTTTTTATTTTTGTTATAATCTTAACAAGTTATATGATATAGAAAGGTAAGAGATGAAGAAAGGAGATATTAAAAGGGAAATTTATAGGTTAAAGAAGGAGAGGCAACTTTTAGAAACACATTGTCTTGGTATTGGCTTACAACTGCCATTATGGTTATCTATCAGGTATGTAAGGTGTGGGAAGGAGGGATGTAAGTGTAATAAGGGTAAACTTCATGGTCCATTTACATATGTCAGTTTCAAAAAAGGCAGTAGAGCATATTATAGGTATATTAGTCCTGAGAGGATAAATAAGATAAGGCAATATATTAACAATTACCACTCTTTTCAGGAAAAGATAGCCCGGCTAAATGAAATCAACAGGGAGATAACAGTTTTGTTGAAAGAAAGTCAGAGAAACAACTTATTACCTATACCGGAATGGATAAGAGAGAAAAAGAGAAAGTAAATTGGAGATATTACACAACGATGGTTTGGATATAAAGGGAAAGGGCTGAGAGGACCACCAGTTTTAATTTTTTGAATATGAAAAATATAATTTTAAAATTTGTCAAGTATATTTTCTAAATTCTAAAATCCATTGTGTATCAAGGGTTTTCACGCCTCTTGACAAATTTCTGGGGGGGTATAATAAGGTTGTGGTATAATATAGCAAGTTGAAAAATTAGTTCGGAGACAAAAATTGACAAGTGAGATTAGATGGTGTAAATCAAATGCAAACGCAGTTCACTAAATATTTACTACATTATCATGGGAGGATAAAAATGGTTTGGAAACGAGGCATTACAGCTTTGTCAACAGCTCTTTTAATGTCCCTGACGGTTTCCTGTGCAAGGGCAGACTCCGGTGCGGTGATAATAAATTTTGAGGATATAAGGGAAGGCAGGGTCTTTTGTTCGCAGGGAATATCAAGAGGGTTCATGAGAGGCGGTGCCGAATTAACAGAGGATTCTCATTCAGGCGATAAGGCGCTGCGGTTAGTCGGGGCCAGGAACAAGGGTGTTCTGGATATGGGTCCGCATTTTACGAATTCCTCCGAGGGCACGCTTGATTTTTGGATGAAACCGGCATCGGCGGGAGGCATAATTGCCGGCAAAGCAGGCGCCGTCAAGATTGAGATTGACGCGGCGTCAAAGACCGTAAAGTTCGGATTGAGGCTGAAAGACGGCTGGCGCAGGTGCGAGGGGAAAACGGTTATTTCTCCTGGCGTGTGGTACAGGGTGACCGCCAGCTGGGGCGGCAAAGGGATGTTTCTTTTCCTTGACGGAAAGGAGGAAGACAGAAAGGAACTGCCGGCGAAGATAGAGTGGAATGAGACAGACAAACATTTCCTGCTGGGCAGTTACGATTACCCGGCTCAATACGACGACTGGTTTTACGACGGCATTATAGACGATTTTTATTTCAAGCCGGCACAGGAATTGATAGAAGAGTCGGGTGCGGTTAAGGGTGCGGTTGTTCCGTCTTCCGATATATTTGCAGTTTCCGTTAAGGTTCCTGAGCGTAAAATTGTATCCGGGGTGGTTTACAACGACATCAACAGAAACGGAAGGATGGATGGTGGTGAAAAGGGGATTGCGGGCGTGCCTGTAACTGACGGATATACTGTTGTTGTTACTGACAGGGAAGGAAAATATTCCTTGAAGGTTTCCGACATGGCAATTTTCGTGTACATAACAAAACCCTCGGGTTTTGATGTTTCGGATGCATGGTATAAAAAAATAGCCGGCGAGGTAAATTTTGGACTTGTTGAATCGGAAAAAGAGAAAGGTCCCTTCGGGTTTATAGCCGTAACCGATACCCATATTTCAGACAGAAGGGAGTCGCAGGAAGGGTTGAAGAGATTTGTGGCGGAGGTAAATGAACTCAATCCCCTGCCGGCATTTGTGGTAAATTGCGGCGACCAGCTTAACCTGCCCAAAAAAGCCGCAGGTTCCGAATCAACAGGGCGTTCATGGTATAACATTTACAGCGGAATAATGAATAACCTTAAGATGCCGTATTACAACAAGGCGGGCGACCACAGCGATGTGGGATACCGCGTTGACGAGTTTCCTCCCGGCGACCCGAGATGGGGCAAGGCGATGTTCTGGGAGTACTTCGGGCCCACCTATTACTCTTTTGAGTACGGAAAACTGCACATAGCGGTTAACGACGATTATTACGGATATGCCAGAAGAGAGTGGTTCCGGCAGGATTTGAAATACCGGTCTCCGGAGACAGCCATTATTTTCGTGGAAAAACTGATAGATGAGATTGCAGAAGAGTTGCCTGAATTCAGACAGGATATGCTTCTATCGTTTATGAGTGACCCTCACATATATTTTCACAGGAACAACTTTGTATATGCCGGCGCCCTATCCGGGACATGGTGGAACGGAATCTGCGCCGATCTTGAACCCCAGGGCTATGTCGTGGTTGAGGTTGACGGGAAAAAACTTGATTTTTTCTATAAAGGGCTCGGGGAGCAGGTAAAGATAAATGCCCCGAAGTTTGGCAGCGGTGTATCAGGCAAGGTTGCAATCAACGCACATCTTGTAACCGGTAAGAATGCCGGTCCGCTGGAGTATTCTATAAACGGCTGCGATTGGAAACCCATGCAGGAATCCGGCCGCACGATGTACAGGGTGAAATATTCCGCCAAACGGGATTGTGCGGACTTTCCGGCAGGAATGGCGGAAATCAGGGTAAGGACGGCGGACGGAAGCGAAGAACATATTTGTCCTGTTGTTATCCGCGACGGTTACGGTTCTGATTACACTGCCGCAAGCGATGCGGTTCTAAACATGAAAATAGGGTCGGTAATGGGTTTCCCGAAAAGTTTTCCCGATGCTCCCGTGGAAGTTTTGGTTAACGGAAAGAAGGTGGGTACCATTCAGGGACGCACTGCTTCATATTCTTTTAACGTGCCCCGAGAATTCCTGAAAAAAGTCAATACGGTTACGTTCAACTTCTCTAAACCCGGTGACGGGATGATAGCTACCAATGTCCAACTTATCTATAATAACGAAACAATATTGGATCCTTACTGGAAAGAGGTGCAGAAGGTGCGCAGCAACAACTGGACTAAAGATATTGTTGATAAATCAGGCGTTTTAATCGGAGACGGCGGGATACATGCCACTTCTTTCGCCGTCGTGCAGAACGAATTTAACTTTGTATTGCCTGCGAATGAAGCTGAAAAAAAAAGCCCTGAATCTAAAATGACGGCAAAATCCGGAATAATAATATGGAAGGAAGCTGAGGAATTGTTGCCACAGGACGGGTGGAAACTCTACAGGTCTCTCCCTGCAGGGAGTTATGACCCCACCAAATACTGGAGCGGTGAAGGTGCGGCTTATTTCAACAGCAAGACATCGTCAACACCTCTCAAATGGCGTTTTGAATTGAAGGGAGAGATGGATGAGGCTGGTGTGGATAAAATAACAAGGGAGTATCATGTGTGGATACACCAGTACGGCTATAAAGACAGGAAACTCACGGTAAAAGTGGACGGACAGGCAGTAGGCACGATAACGTCGGAAAATACGGAGGTTCTTGATAATAAAGGTGGATATGTCAGCGCCGGCCACTATATATGGCAGAAAGCTGGGACAGTCAGGCTTGGAGGCGGCCGCCATGAGATTGCCATAGAGCCGTTTGCCGGGAACGCTGTTATAATCAATGCAATACTGCTGACAGACGATCCCGGGATTATCCCTGAAGGATATTCCTTACGGGAGAAGGCGACGGCAGGTTTTGTCAAAGATGTTCCCGCTGAATGGTATCCGTACATTTCAGGAATGAATGATGTTTACGGCTTGTTGCCGGACATGGTGACAGCAGGCAGTTTTAACATCGGGCATACGGGCAAGGGGATAATCCACAGAAAAGACAGGAAAGTTACCGCCGTTTTCGACCTGCCTGAAGGACTGAAGATAAAAGCAGCGCATCAAGGGCCTGCCAGTACCAACTCAGCGGCGCCCGGTTATGAAAAGATTGAGATTGAAGAACCGGTTCCCGTTAATAAAGGCAAAGAAGTTCTTACTCAATACAGGATAAACCTTTCTTATATAGCGGAAAGCAGCACGCTGCAGATTTATTTCTATTATAAGGGAAATTCTGCGTCCGGTGAGGTGGTGAAGGGTATCTGCCGCATGGAATGGGACCAGGGCGTTAGTGATGAAAAGGAAGTGACTTTCCGTATTGCAGTACTGCCTGATACGAAGGTGGATTTCAAACATCTGTTATTCGGTACCGCGGGGCAGTCATACGGGTATGTAAACAACTCCATATGGCCTGATTTTCCGGAACTGACTAAAAGGGCGGGGATGAATGCAATGGTTATGCTGGGCAATTTCTACAAGCAACGGGATGACCTTAAAGAGAGACAGGAACTCGTAAGGTCTTTTTACGGGAAAGGGATTCAGGTCTTTGAAGGATACAGTCCCTGGTACAGCCTCGGTTTGCTTCCTCCCACCGTTGAAGAAGGCGCGGCCGTCGGCATAGATGGGAAAATATATAAGGACTATAAAAACAGGACGGTTCCGTGTCCAACCTTTATTGAAGGAAATTCTTATATAGAGAAGGAACTGGACATTTTGAGAACCGTTGCGGCATGCGGTGTGTCAGGCATTATGTTTGACGACGAGCGGTTCAACAGCAAGGGTGAGAGTATATGTTATTGCTCCCGCTGCGTCAAAGGGTTCAGGGAGTTCCTGGAACATAGAGAAGGTTCGCCGGCATTTGTTGAACCCGTTGAGATAGTGAAGAATAAGGAGAAGTATCCACAGTTGTACGACCTGTGGATGGAATTCTGCGCACTTGGCAACACCAGAAGGCACGCGCTTATGAAAAAAGTCTTTGCCGATAAGGTGCGGGAGTCCAATGCTGATTCAACTTACAGGAAAGGCATAACGATAGCGGAAATAACAGTTGCCGATGGAACAACAAAGACTTCCAGGGAAAAGCATTTATGGGACCTCCCCTCTCTTGCAGAGACAGTTGATTACGTGTGTCCGATGATATATATTACCGCGGTCTCCCAAGTGGATAGTTTGATAAGTCGGGTGAGGAATATTCTTGACTCAATGGGAGGGAAGAAGGAGAGGCTCCTCGTCACTCTGAATTGTGGCTATACCGGGGGTGGAGAAATATCACTGGTGGAAAAACCGCTCATAAAGTACTCCATACTCGAGTGCGTCCTGAACGGAAGCCAAGGGGCGTTTTTCTGGAACGGCTTCGCGACATACGACCCTCTCAGCCTGGAGCAGATTGCCTCAGCACTGAGTATGCTTGCTCCTTATGAGGATATAATAGTGGAAGGTAAAATCAACCACGGGGTAGTGAATGTTTCCGGAGGGAAGGCTAACGTCTCGGCCATTGTCCACGAAAAAGGCATACTTGTCCTTGTATCCGAATATTCAAAGAATGAAGTTGCTGCCGAGGTTACCGTACCCGACAGTAACTCTTATGAGTTGATAAACGCGTGGACAGGTAAATCCGAGGGAAAAATAACGGAGAAGGCACGTTCGTTTAAAGTGATTTTGAAAGACATAGAAAGGGCTAAACTATATTTCTTGAAAAAACTATAATCTGTAATATGAATTTTCAATCAATCCTGTATTGTTATTGTGAGAAAGGAGACCCCTCGATTGTCATTGCGAGAAATGTTTTGTATGACGAAGCAATCTCAATGATAATTCTCGGGGAAGGCTCAGCAATATCAATGAGATTGCCGAGGCAAAAAACGCCCGCCTGCGCTAAAACTGTGGCGGACAAGCCTCGCAATGACGGAATAAAGGGAGAGGTTTTATGATAAGAGGAGTTTTTTTTGATTTCGGCAATACAATTGTGGATGAGAAACCTTTTATTTCGGGAGCCCAGATGGGTGTGGTGCGATATGTCAAGGATAAATTAAATCTCAGGGAAACGGATGAGGAATTATACGCAAAACTGAGAAATACCCCTCAACTTCCTGCCGGACATCCCCTGCGTCTCCAGCCAAAAGACAGAGAATATCATGTCAGGAGAATCTGGATGACAGAGTTTGCCAAATCATGCGGGATGAAGGAAAACGGGCGCTTGGGGGATGAACTTATGGTGGCGTATGACAACGGTGCAAAACACAGCGACTGCCTGATAAAAAATGCCGGTGAAATACTGCGTAAATTGTCCAAGAATTATTGTCTGTGCATAATCTCAAACGGCTATGCCGGCTTTATCTACGCAACGTTTGATTTTCATAATCTAAGGAGGTACTTCAAAAAAATAATAATTTCACAGGAGGTCAATCTAGAAAAGCCGGCTCCTGAGATGTTTTATCTGGCGCTTGACTCCTGCGGCATTGAGCCCGGTGAAGCAATGATGGTTGGCGACAGTTACGAAGCGGATGTAAAGGGAGCAAAAGCCGTGGGAATGAAGGCCTGCTGGGTCAACCCCGACTGTAAAGAACCTCCGGGTGCAGATTACGATTTCATGATCAAGGATATAAGCGAACTGCCCGGGATATTGGCCTTAAAGAGTGCAGATTGATACAAACAAATTATATTGTATCAAAAAAGTTGTTATTGCGAGGAGCGTTTTTTGTGACGTGGCAACCTAATTGATATTGCTTCGCCATCGCTCGCAATGACAATTGATTTACTTCATTCGTATTAGACAAAGATATTATCATGTTGAAAAGCTACGTTGCTTTATATAAAAATCTTCCGGCTATTTTTGTCAACGATTCCCCGATTTTACCGGCAATGGCAATAGGGGCTGATAACTTTGCGGTTGCAAACGGATTTCCCGGAGCCGGCATCAGGATTTACCAGACGTTTTACCGCAACGAACTCTCTGATGATTACCTGCATATGGGATGGGACGGGGAAGATGGTTTTGACTACAGCAGGGATGAAAAACTCTTTGCGGGAATGCTGAAGTATATCCCGGATGATGGTTTTATTCTTCCCGTGGTAGGATACCTGAACAGACCACCGAGGAAGTGGCTGGAAAATAATGCCAAAGAAATGACCTTCCTGAACACCGGGCGGTTCGGTTTTGGCCCATCACCTGCTTCTGAAAAATTTAACAGGAAGTCAGAGGAAGTTATCAGCCGATATATAGACCATTTTGAAAAGAGCGTTTTCCGCGACAGGATTATCGGTTACCATATAATCAACGGACGTTCGTTTGAATGGCTGTCATGGGATTGGTTCCGACCGAATATAATCGGCTTTGATGATTACAGCCGGCCGATGCTCAATGAATTCCACAGGTGGCTCAGGGAAAAATATTCGGATGATGTTAAAATGCTGCAGGAGGCATGGAAAGACGAAAGTGTAAACTTTAATTCGGCTTCCATTCCGGATGTTGCCCTGCGTTTGGGTAAAAATGGACGCGTTCTGCCGGGGCCGGATGACGGGATGCAGGTTTCTGACTATCATACCTGCTATGCCGAAACATGGGCAAATCAGACTATAAGATTCTGCCGGGCGGCTAAAGATGCCGTTAACGGGTCAAAGATTATTGCCGTTTTTAACGGGTATAACATGGTTAATTGTCACGATACCTATGTTCAATGCATAGGACAACTGGCTTTTCAAAAATTATTAAAATCTTCCTGCGTGGATGTTATAATGGCTCCTTACAGTTATGAAAACCGGTCCATCGGCGGATGCCATTTTCCCCAGGTATGCGAAAGTTCAGTGATACTGCACGGCAAGGTGTTTATGGACCAGATTGACACGCGTACCGCGATTGTCAGGCCAAAACAGCCGCAGTGGGGACAGCCGGATACGGTTGAAGAGAGCATTGAAATGATGAAGCGCGATATGGGTTTTGCCGTTACCCACGGGACAGCTTATCAGTATTTTGATATGCAGAATGCCACCAATGCCTGGGGGTTCTTGAAGGATGCGCCTCACTGGTGGAGTCATCCTGATATGAAATCCATGCAGATGAAACTTGCAATAATTGCAAAAAAAGCATTTCGGAAGGACAGCCGCTCCACCGCGGAAATAGCACTTTTTGTGGATAATAACAGTTATCTGCTCCAGTATCTTAACAGGGGTTTCGGCTCACTGCTTATAAACGCCCAGATTCAGTACGAAATGGACAAAATTTCTGCGCCGGTCGACAGGTATCTTCTGGGGGACCTGCCGGCGGTGCGCAATTATAAACTATATATTTTTTTAAACGCATTTGATATCCCCGATAATATTCTGGACAGCATAAAAGAAAGGATTTTCCATAAAGGAGCCACCGCTATCTATTTCTATGCTCCGTCATGCTACCGCAACAGAAATCTGGATATTGAAGGAACAGGGGAGCGGATAGGAATCTCATTGGCCATGGATGAAAGAAAGGATTATATACATATTGATATCACACGAAATCCCCACCCCTTCACGAAGGGACTGGATAAGAAGGATTACGGCAGTGACATTGATCCTGAATTTTACCGCAGAACCACGGCTTATTTTCCGGAAAACAAGGGATTATTCAAATTTTCGCCAATCTTCTATTCCAGAGATTCCGATGCCGGAATTCTTGGGAAGATAAGAGCCAACGGGCAGCCCGGCCTTTGTGTGAAAAAATGGAACAACGGCGTTGTGGTTTTTTCCGCGGCGCCCTTGATGCCTGCCGGCATAATACGGAATATAGCGTCTCATGTCGGGGTTCATCTCTATACAGACAACAAAGACCTGGTTTATGCCAACAACAATTTTGTTTTTGTCACAAGCAGGACTGACGGTGATAAGATAATCCGTCTGCCTGCTGCCTGTAATGTCTCCGATGGTCTTACGGAGCAGGTTATAGGAAACAATGTAAGCGAATTCCGTGTCGGGATGAAAAAATACGAAACGCGCATATTTGAACTTCGCTGAAATCTTTACGGTGGGAGACTAAGATGTTCTGTAGAAAGGTTATGCGATTTACGGTATTTCTTGCCTGTTTATTGTTTATCAAAAGCGGTTATGCGGAAACGATAACAGCGGAGATACGTTTTGCAGATGTTCCTCATAGCCGTGTCATTGACCGGTGAAGTCTACACCGGCAGAATACTGGGAGAATGGAGCCCCCGCACGGAAGCTAAAATATCCGTAAAAGACAGTTTCTGGACTGTCGAACTTGCCGTGCCTCTCGCAGATATGGGTATGAGTTCTCCCGTGGAAGATAGGGTCCTGGGTTAATAGATAGTATCCAGGGGAAGTGAAAAAAATTTTAAAATATTTTTGTATAAAAGGTGTCATATTATCTTTTTACTTTCACACCTTTCTATCTGCGGTATATAAAATTCATTATCGTCTGTCTGGTGGCTCCGCTCTACAAATGCATTATATTCCTTCTTACCAACCGGTATATGAAATAAACTTGAGTTTAATGGTTGAAATATCTCTCTATTTAAATACTCTCTAATTTATTCGGACTTTTCCCACCAAACTCTTCTCCTCTCTCTTCCCACCTTCTTACCCATTTCCTTACCACATTCCTTGAGGTACCCCATAAACAAGCCGCCTTTTTAATACTACCTGCCTTTTGATAACTCTCTATTAACATCTTTCTTGCCTCTAATTTGTCTATCTTCCACATCTTCTTATATAATATCTCCATGGCCGGTATACCTCCTTTCGGAGCATATTAAAATGCTCCAATATTTCAAACTTCGGTATACCGGCTATTTTAATCAATTCTTCAAAATCTGTTAAGCAGGGGTGGTAACGATCTCTACAACCATTTACTATGACTGCAGAATTTGATATACATAGGTAACACCTCCCAGCAGATTGAAAAGGTAGAAGAGATAGATAAAATTAAGAGTGTAGACAGGGAGGTGTAAATGAGTAATTTTCCGGGAAGGTTTGTAGGTAAGTTTGCTCCGTTTCCCAGGCAGGAGGATTTCAGGATACCTTC
>Ga0315298_1008987_pt1 | contig 12507 bp, 8 predicted proteins | sample WHS_1_MG_FD_203077 | JGI IMG/M metagenome (GOLD analysis project Ga0315298, IMG submission 203077) | Extremophilic microbial mat communities from Washburn Hot Springs, YNP, Wyoming, USA - WHS_1_MG | ecosystem: Environmental > Aquatic > Thermal springs > Hot (42-90C) | place: USA: Wyoming...
CGAGAGCCTGTATCAATCCGGCCGAGCTACGCGTGCTCATGATCCTGTCGGTGGCGACGAGCATTGACGCCCTGGCAGTGGGGTTTAGCTTTGCGCTCCTCAAGACACCCATCGTTGCCCCGGCAATCATCATCGGGGTGGTAACTTTTGGGGTATCGCTTACGGGCGCGTTTCTCGGTAGCCGCTTCCGCGGCCGCCTGGAGAACAAAGCCGCGATCATGGGCGGCTTGATCCTTATCGGGATCGGCGTCAAAATCCTCGCCGAGCACCTCGGATAGATGATCGCAATTGGCCTGTAGATGAAGGATCCAAAGGAGCAAAGGTTGTGAAGATCACGGAGATCGAGACCATCGCCCTGGTTGATCCGGGCAGGGCTAGTGAGACCATCGTGCGTGTGCACACCGATGAGGGGATTACGGGGATCGGCCAGGCCGAGTCGCCCTCACTGGTGATCGAGGCGATCATCAAGTGCGATGAGGGGCTAGAGAAAATCCTCAAAGGAGAGGATCCCCTGCAGGTAGAACGGCTTTGGCAAAAGATGTATGCCGCCACAGGGCTGTTCGGACGTCGCGGGGTAACCCTCGCGGCCATCGGCGCGGTGGAGACGGCCCTATGGGACATCGCCGGCAAAGCCTTGGGCAAGCCTGTCTGTGAGTTGATCTGGCGCTCCTTTGCCACCACGCGAGGTAACAACGAGATCAGAACTCGCGTTATGCCCTATGCGACGGTCTATCCTCCCGGCGATACCCCTGAAGAGATGAGGCGGCGCTTCGGGTTGGCCGTCTCCAAGGGATTCAGGGCGGTCAAGATGGAGGAGTGGCGAGGAGCCTTTGCTCATGTGAACGTGGCCACCGATGTGGCCTTGGTGAAGTTGGTGCGCGAGGTTATCGGCGAGGAGCGCGAGCTGATGATTGACGTGCAGAACCAGTGGCAGGAGATAGGGCAGGCGCTTAGCACTATCCGGGCTATTGAGCCCTATCGTCCGTTCTTCGTAGAAGCGCCTCTTCCTGCCGATAATCTGGATGGCTATGCCCGTTTGGCTGACGCTGTGGATACGCGCATCGCTGCCGGGGACTGGGGTTTTACTACCCGCTTTGAGTTTGAAGAGTTGATGACCCGAGGCAGGGTGGACGTGGTGCAACCTTCTTCGGTGCGCTCCGGCGGGATCGGCGAGATCCTCAAGATCGCCGAAGCGGCTTACCGACGTGGGCTGTTGTGTATCCCTCACGCCTGGTGCCATATGGTTGGGGTGGCCGCAGAGGTGCATCTGGCGGCTGTGGTGACGAACATGCCCTACTTTGAATACCCTTTGGCTTTCCCGGATTCTCCCATCATCTCCGAATTACTTGATCCGCCCCTTATGCCGGATGCAGAGGGTTTCATCGAGGTGCCTCGCAGGCCAGGGCTGGGGTTCACGTTGAACGAAGGAGTTGTTGCGCGATACCGGGTGAAACCTCACTAGGATTCAGGAGGGCTTGGGATGAAGGAAACCTTTACGCCTTTGGCTTGGGGGTGCGTCAAACTATTGCCGAGCATCTTTCAGCAGCGCTTTGAGCTCAATCGCAAATACCTGATGAGCTTGAAGAACGAGAACTTGCTACAGAACTTTTATCTGCAGGCGGGGTTATGGAATCCTCCTCAGAAGCCGGAAGGTTGTCACTGGGGATGGGAATCACCGACCAGCCAGGTACGAGGGCATTTCCTGGGGCATTGGCTCTCGGCGGCGGCGAGGATCTATGCCGCCACGGGCGATGCCGAGATCAAGGCCAAAGCCGATCGTATCGTCTCTGAGCTGGCGCGTTGCCAGCGTGAGAACGGCGGTGAGTGGGCCGGCTCGATTCCACCCGATTATCTTGATTGGATTGCACGGGGCAAATTCGCCTGGGCGCCCCATTACACGATCCACAAGACGTTCATGGGCTTGCAGGAGATGCACGCCCTGGCCGGAAATGAACAGGCGTTAGATATCGTCACCCGGTGGGCCAGATGGTTCTACCGCTGGACGAGCCAGTTCTCCCGAGAGCAGATGGACGACATCCTAGATGTAGAGACGGGCGGGATGCTTGAGGTTTGGGCTAACCTTTATGCCATCACGGGAAAGCAAGAGCATTTAGAACTTCTACGGCGTTATGATCGGCCCCGCTTTTTCAACCGGTTGCTCGCCGGCGAGGATGCGCTGACCAATATGCATGCTAACACGACCATCCCCGAGATCCAAGGGGCGGCGCGCGCTTGGGAGGTGACCGGGGAAAAGCGTTGGCGAGACGTCGTAGAGGCTTACTGGCGGCTCGCGGTCACCGAGCGCGGGTATTACTGTACGGGTGGACAAACTTGCGGCGAGGTCTGGACGCCACCTTTTGAGCTCTCTGCGCGGCTGGGGGATAAGAATCAGGAGCACTGCACAGTCTATAACATGATGCGCCTGGCCGACTATCTGCTCCGCTGGACCGGCGATATAACCTACGCGGACTATTGCGAACGCAATCTGTACAACGGCATCCTGGCTCAACAGCATCCCCAGACAGGAATGATTGCCTACTTCCTGCCTTTGGAGGCCGGAGCCGTCAAAAAGTGGGGCACACCCACCGAGACCTTTTGGTGTTGCCATGGCACGTTGGTGCAAGCACATGCTCTCCATGGCCGGGGCGTCTACTTCCAAGATGAAGAAGGCCTGGTGGTCTGCCAGTATGTGCCTACGGAACTCAAATGGAAATGGTCGGGTATAGATGTTGAGGTCAGGCTGACGCTTGATCCTCAGGCGGGCCAGGTTCGCCGACCGAGTTGCTTGGCCTTTGATCTGAGCATCACGTGCGCTGTTCCTGTGGAGTTTACTCTGAAGATCAGGCTCCCATGGTGGCTGAGCGCTGAGCCGATGGTCACTCTCAACGGTGTGCAGCAAGAGGCTCGCTTTGCTCCCTCAACTTATTGGAGCATTCACCGCATGTGGCAGAAGGATAAGGTCCATGTGGAGCTGCCTAAACGCTTAACCAGTTGCCCCTTGCCGGATAAGCTGGACATGGTGGCGATCATGGATGGGCCGGTGGTGCTGGCCGGTCTGTGTGCTGAGGAGAGGACGCTCTACGGCGACAGAGAGCACCCGGAAACGATACTCATCCCAGATAATGAGCGGGAGTGGGCTAGCTGGCTTGGTGGATATCGGACGGTGAACCAAGAACGGGGCCTGCGCTTCAAGCCGCTTTATGAGATCACCGATGAACGCTACACAGTGTACTTTCCGATACGGCCTCCACAGGAATGAGCTTCTGGAGGCCTCGTGCAGCGTGTAAAGAGCGCGGTGAGTCCGTTTCCCTCTATCATGTGAGCCACCGCGCTCTTCATTTTAGGCCGATGCTTTCCGTTCTTATTGAGCCAGTGCGCTTAGATCAGCATGTTCATCGGACAGTTTGTCGACCACGGCCTGATATGCCGGGCGAGCCTTGACGAGGGCTGGGAGTTGTTTGCGCGTTTCATCGGACGGGCTGACGGCCATTGCGCCGACCATCGTGCCCTGGTTGAAATAGAAGAGGATGAAGGTGCCCTCCAGGTTTCCTCGTAGGACGGTTTGATCCCAAGCGGTCAGGTCACCCCAGACCTCAAAGCTGAGGTCAAAGAGATCGGAGAAGAAGTAAGGTAGAGCAGTGTAGGGTTTGCCCTCTCCGGCCATGTTACGCCCGGCCCGTAGGCCCTGTTGTCGGGCGACGTCCCAATGCTCTACGCGTAAGCGCTTGCCGAAGGTGGGATCGGGCCAAGAGGCGATATCGCCGGCGGCGTAGATAGAAGGATCGCTCGTGCGCAAGTACTCGTCTACGATGACCGCGCCCCTTTCATCCAGCTGGAGGCCTGCGTCGCGGGCTAGCTCTGTGTTAAGCCTGATTCCTACCCCCATGACGACCAGATCAACGGCCAATCTCTCGCCGTTATCTAGTACGGCTTGTTCCACCTTCTCGCGACCTTCTAGACTCTTGGGCTTTCGGCCAGAAAGGATTCGCACCCCATGGGCCTCGTACTTGGCCTTGAGGAAAGCGCTCAACTCAGGAGGGACCACGCGTTGGATGAGCCGTTCCTCGGGGAAAACCATAGTAACGGCTACCCCAAGTTGTGCAAGCGTTGCAGCTACCTCAGAGCCAATGAAGCTGCCCCCGATGACCAGCGCCCGTGCACCGGGCTCGGCTAAATGACGGATGGCGTCAGCATCTTCAATCGTCCTCAAGGTGAAGACTCCTGGCAACTCGGCACCGGGGAGCTGGAGGCGAAGGGCCGAGCCGCCTGTGGCGAGTAAGAGCTTCTCGTAAGTCAGTGCGCGTCCATCCTCTAGGGTGACGATCCGCTTGGTGGGGTCCAGTTGGCTCGCACGCACGCCGCTGATAAGCTCAACTTGGTTCTGGGCATAGTAGGCGCTTTCTCTTAGATACACTTTGTCCAGCCCCTCTTTGCCTGCCAGATAGCCCTTGGAGAGGGGCGGGCGCTGATAAGGTGGATGGCGTTCGGCGCTAACCAGAGCGATGGTGCCCTGCGCGTCCAGCCTGCGGATGCTCTCACAAGCCCTGCTGGCGGCTATCCCACCACCGATGATGACATATTTGTAGGCTGACATAAGCGTCCTCCTGGGATGTTTTGTTGTAAGTGTACTCGGAGTGGGTGAAAAAGAAAAAGTTCACTTGCACTCGTGCCACGGATAGAGTAGCATAGCGCACATTCTCGCACTTGCGTATCGGAAGACCAGCTTGGAGGGTGGAGATGAAGGATGGTTTTAGCGTGATCAAGCCGCAGCAAATTTCGGATAACGTCTTTAAGCTGATCGGCGAGGATTGGATGCTGATCACGGCGGGGACGCCGGAGCGCTTTAACACGATGACCGCCAGTTGGGGTGGAATGGGCATCCTGTGGGGCAAGGAAATCTGTTGGTGCGTCATCAGACCTCATCGCTATACCTATCAGTTCATGGAGGCCTCGGAGCGTTTTACCCTCTCTTTCTTTGAGGAGCGTTACCGCGAGGCATTGAACATCTGCGGTACCAGATCGGGCAGGGATACCGACAAAGTGGCCGCAAGCGGCCTGACGCCAGCTCAGACCGAGTCGGGCGCCGTCTATTTTGCCGAGGCGCGTCTGGTGATCGAGTGCAAAAAGATCTATATCCATGATATCGATCCGCGTCATTTTCTTGTTCCCGAGATTGCCGACAACTACCCGAAAAAAGACTATCACCGCATGTACCTGGGCGAGATCGTGAGGTGCTTGAGCAAATAACCTGCCGGAGATTAACCGCTCATTAAGATCATGAGGAGATCCTAGGATGGCCAAAATCAAAGAGGTTCGCTGCATTCGTACGCGCGCTGATGGGAGCTGGGTCATTGTCAAAATCCTCACCGACCAGCCAGGGCTCTATGGCATCGGCTCGGCCAGCGATTATTTCCACGCTCCGACGGTGATCACGGCGATTGAGGAGGTGATCGGTCCGCGGCTCATTGGCCTGGATGCCAGCCGTATTGAGGATACCTGGCAATCCATCTTCACCAGCAACTACTGGCGCAACGGCTCGATCCTGAATACGGCCCTGGGCGGGATCGATATGGCCCTGTGGGATATCAAGGGCAAAGAGGCGGGGATGCCCGTGTATCAGCTTTTGGGCGGGCCTTGTCGCTCTGCGGTGCCCTGCTATGCCCATGCGGGAGGCAATGACCTCGTCGAACTGGAGGAAGATGTGCGCCGCTATATGGAGGAGGGCTATACGCACATTCGCTGCCAGCTCGGTCCCTACGGCGGCGGTGGTTTCATCAGCGCCGAGGAGGCCCGATTGCCCAAGAACCATTGGGGGCAGAAACAGGTCTTTGACGACGAGGCTTATTTGGAGAACATCCCCAAGATGTTTGACTATCTTCGCTCCAAGATCGGTTTTGGGCCCAAGCTGACCCACGATGTCCACGAACACCTGCGCCCGCAAAACGCCGTAACCCTGGCCAAGCTGCTGGAGCCTTATCGCCTCTTCTTCCTAGAGGATGCGCTTTCGCCGGAACAAATAGGCTGGTATCGGCTGATTCGCGAGCAGTGCACCACGCCACAGGCCATGGGCGAGCTTTTCATCAATCCCCATGAGTGGACGCCGTTGATCACGGAGAGGCTGATTGACTTTATCCGCGTGCGCGTCTCTAAGGCTTGTGGGATTACCCAATGTCGCAAGATCGCGGCCTTATGTGAGTGCTTCGGCATCAACACCGCCTTCCAGGAGGGAGGGGATAACGATCCCGTCAACCAGGTCGCTGCCGCGCATCTGGATATGGCCATCTGGAACTTTGGCATCCAGGAGGAGAATCACTTTCGCCCTGAGGAGTTAGAGGTCTTCCCGGGGCATGCCGTCCTGGAGGGAGGCTATCTCTATGTTAACGACAAGCCCGGCCTGGGGATTGACATCGATGAAGATAAGGCGGCCAAGCTGTTGAACGCTGACCTAGTTGGAAGGCGGCGAGGATGGACTATGTCCACAGACCGTCGGGCTGACGGGACCTTGGTGCGGCCATAAGGGCCGTATTGGCTCGGTAAGGTGAAGGTTTCATCCTCAGATGTCACAACCGCTCGCCCTCGCGAGCGGTTGTGACTCTGCTTATCTGCTGGAAGCCAGTCACCGCTTCGCCTCTAAAGGTAACACCCCTTTGACGGGGACCGCTCAGCGCCTTATAATCGGTTTTGATTTGTGGGGAGAAGGGCGGATGGTATATGAGCAAGCGAAAACTGAAAAGAAAGCTCAATTTGCTTCAGCTCGTGATGTTGGGCACAGCCGGGACGATCGCCGCCGAGATTTTTGTACTGACTGGTCATGCTGCCGCGCTGGTGGGGCCCGCTGCCGTCCTGGCGATGATCATCGCGGGCCTGTTCAGCTACAGCATCGCGCTGAACTACTGTGAATTGGCGACGATGTACCCCGTGACGGGTGGCGGAGTGACCTATGTGCGCGAAGCATGGGGATCCAACCTGCTGACGTTCCTGGTAGGCTCCCTTGACTGTCTGTCGAGCACCTTCTACGCTGCGCTATCGGCGGTTGGTTTTGCCTATTCGCTCAAGGTATTCATCCCGGCGCTGCCTGTTGTGCCAACGGCGCTCGTGACGATAATGGTCTTTATCTTGCTGAATATCCTGGACGTCAGCAACGTTGGCAATGTGCAGATCGTTCTGGGCAGCATCCTGTTGTTGTGTCTTGGAGTATTCATCGTTGGGGGGTTCGTTCTACCCGGCGGGTTCAAGTGGTCCACGTTCACCGAGGGTGGGTTCTTTATCCATCGTGGTTTCGGCACCAACACTGCCAAGATCCTGAACACGATTGCGCTGGTTTACTGTTCCTACATTGGCTACGAGGTCATCGCCCATGATGCAGAGGAGGCAGAAAACCCTAGTCGCAACCTCCCAATAGCAATCCTGGTCAGTATAACGCTGTGTGCGGCCGTGTACGTGCTGACTACTCTGGTGACCTTGGGGACGGTGTCCTGGCGGCAGGTAGCAGGTTCGGAGACTGCTCTGACTGACGTGGTGGTTCATTTCTTGCCTCGTTGGGGCGTGCCAATGATGGTGGTAGCAGGGATAATCGCTACGCTCACATCGGTGAATGCCGCTTTGCTGAGCGGAATACGCGAAGCCTTTACTCTGGCACGTACAGGCCTCTGGCCTCGCTTTATGTCGCGATTGAGCCGCTTCCGTACACCCCATCTGGCTTGCTGGGTGATCGGTGGGATCAGCTGCCTAGTCGCTGCCGTGGGCCTGGTGGATTTCCTGAGCTATGTCTCCAGTTCTGGCTTTCTGTTCGTGTTGTTCTGGTCCAATCTGGCCATGGTTCGTCTGCGCAAGCTCTACCCTAACGCGGTGCGGCCGTTCAGGGCGCCGCTCTTTCCGCTCACACCTCTTGTGGCCATCTTGGCCTGCTTTGTGGTGATCAGCTTCGCTAGTCTCCAGTCTATACTGTTTGGTGTGGGCGTTCTTGCAGCCTGTACCGTTTATTACTATACCTATCGCCCTGTCACTCGCTTGTTTGCGAAACGGACAAAGGCACTTGGGGTGGCCAAGGATTGCCTCCTTGTGCCGGTGGCCAATCCACGTACCGCCGAGAGCTTGGTCCATCTGGCCAGCATGGTCGCCCAAGCGAGCGAGGATACGAGCATCTGTGTGTTGACGATTGTGCCTTCTTCTCGCTTGTCTAAAGGGATTGCGGCCCGCCTTGCGGAGCGTTTGGGGACTCGTCAAAGGGCTTTGCTCAGCCATTTGGCGGCAGAGGTTCAACGGAAAAATATCCCCTTTTACACCAAGTTTCGAACCGCTCCCAGCGTAGCCGAGGGGATCCTGGAAGAAGTGCGGGCCCGTGGTGCGGTGAAACTGATCATTATGGGCTGGCCCGGCCCACTGAACGGAAGGAGTCTGGCTGAGAACCCAGTTAAGGTAGTACTACAGAGGGCGCCTATGAATGTTGCCGTGCTTTTGGATCGGGGCCTTAGCACTGTGCGGAATATACTGGTGCCGGTTGGGGGTGGACCGCACTCTCGACTGGCCGTGCGCGTTGCCTTTGAGGTCGCTGAGCAAGAGCGGGCTGAGGTAACTGCTTTTCGTTGCTTGTGTGGGGTTAGTGAGATTGAGGAGATGGAAGATCAGCTCTTGTTACTGCGTGAGATCATAGAAGATGAGTTGGGGAACGTCCCCCCACACATCGCGACGCGAATAGCTTGCGCGGATTCTGTGCCCAAAGGGATCTTGGCAGAAACTACGCGCCGCCCCTATGACCTTGTTGTCATGGGGGCTTCCGAGGAGTGGGCCTTGAAGACGCGGCTCTTTGGCTCTATAAATGATTGGATCGTGGAGCGAGTCCAATGCTCCGTGTTGTTGGTCCGCGCCCACGAACCGGCTCCCATCTCTTGGATTAGACGGCAAACCAAGAGGATTGAAAGAGATAACGGAGAGCAGATTTATCAACCAACGCATTGAAAGGACTATGCCCCCAAGGGAATTCGAATCCCTGTCGCAGCCTTGAAAGGGCTGTGTCCTAGGCCTCTAGACGATGGGGGCACCGGATAACGCAAAGATTGTACCACGCGGAGGATAGAGGGTCAAATCGCCCTGTTTCCCTTGTCTAGCGTTCTCGGGCGAAGGGCCATTGGGTTAGACGCTCCAGCCAGCGTTGGGCGTCTATTCGTGTAGGACAATAGGTGTCAATAGCTAGTCCGCGGGGAGAGAGATAGGGGAGAATGGATTCCAATTCCTCGGGCGAGTATTTGCGCACGATCAGGCATTTTCCGCGCTCTTGTATACGACGCATCACGGAGAGCACACGCTGCAAAGGTGGACTGGCAATGCCATCGTTGACGATCTGAATGCCCCGAATCTCCTCCACGGTCAGCAGCTCGTCCACCAGATGGATGGCGCCGGCATGGACGTGTACCCAGAGAAGATCCACACTTCGTGCGAGTTCCCGATCTAGTGGCAAGAAGAACTCGCGGTATTGGCGAGGAGAGACGATCGTGCAGAAATCCTCTTGAAGGGCGGCGGCGCGCCCAGGTGCCCATAGGTTCCATTGTGTCACCGTGCCGCCGTCGTAAAGGGGAATGATCGCAAAGAGATCGCGGGCGAACGCTAACCACGCTTCTGTGCCCTTGATGGCGAGGCGCATAACCGCTTGAGGGTGCTCGTAAAGATCTCCGGCGAGTTGGGTGATGCCCCTAAGGGCCGCGCAGATATCACTTGGGCCCTCAATCAGCCCCGGGATGACCGCGTAGCGTCCCGCGCTACGCGCGACTAACTGTCGGGCCAGCCCGAGGGCACGGCGAACCCACTCATTATTAGGATTGTAGCGGATCGCCTCCGCTTGGGCCCAATCTGCGATAAGTGGCTCGGAGGTGAGCATATTAGCTGTAGCTCGCACCGGAGCGCCAAAGATGGCTCCCGTAAAGTGCACCCCGCCTCCAGCCGCAAGGGCCGGGGGCATATCGTCGGGCCAGTGAGAGCGGGCAGCTAAACTCTGTTCTGCTTGTTCCAAAAGTGCGGTGTTCTTTGTCGGGTCGTAATAAGCTAGTTGTCGCGCCAAGATCGTGTTAGGGCTTGAAATCTCGGTTGCGGTTTCAGGGGAGATATCCGAGGAAAAGCTCGCCATTTGATAGATGAGCACGGGAGGGCGGTCAGCTACCTCTCCTCCCCAGAAGGCGCGCCAACGCGCCAGAGATTGCTCCCAGCCATCCTTTTGAAGCAAGGGGACCTCCTTTTTAGGCCTTATAGCATAGATTTACCGTTGCGTCAAAGGCTGCTCTTGGTTTTGGACGGGAGTGTTTCCTATTTGCCCCTTTAGTTTGGAGATGCTATCATTGGCCTGTATACGGGCTGGAGAATGAGAATGAATTCGCGAGAGATCGTTTGGCGGACCTTGGAATACCGCGGTCCTGAGCGTTTGGCGGCCAGTTTGCCTCATCCTTACTGGAATGACTTCTGCCATACGACCTATATCTTGAAGGATCATGATCGTTCTTGGCAAGAGGTTGGCCCCGGTCGCCAGGAGTATGTGGATGAGTGGGGCAATACTTGGGCGCGCCTTGATAAAACCAGCAAGGGGGAAGTCGTTCATGGGGTATTGGAGGATTGGTCAGACCTGGATACGTTGCGCTTGCCCGACCTGGCCAATCCGGCTAACTTTGAGCGCGTACGTGAGGTTTGTCTTGACCCGGCCAACGAACGTTTTCGACTAGGCGGTTTGCCGGGGTTCCCCTTTAATATCGCGCGGTACATGCGACGCTTGGAGGAGTTCCTGGCAGACATCTTGCTCTCGCCCGAAAAGGTGGCGGTGCTGCTCAGGCGCATTGAGGACTTGCTCGCCGAGGTGATCGTTCAATATGCTCGGGCGGGAGTTGATGCGGTTTTCTTCTGTGAAGATTGGGGAACTCAGAACAGCCTGATGATTCATCCCAAAACTTGGCGTGAGGTTTTTAAGCCGGGATTTGTGCGCCTTTGCCGTGTAGCTCACGAGCAGGGGATCAAAGTCTTTATGCACTCCTGTGGCAAGATCACCGATATCATCCCCGATCTCATTGAGGCAGGGATAGATGTCTTACAGTTTGATCAACCGCGTCTGCACGGTCTTGATAACCTGGCGCAGTTTCATGGGAGGGTTACCTTTTGGTGCCCGGTGGATATTCAGGTGACATTGCAAACACGCGATGAGGCGCTTATTGTAGCGGAGGCCAAAGAGTTGGTCGAGAAACTCGGTGGGCCAGAGGGTGGATTCATCGCCGGCTACTATGGAGACAACGCTTCAATAGGACTTGATCCTTATTGGCAGGACGTGGCCTGCCGAGCGTTCATGCGATATGGTAATTATCATCACGTTGAGAGGGAAAACAGTTGACAGAACGGCAGATCATCTCGCTAGTGCGGTGCCCTGAGTATGATCTTGACAGCGTGTATGCGGCCATTCGGCGTAGCATTGATCTCTTGGGTGGAGTTAGTGCCTTCATCAAGCCGGGCCAACGCGTGTTGCTCAAGCCCAACCTCTTACGCCCTGCGTCGCAGGATAGGGGCGTCTCCACTCATCCCACCGTTGTGGCGGCAGTAGCCAAGTTGGTTAACGAGGCCGGTGCGCATCCCGTCATCGTAGAATCCCCTGGCGGACCGTTCTCTCCTGCCCTCCTGAAGCTGACCTATCGCAAGACGGGGATGCTCTGGGCAGCGGAGGTCGGCGGGGCGGAACTTAACTATAGTGTGGAGAGTGTTCAGGTCTCTCATCCGAAGGGATACGTGCTACGGCGGCTTGATCTGGTCAAACCGGCCGTTGAGGCTGATGCGGTGATCAACCTGCCCAAGCTGAAAACCCATAACCTCACCAAATTAACTGTAGCCGTCAAGAACCTCTTTGGCTTGGTCCCCGGCCTGCTCAAGATGAGTTACCATGCCAAGCTACAGGATGCCCGGCGCTTTTCCGAAGGACTGAACGACATCGCCACTTACGTGAAGCCCACATTGAATATCGTAGATGCGGTCGTCGCCATGGAGGGCAATGGCCCTTCAGGAGGGGACCTGCGCCAGCTAGGAGTGATCATTGCCGGCGTTGATCCCTTTGCCGTAGACGTCGTCTCGGCTGCCCTGGTGGGCTTTGATCCGCTCAGCGTCCTGACCACACGCATGGCGGCGGCCCGAGGCCTAACTACTGGCCGGCTGGAGGATCTGGAGTTGGTCGGTGATCCCTTTGAGGCCCTGCGTGTGACCGATTTTCGCCCTGGGGCCGCGACGGCCATTGATCCTGGCCTTTTGCCACGTGGGCTTCTGGCACTCGCTGGTGAGAGCGATGTCTCGGCGGAAGCGGCCGAGGGCCAGTCTCGGCCGAGACAGGGATGGTTTGGGCGACTTGCCTATGGCTGGCTTTCGCGCCAGTTGGTGGTCGTGCCCGGCGCAGGCGACAAGTGTATTGGCTGTGGACAGTGTGCTAAAAGCTGCCCTGTAGGGGCCATTGAGATCGTGGATGGCAAGGCTCACATGGATACGCGAAAATGTATC
>Ga0315298_1008988_pt1 | contig 12506 bp, 7 predicted proteins | sample WHS_1_MG_FD_203077 | JGI IMG/M metagenome (GOLD analysis project Ga0315298, IMG submission 203077) | Extremophilic microbial mat communities from Washburn Hot Springs, YNP, Wyoming, USA - WHS_1_MG | ecosystem: Environmental > Aquatic > Thermal springs > Hot (42-90C) | place: USA: Wyoming...
AAGTTGGTTTTTCTTCTCCTAAGATTAATTTTAATACCGTAGTCTTACCAGAACCTGATTTTCCTACTAAAAGCACTAATTCTTTATTTTCGATCCTAAAAGAAACGTTTTTCAAGGCTAAAACTCTTTGTTTATTTTTTAAAATATAAACCTTGGTGACTTTATCGAAGATAATCATTGAGAATTTTCTTTAAAAATCTTTTTAAAAATTTCTTGCTTTATCTTTTCTGCAATTTCTTGGTTTTCTTTCAAAAATTTTTTTCCCTCTTCCAATCCTTGTCCTAACTTTAAATCTTCAAATTGAATCCAGCTCCCAGCTTTTTTTATCACACCGTACTTTATTCCAGCATTGATTAAATCTGCAAATTTGGATATTCCTTCGTTGTAATAAATGTTAAATTCTGCACTCTTGAAAGGAGCAGCTACTTTGTTTTTTACCACTTTAGCTACAATTTTGTTTCCGATAATTTCTTCCCCTTTTTTAATCTGTCCTACTCTTTTTAATTCTACCCTTACTGAAGCATAAAATTTTAAAGCCAAACCTCCTGGAGTGGTTTCTGGTTTTCCGTAAGAACCAATTTTCATTCTAATTTGGTTCAAAAAAAGAACAACTGTTTTTGTTTTAGAAATTATAGAAGAAAGTTTTCTTAATGCAGAGGACATTAACCTTGCTTGAAGTCCAATTTGAGCTTCTCCAATCTCACCCATAATTTCTGCTTTCGGAGCCAAAGCAGCCACAGAATCTATCACTATTGTATCTATTTCTCCTGACCTCACCAAAGTTTCTACAATTTGAAGCGCTTCTTCACCAGATTCTGGTTGAGAAATTAAAAGTTCTTCTAGATTCACCCCAATTCTCTGAGCGTATTCTGGATCTAAAGCATGTTCCACATCTACAAAAGCTCCTACTCCTCCTTGTTTTTGAGTTTCATAAAGAGCGTGTAAAGCCAAAGTAGTTTTACCGCTTGATTCTGGACCAAAAATTTCTATTATCCTTCCCCTGGGCCAACCACCAACACCCAGGGCCAAATCCAAAGATATTGAACCTGTAGGAATAACTTCCACTCTTACTGGCTTTGCTTCCTTTAATTTCATTATCACCTCTTCTCCAAACTTTTTTCTTAATTCTTCCAAAACTAACTCTAATCCTTCTTTTTTTTTATTTTCTTTTTTATTTTCTTTTTTGGTCATTTTTTATTTTATCAAAAAATTAGATTTTATCAAATTGATTCCCATTTATTTTCTTCTTCATCTTCTTTTTCCTCTTCACCTATTAAAACTTCTCTTGGCTTTGAACCTTGAGCAGGCCCTACAACTCCTTTTTTCTCTAAAAGATCAAGTAATCTTGCAGCTCTTGCATAACCTATTCTCATTTTCCTTTGTAAAAACGAAGCGGATGCCTTTCTTGTTTGAATTACTAACTTTTCTGCTTCTTCTAATAAAGGGTCGTCTTCAACGATAATTTCTTCTGTATCTCTTTCTTCAAAATCCGATTCTAAAACTTCTAAAACCTCGTTATTAAAGTTTGGAAGCATTCCTTTTTTCTCAAACCATTGCATTACTTTTTTTAATTCTGTCTCCGAAATAAAAGGAGTTTGAATTCTTTTGGGTTTCGTTGTTCCTGGCATCAAAAATAGAGCATCTCCTCTTCCTAAAAGTTTTTCAGCCCCTCCCATGTCTAAAATCGTTCTTGAATCAAATTGAGTCGCTACCTTTAAAGCAATTCTTGAAGTAATATTTGCTTTAATTAAACCAGTTAAAACCTCAACAGATGGCCTTTGGGTTGCTAACACTAAATGAATTCCTACTGCCCTTCCAAGTTGAGTTAACCTTACAATTTTATTTTCAATTTCCTTTCCACGAGAAAGCATTAAATCTGCCAATTCATCAATAATTAAAACAATAAAAGGTATTTCTTCTTCATCATCTTTTCTGCTTAATTGATACTCAAAAATGTTTCTTTTTTGTTTTAAAGCCAAAGTTTCAAACCTTCTTTCCATTTCAGAGATTAACCAATTTAAAATCAAAACAACTTTTTTTGTGTCTAAAATTACCGGACAAAGCAAATGGGGTAAATTTTGATAAATTGAAAATTCAACTCTTTTGGGATCGACCAAAATAAGTTTTAAAATTTCTGGCGGATTTTTATAAACTAAAGACAAAATTAGAGAGTTTAAAAGCAAAGTTTTACCGGTACCAGTTGCTCCTGCAACTAATAAATGTGGCATTTTTGATAAATCTGCTAAAACTGGTTCTCCTACCACATCCCTTCCTGCTGCAAAAATTAAAGGTGAAGAGTTTTGAAATTCCTTTAAAGAAAGTAAATTCTTCAATCTCACTAAAGCTCTTTTTTGATTGGGAATTTCTATTCCTACTAAAGATTTTCCAGGAATAGGAGCTTCGATTCTAATTGGATGAGAGGCTAAAGCTAAAGAAAGCTCATGCACTAAAGATGTAATCTTGGAAACTTTTACTCCTTCTGCAGGTTTTAAAGTATATTGGGTTACTGTGGGCCCTATTTTAACTTGCCCCATTTCAACCTCAATCCCAAAATCTTCCATTGTTTTTTTAATTAAATAAACATTTCGTTCGATGTCTCCCGCAACTGATTCGTCTTTTTCTGCTTCAAAAATCTCAAGCGGAGGTCTGGCGTATTCTTTTTCTGGAAATTCTTCTTTTGAAACTTTTTCTTTAGTTTTTATCTCTACTTTTTTGATTGCGGGAATTTCTTTTTCTTTAAAAATAGGGATTAAAAACCTTTTAAAGTAAGAAGGTTGTGAATTTTCTTTTTTTCCTTTTGAAAACAAAAAGAATAAAAATAAGGACAATAATACAAAACTTAGAGAGAAGATTTTAGAAAGAATAGGACCAAAAAGAAAAACTGCTCCTTTGTCTATTTTCCCCCCAAAAAAACCTTCCCCAAAAAACCAAGAAATTCCAAATAAAAAAAGAAAAAAATTCAAAAGAATAAAAATTTCTTTTTTTTTGTACTTTGAAAATAAAATCGTAAACAAAACCAAAAAACAAAGAGGACCTAAAAAATAATGAGCTTTTCCAAAAAGAAAAAAAGTAATCTTTAAAACAAAAGCTCCAAATTTACCTGCAAGGTTAAAAGAACTTAAAGTAAAAATTAAAGTTAAAAAAAGAAAAAATAAAGGAAGAAACCATTTTTGAGAACAAATTTTAACTAAAATTTTTGAAAATTTTAAAAATACATCAAGAATACCAAAAAATGTTTTTGAAAATGATTTAAAATAATCAACTTTCTGTCTTTTTTTGTGGACATTTTTATTCTTTTTCTTCATCCTGTTTCCTATAACCCGATCCTACTGGAATAAGTTTACCCAAAATCACGTTTTCTTTCAATCCTTTAAGTTTGTCTTCTTTTCCTTCGATACTTGCCAAAATGAGTACTTTAGTAGTTTCCTGAAAAGAAGCTGCGGATAAAAACGAAGAAGTGGTTAAAGCTACCTTGGAAATCCCAAGTAAAATTTCTTTTGCTTTTGGAGGATTTTTGCCTTCTTTTTTCAATTTTTCTTTTTCCTCTAAATAAAGATCTTTTTCTACTATTTCTCCTTCCAAGAAATCTGAATCTCCTCTGTCTATAATTTTAACTCGAGAAAGCATTTGTTTTACCACGATTTCAACATGTTTATCATGAATTTGAACTCCTTGAGAAACATAAACTCTTTGAACTTCCTTGACTATTTCTCTCAAAAAATCTTCCCTGTCCAAAAGAGTAAAAAGTTTTCTGAAGTTTAAGTTTCCTTCACTCAATTTTTGTCCTTTTTTAACTTTATCGCCTTTTGAAACTAAAATTTCCAATCCGGGTAAAATTTCGTATTCAAACATTTTTCCTGTTTTTTCGTCCTTTATTTCAATTTTTCTTTCTTCAATCTCCACTACTCTCCCATCTACTTCAGAAACTTGAACTTCTACTTTTGGATCTCGATTTTCGAAAATTTCTTCAACCCTAGGAATACCTGTGGTAATATCTGCTTCACCAAAAACTCCTCCGTAGTGAAAAGTTCTCATGGTCAATTGAGTTCCAGGTTCTCCAATAGCTTGGGCAGCTAAAATTCCTACCGCGGTTCCTTCTTCTACTTCTTTCAAATCTGACAAATTCAATCCATAACATTTTTGACAAACTCCATATTTTGTTTTACAGGTTAAAGGACTTCTTATTCTTATTTTTTCTATTTCTTCTTTCTCTATTTCTAAAGCTTTATAATAATCGATCATTTCTCCTTTCTTTAGGATTACTTTTCCCGTTTTTGTTTTAACATCTTCTAAAGTAACTCTTCCTAAAATTTTAAAGAAAAACTTTTGCCCGATTTCTTCGGCATCTTTTCTAAAAATTTCTATTCCCTTTTGATCTTTGCAATCTTTCTCTCTCACAATCACTTCGTGAACCACATCCACTAACCTTCTTGTTAAATAACCTGCGCTGGAAGTTCTCAAGGCTTTGTCAGTTTGTCCTTTTCTTGCACCGTGAGTAGAAATGAAATATTCCAAAACTGAAAGACCTTCATAATAAGAATTTTTGATCAAAAGCTCTATTATCTCTCCTAAAGGATTGGTAACCAATCCCTTTAAAGCCAAAATTTGAGATACTTGTTTGAAAGAACCTCGAGCTCCTGCAGAAACCATTCTAAAAATTGAATTTTCTTTGGGAAGAGCTGAAGCAAGAGAATTTTCAATTTCCCTAATTGCTGGCAAGAAAATTTCGATTTTCTTCAAAAGTTTTTCTCTTTTTGTCAACAACCCTTTTTCATATTCTTCTTCTATCTCTTTTACTTTTTTATTTACTTCTTTTAAAATCTCTTTCTTTTTTGGAGGAGTAATCAATTCATCTAAAGCAAAAGTAGTTCCAGATACGGTTGCGAATTCAAAACCTAATTTTTTTATTTTTTCTATGGCTTCATAAACCTTATCTAAAGGATAATTTAAGTAAAGCTCTAAAACTAAATTTTCTAAATCTTTAATTTTAATTTGTTTATTTTGAAAAGGAAAGTCTTTAGGTAAAACAGAATTAAAAATTATTCTTCCTGGTGTCGTTTCTAAAAATTCATTATTTTCTTGATAAACTTTTATTTTTGCCCTCAAATCTACCTTTCCTAATTCCCAAGCTAAAATCGCTTCCTCAAAAGAACTAAAAATTTTTCCTTCGCCCTTCGCTCCTTCTATAATTTCAGTTAAATAATAGCATCCCAAAACAATATCCTGATAAAGAGTAAGTATGGGCAATCCTGAAGCAGGTTTTAATAAATTTTTCTTTGAAATCATAAAATTCTTTGCTTCTTCTTGAGCTTCTTTGGTAATGGGTAAAAATACTCCCATTTGGTCTCCGTCAAAATCTGCGTTATATCCTTTACATATTAAAGGAGGAATAGCAATTGCTTTTCCTTCAATTAAAACCGGATAGAAAGCTTGAATATTCAATTTGTGGAGGGTAGGAGCACGATTAAGTAAAACTACCTTTTCTTTTATCACCTCATCTAAACATTCCCAAACTTCTTCTTCTTGAAGTTCTATTAATTCTTGAGCCGCTCTTAAATTTGGAGCTAAATTCTTTTCTAAAATTTTTCTTAATACAAAAGGCCTAAAAATTTCCAAAGCTAAAGTTTTTGGAAGACCCACTTGGTCGATTTTTAGATTAGGGTCGACTACAATGACTGACCTTCCAGAATAATCTACTCTCTTTCCTAAAAGATTTTGTCTAAACCTTCCTTCTTTTCCTCTTAATAAATCTGCTAAAGATTTCAAAAGTCTTCTCCCGCCAGTGCTTGCTCTTGTAGTAACAGATTTTCTCATTCCGTTATCTAAAAGAGCGTCGACTGCCTCTTGAAGCAATCTTTTTTCATTTCTTACAATAATTTCTGGGGCGCCAATCTCGAGCATGTATTTTAGTCTGTTGTTTCTATGAATTACTCTTCTGTATAAATCATTCAAATCAGAGGAAGCGAATCTTCCTCCTTCAATCTGAACTACTGGTCTTAATTCAGGAGGCAGAACTGGCAACATTGTTAAAAACATCCATTCTGGTCTAATTTTTGTTTTTTCCATTTTTTTGAAAAGTCTTAATCTCACAAAAATCTCTTTTTTTACCTCTTCCTTTCCTTCAAAACTTTCAATTTCTTTTTCCATTTTCTTAATTTCTTCTTTTAAATCGATTTTTTCAAAAATTTCTCTTAAAGCTTCGGCCCCTGTTCCTACTTTAAAGAAATTTCCGTACTTTGAAATTATATTTCTCAATTTTGTTTCTGAAATGATTTTTAATGGTACGATTTCTAAAACTTCCTTTTTTTGCGTTTCTTTTTCTTTTTTTAGAGTTTCTTCTTTTACTTTTTTTTCCTCTGGGTTTTCAATGTTTGAAATTTTTTCTAATTTTTTTTCAAATTCCTTTTCAATTTTTTCTAAAATATTTTTTTTCTTTTGTTCATCAACGTCGATCACAATATAACTTACAAAATAAACCACTTTTTCTATCTCCTCTCTTGGTTTTCTTAAAATCATTCCAATTATAGAAGGCATCCCTCTTAAATACCAAATATGAGATACTGGTACTGTCAATTTTATATGGCCCATTCTTTCTCTTCTTACCGCAGAGCTTGTCACCTCTACTCCGCATCTATCGCAAACTATTCCTTTGTATTTTACTCCTTTGTATTTCCCACAATAGCACTGATAATTTTTTTCAGGACCAAAAATTTTTTCACAAAAGAGTCCATCTCTCTCTGCTCTTTGAGTTCGATAATTTATCGTCTCTGGTTTTTTTACTTCTCCATAACTCCATTTTAAAATTTCTTCTGGAGAAGCCAGTCTTATTCGAATTGCTTTAATATCTTCAACTTTTATTTTTGATAAAGATAACTCTTTTTGTTTTGTATTTCTCATTTTTCCTTTTTATCGGTTTTTATTTCAATTGCCAAACCTAAAGCTTTCAATTCAGAAACTAAAAGTAAAAAGGAAGCAGGAATGTTTGGAGGTTTTATTTCTTCTCCTTTCAAAATTGCCTCATAAACTTGATTTCTTCCAAAAACATCGTCTGATTTAAATGTTAACATCTCTTGCAATGTGTGAGCTGCTCCAAAAGCTTCCAAAGCCCAAACCTCCATTTCTCCAAACCTTTGTCCTCCAAACCTTGCCTTTCCTCCTAAAGGTTGTTGAGTAATCAAGGAATAAGGACCGACCGACCTTGCGTGAATCTTATCTGCAACCATATGATTTAGCTTCATCACATACATTTGACCCACTAAAACTTTTTGAGAAAAAGGCAATCCTGTTTTTCCATCGTAAAGCTTGAACCTTCCGGTATAATTTAAACTTTTTTCAAAGCCTTCTTTCTTTAATTTTTCAATAATTTCTTGAACACTCATTCCGCAAAATGGGGGAAAAATTCCGTAAAAATTTTCTTTTTTTGCTACAAAACCAAAAACTGTTTCTAAAATTTGGCCCAAATTCATTCTCGAAATTACTCCGATTGGGGAAAGCACTAAATCCACTGGAGTTCCATCTTCCAAAAATGGCATATCTTCTATTGGTAAAATTTTTGATACTACTCCTTTGTTTCCGTGCCTTCCTGCAATTTTGTCTCCAGGTTCCAATTTTCTCAATTCTGCAATTTCAACTTCGATTTTTTCTATTACTCCTGGTTCAAGTTTGTGGCCCTCTTTCCTAGAAAATTTCTTTATCCTTTTCACTATTCCCTGTTTTTGATATTCCATTCTTAATGAAGAATCTTTTACATCTTTTAATTTTTCACCAAAAACTTCCATCAATAATTTTTCTTCAGGGGTCAATTCCTTCTCTCCTTTTGGAGAAATTTTTCCTACTAAAATATCCCTGGGAAAAACAAAAGCTCCTTCTCTTACAATTCCTTCTTCGTCTAAATTTTTTAACCATTTTTCGCTCACTCCAGGAATATCAGCTGTTACTACCTCAGGCCCAATTTTTGTTTCCCTTATATTGCATTCAAAATTTTCAATGTAAATTGAAGTAAAAACATCTTCCCTTACTAATCTTTCTGAAGCAATAATTGCATCTTCAAAATTTCCTTCTCTGAAAGGCAAAAATGCTACCAAAATGTTTTTTCCCAAAGCCAAAAATCCATCTTTTGTTCCTCCTCCATCTGTCAAAGGTTCTCCTTTCTTTACTTTTTGTCCTTTTTTTACTCTAGGCCTTTGATCAAAACAAGTCATTTGATTAGTTCTTTCAAATCTTTTCAATTCAAAAACTCTTTTTTTACCGTTTTTTCCAACAAAAACAATTTTTTCTCCATCAACTTCCTTTATTTCTCCATCTTCAGGAGCCAAAATTATTCTTCCTGAATCTTCTGCCACTTTCTTTTCCATCCCCGTCATAATTAAAGGAATATCAGGATCAATTAAAGGTACGGCCTGTCGTTGCATATTAGATCCCATCAAAGCTCTGTTTGCATCGTCGTTTTGCAAAAAAGGAATCAAACTCGAAGAAACAGAAAGAATTTGAAAATCAGAGGCATCAATGTATTCTACTTCTTCTTTTTTCAACAGTGTAGGTTCACCATTTGCTCTTCCTTCAACTAATCCTTCTAAAATTTCTCCATCTTTTCCAATTCTTATTACTCCAGAAGCAATTTTTGCTTTTTCCTCTTCGAAAGCATTTAAATAAACAATTTCTTTTTGTACTTTTCCGTTTTTTACTTTAAAATAGGGAGTTTCAAGAAAACCGAAGGGATTAATTTTTGCAAAAATCGCCAAATGGGTATTAATCCCTACATTTTGCCCCTCTGGAGTTTGAATAGGACAAATTTTTCCATAGTGACTAGGTTGAACATCTCTTACTTCAAACCCAGCTCTTTTTTTCTCTAGCCCTCCTGGTCCTGCTGCAGTCGCTCTCCTTTTGTGTTCTATTTCTGATAAAGGGTTTTCTTGGTCTATGAATTGTGAAATTTGTCCTGAAGTGAAAAATTCTTCTATTACCGCCATCATCGGTCTTGGGTTAATTAATTGCATTGGAGTTAAATTTTCTGGTGGCAGAGTAGACATTCTATCTTTTACCATTCTTTCAATTCTCATTAAACCCACTCTCATTCTATCTAATAAAATTTCAGTAAAAGGTCTCACTCTTCTATTTCCCAAATGATCAATTTGATCTGGTAAAGCATAAGAATCGTTATTTTTTCTTATTAATTCTCTTAAAACAAAAATTACATCTTCTTTTTTCAAAACTCTATCTTCTGGAAAATACTCTTTTTTTTCTTCTCCCCCAAATCTTTGAACAAACCTCCATCTTCCAACTTCGCCCAAATCATATCTTTCAAAATTGAAAAACAAATTTTCAAAATAATCCTTGGCAATATCAAAAGTAACTATTCCCCCTGGTTTTAATTTTTGATAAATTTCTACTAAAGCTTCTGATTGAGTTTTTGTATTGTCTCTTTTTAAGGTTTCTTTTATAAAATCGATTTCTCCATTGTTCACGTCTTTAAAAATTTCTTTAATCTCTTCATCGCTTTCGATTCCCAAGGCTCTCAAAAATGTAGTCATTAAAACTTTCTTTCTTCTATCAATTTTTGTGGAAATAAACCCTGAATATTCTGTATCAAATTCCAACCAAGCTCCCCTGTGAGGGATTATTTTTGCCCCAAAGAAGTTTTTACCTGGAATTTTTTCTGAAACAAAATACGGGCCTGGGGCCCTAATCATTTGAAAAATACAACCTCTTTCAATTCCGTTAATAACAAAAGAAGCTCTTTCTGTCAAAAGAGGTAAGTTTGCCAAAAGTACCTCTTGCTCTATTTCTTTTTCGTTTTTTTTGTCAATTAGTTTTACTTTTACATATAAAGGAGCAAAAAAGCTATCGTTTGCTTCTTTTGCTTCATAATCTGTAGCATACTTTGGTTTTCCAAGTTTGTAATCTAAAAACCAAAGCTCAAATTTTTCTTTTGTGTAATCTAAAATGGGAGAAGATTCTCTCAAAAGCTTTTTCAAATCAAAATTCAAAAACCTTTCCCAAGCTTCTTTTTGCAATTGCAACAAATAAGGAGGATCTAATTTAATTTCTCTTTTTCCAAAATAAAGCAGTTTCATAAAATAAAAAATGACTTAAAAATTTAAAAGATAGATTTTTATTAAAAACTCACAAATTTTCAGGTCTAATTTTAACTTATTCTTAAGTAATTTGTCAAATCTTTATTTGTGGAAAACCTGTGAAAAACAACAAAATCTTGGGGCAGGGAAAATCCCTACCCCAATTCTTTGCTTAAGATAAAAATTATTTACATTTTGAAGTAGCAGCACCACAAGGATGAGAGGATGTAGCTACAACTACAACATTTCCGTCGCTGTCTATACATAAATAATTATCTTTCTTTGCAACTAAAGCAGCACTTATACAATAATCATTACCTGAAGCGTAACATTTAAGGGTTAACGTTCCTCCTTGTTGAGTTTTAATATCGTTGCTGAGTGTACTCAATTGAGTGCTATAAGTATCATGAGATGTATTTAAGTCATCGTTACTTGAATTACATAATCCATCATAACTTCCTGTGTCGCTCATTATCATTCCCGCGATATTTCTTACTTGCTGTAGGTCCGCTTGAATTCTGCTGTCTTTTCCTTTTTTCAAGGCTCCAGTCAAGCTCACCAAAACAATCCCTGCCAAAATTCCAATGATCGCAATGACAATCAATAACTCAATTAAGGTAAAAGCTTTTTTCATTAATTTTAAAATCTTTAAATTTTTATTCGACCTTTATTATGGACAGATTCCGCTGTTTAAATTTTGGTCTGTATTGTAAGTTTTTATATCTCCACTCGTGTCCATGCAAATATACTTGCCACTCGCTAATTTCGCAAATATAGCAACGCCATTTGATGTAGCACAAATTTTAGGATTTGTTCCACCATTTTGGGTGCTAATATCTTGGCATAATTTTTGCACGCCAGAAGGAGTGTCAGCGCAAGTGGTCACTTGATTTCCGTTTGAGCCTGCAAATCCTTTATAATCAAAATTATTAGTATTAGCCCATGTCTCCGCCAAATTCCTCAATTGCTGAACGCTCCCTTGAATTCTTGAATCTTTAGCTTGATTTCTTGCAGGTCCTAAAGCAACTAAGGCTGCGGTTGCCAAAATTCCAATAATTGCAATGACAACTAACATTTCAACTAAAGTAAAAGCTTTTTTCATTTTTTATTTTTGTTTTTGCGACCTTTAAATTTTTGTAATTGTCTGATAAAAAGGTAAAATTACCGCTGCTATAAAAAATCCCACTCCTATTGCTACCAATATTATAAGCAAGGGTTCAAAAATTTTCAAGAAGTAATCAAGCTTTCTCTCAATTTCTTTTTGAGAAAATTCTGAAAATTTTTTTAAACTCTCAACTAAGGTTCCGGATTTTTCTCCTGCTTGTACCAATTGAATAAAAAATGGTGTAAAAAATTTTGGTCTCGAAGATAAAGCAAAAGAAAAAGGAACTCCTTTTTTAATTTCTTCTTTTATTTCTAAGATTTCTTTTTTATAAACTTCGTTTCCAACCAAATCTGCGCTATTTTCTAAAGCATCCACCAAATGAAGCCCTGCAGACAAAAGAGAATAAAGAGATTGAGAAAATCTTGAAAGATAAGTTTCTTTTAAAAAAGAAGAAATTAAAGGAATTTTGAGAAAGTTTTTTTGGAAGAATTCTTGAGTTTCTTTTCTTTTTAAAAGATAAGGTATTGAAACCAAACCAAAAATCAACAATACTAAAATTATTATAGAAAAATGAGCTAAAAAAAAGACTACTTTTGTCATTAAAGGAAGCTCAACTCCCCTTTCAAGAAAAATTGGTTTTAGTTTTGGAAAAACAAAAAATGCCATAAAAAAAAGAACAAATAAAGCCATAAAGATAACTAGTAAGGGATAAATCATTCCTCCTATTAATTGTCTTTTAAAATTGTACTGTCTTTCTAAAAAATCTGCCAAAGATTCCAAGGTTTGCCCTAATTTTCCAGAAATTTCTCCGCATTTTATCTGATTGGTATAAAAAGAAGAAAAAACTTGAGGGTACTTTGAAAGAGCTTTTGAAAGTGGCATTCCTCCTTCAACAGCATCTGTGATTTCTTGAAGGATATTTCTAAAAAAAATTTTTTTCGTTTGAATTGTAATCGCATCTAAAGCTTCGAGCAAAGGAACTCCTGCGTTAACTAAAGTAGAAAGAGATCTTGTAAAAAAAATGAGATCTCTTTCTGAAATTTTTTGAAAAAGAAAAAATTTCTCCCAAAAAGATGGTTTTATTTCTTCTACAGAAATTATATAAAGCCCGATACTTTGAAGCAATCTTAAAGCATTTTCTTTTGTAGAAGCTTCGATTATTCCTGCTCTTAACTCTCCTGTTTTTGTTCTTGCTCTGTATTCAAACTTCATTTTATTAAAAATTTTAACTCAGAAGGATTCGAACTAAAAGCGCTAGCGGTTTCAATGTTAATTTCTCCTTTCTTTATCAATTCTACCAAATATCTGTTCAAAGAAATCATACCCAT
>Ga0315298_1008989_pt1 | contig 12506 bp, 7 predicted proteins | sample WHS_1_MG_FD_203077 | JGI IMG/M metagenome (GOLD analysis project Ga0315298, IMG submission 203077) | Extremophilic microbial mat communities from Washburn Hot Springs, YNP, Wyoming, USA - WHS_1_MG | ecosystem: Environmental > Aquatic > Thermal springs > Hot (42-90C) | place: USA: Wyoming...
ATCCGACGCATCTCGACCATCGGTGTTCCAGCGGCGGTGGAATCGGGTTCCATACAACTTGGAATGATCGCCTTTTCGGTAATGGTGATCTCCCTGGGCACAGCGGCCTTCGCTGCCCAGCAAATCGTTTTCAACGCCGCCAACCTCTCCATGATGCCTGGCCTGGCGTTCTCGGTCGCGGCTACTACCTTGGTCGGGCAGCATCTGGGGGCTGGGGATCCTGAAGCGGCCCAGCGCAGCGGCTGGCGTGGTGTTTTTTGGGCCGCGCTTTGGATGTCGGTGGGAGGCTTGGCCTTCATTCTGGCCCCGGAGCCGCTGATACGGCTCTACACTGACGACCCGGCTGTCGTGGCGGCAGGAGCCGCCGGCCTGCGCGTGATCGGGTTCGGCCAGCCTCTGCAGGCGGCGGCCTTCGTGCTATCGGGGGCGCTGCGGGGCGCCGGCGACACGCGCACCACTGCCATCGTCGGTACGGCTGCCATGTGGGGCTTCCGCATCCCGGTGGCCTACGTTCTGGGCTTGGGCCTGAACCTGGGCGTAACCGGGGTCTGGCTCGGCTGGCTATCGGACTGGTCGCTCAGGGGCATTCTCTACGTCCGATCCTTCCGCAGCGGCCGCTGGCGCACGCTGAAGGTCTAGAGGCGGCTCAGTGCACAAGTGCTACTAGGTCGAGGCAGGCACAGTCTGGCTCCGGTCCGCAAATGATCGCCCAGCTGACCACCCCAAGCCCCAGCAGGCAAAGCAACCACCAGTAGCGTCGGTTCAGGCGCTCCAAAAAGCTCTCGTAGTGGGCAGCCACGCGAGCCAGGCGCTGGAAAGGCTTTCCTGCGTCAACCTCGCCTTCTCTCAAGCAAGCGCTCTGTAGGGCTGCTATCTGCCGGTGGCAATCGGCATGCGCCCACTCCAGCTCTGCTCGCTCGGAGGGGAGCTTGACTCGCAACAGTGCTTGCTCGATCGTGTCGTGCAGCATCGCCAAGCGCTGCTCGGCGGGAACGCCAGACGCTTCGAAGTCCAGATAATGGCACCACTGGATCGGTGATAGCCGGTGTCCCACTCCCTCGTCCTCAGCCGAGCGAATATCCGCCACCAAGAACACCATCATTCTATCACGGCTCTTGCCCGCTGGCAATCAAAATAACTTCCACTTGCTACCCCGGCTGAGTGAGAGCCGGCCTGCGTGTGTGCTATAATTCAGTCGCTTGTGGCTTGCCGTGACCGCGGCGAGCCATGTGTTTTGCCTGTTGCATCCCGAGGTAACGTCACTGTGAGCACGCATTCTTCCAACCTGCGCAACGTTGCCATCATCGCCCACGTTGATCACGGCAAGACCACTCTAGTGGATGGCTTGCTGAAGCAATCCCACACCTTCCGCGACAATGAGGCGGCCATGAACCAGACCCTGATCCTGGATTCTAACGATCAGGAACGCGAGCGCGGTATCACCATCCTAGCCAAGAACACCGCTATCAGCTACCTCGGCGTCCGCATCAACATCATTGACACTCCTGGCCACGCCGACTTCGGCGGCGAGGTCGAGCGCACCCTGAACATGGCCGATGGGGCGATCCTGGTCGTGGATGCGCAGGAAGGGCCCATGCCGCAGACCAAGTTCGTGCTCAAGAAGGCCATGCAGTTGGGCTTGCGCCCCATCGTCGTCATCAACAAGATAGACAAGCGCGGGGCAAGAGTGGGCGAGGTGCTGAATGAGGTCTATGACCTCTTCCTCGACCTGGCTACCCACGATGCTCATCTCGACTTCCCCGTCTACTACGCCAATGCGCGTGATGGCAAAGCGTGGAAAGAAGTGCCCGCAGACCCCTCGGGGCCCGGCGATCTCACGCCCATCTTCGACGCCATCCTTGAACACGTTCCGGCGCCTAGCGGCGACGCCGAAGGGCCCTTCCAGCTACTCGTCGCTGCTCTCGACTGGGACAGCTATCAGGGCAAGTACGCCATCGGACGCGTCGTGCGGGGAACCGCGCGCCCCGGTACGCCAGTTGCCCTCCTAAAACGTGGGGAGGTGGCGGAGTCAGCTCGCATCGACAAGGTGTTCGTCAGTCGTGGCCTGAAGCGGTTCGAGGTGCCAGAAGCACCGATGGGTGATATCGTGGCCATCACCGGCTTGCGCAATGCTGGCATCGGCGACACCGTGGCCGACCTAGCCCGGCCCGAGCCTTTGCCCACCATCGAGATCGGCGAGCCGACGCTCAAGATCGCGATCTCGGTCAATACCTCACCCTTTGCCGGCCAGGACGGGCAGTACGTCAACGGCCGGCAGATATTGGAGCGCATACAGCGTGAGCTGGAGACGAACGTGTCCCTGCGCTTCGAGACAGGGGAGAACGGCGAGTACATCCTCTCCGGTCGGGGAGAGCTTCACCTCTCCGTCTTCATCGAGACTATGCGTCGGGAAGGCTTCGAACTGCAGGTCGGCAAGCCACAGGTGATCACCCGCCAGATCGATGGGGACGTGGTGGAGCCGGTGGAGGAGCTGACGATCGACGTAGACAGCCAATACGTGGGAGCGGTTACGGGCGAAGTTGGTCGGCGCCGAGGGGTGCTGATCTCTCAAACCGAGAACAACGACGGGACCACTAGGCTTGTATTCGAGTGCACGACTCGTGGTCTACTGGGGCTCCGCAATCAATTGCTTACCATCTCTCGCGGCACCGCTACGATGAGTTCGACCTTCTTGCGCTACGAGCCGCTAGGGCCGCCGTTGCCGCGGCTGCGCAACGGAGTGCTCGTCTCCTCCGAGACCGGCAAAGCCGTCACCTACGGCCTCAACGTGGCGCAGGGGCGAGGCATCACGTTCATCGGCCCCCAGACTATGGTCTATGAGGGCATGATCATCGGCCTCAACTCCCGTGAAAACGACATCGCCATCAACGTGACCAAAGAGAAGAAGCAGTCCAACGTTCGGTCTTCCACTGCCGATATCGCGGTGGCGCTGACGCCGCCCACTATTCTCAGCCTCGAGCAGAGCCTCGACTTCCTGGAAGACGACGAACTGCTCGAGGTTACTCCCAAGAACCTGCGCCTGCGAAAGCGCTATCTCACAGAAGCGGAGCGGGCCAAGGCGGCTCGCCGGCAGAGCTCGGCTGCCGTTGGAGCGTGACTCCTAATCGAAGGCCAGCATCACCTGGTGGGCGCCGGCATCCACGTAGATCACCTCGGCAGTAATGGCGCTCGCCCAATCGCTGCATAGCCAGACAGCCGTCTTGCCGATATCGTCCAGCGTGATCTGGCGACGCAGGGGAGCTATCTCCGGAAACCTCTTGTAGAAGTCGCGGAAGCTGGAAACGCCAGCGGCCGATAGCGTGCGCACCGGGCCTGGGCTGATAGCGTTGACGCGCACGCCGCGGGGACCGAGGTCGTAGGCCAGGTAGCGTACGCTAGACTCCAGGGCTGCTTTTGCTACCCCCATCACGTTGTAGTTGGGCGCTACTTGCTGCGACCCGTGGTAGGTGAGGGTGATGATGGAAGTGCCGTTCTTGAGGAGCCCAGCCTCGCTGGCCGCCCTGGCCACGGCCGTTAGCGAGTAAGCGCTGACTTCCATGGCGTAGAGGAAGCCATCGCGGCTGGTGTTGAGGAATTGCCCGCTCAATTCCTCCCGCTTGGCAGCTGCCACTCCCTCAATAATGATGTCCAGCTGGCCGTAAACCTCCCGCGCTTGGGCCATGACGGCAGCGATCTCCTCGTCTTTCTGCACATCGCAGGGGGCGATCAGCTTGGCTTGGAGACTCTCGGCCAAAGGGCGAACGCGGCGCTCGAAGGCCTCGCCAGCGTATGTGAAGCCAAGGTCAGCGCCCTCGGCATGCAGCGCCTGGGCAATGCCCCAGCAGATCGAATGGTCGTTGGCTACCCCCATGACCAAGCCTTTCTTGCCTTCCAGTAGGCCCATCGCCTATCTCCCTCCGTTTCGCTCTGTCTCTTGCTTCGGTTGTTGACCAAAAAACGTGAGCAACAGTATAACACGCGAGACACCGATCAGGCGCGCCTTGACGCTCCGCAGACGAACTTGGTAACCTGAAAGAACGCGCTCGGCTCAACGCGCTCTCTCCGGTTCCACTGGACGGCGCCGCGTCATTATGCCGATCGCAGATGACATAAGAATCACGTAGAATAGAGCAAGAAGACGAACTCCAAGCTGCGCGCGCAAGGGCGGTCCTGATGGCGATATCCTCTTCACCTGATAGCAACAGATTTCGGGCATACGGCGATGAGTATTACGATGTAGCTGTGATCGGCGCCGGGCATGCGGGTTGCGAAGCCGCCCTGGCGGCGGCAAGGATGGGCTGCCGCACGCTGCTCATCACTCTCAGCTTGGACAATATAGCTCTTACTCCTTGCAATCCGTCCATCGGTGGCCCAGCCAAAGGGCATTTGGTGTGTGAGATCGACGCTCTCGGGGGTGAGATGGCGCGCAACACGGATCGCGCCGCTATTCAGATCCGCCGCCTCAATACGGGCAAAGGACCGGCTGTGCAGGCCCTGCGGGCTCAGCTTGATAAGAAGCTCTACCAGGCCGCCATGAAGCAGGCCCTGGAGAACGAGCCGAACCTCACCCTCAAGCAGGGGCTGGTGGAGCGGCTCTTGGTATGCGGCCCAGACGGGCAGGAGACCGACCGACTTGACGATGCCACGGCGCCCGCGACGATCGCCGGGTTGGTCACCGACCTGGGCCGCATATACCGCGCTCGGGCTATAGTCCTCACCACCGGCACTTCTCTGCGGGGGCGCCTCATCGCTGGTGAACGCATCTGGCCCGGCGGCCGGGCTGGAGAGCAACCGGCAATGGGCCTTTCCGAGAGCCTGAAGGCACTGGGCTTCACTTTGGGGCGCCTGAAGACGGGCACTCCACCGCGCATAGATGCGCGAACGGTAGATTTCGAGCGCACCATCCTGCAGCCGGGCAGCCCGCAGCCCCTCTTCTTCAGCGCCGCGGGCCGTCACGCCTACCGCACGGCCGTTGCTGAACGGAGGGTACGCGCAGGCGAGCACGTCCCTCCTAGCCTGCTCTGGGGCAAACCACACCCAGTCTATCCCAACCCCCAACCTTCCTCCTGGCGCCCTCAGCTTCCCTGTTACCTCGTGCACACCAACGAGCGCACGCACCAAATCATCCGCCAGAATCTTCATCGGGCTCCCCTCTTCAGTGGCGTTATCGAAGGTGTGGGGCCACGCTACTGTCCGTCTATCGAAGACAAGATCGTTCGCTTCCCAGACCGAGAAGCCCACGGCCTCTTCCTGGAGCCGGAGGGCTGGCATACCGTCGAGATGTACGTGCAGGGAGCCAACACCAGTCTCCCTGAGGATGTCCAGCTAGCTATGCTGCGGAGCATTCCCGGCCTGGAACGGGTGGAGATGACCCGCGTTGGCTACGCAGTCGAGTACGACTACGTGCCTTCGAGTCAGATCCTGCCCAGTCTCGAGACGAAGCGAGTACGAGGCCTCTTCCTAGCCGGCCAGATCAATGGCACCTCCGGTTACGAAGAGGCGGCGGCCCAGGGGCTACTGGCGGGTATCAATGCGGCCAGATTCGCCATCGGGATCGCGAAAGGCGGAAAAGAGAACCAAATGACCCGAATGGGTCACGAAGCATGCGGAAGGGACGAGGCGAACGCTTGGGCTGAGCTCGCTTCGTCTGGGAACATCCCTCTGGCGAGAGACGGAGGGAACTCATCCACTTCCTCTCCCTGTGAGGGAGAAAGAACTGTCGCAAGAACTGGCACGAGGACATCTCTCCCCCCTCTCCCGAAGGGAGAGGGCCCGGCTGAGGTTGGCCCAGTGGCCGATCTACCCGAAGACCTCCTCTTCGTCCTGGAGACCCTCGAGCGTGGAGAGCCACTGAGCCTTCCTCGCAGCTTGGCCTATCTGGGCGTAATGGTGGACGACCTTACCACCGCCGAGATCAGCGAGCCCTACCGGCTCTTCACTTCGCGGGCTGAGTATCGCTTGCTTCTCCGCGAGGACAACGCTGACTTGCGTCTTACGCCGGTCGGCTATTGGCTGGGACTGGTAAGCCGGGAACGTTACCTGGAGGTCGAAGACGAGCGCCGGCTTATTCGCGAAACCCTGTCGCGCCTGAAGCAGACTTATCTTGGCCCCACGGCTCTCGTGAACGACGAATTGGCCGCTCAAGGGCTAGAGCCATTGATGGGCTCGGCGAGTGCGCTAGAGTTGCTCCGCCGCCAAGGCGTCTCCTATCCCGTTCTTGTCGCCCTAGGCTTTCCCGATCTTCCCCCCGAAGCAGCAGAGCAGGTCGAGATCGAGGCGAAATACGAGGGCTACATAAAGCGCCAACGTGCCCAGGTGGAGAAGCTGCGACGACTGGAGGAACGCCGCATCCCTGCCGATTTCGATTATGATGCCATCGTCAGCCTACGTACCGAAGCCCGCCAAAGGCTAAAGCGGTTCCTTCCCCTCACAGTCGGCCAGGCCTCACGCATTTATGGGGTGACGCCGGCGGATGTGGCGCTGGTGCTGGCGTACCTGGAGAGGAGAGTAAAGCCCCTCTAGCCCTTGATCTCTGGTTTTAGGAACACCGCCGCCAGAGGTGGCAACGTCAGGCTCAGCGAGCAGGGCCGGTCGTGCATCGGGATGGCATCGGCGTAGACGCCGCCCAGGTTGCCTAGGCCGCTCCCTCCGTAGTCCTTCGCATCGCTATTGAGGAGCTCGCGCCAGAAGCCTCCCCGTGGGGCGCCGAGGCGGTAGTTGTAGCGTGGAACCGGCGTGAAATTGAAAACGCCAAGCAGCAGATCATTCGCCAACCGCCCCTTGCGCAGGAACGAGATGACGCTCTGTTGTCTGTCCTGGCAGTCGATCCACTCGAAGCCGCCCGGATCACAGTCCAGCTCATGCAGGGCCGGGTCGGCACGGTATAATCGGTTGAGGTCGGCCACCCAGCGTTGAACGCCGGCGTGGGCCGGTTCCCGCAAGAGGTGCCAGTCCAGGCTCTCATCGTGGCTCCACTCGCGCCACTGGCCGAACTCACCACCCATGAAGAGCAGCTTCTTGCCTGGCTGTGCCCACATCCAGCCGAACAGCAGGCGCAGGTTGGCCAGCTTCTGCCAGTCGTCGCCCGGCATCTTGCCGGCCAGCGAGCCCTTCATGTGCACCACCTCGTCGTGCGAGAGCGAGAGCACGAAGTTCTCGCTGAACGCGTAGAGGCTGCGGAACGTCAACAGGTCACGATGGCCGCTGCGCCAGAGAGGGTCCTGCGCCAGGTACTTGAGGGTGTCGTGCATCCAGCCCATGTCCCACTTCATGCCGAAGCCGAGCCCGCCCACGTCAGTTGGGCGCGTGACCAGAGGCCAGGCAGTAGATTCCTCAGCCACCGTGAAGACGTCGGGGTAATTGCCATAGATGACCCGGTTCAGGTTGCTCAAGAAACGGACCGCCTCTAGGTTCTCACGCCCGCCGTGATGGTTGGGAATCCACTCGCCATCCTGGCGCGAGTAATCCCGGTAGAGCATCGAAGCCACGCCGTCCACGCGCAGGCCGTCGGCGTGGTACTTATCGAGCCAGAAGAGGGCGCTGCTGAGCAGGAAGCTCTGTACCTCGTGGCGGCCGTAGTTGAAGACGAAGCTCTCCCAGTCCGGGTGCCAGCCGAGCCGCGGATCATCGTGCTCGTAGAGGTGCGTCCCGTCGAAGAAGCTCAGACCGTGCGCGTCCTGCGGGAAGTGGGCGGGCACCCAGTCCAGAATGACGCCTATTCCCTGCTGGTGCAGATGATCGACGAAATACATGAGATCCTGTGGCGTGCCGTAGCGGCTGGTCGCCGCGAAGTAGCCGGTGCACTGGTAGCCCCAGGAGGCGTAAAGGGGATGCTCCGTGACCGGCATCAACTCGACGTGGGTGAAGCCCATCTCCTGGCAGTAAGCGGCCAGCTTTGGTGCCAACTCGCGGTAAGTGAGGGGGCGATGGCCTTCCTCCGGCACCCGCCGCCAAGAGCCAAGGTGTACCTCATAAATACTGATGGGACTGCTAAGCAGGGACCGGCTCGCCCGGCTGCGCATCCACTCGGCGTCGCTCCAACGGTATCTGAGGTCCCACACCCGCGAGCCGGTGTTCGGTGGCACTTCGGCAAAGAAAGCGTAAGGGTCTGCTTTGTCAACGCAGTAGCTCCCCAAGCGGGACATGACGTGATACTTGTAGACAGCGCCAGGGTAGACACCGGGAATGAAACCTTCCCACACACCGCTTTGGCCACGGAGCTGCAGGGGGTGCGTTTCCTTGTTCCAGCCGTTGAAGTCCCCCATCACGGAGACGCGCTCGGCGTTGGGAGCCCAGGTGGCGAAGTATGTACCCTTCTCTCCTCCCTCCTGCAAAGGGTGAGCACCAAGCTTATCGTAGATGCGGTAGTGTGTGCCCTCGTTGAAGAGGTAAGTGTCATCTTCGGTCAAGAGGGTCACGTTGTAGCGTATTCCGCTGGTTGGAGTTTGCCTGCTCACCATTGGCTGATCCTGTCCGCGCTCGGCTATTGCCTACTCTGCTTACCGCTCGAGCCAACTACTAATTGTACTGATGCCTTCCCCTAACTGCTAGCGCACTCGAGCGTCAGCCCCAGTGGAATTCGTGATCCAAACGCCCGTACGTCTCCGTCAACTCTCGCAGGCGAGCGATGATGGATTCTGTCAGAGCGCTCGTCGTTAGCCGCCAGCACCAGTTGGGAGGCCCCACAGTGCCTGGCGTGTTCATTCGCGCTTCCTGGCCCAGGCTCAGCAGGTCCTGAACGGGTGCTATCGCTGTGTTAGCCACCGAGGCCCAGGCTAGCCTGATCATGTCCCAGGCGATGTCCGAGCCATCGGTCCCCAGATAGCGGCGCGCGAAGGCGCGCTCCCTTTCGCTGGCGCTGTGCTGATACCAGCCCACTGTGGTGTCATTGTCGTGGGTGCCGGTGCACACTATGCAGTTGCGGTTGTAATTGTGAGGCAAGAACGCGTTCGATGGGCCGGAGCCAAAAGCGAATTGCAGCACCTTGATGCCAGGGAAGCCGAACTCGGCTTGCAACGCGTCCAGGCCTGCTCTCGCCTCGGCGTCGAACTCGCCCAGGTCCTCGGCAATGATCTGTACTCGCCCGAGAGCAGACGTGAGGGCGCGGAAGAACTTCGCCCCCGGACCGTAGATCCAACGTCCCCGAATAGCTGTCTTTTCCCCTGCTGGCACCTGCCAGTAGTTGAAGAAGCCGCGGAAGTGGTCGACGCGAGCCACGTTGGTCAGCGTGAAGACCATGCGGAAGCGAGCCATCCACCATGAGTAACCGTCACGCTCCATCTCTTCCCAGCGGTAGAGCGGGTGTCCCCAAAGCTGCCCAGTCGCACTGAAGTAATCAGGGGGAACGCCAGACACGCTGGTTGGCCTGAGGTTGACATCGAGCTGGAAAAGGTGCGGATTAGCCCACACGTCAGCGCTGTCCAGAGATACGAAAATGGGTACGTCGCCAATGATGCTCACCCCACGCGCGTTAGCGTAACGCTTCAGAGCCAGCCACTCGTCGAAGAACAGCCACTGATAGAACTTCTGTCGCTCGATCTCTTCTGCCAGCGACCGCCGTGCCTCAGCCAACGCTTCCGCCTGGCGGGTGGCAAAGCGCGGCTCCCACTCGTACCAGGGGGCGAGGCTGTGGCTCACCTTCAGTGCCGTGAAGAGAGCGAAATCGTCTAGCCAGTAGGCCTGCTCGTTGCAAAAGCGGGCGAAGGCCTCCTGTTGAGCAGTTGAGGCATGGATAACGAAGCGGGCATAGGCGCGCTCTAGCAGATGAGACTTATAACGCTCGACCAGTGTGTAGTCCACGCGGCCGCAAGGGAAGTCAGGCAAGTCGGCAAGATCGGCTGCCCCCAAATAGCCTGCCTCGGCCAGCTTCTGCGGACTTACGAGCATGGTGTTGCCGGCGAAAGCAGAGAGAGTCTGGTAAGGGGAATCGCCGTAACCGGTCGGCCCCAGAGGCAAGACCTGCCAGTAGGTTTGGCCGGCAGCGGCCAACTGGTCCACGAAACGGTACGCTTCTTCTCCTAGATCGCCGATGCCGAACGGACCGGGCAAGGAAGTGGGGTGCAGTAAGATTCCACTGCGGCGCTGGCTCAAGCTAGACAATTCGTTACGGTCTCACTTTCCCGTCGGATTTCACGCAGTCCATCGGTGCGCGCCCGGTCACAACTCGCGCGCACTCTATGCATTCTACCACGCCGCGCCCAGCCGAGCAGGCATATCCTGGTACACATCTAATGTGATCACGGCCAGGGGGGACGAGACACAGTGACATGAATGGCACCCTGAAATGGGAAGACAGATAGGGGCGTTCAACTCCAGTATGCCAGCCTGGCTTGCCCACAAGAGCCGGTGAGCGAGAGTTGACACTCCTCCCGCCGTCCGCTACGATGGCTACCAATAGCATCAGCACCAAGCTCGGCGCGGGAGGTCACGATGTCAGTCAATGGCCCCATCCGCCTCAGCCCCAACCATCGCTACTTCGTGGATGCCAGCGGGCAGCCGTTCTTCTGGCTAGGCGATACTGCCTGGCCCTTGTTTGCCCTCTACACGAAAGAAGAAGCTGAGCAGTATCTGGACAACCGAGCCCAGAAGGGCTTCACCGTCATCCAATGCGTTATCACCTGGGGTGCTCCCGATATCTCAGTCAGTTGGTCCGGCACCGGCCCCGGCCCTAATCGTGTCGGGGAGTACCCCTGGTTGGATGGATCGCCGACCAAGCCCAATCCTAAGTACTTCGAGCACGTGGACTACCTTGTGGACTATGCCGACCGGCGCGGCCTGGTACTGGCTCTATTGCCGACCTGGGGGCACAACGTCACAGACACGAGAGCCCTCAATCGAGATAACGCCTACGAATACGGCCGCTGGGTCGGCAGCCGTTATCGCGATGCGCGGAATATCGTCTGGGTCAACGGCGGCGACCGCGAGGCCACCGGCTTTGAGGACGTCTTTCGAGATCTGGCCCGTGGGCTACGCGAAGGCGACGGCGGTACACACCTCATAACCTACCACCCCTGCGGCTGGCGCTCCTCGTCCTACTATTTCCACAGCGAAGACTGGCTCGACTTCAATATGATTCAGACCTGGACGGCCTGGCCCAGCATCCACCCTGCCGTCCTCAGCGACCTGCTCCTGGTGCCTCCGAAGCCTGTCGTCCTGGCCGAGGGCGCTTACGAGAACGGCCCCGAGTACCCCATGGGCCCTATCACCCCAGCCATCATCCGCCGGCAGGCCTGGTGGGCTTTCACCGCTGGCGGCTTCTACACTAATGGCCAATACCAGATGTGGCGAGTCGAGCCAGGTTGGACCGAGACCTTCAATACCCCCGGCACCAACCAGATGACTATCTTTCGACAGATCGCAAGCTCTGTCCCCTGGTGGGATATGGTTGCCGACCAGGGCATTTACGCCAGCGGCGTGCAAAGCGAACGTTATCTCAACACAGCTATGCGCACACTTGATCGAACTAAAGCCCTCCTCTATCTTTCTACCCAATGCCGCTTTGTACTGTGGATGGACCGGTTCGCTGCTCAGAGCGTGAGAGCGACCTGGGTGAATCCACAGAATGGCGAAATGAAAGATGGTGGCACCTACCCAACCGGTAGCCCGCTTGATGGTACTAGCTTCCCTAAGCGGCGGACCGAGTGCTTTACCGTGCCCGACTTCTGGGAAGATGCGGTGCTGCTGCTGGAGAAAGCAGAGTAAACGCGCTTGTCCCCAACCGATTCCAAGGCGCTGCGCGAAGAGACGGCCCGTCCCCTCTCCCTCGTAGGGAGAGGGGACGGGTGAGGGTCGGAAACCTGTATCGACTCGGCGGCTTGTTTCCATCGCCATCAAACACTCTCCTTTCTACAACAGTCCCACATGGCAGCCGGGCCCACAGTTGAGAACGGTGGCCCCTGGCTCCACACCGACGAGGACTGGATGCCGCACTCCGCCGGCTGGCTGAGCGCGCTCGCGCAGATGCGCTGGACGCGGTTTCTTCGTGGGGGAGGCGAGGGCCACTCTGTGTTAGCATGGAATTGCTAACACTTGATCCACGTGCCCGTCCGCCGTCGTGATACCTAGGGACCAAAGGTACGCTTCAGGTGGCTATTGCTGTAGCGGGTGGGTACCAAGGTACAGGTATCACGGCGTCGCGTTGAAACCGGCTGGCGATTGTGGCCCGGGAGACCACAACGTCATAGCAAGGAGTTCAAGATGCCCCGTATGACCGGCGGTGAAGCTGTAGTCCAATCATTGGCTGCCGAGGGAGTCAAAGTCATCTTCGGTATCCCGGGCACGCAAGGGCTGTCGCTCTTCGATGCCCTGCACGAAGCACCCCAGATCAGACGCATTACGGCACGCCACGAGCAAGGGGCGGCCTTCATGGCCGATGGCTACGCTCGAGCCAGTGGGGAGATCGGAGTCTGCACCGTTCCCACCGGGCCAGGGGCGCTGAACACCCTGGCCGCGATGGGTACTGCCTACACCGACTCTGTCCCCGTCTTCAACATCTTCTCGCAGATACC
>Ga0315298_1008991_pt1 | contig 12505 bp, 8 predicted proteins | sample WHS_1_MG_FD_203077 | JGI IMG/M metagenome (GOLD analysis project Ga0315298, IMG submission 203077) | Extremophilic microbial mat communities from Washburn Hot Springs, YNP, Wyoming, USA - WHS_1_MG | ecosystem: Environmental > Aquatic > Thermal springs > Hot (42-90C) | place: USA: Wyoming...
TACGCGGCGTGCTCGATCAACAGCCGGCGGGCGCGTTCCTTCAGGTAAGCGCCGCGGTCCCCGAGCTGCGGCAGCCGGTCGATCGCATCCTGCACCAGGTGGAAACGGTCCATGTCGTTGAGTACGGTCATGTCGAACGGCGTGGTGATGGTTCCCTCCTCCTTGTAGCCGCGTACGTGCAGACCGGCGTTGTTGTGACGTCGGTAGGTCAGACGATGGATCAGCCATGGATACCCATGGAAGGCGAAGATCACCGGCTTGTCCCGCGTGAACAGCGAATCGAAATCCGCATCGCTCAATCCGTGCGGATGCTCACTGCTCGGTTGCAGCCGCATCAGATCCACGACGTTGACGACCCGGATCTTCAGCTCCGGGAGCCCCTCGCGCAGCATGGCCACCGCCGCCAGCGTCTCGAGTGTCGGGACGTCCCCGGCGCAAGCCATCACCAGATCCGGCTCCGCCCCGGCATCGTTGCTCGCCCAGTCCCAGATGCCGATGCCGGCGGTGCAATGGGTCACGGCCGCTTCGATCGGCAGCCACTGCGGCGCTGGATGCTTCCCGGCAATGACCACGTTGACATAGTGGCGGCTGCGCAGGCAGTGGTCCATCACCGAGAGCAGACAGTTCGCATCGGGCGGCAGGTACACTCGAACGATGCCGGCCTTCTTGTTGACCACGTGATCGATGAAGCCCGGGTCCTGGTGCGTGAAGCCGTTGTGATCCTGCCGCCAGACGTGCGAAGTGAGCAGGTAGTTGAGCGAGGCAATTGGTCGCCGCCAGGGGATGCCCGCGGTGACCTTCAGCCACTTGGCGTGCTGATTGAACATCGAGTCGATGATGTGGATGAACGCCTCGTAACAGTTGAACAGGCCGTGCCGGCCGGTGAGCAGGTAGCCCTCGAGCCAACCCTCGCACTGATGCTCGCTCAGGATCTCGAGCACCCGGCCGCTCGGGGCCAGGAACTCGTCGCCGGGCAGCGTGCGCGCCTCCCACTGGCGATTGCAGGTCTCGAACACCGCCTGCAGCTTGTTCGAGACGGTCTCATCCGGCCCGAACAGACGGAAGGTGCTCGGGTTCAGGCGGATCACGTCACGCAGGAACGCACCCAGCGTGCCCGTGTCGGACGCCTCGAGCGCTCCGGGGGCGCGCACCGGCTGCGCGTAATCGCGAAATTCCGGCAGCTGCAGCTCGCGCAGCAGCAATCCGCCGTTGGCGTGCGGGTTCGCGCCCATGCGCCGCGTCCCGCGCGGGGCGAGTTCGGCAAGCTCGGCGCGCAGCCGTCCCTGCTCGAACAGCTCCTCGGGCCGGTAGCTGCGCATCCACGCCTCCAGCGCCGCGAGGTGCTCGGGATGGCTCGCCGGATCGGTGATCGGCACCTGGTGGGCGCGAAAGCTCCCCTCGATGGTCTTGCCGTCGACCTGCTTCGGCCCGGTCCAGCCCTTGGGGCTCTCGAGCACGATCATCGGCCAGCGCGGCCGCGCGCTCTGCGCTCCGGGGGCGCGCGCGGCGCGCTGGATCGCGCCAATCTCCCCGATCACCGTATCGAGCGTCGCGGCCATCAACTGGTGCATCTTCAGCGGCTCGGAGCCGCTGACGAAGTACGGCCGCCAGCCGCAGCCGGCGAGCAGCTGCTCGAGCTCCTCGCGCTCGATGCGCGCGAGCACGGTAGGATTGGAGATCTTGTAGCCATTCAGATGCAGAATCGGCAGCACCGCGCCGTCCTGCGCGGGGTTGATGAACTTGTTCAGATGCCAGCTGCCGGCGAGCGGACCGGTCTCGGCCTCGCCGTCGCCAACCACGCACGCGGCGATCAGATCCGGATTGTCGAGCACCGCCCCGCAGGCGTGGCTCAGGGAGTAGCCGAGCTCCCCGCCCTCGTGAATCGAGCCGGGACATTCCGGGGAGACGTGGCTCGGGATGCCGCCAGGGAAGGAGAACTGCGTGAACAGGCGCCTCAGGCCCGCCTCGTCCTGGGAGATCTGCGGGTACAGCTCGCTGTAGGTTCCCTCCAGGTAGGTGTTGGCGACCAGTGCCGGTCCGCCGTGACCGGGACCGGACAGGTAGATCATGTTCAGATCATGCGCGCGGATCACACGGTTCAGATGCGCATAGATGAAGTTCTGTCCCGGGGTCGTCCCCCAGTGGCCGAGCAGCATCGCCTTGATGTGCTCGGGCGCGAGCGGCTCGCGCAGCAGCGGATTGTCCCGCAGGTAAATCTGCCCGACACAGAGATAATTCGCGGCCCGCCAGTACGCATCGAGACGCTGCAGCTGCTCGGGAGTGAGTGCTTGGGCCGCAGATGGCCCGCCATGTTGCGACATTGCCGACTCCTTTACGCGGCCCTCCGGCCGCCGTTCAATTCATCATGGCATCGCAATGCCGGCACGCTGTCCATACGCACTCCCCGCGAGGTGCTGCGGGCGCGCACATTGACCGTCCCGGACTCCGCTCCTAGGATGCCGTATATCGGCAGTTGAGGGAACGGGCATGCATTCGGCTTCCCACAGTGGACGGCAGATCCTCAGGCACATTGCACGCATCGCCATGATCGAGCGGGGACTGCAGCCTGAGTTCCCGCCCGACGCGATGCGTCAGACCGCAGCGTTTGCCGGCCCGGCGCACGCGCAGAAGGATGTGCGCGATCTGCGCGCCCTGCCCTGGGTGTCGATCGACAACGACGACTCGCGCGACCTGGACCAGATCTCTGCCGCCGAAGCGCTGCCGGCGGGTGCCACCCGCATCTGGGTAGCGATCGCCGATGTCGATGCATTGGTCGGTGCCGGCACACCGATCGATGCGCATGCGCACCGCAACACCACGTCCGTCTACACGCCGGCGCAGATCTTCCCGATGCTGCCGGAGCGACTCTCGACCGACCTGACCTCGCTCAATGACCAACAGGAACGTCTCGCGCTGGTGGTCGAGATGGACGTCTCGGGCGAAGGCGCGGTCACCGCCTCAAATGTCTATCGCGCGCAGGTGCGCAACCAGGCGAAGCTCGCCTATCCGTCGGTGTCCGAGTGGCTCGAAAGCCGCGCGCCGCCCCCGCACGGACTCACCGATCCGCGCTTGCAGGCCCCGCTGCGGCTGCAGGATGCGGCTGCGCAGAAATTGCGCGCCAAGCGTCATGTCCACGGTGCATTGACGCTCGAGACGCTCAAGACCCGCGCGGTCTTCGACGGCGATGCACTGCGCGACCTGGAACGGGAGCACCAGAACCGCGGCCAGGAACTGATCGAGGACCTGATGATCGCCGCCAACGGTGCCGTGGCACACTTCCTCGATCAGCACGGCGCCCCGTCACTGCGCCGGGTGCTGCGCACCCCGCGCCGCTGGGAGCGCATCGTGGCGCTCGCCGAGGAGGTCGGTGAACATCTGCCGGCGGCACCCGATGCGCTCGCGCTCAATCAATTTCTATCGCGACGCCGGGAGGCCGACCCGGAGCGTTTCGCCGATCTGTCGCTCGCGGTGATTAAATCCCTCGGCCGGGGCGAATACCTCGCACAGCAGCCCGGCAGGAGCGCCACCGGTCACTTCGGGCTCGCGGTGAGCAACTACACGCATTCCAGCGCACCGAACCGGCGCTTCCCGGACCTCATCAGCCAGCGGCTCGTCAAAGCGGTATTGGCCGGCAAACCCTCGCCCTACCCCTTCGGACTGCTCGAGCAGCTTGCCGAGCACTGCACGCTGCAGGAGGACAAGGCCGCCAAGGTGGAGCGCCGCGTGGCGAAATCCGCCGCCGCGCTGCTGCTCGCCGGGCGCATCGGCGAGGTCTTCGATGCGCTGGTCACCGGCGCGGCGCCCAAGGGCACCTGGGTGCGCATCCTGCGCCCCGCCGTGGAAGGACGGCTGCTGCGCGGCTTCGAGGGTGCGGACATCGGCCACCGGATGCGTGTGCGTCTGGTGCGCGTGGACGTGGAACGCGGTTTCATCGACTTCGAGCGAGTGCACTGATGGACAAGAACGCTGCGACCGGCACGACCAATCACCCCGAACTCGCCTACGAAGAGGAGAGCTTCCTCACCAGCGATGCGGCGCGGCCACTGCGCATCCTGGCGGAGTATCTGGAGCCGCTCGAGCGCTTCCAGCGCGCCGGCGTGCATGCCACGGTCGTGTTCTTCGGCTCGGCGCGGCTGCGCCCCGACGGACCGCTCGGTCAGTACTACGAACATGCCCGCGAACTGTCCGGGCTGATCACACGCTGGTCCGCTTCCCTCCCGGAACACTCACACCGCTACGTGGTGTGCTCCGGCGGCGGCGGCGGCATCATGGAAGCCGCCAACCGCGGCGCCGTCGAGGCCGGCGGCAAGACGGTGGGACTGAACATCAGTCTGCCGCGCGAACAGCATCCGAACCCGTACCTGTCGAACGAGCTGACGTTCGAGTTCCACTACTTCTTCATGCGCAAGCTCTGGTTCGCGCACCTGGCGCGCGCGCTGATCGCCTTTCCCGGCGGACTGGGCACACTCGATGAGCTCACCGAGATTCTCACCCTCGCCCAGACCCGCAAGCTCGCGCGCGACATCCCGGTGATCCTCTACGGCCCGGAATACTGGAACGAGATCATCGACTTCAACGCGCTCGCCCGGCACGGCGTGATCGATGCCCAGGATTTGAACCTGTTCGAGTTCGCCGATCGTCCCGAGGACGCCCTCGCGATCTTGCAACGTCGGCTGACGCCCGAGCCGCGCGAGGCGCCGGGGTTCGCCCACTCCCGGCTGCGCACGCACCTGCCGCACGGCGCGTAACCGCGGTGCATCAGCTCCGCGCGCCGGGCTGACCGCTGATCGGCGCCTCCACCCGCCGCAGATGACGGGCATGCGAGGCCATGCGCTGATCGAGCAGGCCGTGGGTGGCCACCTTCACCGCGTTCGCCACGAAGAACGACACCAGCGTGTACGCCCAGACGAACAGCGCAAGCGCCCAGCCGATCGGTGCCATGGCGATCCCGTAGACCACGATGAGCGTGCCGGCGAGCTGGGTCAGCTCGCTCGGCACCACCAGCTTCCAGCTCGGCCAGGGCCGCTGCCACACCCAGCCTTTGTTGCGAGTCAGGTAGATCGTCATGTGCCCCGAGACGAGCAGCTTCAGGAAGATCACCGCCTGCAGTACCGGCACCGGCAGGTGCAGCACTTTCCATCCGATCCAGTAGAGCAGGAAGCTCTCGAACACCCCGTAGAGACCGAGCGCCGAGGCGATGGTCAGTACGCGCGGCATGTCCCAGCGCACCGGCCCGCTCGCCACCGGCGCATTGTCGTAGGCGATCATCATGATCAGAATGTCGTTCAGCAGCGCCAGCAGCACCACCATGAGGGTGGTGACCGGATAGAAGTTGTACAGCAGGATGCTCGCCGTCATGAACAGGATCAGACGGATCGTCTCGGCGATGCGGTAGGTCCCGTAACTGGTCATGCGCTCGAAGATCCGGCGGGCTTCCTCGATCGCCGTCGTGATGACGGACAGTCCCGGCGCAGTCAGGATCAGCGCCGCCGCGGCACGCGCCGCGTCCGTCGCGCCGCTCACCGCGATGCCGATGTCGGCCTGCTTCAGTGCCGGCGCATCGTTGACGCCATCGCCGGTCATCCCCACGATGCGTCCGCTCGACTGCAGCGCCTTGACGATCTGATACTTGTGTTCCGGAAAGACGCGCGCGAAGCCGTCGGCGGCGAGCACCTGGCTCAGCGTCTCCGCCGGCGCATGCGCGCCGAAGAGCGCATCGGCCACCACGATGTTGCGGCCCAGATCGAGCTCACCGGCGATCTGGCGCGCGATCGCCTCGTGATCGCCGGTCACCATCTTGATGTCCACGCCCATCGCGCGCGTCGCGCGGATGGTCGCCGCGCTGTCCTCGCGCGGCGGGTCGAACAGCGGCAGCAGTCCCAGATAGCGCCACCCTGAGCCGTCATCGCGGCCCACGGCGAGGGTCCGATAGCCTTTGGCCGCGGCCGCATCGACCGCCGTGAGGATCGCTGCGCGCTGCGCGTCGGGCGGCGCGCACAGATCCACGATCACCTGCGGGGCCCCCTTGGCCACCCGCACCTGCCGGCCCTGGTACTGCACTTCGGCCTCGGTTCGCTTGCTCACCGGATCGAACGGCCGGAATGCCGACACCGAGTAGGCCTCGAGCGTGCCGGGTGGCAGGGGCGCGGCCAGAATCGCCGCGTCGATGGCATCGGGTGCCTCACGCCGCGAGGCGAGTGTCGCGGCCGTGAGCAGTGCCTCGCGACTGACCCCGGGCGCCGGTTCCACCGTGCCGAGGGTCAACTCGTTGCGCGTCAGCGTGCCGGTCTTGTCCGAGCACAGCGTGTCCATGCCGGCGAGTTCCTCGATCGCCACGAGGCGAGAGACGATCGCCTTCAGCCGCGCCAGGCGCTCGGCGCCCACCGCGAGGGTCACCGACAACACCGCCGGCAGCGCAACCGGGATGGAGGCCACGGCGAGGATGAGCGCAAACTGCACCATCTCGAGCAGCGCGTTGTGCTGGAACAGACCCGCGATGACGATGACGACCACCAGAGCAGCGGTGGTGAGGATGAGGAAGTTGCCGATGCGCAGCACCGCGCGCTGAAAATGCGAGACGGCGCCGGCCTGCTCGACCAGGTGCGCCGTCCGACCGAAGTAGGTGTTCATGCCGGTGGCGCTCACCACCGCCGACATCTCGCCCTGGCGGGCGATCGAACCCGAATAGGCCGTCTCGCCGGGCTTCTTCTCCACCGGCAGCGATTCGCCGGTGAGCGCCGACTGATCGACGCTGAGGTACGCCCCTTCCAGGAGCGTCACGTCCGCCGGCACGATGTTGCCGCTCTTCACGGTGATCAGATCGCCCGGCACCAGCAGCCGTGCGGCGATGTCACGCCAGAGGCCATCGCGCTTGACGCGCGCGTTCAGAGCGAGCCGCTGCTTCAACGCCTCGATGGCGGTATCGGCCTTGTATTCCTGCCAGAACCCGACCCCGGCATTGATGAAGAGCATCAGCAGGATGACGGCGAGGTCCTCCCAGTGCCCGAGGACCGCCGAGAGCGCGGCGGCCGCCTCGATCATCCCCGGGATCGGACCCCAGAAGAACCCGACGACGCGCTTGAAGATCCCGACGTGCTGCTCGCGCAGCACGTTCTCCCCGTACTGTGCGAGTCGGCGCGCGGCTTCCGCCTCGCTGAGCCCCGACTCCGTCGCGCCGTTCGGCACGGCCGCAGCGTCACTTGCCTGGATATCCATGTCGGCTCCTTCACGGCGCGGCGTTGGCAAACCGGCGCGGGACGGCGCACCGCTCTGCCGGGCCGCAAGTCCCCATACCCTGAGGCCCGCCTCACCCCTCGACAATCCGCACATGTGCGGATCCGTCCGGGATGGGCATTTGGGCCTACAGCCGTCCGGGCAGGTGCAGCTCGAAGCGCGCCCCGCCGAGCGGCGAGGTGTCGAGCGTCAGCGTGCCGCCGTAGAGCTCGACAGTTTCGCGCACCATGGCCAGACCGAGCCCGTGACCGGGCACCGTCTCATCGGTGCGCACGCCGCGCTCGAGCACGCGGGCCCGATTCTCCGCCGAGACCCCCGGACCATCGTCCTCGACGATGACGGTCATGTTCTCCTGGACCGCGCCGGCCGGATCGATCGAGACGGTCAGGCGAACCCGCTGGGTGCACCACTTGCAGGCGTTGTCGAGCAGGTTGCCGAGCATCTCCATCAGGTCGGCCCGATCCCCGACGAACTGGCTCGCGGCCGGCACGGCGAGCTCGAGCAACAGGTCCTTGTCGCGGTACACCTTCAGCAGCGCGGCGCGCAGGTCGGTCGCCACGGGCGCGACCGGCACCGGCGCCTGCCCGAGCAGGCCGCCCCCGGAGGCCGCCGCGCGCTTCAGCTGATGTTCGATGATGTCGCTCATGCGGTCGATCTCGGTGCTGATCGACTCGCTCGCCTCGGCCGCCCCCGGCAGCGCCGCGCGCATCACCGCCAGGGGCGTCTTGAGGCTGTGGGCGAGATTGCCGAGCGTATCCCGATAGCGTGCCAGACGCTTGCGCTCCCCGACCAGCAGCGCATTGAGATGGCGCGCCACCCCGCTGAGCTCCCGCGGGTAGCCGCCGCCGAGCACCTCATTGCGCCCCTCTTCGACCTGGTGGATCTCGCGCTCGAGCCGTCGTACCGGCGCCAGCACCGCTCGCAGCAGGACCGCCAGCGTCGCGAGCAGCAGGAACATCAGGACGCTGAACCACAGCACCATGCGGCGGCGAAACTCCCAGAGCTGCTCCTCGTAGGGCGTCAGGCTCACCGCCACGCTGAAGGTAATCGGCCCGCTCGCGCCCGGATCATCCGCGAACGACACGCCGCGGCTCTCGACGGCGAGCCGCCGATGCCCGGCCATCGTGTAGGAAAAGGTGCGCGCCCCCTGCGGCAGCAGCGGCCCGAAGCTCACGTCGGCGTCGGCAGTCGAGGGCGATGCCCACTGATGGCGCGCGGAGCGGATGGCCGCATACAGTCCAGAGCGCGGCGTCGCGAAGCGCGAATCGAGCGCCGAGAGCGGCGCGACGTAGCCTTTTTTCGGCTCACGCTCGGCCGCGGCTATGAGCGCGATGATCTGCGAGTCGAGCAGCTCGTGCAGCGAGTGATCCGAGAGGGTGCGAAAGCCGTGATCGAGCACCAGCGTCATGACGCCGAAGAACAGCGCCAAGGGCAGCGCCACTGACAGCAACAGCCGCTGGCTGAGGGAGTGCACCGCGGCGCCTGCGCCGTCAGTCGCCCGACTGACGCGCCAGCGAAAAGCGGTAGCCTCGCCCGCGCAGCGTCTCGATCGGCTTCAACTGCTCGTTGGGATCGAGCTTGCGGCGCAGCCGCCCGACCAGCACTTCGATGACGTTGCTGTCGCGCTCGAAGTCCTGGTCGTAGAGCCGCTCGGTGAGCTCGGCCTTGGAGATGACCTCCCCAGCGCGCAGCATCAGGTGCTCGAGGATGCGGTACTCGAAGGTGGTCAGTTCCACCGCCGCACCGTCGACCGCCACAGTCTGCGCGCGCGTGTCGAGCGTGACCGGACCGCATTTCAGCTCCGGACTCGCCCAGCCACCGGCGCGGCGCAGCAGCGCCTGCAGGCGCGCCAACACCTCCTCGAAATGAAACGGCTTGGCGACGTAGTCGTCGGCGCCGGCCTGCAGCCCCTCGACCTTGTCCTGCCAGTTGTCGCGCGCGGTGAGGATGAGGATCGGGTAGGTCTTGTGCGCGCCGCGCAGTTTGCGGATCACCTCGAGCCCGGACAGCTTCGGCAATCCCAGGTCGATCACGGCCACATCGAGCGGGTACTCCAGGCCGGCGAACAGGCCCTCCTCCCCGTCCTGCGCCACATCGACCGTGAAGCCCGCCGCGGCGAGCTCGCTCTTCAAGCTCTCGCGCAGCGCCGCCTCGTCTTCGACCACCAGTGCCCGCATCGCCCCCTCCCGGGTAATTTTTAAAGAATGCGCCCGCTCTCGGCATCCACGCGCACGGTGAAGACGCGCCCGGACCGGTCCAGGAGCCGTAGCACGTACACCGTCTGGCCGCCGTCCTTGCGGGTCTCGGCACGCACCACGCGGGCCTTGAAGCGCTGCTCGACCATGCGCACGGCCTGGTTCATGGTGATCGCGCCGTGCGCCAGGGGCGCCGAGGGCGCCGAGGGCGCCGCGTACGCCGCACCGGCCCCCAGACGCACCAGCCCGACACACAGGAGGCTCACCGCCAACGCGAGCACGAGCCCTGGGCCTATTCTGTTCATGGGAAGTCGCACTTGTGTCATGTCCCGCCGGCGCTGGGGCGACCCCATGGAGCCGTACCGCCAGCCTCGCCAGCCCGCGCCACGCTAGCCTACCACCCGTGAATCGTCGCTGAATACGCCCCCCGCCCGTGCGCTCAGGGCTCGCCCTTGACCTCGCACCAGAGCGCATCCCACTCTGCGGCGCTCAGCTGCGTCAGCGGCGCGCCACGCTGCTCCGCCCGCCCCTCCATGCCCCGGAAGCGCCGCTCGAACTTGGTATTCGCCGCGCGCAGCGCCTCCTCCGGATCGATCCCGAGGTGGCGGCCCCAGTTGGCGAGCGCAAAGAGCAGATCGCCGAATTCCTCGCGCACGTGCGCATCGGCGGTCCCGCCGGCGGCCCGCAGCGCCGTGTCGAGCTCGCCGAGCTCCTCGAGCACCTTCTCGCGCACCGCCTCCGGCTGCGCCCAGTCGAACCCGACCCGCGCGGCGCGCCGGCCGAGTTTGCCCGCGCGCATCAACGCCGGCAGCGCCAGCGGAATGTCCGCCAGTGCACTGGCATCGCCGCGGGCCCCCTCGGCCCGCTCGAGCGCCTTCAGGTCCTCCCAGCGCCGCGACTGCTCGCGTGCGCTGCCCGGCGTGGCCTCGGCGCCGAACAGATGCGGATGGCGGCGGATCAGCTTCTCGTGAATCCCGGCCGCGACCGCGGCGAAATCGAACCAGCCGCGCTCCTCGCCGAGTCGGGCATGAAAGACGACCTGGAAGAGCAGATCGCCGAGTTCCGCTCGCAGCGCGTCCGGGTCGCACCGCTCGATGGCCTCGCGGACCTCATAGGCCTCTTCGAGGGTGTACGGCGCGATACTCTTGAAATCCTGCGCCCGGTCCCAGGGACAGCCGTGCTCGGGATCGCGCAGCCGCGCCATCAGCGCAAGCAGCGCCTCGAGCGCCGCGGCCGGGTCACTCCGGCGCATCGGCGCAGCACACCCGGTACAGCGTCAGGAGCATCCCGGCGGTGGCGCCCCAGATGTTGTGTTCCCCGAAGGGGATGTCGACCATGTCGATCTCGACGCTCGGATCGCGCAGCCGCACCCGGCGCGGCCGGTGATTGCGCGGATCAAACACGTAGGCGAGCGGCACCTCGAAGACCACATCGACCTCCTGACGGTCCGGGCGCAGCTCGAAGCCCGGCGCGACCCGGGCCACCACCGGCGTGACCCGAAAGCCGCTGATCACGATGTGGTCGGGCAGGTAGCCGATCACCGTGACGAAACGCCCCTCGAGCCCGATTTCCTCGTACGCCTCTCGCAGCGCCGCACCGGCCGGATCCGCATCCGCCGCCTCGATCTGTCCGCCCGGAAAGCTCACCTGGCCGGCGTGATGGCGCAGCGCGCTGCCGCGGCGCGTCAGCAGCACCGTCGGGCCGTCGGGTCGGTCCACGAGCGGCACCAACACCGCCGCCGGGGCCGGATCGGGCGGAAAGCTCGCGCGCAGTTCTCGGCTGCGCGCGAGGCTCTGCCCCGGCACCAGCCAGGTCTGCGGCGTGTGGTTCGGGGCGCTGCCGGCGAGGCGCGCCTCGATGAGCGCCAGCGCCGCGGCGCCCTCGCCCGGCGCCCCGGCCTGCACCCCGCCGCTGTCAGCCACCGCCGCCGGCACCGCCTTTGATCCCCCCGCGAGTCAGCTCCTCGGGGTCGAGCAGCCGCGTCAGCTCCTCGCGCGGCAGATCGGTCATTTTTTCGGCCATTTCCCGAATCGGGCGGCCCTCGGCATAGGCCTTCTTGGCGATCGCCGCACCCTTCTCGTAGCCGATCACGGGATTCAGCGCGGTCACGAGGATGGGATTGCGCTCGAGCGCCTCGGCGAGCCGCTCGGGGTTGACCTTGAATCCGGCGATGGCGCGCGCGCCGAGCAGCCGCGCGATGTTGGCGAGCAGCCGGATGCTCTCGAGCAGGTTGTAGGCGATCACCGGCAGCATGACGTTCAGCTGGAAGTTGCCCGACTGCCCGGCGACGGTGATGGTCGCATCGTGGCCGATCACCTGGGCGCAGACCATCGCGGTCGCCTCCGGGATCACCGGGTTGACCTTGCCGGGCATGATGCTGCTGCCGGGCTGCAGCGCCGGCAGGGCGATCTCGCCGAGGCCGGCGAGCGGACCGCTGTTCATCCAGCGCAGGTCGTTCGCCACCTTCATCAGGCTGACCGCGATCACCTTGAGCTGCCCGGACAGCTCCACCGCCGTGTCCTGGCTCGAGAGCGCCTCGAAGTAGTTGTGGGCCGGCTCGAACGGGCAGCCGGTGAGCTCCGCGAGCGCCTGGCAGAAGCGCGCGCCGAAGTGCGGATCGGCATTGATGCCGGTTCCGACGGCGGTGCCGCCCTGGGCCAGCCGGTGCAGACGCGGGGCGGTCGCGGCGAGCCGCTCGAGCCCCGCCTCGATCTGCGCGCGCCAGCCGGAGAGCTCCTGGCCGAAGGTCACCGGCATCGCGTCCATCAGGTGGGTCCGCCCCGTCTTGACCACCGAGCCGACTTCCTGCTCCTTCGCGCGCAGCGTGCGGCACAGCTCATCGAGTGCCGGGGCGAGCTCGCGCCGCACCGCGAGCGCGGCGCTCACGTGCAGCGTGGTTGGGATGACGTCGTTGCTGCTCTGGCCCATGTTGACGTGATCGTTCGGGTGCACCGGCTGGCCGAGGCGGCGCGCGGCGAGCGCGGCGATCACCTCGTTGGCATTCATATTGGTGCTGGTGCCCGAACCGGTCTGAAAGACATCGATCGGAAAGTGTGCATCGTGCCGACCCTCGGCCA
>Ga0315298_1008992_pt1 | contig 12503 bp, 11 predicted proteins | sample WHS_1_MG_FD_203077 | JGI IMG/M metagenome (GOLD analysis project Ga0315298, IMG submission 203077) | Extremophilic microbial mat communities from Washburn Hot Springs, YNP, Wyoming, USA - WHS_1_MG | ecosystem: Environmental > Aquatic > Thermal springs > Hot (42-90C) | place: USA: Wyoming...
GAATCACATTATAAGCAGGACAACTTCTGAGGAACTAAGGAAGCACGCACCGGAAAGGCCTTTCTTAAGGGATGTCCTCGAACTTCTTTCAGGATGGGTCTGGTTTAATCTCGAAATAAAGGAGGCGCCGGAACAGGAAGTTGGCCTTGTGCTCGAAGAATATGGAATAGATACTGACACGCTCATAACATCTTTCGACCTCGATTTCTTAGAGCGTTTCAAAAATTCTTTCCCTTCTGTAAAGACCGGGTATCTTTACCGAACCGGGACGAGCGAAGAGAAAAAGCTCCTCCGCGCTTTGGATGCCGGTTGCGAAGTTGTACTCCCGCACCATCACGCAATTGACTCGGACCTTGTTGAAGAGGCTCGCTTCCTTGGGCTTGAAGTGATTGCCTGGACGGTTAATGACTTAGAAGAAGCCGTCCGTCTGTGGAGGCTTGGAGTTGAAGGCATAATAACCGATAGGTACCTGGATTTGAGCGCTCGGATTTCATCGATAGATAGGGCAGGGATGGAGCACTAATAGCCGCCTGGATGCCGTGAGTGCCATGCCCAGGCAGTTCTCACAATCTCGTCAAGGCTTGTGTATTCTGGCTCCCATCCAAGTTCATTTGAGATTTTCTCAGATGAAGCAATGAGGACAGGCGGGTCTCCCGGTCTTCTTTTTTCCTCGACGACAGGAAAGCCCTTGCCCGAAACTCTTTTAACGGAATCCATAACTTCCCGTACTGAAAAGCCTCTTGAGTTTCCTAAATTATATATGGCGCTATTACCACCTTCTGCCAGCCTTTCAAGCGCAAGCATGTGCGCGCGGCACAAATCAACAACATGAATGTAATCTCTTATGCAAGTCCCGTCTGGTGTTGGGTAATCTGTCCCAAAGATTCTTGCTTTGTTCTCTATTCCAAGGGCTGCTCTTATTACATTTGGTATCAGGTGAGTTTCCGGCTCATGGTCTTCCCCGAGGTCGGATTCAAGGTCTGCTCCGGCGGCGTTAAAATAGCGAAGAGAGATGAACTTGAGTTTGCCCAAGCCGTCAAGTTCTTCAAGGACTTTTTCAAACATCAACTTCGAATGACCGTATGGATTGATTGGTTTACATATATCATCTTCTTTTATTGGAACGCGATCGGGAATTCCGTAAACTGCAGCAGTTGAAGAAAACACAAAAATCCTGCATCCTGACGCAAGAAGTGAGTCAAGTAAGTTTATCCCACCTGAAAGGTTTGTTTGGTAATAAAGGATTGGGTTTTTCATTGATTCCTCAACAAGGCTTAAAGCAGCAAAGTGCATACAGGCTTCGGGCTTGAATTCCATGCATATTTCCTGGATTTTATCCTTTTGCTCAATGTCGGCAACTACGAGCTTTGCATCCCTTAGAGCTTCTCGGTGCCCCTTTGAGAGATTATCAAGGACAAGAACTTCATGATTTTCTTTTAGGAGCATGCTTGTCATAACGGAGCCGATATACCCTGCTCCACCGGTCACAAGAACTCTCATTAGAATTCCTCTACTTTCCTTGCCCCCTCGCCGGGAGCGACCACAAGCATTTCGGCTTCGAGGTGAGTGGCCTTCCAGTAAAGACCAGGAACTCTGCGTAAATACCTGTCGAGATAACTGGTTTCAACAAGGCAAACAACGCAACCTCCGAAGCCTGCCCCCGTCATTCGACAGCCAAAGACACCTTGTTGCTCAAGAGAGATTTCCTGCAGTGTGTCAAGTTCATGTGAGGAAACCTCAAATAAATCTCTCAGGGACTCATGAGAACGGTTCATTAAGTGACCGAGTGTCTTTGCTTGCCCTGCCTCCAGACACCTTGCTGCCTCTTCAACTCTCAAGTTTTCATAAATCACGTGTTCTGCTCTTTTCTTCAAGTTTTCGGTAAGAACCCATTTATACTCCTCGAATTGGCGCGGTTTGATCTGGCAAAGATTTCGCAATGGGCCAATTTTTTCTGCAAGAAGTGAAAGAGCCTCCTCACATTCACTCCTCCTTTCGTTATAAGCAGAATCAACAAGCGAACGTTTTACTCCTGTATTTGCTACGACGATTGAGACATCTAAGAGGTTGAACGGGACAAGACGAAAATCTAAGTTATCGCAGTTCAGAAGAAGTGCGTGCCCCTTTTTAGCAAAAGCGGATGCGAACTGATCCATGACCCCGCATGATACTCCTACGAACTCGTTTTCCGCTCTTCTGGCAATTTTGACTGCTTCGGCTTTCGATAAATTACAACCAAGCGATTCAAGAGCAATTGCAGTTACAAGCTCTATGGATGCGGAAGATGAGAGACCCGATGACAGTGGAAGGTCTCCAAAGTACAAGGCATCAAATGGAGGCAGTGACCCGAAAATCTCGCTTGCGTAAAGGTAAACGCCACGAACATAGTCTGCCCAATCCTCTTCCTTTTTTATATCCGATGGATTGAACCTTGCTTCTATTTCGAGATTTGCTGTGAAAAGTCGCGAGGGTGGTAGTTCGCTCTTACGTATGAGCATGTATGTACCCTGCTCTACCGCGATTGGAAGGACATACCCACCGTTATAGTCAGTGTGCTCGCCAATAAGATTTACTCTTCCGGGTGCGAAGTAAAGTGAAGGCTGGACGCCACGTCCGAATCTCCTATCAAACTCTACAATTTTTTGCTTTATTTCTTCTGCAGAAATCATCCTGTATCAAATCCTTGCTTAACTTAATTTTCTTCGATTTCCCTGAGACGCTTCGAAAATTTTTTTCGCAGTTCTAATGCTTTTTCCTCGGGTACTGTATCGTTTATCCATGCCCATGCGCCAGTTTCCGAAGATGCCGCAAATTTCAATTTGTCCGGAGCGCGCATTGGTGGGTAAAATTCAATATGGAAGTGGTTGTAAGGATATTCCTTTCCGTCTGTTGGGTTTTGATGCATACACATCATATAGGGGAAAGGAAAGCCGAAAAGGTCATCATATCCACCTGTTACACACTTCAGCGCTTTTGCAAGGGATTTTCGCTCATTTTCATACATATCAGATAGGCTTCCCATGTGGCGCTCGGGCACTACGAAAACTTGATATGGATAGTCAGCAAATGCAGGAACAAATACAGTCCAGCCATCGCTCTGATATGTGATTCTCCTTCCATCGTTTTTTTCGTATTTGAGAAGATCGCAGATCAAGCATGAGCCCTTGTCTTTCATGTGTTCTCGGAAGGATTTTAGTTCTACTTCTATCTTAAGAGGTATGTAAGAATATCCGTATATCTGTCCATGCGGGTGAATCATGGTGACCCCGACTGCTTCTCCTCTGTTTTCGAATATAAAGACATAGTCTATTCCATTTATAGAGCCAATTTCTCTGTAACGTTCTTCCCAGTGATCAACGAGCTTACATATGTGGTCGAGTGGTAGTTCTGGTAGGGTTATATCATGCTTTGGAGAGTAAAGGGTAACTTCGCAATGTCCAAAGGCTTTCCTAACAGGTATGAGGTCGTCGCCGGAGATATCGGGTTCCGGAGGTTCAAGCATTAAAGATGGAAAATCGTTCGGATAGGCATATACGTCGAAGTCATCTGGAACTCTACCGGAGCCCGGACAAAAAGGGCAACTACCTTTTTCGAGAAATGGCCTTTTCTGCCTATGTGAAGATACTATTACCCAGGTTTTCAATAACGGGTTCCACCTTATTTCAGCCATTTGTCATCTCCATTCTTACTGGTCAAACACATATATTTTAAACTTAAAAGACTTTCATAGCGCGAAACCTATCCGGAAAAAGAGATCTAAGAAAGAAGATTTTCTCTCAGCGTGAAGTTAGTTCTGCGAAGACTTGCGTAATCCTAAGATGAAACGACTCAGTTTTCCCCAAAAGAAGTCGGTTCGTGCCTTAATTTCCGCCCAGATTCCTTACTGAAAGCTTTATTGCTGATTTAAGGTGCAGGGGTTCGTATTTGTAGGATTCAACGTTAAAAGATATATTTCTATAGTTTTTTTGTTAACTTGAAGGCATCGCTTCGTGCGATACTAATCCGTTTTGAATATGTCCTTGGGGGCGCCTTCGTGAGGGTGTTTTAAAGGTCATAATAAAAAACTTAGTCCCTGTTTTAGGTTAAAATAGCAGGAAGAAAATTTAATAATGGAATGGGACATTTGCTTAAATGGAGAATTTTTAAGAAGTGGAAAGATTGGGGGAGGAAGGTTTAATTCAGATGGAAACTTTATTCGGTAGAGGGAAATCCTTTGGCGAAGTTATTAGTAGGGAGGAAAGATGTTTGGCTGTTTCGGGAAAATTCTGAAAGTTGATTTAAGCGTAAAAAAGTGGGATGTAATCGAACTTGATGAAAACGTCTACAGGGATTTTCTTGGGGGTTCTGGAATTGCTGCCCGACTCTTTTTTGACATGCGCCTGTGGAATACAGACCCTCTTGGAGAAGAAAACGTTTTATTTGTTATGAACGGTCCAATTTCAGGAACAACACTTCCCGGCTGTTCGCGTCTCGAGATATGTGCCCGCTCGCCACTTACAGAAATTTGGGGAGAATCGAGCATGGGTGGGCATGTTAGCCCGCAACTCAGGGCTTCCGGCTATGATGGAGTTGTTGTGGTTGGCGTGTCTGAAAAGCCTGTATACCTTCTGGTTAGTGATGAGTCAGTTGAGATACGCGACGCTTCGCATATATGGGGGAAGGATACCTTTGAGACAGAAGAACTCATAAGAAAAGAGATCGGTAGCAAGCGCGTTCGCGTGATGAGCATTGGTCCTGCTGGCGAGAATCTCGTTCGCTTCGCTTCAGTGGTTAATGACAAGGGGAGTATTGCGGGAAGAACTGGCATGGGCGCAGTAATGGGCTCGAAGAGGCTTAAGGCAATTGCATTTTCGGGAAAAGCAAAGACAAAGATTGCGGATGAAACTGCATTTAACGAGGTAAAGGCCAGGGCAATTCACAACATAAAAACAAGTATGCTTGCTGAGGGCCTAAGGGCTTTTGGGTCAAATGTCCATATGGAAATGGGCATGGCGATATCTGATGTCCCGGTTAAGAACTGGCGCGAATCTCAGTGGGAAGAAGGAATGGATGCTCTTTCAGGCGTAACAGTAGCCGAGACTATTCTCACAAAAAACCACTCGTGTTATGCTTGCCCGGTTTCCTGCAAGAGGATTGTCAGGATTGATTCTGGCCCGTACAGGATGGAAGAAGGTCCCGGGCTTGAATATGAAGGGGCATCTGCGCTTGGAACGCTAACTCGCTGCAACAATCTTGAGGCTGTAACAAAGGCAAACGAACTTGCTGACCGCTATGGTCTTGATTGTATTTCAGCAGGCAGCACAATTGCTTATGCTACAGAGGCGTTTGAAAAGGGCATAATAACTACTGGGGATACAGGTGGCCTGGAGTTTAAGTGGAACGATCCCGAAGGTCTTGTGAAACTTATACGCATGATTGCCTTTCGTGAAGGTTTTGGTGACGAACTTGCAGAAGGCTCTCGCATTCTATCGGAAAAATATGGGGGTAAGGAGTTTGCAATTCATGTTAAAGGTCTTGAATGCCCGATGCATGACCCTCGGGCTCTTTGGGCTTTATCACTTACCTATGCAACTGGAGTTCGTGGTGCTTGCCATGTGAACGATGATAATCTAATGGCGGAGTTAGGAGTTGTAACTTTGAAAGAGGCGGGAGTCAAGGACACGAAGCCCAAACGCGCAGAAGGCAAAGCGCTTCAGACAATTGCTGCTCAAAGCTACGGTCAACTTGCAGGCTCTGCTGTTATATGTCTTTACGCCTGGTGGAGTATGGGAGGACTTTCCATTCTTCGAGATATGATAAACGCAGTGACCGGTGCTGGCTATACAAACGCAGACCTTGTTGATGTTGGAAACAGGATATGGTATCTGAAGCGCAGTCTGGGACTACTTTGCGGAATGAGAGCCTCGGACGACGTGGTTCCCGAGCGACTGCTACTTCCACATGAGGAAGGAGTGACATCAGAACTGGTTAAGATATTGAATCCTGGCCTGAGGGTATCAAGGTACAGAGTGCATTCTGAAAAGATTGCAGGCTTTACTGGAGGATTAGCAAGAAAGTACGTGTTCACAAACCTTTTCAAGATTCTTACTACTGCTGGGAAAGTCTTGCCCGGCGGGCGCGCGGCCAGTGAGAAAAGCGTTTCAACTGATATTTCAACTGTAAAGAGGATTGTGGACTTTGAATTCATGCTCAAAGAATTTTACAGGTTAAGGGATTTAGACGAGCGTGGTTTTCCGAGCAGGCGGAAATTGGAAGAGATTGGACTTGCCGAAGTTGCTGATGAACTGGAGGGAATTTAATTTTTGTTCGCGAGAAGGTTTGTGACTCCAACTATAACAGCATTCGCGAGAGCGGCAAAATCGGCAGAACTTGGAGAAAGTGCGGATTTCCTGTGCTGTGTATTTGGGCGAAATGCAGCCCCAAATTGCTTATGGGAAGTGAACGGAGGTAGATTTAAATGAGATGCGAGTACTGCGGAACGGAGAATGTAGATTCCGTAAAGTTTTGCAAAGAGTGTGGCGCTTCGCTTGTTCCGCTTGCTAAGAAGCACGAAATTGCTGAGGCTGAAGTATCCGCATTCCCCTTGCTTTCGAGATTTTTTGCTGTTCTCTGGAGTAAAAAAGGACCCATACTTATGGCAGTTTTCATAGTTCTTATGATGGCGATGGTTTACGCTCCATGGGCTTTGTTTAAGTTTCAGTTGCTTGGATTCTCCCTTGTTTCCCGACGTTACAATGGTTGGGAAATTTACATACCACGTATTTTTCTTTACGTCTCAATAATACCGCTTGTTATCTCACTTCTTATGATCGCAGGGATAAGTACGAGAAGGCAGGTTATTGAAACTCACATATGCGCATTTCTTGGTGGTGTTATGTTTACAGTATGGACAAGCATTTTTGCCCTTAGCAATATTTTGAAGTCTTTAATAAGAAATGTGAAAGTTTTGGAGATAAGTGTTGGTGCTGGACAGGTTACGACCATTTTTCTCTTCCTTGGGTTCATGCTCGGTATCATTATTACCTCTTACGATCGAGGAAGGGAGCTTTCAATTTCTGGTGAGGGGGGATGAGAAATGAGGAGATGGTTTTCAAGGAAGGTGGGGAATGATTTTCATGAAGAGGAACGTCCGATAGAAGAAGTTAAAGGAGGCGGTGAAACTCGAGAATTACAGGAAAACGCTGGTTCCGGGGAGACTTCTACGATTGATGAGGTTGGACTCAAATGCCCCAAATGCGGAGCTGAACTTGAGCAAGACGCAAAGTTTTGCACACAGTGTGCAACTCCACTAACTCGTGAGGCTGAGGCACGTTCAGCTGGAATCGAGCCATGGGCTTTGAGGGCGGGAGAGAAGATTTCAAACCTTCCTGGCCGCATAAAATACGGTATTCCAGTTCTTATAATTTTTATTGCCGGGGCCCTGATTGCGCTTTTTGTTATAGCATCAGGACACACTCCTCGTTCTGCAGTAGAGCGCTATCTTTCTCAACTTAAGTTCGGGGATTATGGCAGGGCATATGATATGCTTGTTCACTCTGGTGAGGTTTTTTCATCGCCTCATTATTTCGAGGAATGGCAAAAAGTACAGACCAAAGAACTGGGCAGGCTCAAAGATTTCAAGGTTTATCCGGGTGAGTCGAGGAGCCGCTTTTTTGGAAGGCTTCTTGAGGAGAAAGAAAAGGATGGAACACCATTCACGGCTACGCTTATTTTCTCAAATAGAAGTTTCGACATAAGGCTTGAAGCAAAAGATGCAGGCGGCTTCTGGCCCCTGAAAAGATACCGAATACTTCTATCAAAGGAGCCGGTAAGGATACATGTCTGGCCCGTTGGTGCGAGGGTAAAGGTAGATGGCTTATACATCGGTAGGGCAGAAGCGGATGAGGATCTTGAAAAAGCACTTTCTCTCAGCGAGCTACCTGAAGGATTATCCGAAGTGCCGGATTACGCGAAAAAAATTTTTACTTCGATGAAGTTCCTGGTCGATGAGGCAAAAAACTTGATAAGAGCACTTAGTAGAATAACCGTAGGGGCACAGCAAGTCATTGACCGATTTGGAGCAAGAAAGGGAAGCTGGTCCGAAGTTATGGATGCATTCGATAGCACAGTAAGCCAAAGCAAGGAGTTTTCAAGGGAGGTAGCACGGTTCGCAACTTATCTTTACTGGATATTCGGTGGCGGGGATGATGGAAGTATAAGGGCAAAGCTTTCGCGTTCGGACCCAGGAATTGACCTTAGTGGGCTACCTGAGGGATACCACATAGTAGAGGCGGAATATCCCGGTTGTAATTGGGGACAAATAGATTTTCTGGCACCTTCCGACGTTGAGATTACGCTCGTTCCAAACAAAGGAACTCGTGAGAAGTTAAAGGGCGCTCTCGGTTCTTACTTCGCAGCGAAAGGTCAGGCAAGCATAAGCGGCAATCCCGCATTGCTTGCAAATTTTTCGGCGGGGAAACTTCTCGATCAGGCATATTCTGAAATCGAGAAGAAGCTGGCCCAGGGCTATCTTGTTGCATCTGACCTCCTGAGTGTAAAGTACTCAAAGTTTAAGATTTTGTCTGGAGATTATGCTCTTGTTGATACGGAAGAGATTTGGAATTTCACAACTATTCACAGTGGAGTTCCAGTTTCTGTTGTCCCGAATGTTAAAAAGGAGGTAACTTATACTCTTGAGCTTCGAGGAGATACCTGGATACCAATCGAGCAGAAATTGAAGTAGAACAAACGATTAAAAAGCTGGTTCTTCAAGCTTTCCCATTGTAAGTTTCGCAATAAGTTGCTAATTTTATAATATCGGGGTGTAGCGCAGCCAGGTTAGCGCGCATGCTTTGGGAGCATGAGGTCGGCGGTTCGAATCCGCCCACCCCGACCACATATTTTGCATGACTTGCGCCAGCAGGTTTTCTATCGAAGACGGATATGCTTTCCGAAATATATATGTAAAACATATTCCGTTTAAGGTTTTTATCACTTAATTTCAAGCGGTTTCGCTTTTATTTGAGGTTTGAAATGGATTTGGTAAGGGAGCTTAAAGTAGAGGACGAAGAGAAGGCTTTGAAATTCCTTGGCTCATGCCCTGAGTCGAACGTAGTTCTCATGCATAACATTGAAAGATTTGGGATGGCTCGGGGTTCAACTCCATTTGGGGCGTTTTACTTTGGAAGGATAAGGTCAGGAGGAAGGCTTTCCATGCTTGGGGCTTTATATGGTCTTGGTAACTTATGGTTCTACTCTAAATCAGAAAAGGCGATGGAAGGTGTAGCATCCTACCTTCACCAGAAAGGAAACCTGCCAAGAAGTATTGAGGGAAAGAGCACCCATGCTCGCGTGTTGATTTCAGAACTCTCCAATTTCTCACCAATGAAGTGGAGGGAGGACCCGCATCACCTCATGGTTGCAACGAAAGTTAAGCGCATGAAATATTTACCTTGCGCTCGCCCTGCTCGGGAACATGAAATTCCTCGTCTTTTAAGTTTGACGCGAGAAATGGAAATTGAGCAATTTGGAAGTGTTAGTTCATCTGAGGGATTTGCGGCCGAACTGCTCTCAATGCAGATAAATAACGGTACTTGCTTTGTTGTGGAGCAGTGTGGCGAGATTGTATCAAAGGCAGAAGCGACTATCATTGAGGGGAAGTGTGCGTGGCTTTACGGTGTTTATACTTCTCGAGAAGTTCGTGGTTGTGGTTACGGGACTTGTTGTGTAGCCTCGTTGTGCGTGAGCTTGCTTGGGAAGGCGCCCATTGTTTCTCTTGCTGTGGGTAAGGGGAATTACCAGGCTCGTTCCATATATCGTAAAATAGGGTTCAGGAAGAAAGGTGACTGGCTCATTGCATCAACATTAAGGTTATGAGTTCGGGCAAATTTTCAAGGGAACCAGAAAAGTTTTTTGAGTGGAGGTTTGTCAAATGGAAATGAAGAACATGCTTTTTTACGAGACGGCAAGGCTACTTCTTGGACCGCTAATTGACTTGCATTATCACATCAGGTCGGAAGGTGCCGAGAATGTTCCTGATTCGGGAGCTGCTATTATCGTTAGCAACCACCGCTCGCTTCTCGATCCGATAGTTGTTGGCTATTCAATCGACAGGTTCGTTAACTTTGCTGCTGCTTCATATTCTTTCAAGATGCCCCTGGTGAAGCAATTTTACTCTTGGGCTGGTGCCTTTCCGCTATCGATATACGGTGGTGATGAAAGCGATCGGCATATTAGCAAGGCGAAAGAACTTTTGCGTAAAGGTGAGCTTGTAGGAATTTTTCCCGAGGGTGTTCAGTCTTTCTTTAATCCACACAGGGTCACGAGGATAGCATCTTTCAAGACGGGCTTTGCAAAGCTTGCACTTGAAGAAAAGGTTCCCATTATACCTTGTGCTGTTGTTGCTGATGAGGAAAAGGAACTCCCAAAGATCCCCGGTTTTCTTGTTTCAGCGTATGTGAAACTTCCCAATGCTAAAGAGGGCATCAGATTCATTACATATAAGGGAGTAACTTGCAGGATAGGCAAACCTATTGACCTTTCGCCTTTCTTTTCAGAGTCTCCAACGAAAGCGGTGATTGACAGGATTGCTGGAAGGATAAGAAGGATTGTTATCAAACTATATGATGGAGAGGATCTTGACAAGTATTTAACTGGCGAGACGCCCTTCGACTTTGAGAAAGACCCAGTTTAAGGAAGTTTTTAATTGTTGAATCTCGAGGTCTGAGGCATCAAGGAGTGAATAGAGGGAAATGGCTAAAGGCAGGAATTCTAAAAATAGCACGAGAAGATCGAAAAAGAATAACGAGACGAAATACGGGTTTGATACTAGCGCGGAGGTGGAAGATAAACTCCACCTTACCAAAAAGGCGCAGGAATGGGCAGCAATTGAAAGATTCCCAATTATCTATGTCCCGGGATTCGGTGCGCCACCGTTTCACAGTCAATATTTAAGGAGTCGTCTTGAGATTGAGGGATTCGATGTATACGAGGCTGACCTTCCTCTGTTGCAATTGGGTGACGTCAAAAAGTCTGCGGCGGTTTTGGCAGTCGAAGTTCAGCGAACTCGTTATAAGTTTGATGCCGAAAAAGTAAATCTTATAGGGCACAGCCTTGGCGGTATTATCTCTCGATATTACTTACAGAAACTTGGTGGCTGGAAATATGTACACAGGGCGGTCTATCTCGGGACACCACATAAGGGTGTCTACTGGGCTTATTTTGGTTTATGGTCAACGGCAGGGCGACAAATACTTCCGGGTAGCAAACTAATCAAAGAACTTAATTCAGATCCTTCAAGGTGTAGAAATATTAAATGCCTTTCAATTATTAGCAACTTCGATGAGATGATAATTCCACGCGATTCCGGAATTCTCGACTGTGGCTATAATAAGGTTGTAAACTGGCCTATTGGCCACTGGGGTATGGTTTTCTCAAACAAGGCTGTAGGCTGGATCGTTGACTTTTTTGATGGCCTGTTTGATATACGTGAAGGATTTGCAAAGGTAGGACCTGACCGCGAGGCTGCCGAAGACCTTTGCCATGAAAGGCCCAAGGAAAAGGCAAGTTAGGCCCTCTCTTGCTTTGTTCGATTGATGCGTTAACTTCTTATTCCCTGAAAGTGTTTTTTGTTTCCGAAAGGAACTCTTCCAATACACTTAAGAATTTTTCCCTGCACTGGTAAATAAAACCATGGCCTGCATCTTCAAACTCGACGAGTTTTGCCCCGGGTATTCGGCTTGCGATTATTCTTGAATTCTCAGGTGGAATAAGCACATCCTTTTTCCCTGTCATAACAAGTGTTGGGGCCTTTATTTTAGGCAGGCGCTCGTATGTTTGAAACCTCGCCGTTGCGACGAATTGCCTAAGGGCATTTTCCTCTGTTGCTGGTGCTCGTATATATCGTTGAAAGAAGGCATCGAGAAAATCGCGGTTTGAGTCCAGCCAGTCTTGAGGAAACATGAGTGATAGAACCCGCTCGAAGACCTCTCGTGTTGTTCCTCCTCTGTCCACAAGTTTCATAAGAATTTCTCTTGGAGGGTAAATGGATTCTTTTCCACCGCAGTTTGTTGCACATAAGATGAGTTTGTCTACCTTGCGAGGATGGTTAATTGCAAGTTCCTGGGCAATCATTCCTCCCATTGAAACACCTAAGACATTTGCTTTTTTGATGCCCACCGCTTCGATTAGTCCAGCTGTATCATCTGCAAACTGCTTGATTGTGAATTCGCCTGGAGGCGCCTCTGTTCTGCCAGAGCCGCGGTTATCGAAAATGAGCACGCGGTAACGATTTGCAAGGTCGTCTATGAGTTGCGGGCTCCACCAGTCTATGTTTGCTGTCAGGCCCATAATCATTACAAGTGGGGGGCCTGTCCCGAGGATTTCGTAACAAATGTCAGTGTCCCCAACTCTTACCTTTTTCACGGTTTTCCTCCTTGTGAACTCAATCGTATCATGGCAAGTTCCAGTAGGAATGAGTCTTGCCCGTCATTGCGCTTCTTCCTTCATGATATTTTACGCAATGT